>Ga0208150_1000019_pt1 | contig 64057 bp, 74 predicted proteins | sample DEB08_DNA_8_FD_184534 | JGI IMG/M metagenome (GOLD analysis project Ga0208150, IMG submission 184534) | Aqueous microbial communities from the Delaware River and Bay under freshwater to marine salinity gradient to study organic matter... | ecosystem: Environmental > Aquatic > Marine > Coastal ...
ACGAACTTCTGCTTCTGTGGTTTGACGCGGGTCAACGAACTGTCTAACCGCTGTTTCTTGCGCGGCTTGATCTAGTTGTCCAACAAACTGTGCAACCTCTTCATCGGTGGGTGTAAACCCTGCAGCTTCAAATGCTGAACGAACTTCTGCTTCTGTGGTCTGACGCGGATCAACATATGAACCAACGGTGGTTTTTGTAGCCCCTTCAAAATCTTCTTCCCCTTGACCAACGTAAGCGGCGACCTCTTCGTCTGTAGGCGTGTACCCTTGATCCTCAAAAAACTTACGCGCTTCTGCTTCAGTTACCTGTCTTGGATTTACATAGGCTGCGATAGCTTCTTTCTGATCTGCTTCTGGTGTTGCACCGATTCGCGCAGTTATTTCTTCTTCCGTAGGAGTGTAATCTAGTTCTGCGAAAAACTGCTCTACTTCTTCACGCGTTGTAGCTTGTGGGTCATACTCTGCGGCTATTTCTGCTGCTGCATCTTCGTCATTTTCTACTTCTCTGACGTATTGAGCGGCTTGCTCCTCTGTGAGTGTCACTCCTTCTGCAGCGGCGGTGTTTATAACTTCTTGAGTATCTAAATAGTACGGGTCTACATAAGATGCGACCAGCGTAGCCACATCACTGTCAACGTTTAGACCTGAGAGTATCTTTTTTGCTTCTCCTATTATGGGCGCAGAAAATTCTATATCATAAGTCTTAAACTCATTTTCTATTTCGCTTTGTGTAACGACATTCTTATCGTACAGAGAATTAGTAACGTTTAAAGCGGCGTCTGGACCAACACCTAAATCAACGAGAGCATCGTATGAAGACTGCGCGTCCTTACTGTTTTGGATAGACGAAGGTAGTGTTGGTGGTAAGTCCCCATACTCCCCCTGTATTTTTATTTTTGCTAGGTCACCAGCATGTTGAACATCGTCAAGAGTGTATCCATAAGTGTCAAGAAGATACTCTACGGCTCCAGTATCTGTTGATATAACATAACCGTCTTTCATCAGTAAGTAATTACCGTTAAGACCTGCTAGACTTTCTAAATCTTCTTCAGAGTATAGCCCACCCCCCTGCGGATTATTTACGTCCATAAACTCTTTGGTTTGAGACAGTTCTACAGGTTGGGCGTTTGTGATAGTTTGATTTGTAGGGCTACTATTATTTATAATATCTGCGTTTGTGCCAAAGTCTTTAACCGAAGTAACTATTTGATCTCCTATAGCAATGGCTGTACCTGTACCTCCCCCCGCGATGAACCCTAATAGTGCTGCGGCAGTATTATTGCCTGAACGATCTCTAGTATCATCTATAAGAGACAAACGGCCTTCAATAAAATCTGATATGACCCCTTCTTCAAGTGCTTCTGAAAAACCCTCTTTTAAGCCAACCTTTGTAGGTTCTACGACAAAATCTTTAAGGCCCGATTTGTCATACAAGTTCTGCATTGCATCGGCCCAACCATCAGGGGCTTTCTTATCCCCAAATATTGCTTTTTCAAGTGCGCTACCACCAATCCCCATAGAAATAAGGCCCATAGTAGCGCCAACTATACCCGCAGCTTGTGCATTTTCGGTTGCATACTTTATAGCGGCGTCTTCTATTTTAGCTTCATACCGCTCCATCTCATTTGCAGGGGTGCCGCTTGGTAAATTTCTAAGGGCTACTTCTTTATAAGTCGCGTATGATTTATCATATGCATCACCTGCAGCGCCACCATACGCTTCTAGCACGTTGCCCGCTGCCGCTGTACCTAAAGCACCTCTAAGGGCTATTTTTTTAGAGAACTCTTCACCCGCTGTCTGTAGTCCTTTTTTAAGTAGAAGGCTCGTACCACCACTTGCTAGTAAGAACGGCAGTTCTTGGATAATCTCCGATACAACATACTCAGCTATAAATGTACCGGGGGAATCTGCAGCGGTGGCAAGGACTGCAAGAACTGATTCTCTAAACCCTTCGGCATCGGCTAAATTTTTACCCATTGCTTCGGCAAGTGCTTCTTTATTGGCTACATAGTCGTCGGTCTGCATTCCTGTGCCGAAGTCTTCTATGGCCTCACCAAGTTTATACAGCACACTGTCGGACACTTCGCCTTCAGTCCATCCCGCAGCGTTGGTTAATATTTTTCCATACGCAAATGTTTGCGCAAGAGAGCCTACAGAAGTAGCTGCAAGCCCTGCTGTGTTCTGTACAAAATCTACTATGGCACTTGGGTCCGCTAATTCATATTCAAGTTTGTTTATCCGTTCAGTTAGCGGGTCCATTGCTACTACATAACCTGCTTCTTCAAAAGCATTACGAACTGCGAGTAAATCCTCTCCTTGATTTATTGTTTGGGAAGTCGCTCCCGTCACGGGGTTTATGTTTAATACATCACCAATCGGGAACCGTTCCGCAGCTTCTTGGTCGCTTATACCTAACGCGCCCTGTATGATTTTTTGTATTTCTGGGTTTATTTTCGTTTCAATTTTGCTTGTCGTATATGTAGGCCCAGCACCTATGTTGGGGATTGTTACTGAATTACTTCCATAAAGAGCTATACCCTTACCTGTATCTATTAAATTTTTATATAATGCGTATGCTGCCTCTAAACTTAATTTAGAAGGGTCTTGGTCATTTAGCCATTGTTCAACTTCAGTTCCATAATTGTCAGTGCCGTCAAAAGATTTTTGCAAAACGGGATCATACGTAGGTATTATATTGTACCCTGCGTCTTTTAATATATGATAGTCCCGTAATGTTATTATCGTGTCTTCGCCCCTGCCTAATACATTTGATATATCAGCAGTGACACGACTGCCAACACCTACTGGGGCTAAATCGCTACGAATATCTTTCATAGTTATGTCATACGAATTACCAACTGGAGATTCAGCAAACGGGTTTACTTGTTGATAACCATCAGGAGTGTTTTTTAGGTACATACCATTATAATAACTATAATCCTCTCCTAACTTATCTTTTACAAACTGATCTAAACTAACGGCATCATACGTTATAGAAGTAGATACTCCATCCGCAAACGGATCAACACGCTGCCACCCACTAGGTGTGTTCCTATAATAAGACTTTGTTGCCTCGTCGTATATGTAATCGTCTGGCAACAGGGTCATAGTGATGTTATTAGGGTCTATCGTGGCGTTTACGTCTTGGTTTGCTAAATAATGTTCGTAAATATCCTCGTCTTCGCCTAGGTTGTGCATAAGGCGATAGTCTTCTTCAGTAAATCTACCATACCTGTCACCCAAATTCTCCATCATTGTCGCGGTGCCAACAACCTCGTTGGTTACCCGTTTGTATTTCTCAAACATTTCGGGGAACTCGTCTAAGTCAGACAATAAATTTTCTGACGCGGTATTAAATTCTTCCTGTAAGCCCTCTATGGTAGGCGCTATTGCATTGTATGTGTTTAGGTAATCCTGTTTAGCGGACGCGTTTGCGTTTACATAGTTTTGATATGCTTGACCTAGAGCAGCGTAATTTGTTCCTTGTGCGCCCTCGGTAGAATTATATAGATCAACTGCATCTGAATAGCGTTTGTACAAACGTTCTTCTTCAGTAAGTATCGCGTTGTACGAATTAGCCGCCGTCGTCATGTTAGACTGGGCGGTCGTCAAAGCATTAAGTTTTTCTTCAACTACTCCTTGGGTGCCAAAAAAAGAATCAAATAATTGATTTGCGCCTAACCCTTCAGCAGAATTTATATAGTCTTTAATTTGTTCATCAACCTGCGCATTTAATGAAGCAAAAAACGCATCTGTAGGCTCCATTCCACCTGATACAGCAGCATTCACACTCGCGCCCAAGGACTGAGCAAGCATTCTCACACGATTGTCGTCAAGGTCTATGCCTAACTCTTCTGAAACATCTACAATCGGCGCTATGACACCTTTTGTATAAGTGGATACTAGGTTATTTAGCGCTGCTTCACTAATATCACCGCCTTCTATTGCAGCAGTTAGACCTGCGGTAACTCCGTCTCTTATGCCAGCGCCTAAATCAGTCCATTGTTTTGTCGCTCCATCCACCTCTGTTAATATGTTACCTAATTGGTCATCAATCTTGCCAAGGACCATGCCCATACCTTCAGTAAGGCTACCTGTCAAAAAAGCATTGGACGCAGCTTCAAGGTCACCTTCTGTATGAACAAGCGTAGTTGCAAATTGTTCGGAGCCTTTTTCTACAATACTGACTATACTTTCAGGCACCCCTGCATTTTGAAGAATATTACCAGTTTGGTTTGCTACTATATCCCCTAACTGCGCACCGACATAAGATTTAAGCATAGCTCCAACTATACCTTCGGCGTCTTCTCCTTGATACGCTGCAGATGCACCTGAATTTAATGCAAATACCCAAGCAGGGGCGTTCAAAAGCACTAAGGCTACTGTGCCAATAGTGCCAAAAGGGTCTTTCTCAATCTCCTCTATTATTATTTCTCCAGATTCAATAAGGTCTAGTTCTAATGCTTCGTTCGCATCAAAAGGATTTAAGTCAATAGATTTAAAAGCCTTACCTATGTAATAGACTTCATGCTCTATCGTACCCGCAATATCTATATCAAGAAAATCTACATCATCTATGCCCAAATCAATCTCTACCGGACCACCCGGATCGTCAAAAGGATTTAAGTCAATATCTGTTATATGCGGCAAATTATTTGTACACATTATTTAGGCTCCTGAATGTTTATGGTTCCATACAAGCGCCCTGTTTTTTTCGCTTTGCGTATTTCTACCGGATACTCTCTATCTATAGCACGGAACAACGGAGTTAACCGCACATCGTCAGTGCTAAATTTTAAAACTGATATTTTACGTTGTTTTAGCTTTTTTAAGTACGCATACACTTGTCTTACAAGGTCTACAGCTTGATCCAGTGTATACATTTTTACCGCCGCTACCCTATACCCTTTTTTGTTTTCTTTTATTGGTGTGGTAAAAAATACCGTGTTACCGTACTGGTCTACAACAGTATGTTTGTTTTTACCTAATATAGTAAGGAACAACATAGTCTCACGTATTTCTTCAGGTGACGCATTATGCTGCTCCGTAAGAGAGCGCCCTATAATTGTGGGTATGTCTAACTGTTCCATCATGAGTTAGTCCCGAATGTTACATCAACCGTAGCAGATGCGACGCCGGGGTGAAGGGCTGATGCGGCTTCTGCGTGTAAGTTTAACTGCGTATCAGTAGTGGCCCAGTAGATTTCAATATAGTCATCTGCTTCTAAAGCGCGTGTAAAAACCCAGTTAACAACATAGAAATCGTTACCTTTTACATCAAATAGATGTCCTGAGTAGGGTGTATCGGTAGTTCCATTTAGCTTCTCCCAAACAGTTACCGTAGCCTCACTAGAATTATTATGCTCTATCTGAAGCGTTATAGAAAACTGATATGTACCTGCGTGGGTAACATTTATCCTGCTATTGTTTGATAGAGTTATGCTATCCGTGTGATGCGTAGAATTAAACGTAACCGCGTACCCCGTACTTGCCATTGCCGCCGTTTGGTCAACAGTGCTATAAAAAGACCCCCGTGGCATGTAGAGAAACCTACCGCCGTCTTCAGTAGATGTGAGTGTAGTAACAATGTTAGTTAAACGCCGAAAGAACAGACGTAACACGTTACTTTGCTGATCTACGAACGGTCTATCATAGCCATCAGGTGCCAGCGGTAGGGCAGGTGGTTCAACTTGGTCAATTTCATTTGCCATTATCGTCTTCCATCTGGCCTAGTATCTACACGAGGTGTACCTAACTGCCACATAACTCCTTGTCCTGTGGATTCTATTTTTAGCACCATTTGTCGCCCCCGCACGCGCATGAAAAGCTGATCTGTATATTGCTCTATGGGGGCAGTGGCACTGCGCGTTACAGTGCCCGAACTATTCCCACTTTCTGACAATGGGCTGTTAAACCCAGAACCAGAATTAGCCAACGGTTGCAAGGTTAGAGTAGCTGCAGGAGATGTGGCGGTAGAGCCTTCAAAAGTCATATCAGGGAGCACACGATTGATTAAAGCAAACCTACTCCCATCACTAAGGTCAAACTGGGAAGACGATATATTTGCCGTTATAGCTGTGCCTGCCCCTGTTTCATTGTCGTCAATACCATCTTCATGGTTCACAAGATTGTAAGTGTAAGTTGCAGCGAGAGGAAAGTTGCGTAGCCCTGAGTCTAACCATGCAGTGCGTCCCAGTGACCCGTAATACCAAGTATCTTCTAGGTAATTATAGATAACGTATTTGTCGATCTGTTCTTGGTTTGTGGAACAATAAAACCACCATATTTCGTGAAATGCTTCGTTAGTGCCCGCAAAAAACTGGTCGTACTGTAACGTATTTAGGTTATTAAAGATATGACGCTTAACATCACAGCGAAGTGGTTGTGTGCGACCATCGTATTTATAGAACTTATCTTTACCCATCCAGTATGCGACACCGTTAGCAAACGCTACACTGTTCTGAGATGCAATTGATATGTTGTTACCAACAAGCTGTGCGCCCCATACAGCGGGTGCTCCAACATACTGTATAGAATACAACGCAGAGTCCGACCAAACTAGAACCTCCTGACGAGCCTGTTTTGCGGCTACAATTTCAGTGCCACGGGAAAGTCGTAAATCACCTGCTTGGTTTGTAGACGCAGGGGTCCAGTTAACTGCGCTCTCTTGGTCGGACCACCTAACAAGCATAGGATCTTGCGTAGCACTACCTAAATTATTGCAGCCGAAACAAAATACAAACCTGTTAATATCAGATACTAGCAGTAAGTTATGCACTGTTGGTACGTCAGATGCACCGCCAAGACTTGAAAGTAATACCCCGCGAGAAGACACTCCGCTGGTAGCATCCCAGTAGTATATACTGCCGCCGCGCACACCAAATATTAAATCTTCACCAAAGTTAGATTGGCTCCAAAGCCGAATAGCTTCATTAGATGCAAGTCCGTTACTCCACGTACCACCACCCCAAGTACCCGCACCCCAGCCTGTAAGTGGAACAACTGATGCTTGACCTGTAGTGATTTGGTAAGCTGCAGTGACGGCCCCGCCACCATTGCCTGTGTCAGACGCGTTAGCCGTAGCAGATACGGTTATAGTATATTCGTTTCCACTATTAACGGCTGTTATTTGGTGTTCAGCGTTTAGGATTGCCGCAGTAATGTTACCACCCAAAGAGGCTGCGCCACTAAATGTTACAAAGTCATTGATAGACGCCCCATGACTAGCGTCAGTCACCGTTATAGTAGTGCTACCGTTAGTAGCTGCAAAAGTGGCAGTATTGGTTGTGGTTGCACGGATCGGTGTAATGTCGTTGTACGCGCCCCCTTGCTCTAAGTAAAACTTCAAGTTTGTACCTACTCCCACAAGGTTAAACCCAGATAGGGTTACCCAGTTCCACAACGAGCGACACACACCCAAAAATGTAGAAGTAGATATTCTGTTCCACCCACCTATTTTCTCTGGAAACCCCTGCCTAAAACGTATTTTATCGCCGTCGAACCAACCATTTCCTGAAGAGTAGCTAGTACGTTCGTCGTTTATTCCGGGTTTAAACTGGAGTTTCTGGAAAGGCATTTTACACCTATGAAGTTTCAGCAAACATTGGAGGGAATGTGGTTACACTTATAGCCACATGTTGTTTTAGATTTAACACTTCACCACAATCAGAACACATATCTGCGGCAAGTTCGGATTCATCTAAATCATAGCCACAAGCATCGCACACCTGATGTATTACATGAGCAGGCTCTACTGAGCCATCTTCTAGCGTCTTTGCTTTATTTTCTACGCGCATACAAGCACTCCTCTACTTTCCACTGCATAATCTTTCATACTGTTCGTTGTGCACAATAGTGTCGGTTAGTAACTGCTGATCATTCTTTAGAAGCCAAGCGGTCACATGAGCGTCAGCAAAATAATGCGGTTTTGCTATATCACAATAGCCGTTAACCGTCACGCTTTCGCACCCACTTATTAGCACGATTGAGCAGAGCATCATCATCCAAACGTTTAACTTCATTCTCTACATCCTTCGCCGTCAACATATCATCAACACGTTTTTTAGTAGCTTTTGCGCGTACTTTCTGTGCTCCGCTAGCTGCACCCTTCAAGTATACCATAAGCATGGCACCAAGAACAGCCACCGCAGCATAAGCGTACAATTTAAGTCGAGCTAGCATAAACATTAACGGTCACCCTGTTTCCATTTTTTGGTACGCTCAATGTCAATCACGCCTGTTCCGACTAGAATCACTATCGACAGAGCGCCCAAAATCAGGAGTTTCTGCCAGTCTAGCCCACCTAATGTCCCAACCAGCGGGGTAGCAAGTCCAGCAATCTTTGTGACCTGAGATGCTTGGATCGTCTTCGATTGGGCTAAGGATTTTCTGGGTTCTTTTGGAGGGGTCTTGTCCTGAGCTATCCATTTATTCACCCTAAACGTTGGACAAGCCTTGGTAACATCTGGCAAATCATTGTGACCAACAATCTGAGTAATGTTAGGAAACTCCATCCGCAACTGAGCAATTAGCCTACGCAGTGAACGATCTTGTGCATCGGTAAAGTTTTCCTCAAACTCATCATTCGCAGTACCGCCATGCCCTCCAAAGATTGCAACACCTATAGAAGTAGCGTTATACCCCTTGGCGTGAGCACCTGCACGTTCTACAGGACGCCCCTCAACGATAACGCCATTACGATCAATGAGGTAATGATAGCCCACATCCGACCAACCTTTGTCCGTATGCCATTTTTTAACCTCTGCAACTTTTGCTTCTGTTGTTTGGTCGGACTGCCATTCAGGTCTTGTTGCAGTACAGTGTACTACGATCATATCTATTTGCCGCATTTTTCACAAACTTCCTTTTTAGGTTTTGACGCCTGACCGTTTACATATATGCCATAAAATCCCGCGCCCGCACCAACAATTACCGAAACCATTCCAGCCTGCGCATTTGACGGTGCCTCAAGGCTTATGAACCATTCTGTTGTGCGGTAAAAAGCAAACCCGTACAGGGTTATAATTAGACGGGGCCAGATGCGCCATTTGTCTAGCCACTCAGGGGTTATCATTTCAAACCTCCATATCTACAATCTGACCTTGCGGTTGCAGGGCAGTATTGGATGCACCGAACCTATCATAACTGGATATTAAATCAAGTTTTTGCCGCTCAAGCACTTTTTCAAGTTTGTGCGCAAGTAAATGTTCCTTTTGCACCTGCTGCTGCGCTTGGTAGTTTTCAATACTCTCGCGGCTCCTCTGCAACTCTATGGCAAATGGTAAATTTCCAACGGGATCAAGCATTGGCTAACCACACGAATCCAACAAGAGCACCCACTCCAAGGATAAACAAAAAGACCCCAGCTATCCATTCTATTATCGTTTGCTTGATTTCCATTCTTCTAAATTCGTGCTCACGTTTCTGTTTTCTAATCTCGGCTTCGATACGAAGAAATTCCTGCCAATGAGATGGCCCCAGTATTGCAGGGTGCGATATGAGTTCACGCAAGTCGTCCCTCATTTTTTGGGCTTGCTTGCGAGCTAAGAAGACTTCCATAGCTTGCGCTTGTGTGCCACCACCAAGTGCTTTATACCAAGGCGGTTTGTCTGCCATTTTTTCTGCTTGGTCTATGTCAGCCATACAGTTAGCCCACTGCTGCAACTGTTGGCCCATGTCCTGTAAGTCACGCCCGACTTGGACGCCTTTTTTCAAAAAACTATAAGCGGCCTGTGCGCCCGCTATCGCAACACCTATTTCTATCATGTCTCATAGAACCTCACAGGGCATATAATATTAGGGTGTACGCGGTAGACACGCCTGATGTTCTCAGTGTTACACTGATAATGACATGCCTTATAAAACCAGCTTCCGTAGCCGTTTATAAACAGATGTCCGTACCCTATAAATACAAGGGTACAAAGCATGTCATCGTTCCATCAAACGATCTAGTTTTTCTTCAATGCGATCAAACCGAGCTACGATCTGATTCATCACAGTAGAGCTATCAACTTTAGTGACATACTCTTTTGCCATTTCCTCTCGTGTTTTATTAAGTAGTATTTGAATACGAGCTACTTCACTATGTTGAGCTTTTAGCCACCAACCTAGCCCCCCTATTGCGGCAGTTAGTCCCACATTTATAATAGAACTCATCTCCATTACGCGTACACCACGTCGGTGGTCTGCACGTCGATTACCCATTTTAGATCAGTTGCAGCAGCACCTGTAACCGAAACCTCTAAGGCACCTGCGTCTGACGTAGATGCAGCAATTGCCAGTCCGTACCCAGATACGTTTGTGCGGGCTGTTATGTCACTTTGAACGATCACAGCGCTTCCAGAAGCCTCGCGTCTCGCTACACCTTTAATATCCCATGCAGATACATCTGTACCATCTGCGGCTTGCTCTCGTACTATGGCTGTGCCTGTAAAGGTGATTGCTGAACTTGTTGCCAAGAATATTTGGTTGGATGTAGACCCTGAACCGCCATCCGTAGTGGCAATAGTTTCGGTAGCGTTGGCAGTGGTAGCGATTAATACATACCTACCTTCTATAGTAGGGTCAGCCCATTCCGCCGCAGTAGCACCGGAGTTGACTGTTAATACTTGCCCTGCAGTACCCAGTGAAGCTGGAATGTTAACCTGAATGTCTCTACCGTCCACAGTACCTGTTACAGCTATGTTACCCGTTACAGTAATACCTGTTGCAGATGTCGCTAGTGTAGCGGCATTATCATAATACAACGTTACTGCACCATCCAATACACCTGTAATTATATTTTCTGTGCCTGTTATAGATTGCAGGTTAATTGCATCAGAACGGATATTTAGGTTAGACGTTGCATTCGCAATATACGCCTGACCGTCTTGATATATCTGTAACTCGTTACCAGAACCAAACTGTGCTTTGTTTGCATTGCCAAACAGGATGTCATTAGAATTAACATCTAAATCACCTCCCAATTGCGGGGTGGTGTCATCAGCAACTTCGCCAAGTGCGCCCAGATTAGTCCGTGCTGTAGCAGCGTCCGATGCACCTGTTCCACCATCCGCTACAGCTAAATCAGTGATGCCTGTTATGTCGCCCCCACTAATTGTTGGGCTGGTTAGGGTTTTGTTTGTGAACGTCTCGGTTCCGTCTAACGTACTAAGTGTACCTGTGGTTGGTAGCGTTACGTTTGTCGCACCTGTCGAAGTCAACGTAAGGGCATAGGCACCCGCCGTGGTTAGGCTACCAGCAAGAGAAATGGCCTTACCCGCTATAGACAACGATGCAGCGTTAGACACTGCCTCTACTACATTCGTGCCATCACAGTACAACAACATTGCGGTGCCGTCAGGAACAGCGATACCAGTACCTGAGCTAGTCTTTAGCGTAACAGTATAACTATTACCGACTGAATTATCCGCTACATACAGTTTAGAAGACGCAGGACATATAACCGTCGCATTACCTGTGAGCGCAGTCCCTGTGTCGGTAAATTTCAGTATGGCAGCGCGAGATTCTGCGGTAGTGCCGTCTGCTGTAGTTAAGGTGTGAGAATTAGTAGACCATGTATTTATAGTCGCTAACCCAGCAACGGCCTCATCGACCATCGAAGTGATGTTGTCGTTAACCGTATCGCCCCATGTACCGTCTAAAGTGCCCGAAACAGGCAACGCTAGTTTTAATAATGGTGTATATGTTGTCATACTAGCCTCACTGTTTGTCGTACACGTCTACCCAATTTGGAGTCTGTGCGTCATCCACATCCTGCCATATGAGTAACCTGCCAAGTTCACCCGTAGCTGTCACACTCGTTACTTGTACCCGCATATTAATAGCAACATCTACATCGCCTACCGTTAGTGTAGCAGAATTACCAACGACTTGGAATATTGCATTTGTAGCCACACTTACGGTGCCTATAGCACCTGTTGCTTGAACCCCTGTAACTGTTGTATTTCCATCAGCGGATACAACTACATTGCCTATAGATCCAGTCACCTGCAGGCCAGTAGGAATGATAGTCGCTGCACCTGTTATGGTAACCGTGCCTAGCGCCGTGGTAGCAGATATTCCTACGACTGTAGCGTTTGCATCCGCGACTACAGTTACGTCACCTATAGCGCCTGTGGCTTCTACTCCAGTGAGCGTAAAGTCCGCATCACCTGTAACAGTTACAGACCCAATACCACCTGTGGCTTCTAAACCAGAAGGTTCTATTAAGGCCGTACCTCTTATGGTAACAGAGCCTAGCGCGGTAGTGGCTTCCACCCCCGTCAAACGAGCTATGTTCTGCTCGAATGTAGACGCTAATGGTGCGCCTGTAAGAGGGAAGAAGCCTAACATCTAGTTAGCTACTCCGGGCACTTTGTCATTTACGGTAGGTAGGGGTGACGTATCAAACAATATACTATCTTCTTTTTTAGGTTTTGGAGTTTCAAGGGCGGCAATAAAACGGTGAAGCACTGCTTCACGACCCATCCTTAATTGGTCCATGTTAAACTGGGTGTTCCCAATTTTACGCTCCAAGTCTTGAACGTGACTAAGCAACAATTTTTGCTCGTCCGTCATCGCATCAATGTTATATTCTTTTTCATTGACTGTAATGACGTTTGTTTTTTTCTCGGTCATTTTAGTCTCCTTTTTAACAAACAGCCATTTGAGCTTTACGCATCAAACAGCCGTGCTTCCTGCCATATCGTCTTGAGCCATAACCCAAGCATAACATTTATCAAGGAAAGCATCTCCTGATGTGGCATTAATAGCATCTAAATCTGCGTGGTAACGCTTGAAGTCTACCTCGCGGGTGTCGTCTGTAGGCGTTGACGTTGCATAGGCGCTAAGGTCAATCATTACAGAAAACTTAGGGGGGTTATCACCGCCGTCGATTAAATCTGCACCACGTTGGCGGGATACTGCCGCTGTGATGATACGATAGTAAGCGTCGTTGAAGGCGATACCGTATTGGCTTGCCCCTTCTGCGATATTATGTTGTATAGCCATTGTTTGTTTCTCCTTTAGGCATACGTTACTTCTGCTGTTGCAATGTTTGCAACCCAACGAATATTTGTTGCTGCAACACCTGTGGCTTGAACGTTTAGGGCATTGTTTGTGTTGTCAGCATACAAATTCAACTTCCAACCACTTGATCCAATCTCTGAAATGTTAAAGATTGGTAGTGTAGTTGTGCCACCGTCATTTACTAGCAGTCCACGTATTTCCCACGATCCGTAAGACGAAGCACCATTTTGCATAGCTACGACTGTGCCTGAAAATGTAATACAGGTATCAGTAGCTGCTACGATTTGATTAGTTGATGTTGCTGTGCTGTTGTTTGTAGTTAAGGCTTCAGCAGTTGCATCTGTAGTGTCTGCACGAAGAATAAACTGACCACCTTGTGCGTCACCTGCTGCGGCAAACTGACCAGAAGCATAGGCCCTTTGTCCAGTAACCGTTGCGACTGCTTGCATTCCGTGTGCAAAAGAACCGTGACCAGAAGCCGTGTTGAAATAACCGCCAGCAACAGTAGAGTAGTTATTACTGGCAGTGCCATTAAAACCACCTGTAACAGCAGAATATGACCCAGTCGCACTATTGGCCTGACCTCCTAAAACGGCACCTCTTGCACCGCTTGCTGTGTTTGCATTCCCACCTGCTATAATTGAGTAATTGCCTGATGCTGTATTACTCAAACCACCAATTGCAGCACTGTTGATGTTGGTTTCAGCAATATTCTGGTTACCAATAGCAATAGAGTTAGCAGAAGTAGCCTTTGACAGATACCCCATAGCAATACTATTAGAACCACTTGCACCGTAGCTAGATGAACTAGACCCTATATTAACTGCAAAAGCCTCGGTACTACTAGCCCGTGACCAACCAATAGCAACAGATCGTGTACTGGTTGAAGTGGGTCCCCAACCAAGAGCAACAGAATTTGAACCAGATGCACTTGCTGTGTACCCTACAGCTACACTATCAGCACCTCCCGCTGAAGATTGAAGGCCAGCAGCTATTGCGCCTCCCCCTGCCGCCGTAGGTCTTGCAAAGTAGTCTGTAGAAGTGTTTCCGACCCACATTATAGTTCTGTCGAGGGAATACCAGTTTAACCCGTCTGTATAGATGTGTATGCTTTCACCTGTGTACAGTTTTTCTGTACCTCTACCATCTATTGTTTCAGTCCCATCTGGATCAATCGTTGTAATATCGCCAGCACCAGCTTCGTTTTTAATCCAAACGTGAAATCCTGCTCCAAGGGTTGCTGCTGCTGTTAATGATATTGTTATATCATTACTACTATGCGAAATAACTTTACCTGCATCTCCTGCAACAACAGTATAGTTTGCCGTTTTATCGTCTAGTGTAAGATCGGAATCGAATCCCCCACCAGCCGCGTCTGCCCACTCGCCAGCCGTTCCGCCAGAATTTACTGTGAGTACCTGACCTGCAGTTCCAAGGGTAGCTGGAATATTTTGAGCAATGTCTACGCCATCAACGGTCCCGCCCACTGTTATATTCCCATAGGCGTGGAACCGTTGTGACCCGCTTGAATACATTAACTGAGCCGCCGCACTGCCGCTCCTATAAAAGATCAAGTTGTTGCTAAAGCTAAAATATGTATCGCTTGCCGATGGGCCTGTAATTCTAAAAATACCACTAGCATCACGATAAATACTCGCGCCGCCGCCGAAGTCTAATCTGGCTCCTTGATCAAAAACAAAGTCGTCCGTCGATTTATCCCAAAGGACATTATAAGTATCACCCGTAAAATCTACGTCAGCGGCGATGGCGACAGTATTAGCACTCGTTACAGTTGCGCCGACACCAATAGCTATAGAGTTTGTACCCGTTGCACTAGGTAAAGTAGACGTACCGTCATAATTCTCAGCGCTAAGATTGGTTATTGTCATGGCTTGTTACTCCTATGCATACGTCACTTCAGAGGTTGAAATATTAGCAACCCAACGGATGTTATGTGCAGCCTCTCCCGTGCAAGTAATCGCTAGTGCATTGTTTGTGTTGTCGGCTGAAAGAACTACAGTCCAACCATTACCGTCTGCAAAAGTTTTAACCTCTGAGTTTACCAGAGTAGTCGTACCACCATCGTTCTTCAGCAAACCTCTGATTTCCCAGCCACCTTGATCCTGTGCGCCATTCTGCATTGCTACAATCGTTCCTGAGAACATAATGCAAGTATCACTGGCAGCTACGATCTGGTTGTTAGTTGACGCCGATAGATTGTTGCCTGTTAAAACAGTAGCAGTCGCATCGGTGGTGTCTGCAACCAAAACAAACGTACTGCCTTGAGCATCACCTTTTGTACCAAAGAAAATCCCAGAAAATGCCATTTTTCCTTGCTGCTCTGTTTTCCCCCGAAGAATAGCTGCCGAATAACCATGCTGTGCATTAGCATCAGTACCTATAGCCAAAGCTGACCCAACGGCTGTTGTCAAATAACCAACGGCTGTTGCACTTGTACTCGTAGCACTACTAGAGACACCAATTGCGATTGATCTTACACCTGATGCGGTGCCATTTAGGGCTACGGCATTTGTTTGTGCGGCCTTGGCAAATTGTCCAATTGCAATACTATTAGCACCAGTAGCACCGTAGCTTGAGGAGTTAGTTGATATAGCTGCTGCGAAGCTATCTGCGCCAGAGGCGTAAGCTCTTGATATTGCTGTCGCATACGACCCAGTTACAGCTTGCGCATAAGTACCTAAAGCAAGAGCACTAGATGATGTTGCATCCGTGCCTCTGCCAAACGCCATTGATTGAACACCAGAGGCGACTGCATCCAAACCAATTGCAAAGGCGTCTTCTCCACTTGCTACCGCACTATCACCAATAGCTATAGCATTGGCCCCTGTCGCACTTGGTTGAGCCGTAGGACTACTTTCATTAGCAGCATAAAGAGCAGCACCACCTACCGCACTGCCTCCAACTAAAAGACTTGTGCCATCAGAGCTTAGAGTAATGCCGCCGCCTGTGCCTGTGTGATCTAGTTCAATCTTGCCCATTACGCGTATGTGACCTCCGATGTATGAACCGTTGCAACCCAACGGATATTCGTGGCTGCTGCTCCCGTAACCTCAACCTTTAGACCGCCATTCGTTGTATCAGCACTTAAAGCCACAGCCCACGCAGATGCACCAGAGGTAGCGTATAAATGGTTTACGATGCCGTTGCCCAAGACAGTCGATGCAGCATTTGCATCCCGCAACAACGCACCCTTGATCTCCCAGCTTGCGTAGTCGCTGCCATCAGTTGCACTTTCACGAGCAATAATTGTACCTGAGAAGCTGTAGGCAGAGTTGTTTGGTAGGATGATTTGATTAGTAGTTCCCGCTAGGATACTGTTGTTAGTTGTAAGAGCTTCTGCGGTTGCGCTAGTAGTATCACTACGAAGGACAAATGTTCCTGCTTGTGCATCTCCATCAGCAGAAAAACGACCAGACGCATGAGCCTCTTTTCCGTATATTAACGCTTGAGCATAAAAACCGTGTGCAAACGAATAGCTTTGTGTTGCGTCATTGTATTGGCCCCCAAGAACAGTGCTACCAGAGCCACTGGCAACATTGGAAAAACCGCCAACTACTGTTGAATCATTAGCAGTAGCTGAAGAGCCAGCACCGCCAAAAGCTGTTGCATAAATTCCAGTAGCTGAGTTGAGATACCCAATTGCATAACTCCTAGTGTTTGTAGCAATAGCTTGCTGCCCTATCGCAATACTGTTAGCACCACTAGCACCATACAATGAAGAAGAATTAGCTATACCAATAGCAACAGCATCTGCACCCGATGAAACAGAACGACCTAAAGAAAGTCCGTAGTTTCCAGTAGCACTTGCTTCAAAACCAATAGCAACAGCACCCTGTGCGGAAGAACCTGTATTGGACTGCCAGCCCATAGATACACTGTAGTCACCTCTAGCACCATAGCTTGAGGTATTGTTAGCTATAGCTGCTGCGAAGCTGTCTGCGCCAGAGGCGTAAGAGGTTCCAAGTGCTACGGCTGATATACCTGTGTTAGAAATTGTAGCACCATCTCCTGCGGCAAAAGACTTTTGACCATCTGTTGTAGCACTGCTCCCAATAGCAATGCCTCTTGTGCCATTTGATGTTACTGCTGCGTTCCACCCAATTGATACAGCAAAAGCACCAGCGTTGGTTGCTCCGTCACCAATACTTATAGCATCTTGTGCGCTTGCTGCCGCACTATCACCAATAGCTATAGCATTGGCCCCTGTCGCACTTGGTTGTGCTGTAGGTGAGCTTTCATTAGCAGCATAAAGATCAGCACCCGCTTGATCTACAAAACTCAACACCCCAGAGCCGTTAGTCTGAAGTACCTGTCCACTTGTACCATCAGCAGTAGGAAATTCAATCGCACTGTTAATGTTTAACGCGCCAGTGTGCACGTCGTTTACATAAAATACATTCCACTTTGCAGAGCCAGTACCTAAAGAAATAGTGCCATTAGCTAACTGATTGCCAGAATAATTAAACGGCATAATACTAGGAGTGCCGGGATCATAAAGAAGCCCTGAAACCCCATCCCCCATAATATAATAGCCGCCCGATATACCTATTTTACCAGCAGTAGAACCAGCATATTGAAAATCAACAATGTCCCCTTCTGTAGTAGTTCGGTTAAGAACAGCAGGAGCCGCTGATGCCGCAGAGATACTCAACGCCCCCGACATGGTGTCGCCTGTCACTGCAACAAAATCAGTTGCGGCGGACGTAGCCGCTGTACCTAAACCAAGATTAGTTCGTGCAGTAGACGCATTATTTAAGTCTGACAGGTTGTTAGATGGCTGCATAATGTCAGCAGCTACTGCCGTAATAAACACACGAGCACTACCTGACAAGTTAATAGCAGAACCACCACTAGAACTTTCGCTAGGGGTACGAGATAGTGTCGTACCAGACGCGGTGTACGTGCCTGTACCTATCTCAAAATTAGCCCCATCTTCTATGGTATAGCCAACTACATCACCGTCAGACACCCCAGCGGCAGCGAATGTTTGGTAGCCTGAAACGGCACTCCCTAGAGTTATTGTGCCTGTCCCGGGCGTAGAAGTTGAGACATAGGCTCTATTCTTTAAAACAGGCATTTACAATTACCTCTATAGCTTACGCAATACGGATGATTGCACTCGTAGAATCCGCTGTTGGGAACTGGATTTGAAAATCTCCGTTTGAAGACGATTTATCAGAACCAAAATCCAGCACTGCAACTGACGGGTTAGTGCCACCAGATTTGTAGATCAACGCACCGCGAGCAGTGATTGTAGATGATGTCCATGTAGTGTTGGAAAAACTTAGGTATACAGTAGTGCCAGACCCACCATTTGTTGGGTTTGTGGATATAGTAAGTGTATTCCCGCCTGCTGTATATCCAGTGCCAGATACCTCATTTGACGTGGTATATGCTGTGGTAGCAGCACTCAATGTCGCGCTGGACGTATACAGAGCAATCTTAAATGTTTGCGCCGTATCGCTACTAAAGTCCATTTCACCATCAAGCAGCGCTTGCTTGAAACTGGTACACATCGCCTGTGTTATAGCCATATCTAGTCTCCTTTAACTTACTGGCACTCGGAACTGTCCCGAGCGATAGGCGTCTTCACGTAATTTACCTTCTCCGAGATTTTTTAACAATCCAAGAGATTGCACAAACATTTTATCATACGTTTGTACCATATCTGGCTCACCTTTTAAGAACCTGATGGCTTCCACCAATGCACCATTTAACAACGCACTGTCAAATTCATCCCCAAGCCAAGTGGTGCCTGCCGTAACGATTGACGGTGGGTAATACCCATAGTGAAGCTCCGCAGTATAATTACTGTCAGGCGTTGGACCTAATATGAAAGAATCATCGTCAAAGTACGCATAGTGTTTGGGAAGCCCTACAGAAGTGGGTGTAGGGTACGCTTCTCTGATAAAGTTCACATCCTTATTTATTAGGTAGTGATACGCCCCATCGCTATCTACTAGCGCAAGCGAGTATGTGTACAGAAAGTCCGTAGGGGCTGTAAGGTATTTGTTATTTGTGGTCACAGACCCAGTAACATTTCTACGCAGCGCAGGTATCTGCACTGTGCTATATATTTTCTGTTCGGCCTGCTCCGTGAACATAGCGAGTTGAGCATCTGTGAACGAACTCTCACAAATGTCTTCTATATTAGTTTTCAACTCGGTATAGTTCATAACTTACCCCATAGGCCCACGAGCCATAAGACCTTTTGTAGCCGCACCTGTGCCACGAACTTTAACACCGCCACCAGATTTATAAGCAGATGTCATCTTCTTGCCCGTCTTCTTGGCGTGGGCTTTTGCTTTCTTTTTCCCCGCTGCCGTATAGGGAAAAGATTTGTTTCCTACTTTTGGCATTACATACCTCCTACGATATAACTACACTAACAGTGCCAATTTTTCCAGTACCAACTAATGAGTTAGGTGTAAGACTAAAAGGATCATTTAGCCCCACAGGATTCCAACCCCATTGAATTACCCTACTACTCGTATCGCCAGACACCCCTAAACTTTGGTCTGGACGTGGATTACGTATTGCTTGAGGGTCGTCCACTGGGAACTCGCCAAGTTTAAGCTGCGGATGATCAGGATCCCAACATTCAGGACAGGCTTTAATATTAGTGTCTCGCCCTTTAACAAACAGGTTTTTAAGCTCTCGTAGTTTGTATTGGAAGCCACATACATCACAAAGGGCTAAAGCGTTTTTACTAGAAGCAAACTTATTACCCATTATGCAATCCTACCTATTCTAGGCACGAACCGTGCAGCCGTTTTCTCTCTATCCTCACCTGCTGCTAATTCAAACTGCTCATCATACGCGGCTTTGAGCATAGGGATACGCTCCGCTAGATCAGGAACCTTCATAGCTATGTGGTAGGCTAACCCCGCAACAAGGCAAGGGAAGAACCGGAAGTTCATATCAGCGGTTTCAACGCCATTTCCAGCATCTTCAATCCGCCGCATACGCCAATAATAAAGCACATAATCGTTGTTATCAGGTACAGGCCACACGTTTACTTTGGGAGCATCACGCAAACGCTCTACATAAAGCTGTATAGGACGCCCTTGTGTTAGTTTGTTTGGTATAGAGGCATACGTACTTACACTTATTCGACTTATGGTAAGATCTGATTGTGTCGTAGCATTGCCGCTATTAGTACGTATTTGATGTTCCAACAGATCAATTGTGTCTGCTGGTAGAGTATACTGAGAAGTGCCTTGCACCAAACTCACAGTGCCAGAATCAATGGTCCACATATTGATACCACGGTTCTGCCACTCGATAGTCATTAAGTTCATGGACCTACGCGCAGTGCGTAAATCATAGCCAGAACGCATCTCGCTACCAGCACGCTCCCATGCTTCTTCGGCAATCTCCGTGAAGTCCATGTTAAACGCTGTGGTGCCTGATGTAGCCATAGTTACTTATCCTTAAAGTGCTTGATGACTTGCGCAACGAGAGTGTTTTTGGCTTTCCGTCTATCAAGCTCTACGCCTTCTGAACGCATCATAGCTTCTAATTCGTTCTTAGTCATAGCCTTAATTCTAGCAACGGTGGGAACCTTAACTTTTGGTTTGGGGGCAGCAGGTTGCCCACCCATTGCTAGTAGTTTCGCTTCCGCTTCTCCCTTAGTCATAAGGTCAAAAACTTCCACGTTATATGTACCATCAGCGTTTCTTGTGCCTATCTGATACACGGGTTCGCCTGAAGAGAACCTGCCATTCTGAAAAACTTCCATATTACTTCCTCACATATAAAGGGTCTGTTTGCGTCTAGGCTCCATCACACACCCGCACCCGCGAGCGATAGAGCGCTTTCTACGCGCTAGACCACCACCTGCTAGCTTAACTGTAGCAGGCTTTGTATTTTTTACTACTGTCTTACCTTTACTGCCCTCACGCTTCTTTTTGTTAGCCGTAGCTTTACGCTGGCCTTGGGACAAACTTCTGGCTTTAGACTCTGGCAGGCACCTGTCAGGGTTCTTCTTATCTTTAGAAGTACCACATTCCCCCGCGATGTTCCCCTTGGAGTCGATGCGCTTCCATTTCTGATCCAGCCATTTTTGCAGTTGGCCCATTACTTTTTCTTCTTACCCTTGGCCCCTTTTGCGTAATTGGGGTCTTTACAATACTTAGACGCGGCGAGGTTTGCATACGCAGAAGGGTAGGTATCAAAAGTGCGTTTGGCCCATGCTTTACCAGAAGCACAAATCTTACCGCCCTTTTTGTAATACCTACGCATACTTACCTCATCTTACAGGGGCGCACGCCCTTAGATGCCTTTCCTGCACCACGAACTTTACCACCATGACCAAACTTTTTAGGGCCATAGATCTTATCACGGACTCGGGCTTCAAGCATCCTGCGGTCCACGTTAGGATTTAGCTTCAATTGAAACTCCAACTCCTCTTGGAACGCCATATCTTTGATGTCTTTTACGTCCTTATCCGTGTCCATGATTACCTCATCTTACAGACTTTGCCGCCACGGGCTAATCCGTAACCACGAACCTTACCGCCTTTTTTAAAAGATCTATTCGTAGTATAGCTCATAGGTGCGGAACCAATAGCTTCTGACGCTGTATCTAATGCTTGCGATGCTTTACTCGCGGATACGGATATATCAGTGATATTATCATACGCACTCTTATTTTGGTTCGGCTGTAGCGTACCCCCAAGTGTACCCCCAGAACCGCCGCCAATGGGGAGGAATTTAGCTATATCAAACCCACCCGGAGCACCTGAGTTATCCATACGCAAATCCCCACCAGTTTGGAATTTTTTAACTTTTTTAGAGGATTTATTTTTTGTCCGTTTACGCATAACTACCTCATCTTACAGACTTTGCCGCCACGGGCTAATCCGTAACCACGAACCTTACCGCCTTTTTTCATACCCATAGACTCTTTAGCTGCCGCTTCTTCAGCTATTTTAGCTACATTGCGTCCAAGATTGGCTCCGGGCAAAGCAAACATAGCCAAGTCTTCAGCGGTTCGTTTAGCTGCCCGATTGCCGCGCTCTATGGCTCCTATTTCATCCACGGTGGGCATATCATCAGGGCGTGCCCTTGGACGAAGTGACGCTTCCATAGTCGTATCATTCGGTCTTGCTCTTGGGCGCATAGAAGCTCTTGGAGCTAGCTTTGATGAAGGACGTGCCTTTGGGCGCATAGAAGCCTCTGGAGCTAGCTTTGAAGCGTCTTCTTTCTTCATCTTTTTGCCTCTTCTAGGCGCATTTCTACCTTTTCTAGCCATTTACGTATTCCTTTTACGAGCGTTTATTCTCTTGCGCTTCTGGGAAAGCTCAGAGGGTTTAGTGTATTCTTTGCCCACAGACTGAGGCACCCCTACTTTCTTAGCGAACTTAGGGTTATTAGCCACTGCTTGCATAAACTTTTCTTGTTTTGCGGATTTAGCAGGCATCAGCAATTCCACTTCCGTAAGCTCTTGTTGATGCGACTGTTCGGGTCATTAGCGGTCTTTTTGCTTGTCAGACGCTTCTTCATGCCTGACATACGCGCACAGAACGACTTGCGGCGGTTTGCAGCCTTTGAACCTTTTTTCAGCTTACTAGGCTTTGTAGTAACAGCGGTCTTCAGTTTACTACCGGGATTCTGTCTCCGATAGCTAGCAACACCTTTTGCGTTTAGACCCCCTGAAGGGTCTTTACCTTCCTTGCGCTGCCAAGCAGGGGATTTTACTCCTCCGCCCTTTTTATAATAAGTCCGCATACCAACACCTAGCTATAGAAGAAGGTTATCGCAGTAATGTTTGTAGCAGCAGACACGTACACGTCTGACACAAACCGCACCCCATCATCAGGAATGTTCACTGAGTGAGAATCAGAGGCCAAAAAATCTAAGTCGATTAGTGTGGCCCCGCCGTTCCCATCAGTTAGTGTCAACCGTCCTGCGCCCGCACTTGTCAAAGCCTGTATTTGACGGACACGTGCTGGCCCTACAGCTAGAGAACCTGTGCCTGTCACCCGTTTAGTTTGAACGTCAGAGGACATGGACTAACTCCTTATCCTGCAGATACAGTCAAAACGCCTGAGTTACTCCAAAGCTGCCCTGCGACAGATGGATCAGCGGTTGGTAGGTCTGTAAAGATTACAACACTGTTTGTACCATCGTGAGAAATAGAAATATCTTCTGTCACAGTACCCGTATTTGCAGCTTTTGTGATTGCTTTAAAACCGTTTTCTGAACGGACTGCACCATTAAAGGTCGAATTAGCCATATGAATCTCCTGTCTTGGCTAGTGTCAGCCACACCATGTGACTGTCAGGGATTGCCTACGTATAACACAATAAGAACAAGCTATCAACAAAAGAAAGGGCCGCACGAAGCGGCCCAGTTTATTTGAGGCAGACGGGCAGGGAAAACCCGCCTAACGAGCAGTTTACGCTCCGGGCGAACCAAAAATCCCGAGGGGATCAGAAACGCCGAAGCTGTAACGTTCCCGTGCCTTGTAGCGAGAATTACCTGTGTCGAAGTCTGCATCCATAGATGTAGCCATCGGTGCACGAGTAAAGTGCTTCAAGCCGTTAGGAACGTCTGTCATTAAGAACCATGCGTCAGTGTCTGTCAAGTAGTGGTTGACAGTATAGCCTTCAGGGATCGAACCATTATTGCGAAGCGCGTTAATGTCGTTATCGGCTGTACCAACACGTCCTTCAGTCTCAAGCAAACGAGTTGCAACAAACTGTAGGTTTGGCGGAATGACCAACTTGCGAGGTTTGGCTGCGATCAAGAGGCCACGCTCATCGGTCCACCCTGCGATCTGAATAACTGCCGCCTCAAGAGAGGTTTCGTTAAGGTCAGCCGCAACAGAAGGACGGTTTGAGTTAGTGCCACCTGACACAAGCGGGTGATCGGTAGCACAAAGTGTTTTACCGTCACCATAGGTTGTACCCGCAGCGAACGCATTGTTTAGGATCGCAGCAGCTTTAACCTGCTTGGTGTACGCCATAGCACGTGCGAGAGCTTTTGTGTAACGTGCAGACAATGAGTCATACAAGTTATCTTCGATAGCTTCCTCAGTGATAGAGAAGCCCATCGCAACAGTCTCGTGTGTATAGCGAGCAGTCCAAGTCTCTTGAGCAGAGTCATACTCAATTGCCGCACCTTCGTCTTTAACAGGTGCTGCTGAGAAGCCACTCAATTTGGTTTCTTCCTCGAATGAACGGTCAGAAGTCTCGCTTTCAAAGATTTCAGCGTGTTCTTCACCGTACTTTGCGTACTCCAATCCAAACAGCGCGTTTAGGCCGGGAAGGAGTTCTTTAAGTAACTGGGCGCGTGAAATAGCCATAGTACATCACTCCTTATACGCCAGTCGTGTTGTTATACTGGTGACCTGCGTTCCATTTAACGTAAGCCTCGGTATAACCACCCGAACTGTTTTTGGTTTCCTCAACCAGACCAATGATACGGAATGGAAGAGTGTTTGTAGTTGCAGACGTATCAGAGATAGCGCAACGAGAATTACCCGAAACGGAATCACCTGTATTGTCTACACCCGCGACGTTTGCACCGATGTCAGTGATTGCAAGATCACCAATCGTTGTGCCTGAAGATACAACCGCAGCCTTAAACAGAAGGTCGGTACCGTCTGCGACAAACGCTTGAATATCAGATGCAACAGTGCTTGCAGGATATGACTGACGCCAGACCTTGTAACCAAGGTTTGGATCTGTATATGTGCAGCCAAGGAAGACACCAACGGGTGTCATGGCAGCGTCAAACGTATCACGCTCAACGGTGCCTCCGGTAACTAGCTTTACAGCATCCCCATAAAAAATAGCCGTAGCATAACCACTTGCAATACTGAAGTGGCGTGTAACGCCTACAAAAGGAGAACCGCTCAACAATTTTACCGGAACCAGTCCATATGGACCATCAACAGCAGGATATGCCATTATATACTCCTAGAGTTAAGTTCCTGTTCCAAAAGTGACCTTAGAACGTCTATCGTTAAATAGAGGCATTCTAGGATCATTCTCCCGCATGAAGTTATTGTCTACGGACTGCATCTGGGATTTGGTCTGATTATTGTAATAATCACTCCGCTCTTCGACGAGTTCCTTTGGAGCTTTGCACAGCAACAACCCACCTATGACTACATTATCTTTAAACCGTTCATTCTCTACGGTTACCAGTGTAATCTCAGGGTGATCACTTGCCTTCACAGGCTCCCAACCTTCACGCAGTTTTGAGGATACGTTAGTAGCGTCAATTTGGCCTTGCGTACTAACTCTAACCCAATGATACTCATATCCCGGCTCTGGATTCGGAGAAGGGAGTGTCTCTGGACGCTGCCAGTGACGTTTACGAGTTTTCTTCTCGCGGGTTTCAAGTTCTCTATCTAGCCTATTCTCAGCCATTTTGTTTCCTCATATCTATTGCAACCTGTCTGGCGTATTGTTCTGGAGTTAAACCTAAACGTTTAGATAACGCTATTTGAGTCTGACTTAATTTTACCTTTTTAGGGGCTGTGCTCCGCGTTGCGGGTGCGACTACATTAGCGCTACGCCTTGGCGTAACTTCAGTTTGTTGATCAGCATCCTCGAAATTATCGGGGAAAACTTGCCGCATACGAGAATCTATTCTCTCGTAGTATTCATCTGACTGAGGACTTACGCCCTCCTTGATAAGTTTGGTATGCAGCCCCAACGCCAAACTTGTCATTTCGTCATCGACATTAAACCACGGATTTTGAGTTTTCCACTCTTCCGCACGTGGGTCATGCCCTGTTTGTGGGGCGGATTCTGTTCTTGAGGGTACAGGAACCTGTGTTTCCTGTAAAGCGGGTATTTTGAAGTTTGCTAACCTATCAGCCTTTATCTTAGCTGCTGTTAACTTTTCCTGTGCAGAAAGCACTGCATCAGGATCTCCAGACTCATATGCTGTCTTATACGCTTGTTTAGCAGCATCTGATTCCGCTTCAGCGTTTTTCTTGGCCTGTTCTACCAACGCTGTCTGATTTTTGGTTACGTCTCCCTTGAGCTTGTTGTTTTCCTCAACTAACTGCTTGGCAAACCGCTCTAACTCTTCGCGCTCACGGATAGCCCTTTCTTTCTCCCGCCGCTCGTCGTGATAGCCCTTGCTGAAGTGTTTGATCCGTTTTTGAACTTTTTCAGAATAATCTTCTAGTTCTTCTTCGGTAACATCTTCTGGGGGTTCAGAGGGCTTACGTCCTCTGTCGGCTTTTGGAGTGTCATCGACAACTTCAATTTCAAGAGAATCAGCTTCTTCAGCTTTTGCTCTAGCGGGCTTTTTGATTTCTTCAGCACTGGACGGCTCCACTTCTATCTCTGTGGACTCCTCTTCCTTCTCATCAGGAAACTCAAATTCAACCTTTTGGAATGGCATACTCTACTCCTATACTGTCATAATGCCGCGAGGATCAGGGATAACTGCCTCTACAGAATCATCATTCATCAAACGAAACTCTTTGCCGTTTACCTTGAACCGTGTGCCTGTGTTCATACGGAACATCACGTAGTCCCCTACTTTACACCACGGACCCTCTGGAAAACGCTCTTTGTCAGAGTATGCGTCTGCTCCCATGTCAATAACTACGCCCATAATAGACATAATGTATTCACGATGCTTTTCAGTATCAGTCTTGAGTAGACTCGTGCCTTCATAATGATCATCAATATCAGGCAGTGCTACCAACAATCTGTACCCTACAGGCACGGGAAGTTGGGCTTCCCATTGCTCGTCAGCTAGTTTTGTGACGGTATTAGTCATTATCTTCTTCCATATAGTTACGCGAGAGGTCTTCAATGTAAGATTTGGTGGCTTCAAGACCCCGAATTAAGCCAACAACTTCCCTATAATTCGCATAATCTTTAGGCGATCCTGCGCGTAGGAAACTCTGTGCAGACGATATATCCTCGTCGATTCTATCCTTTAGCACGTCAAAGACGGTCTTTGCCATTAATTATTCTTCTCCTTCGATAGCTTAATAAGCTCTATGCCCTTTTTATCTGCGGCATCTTTCATAGCGCGGTCTATGTTTGCGCCTTTCTCTTCCGCCTCAATAGCCAACTCAGCGCGTTCGAGTTTAAGTCTTTCAGCTTCAATCATAGCTTTAGACATGTCTCTCGCAGTAGCTGTCTGGGCCTGCTGCTGGCGTATTTGAACATCTGCTTGATCTTTAGCGATCTTGCGCTGCACCTCTTGCTCTTTGATCTGCAGTTCTTTCTGTTGCATCTGGATGATCGGATCTTGCGCTTTTTGCTGGGCAGCTTGTTGTGCGGCCTGTTGCTGATGCTGCTGCGTAAGCTGACGACCTGCGTCTGCCACCAGTTTAGAAAGTTCGACCTCTATCTCTTCTGGCAACTCTTCATTCGGTCTAGGCAGCGCAACGCCCAGTTTCTCTTCTATCTGCGAGCGATACTGGAACCCAAGGTGCTCTGCTATGTGAGCCTGCATAGATGCACCGATCTGCTTGGCCTGTGGGTTTTGAGCAATCATCTGAGCAATCATAGGGTCTTGCAGGAACGACATATGCGTAGCGATATGTGCTTGGTGGTCCTGATACATAAACGCCTTCATAGGCTCGCCTGTAAGCGCGTCCATGTTCTCGCTGACTGGATCTTTCGGCTTGGCGTCCTCTTTTGTGGGTACCAATTTATCTGCGTTTTTGATCCCCAACACCTCGATCATCTGCCTGTGTAACTGCGGTAGATTGTATATTTGAGGTGCCTGTTGTGACATCTGCAGTACAGCCTGATACTGCACCACTCGTTGAGCCATTGTAGAACTGTTGGGGTCACTTACTGGTATGACATCCACAAGCATATAATCTGCTTGCTTGGCGCTAACCTCGCCTCTGTGCGGCTGGTACGCGTAGTCCATAGGCGCATACTCAGATATAATCCGCTTGAGCAGTTTAAACTCCTGCTTCATCGCGTAGTGTACACGCGCCTGAACAGCCGCCATAGGCTTCAGGGTACGCTCTAGGAGCGCCAGAGTGGTTCCAACGGGGGCGTTAGCTGACATGTCCGATATGTTCATGTCACTAATAGCGCCTAGCCTACGTCCTTCCTGTGTTATCTTATCAAGTAGGGCGAGAAGGGTCTGGCTAGGTTCCTTGTACGGGAGAGGCATAATATTGTCACGGATGCTACCAGACGGCACGTCCACATCCTTAAACTCTCCCGGTTCTATCGGTGTATCGTCTCCCTTGATACGCAGCCCACGAGACTTTAAGCCACCGGGCAGATTAGCTAATGTACCAGCATCGACAAGCTGTCGTATCAAGGAAGTCCCTGCTTTGGCGTAACCGCCAATAATATGGATAAGACCAAGGCCGTAGAACCCAAACCCCGGCACATACACATAGTGCACGAAGTGCTGACGCTTCAACATCAACGGATCATCGGGAGCATAGTTTCTACGCACCGCTAAGACCTCACCAGAGCCGCGTTCTATAGTGACCACGTATGGCTTGGCTATATCGTCTTCGTCATCTACGCCTTCTATAACGAGGTCTGCGTGTACCTCATATATGGTGTAGCGATCATCATCTGTTAGAGAGAACCCACCTTCTTCAGCCTTACGCTTCTCTATATCCGAGTGGTATGGCTGTGGCTCTCCTACATCTACATCACTGTAAAACCCTACAGACTGTAACTTCTTTAACTCGTTTTTGGTCTTGCGCATTACATGTGTAACGCGTTCTGCGGTTTCTAGGTGGCTTGCTCCATAAGGAACAATAACATCCTCGGCGGGTATATACACAGCGACTTGCCGCCCAAGATTGGGGTCATAGTATACTTTTTTGAACGCGGAACCTGCCAAACCAAGGTTATACAGCATACGCTCGTGCTCAGAGCGATACTCCACCATATGCTCTGTTAGCTCATAGTTCATATCTGCTTTAACACGGAGAGCCGCTTCTTCCTTATCCTTAGTCTCATCACCAAGAATTTTAACTTTTACAGGGCCAGCGGCAGGGAAAGTCTCTGACATTGTTTCGGCTTGGAACCGTATCGCAGCCTCTGCAAGCACTGTAGAATACACCCCACAAGCACCTTCCCACGGCTCGGTGCGGTCCTCGTATTTAAACCCTAACACGTCAAGCCCTTTGACAAATGTATCTGCCCATTCTTTGCGACTATCAGTATCTGCGTCTATCATACCCATAAGATCAGAAGACAAAGAGTTAAGATCGCCCTCTGTCATAACTTCAGCTAAGTTGCCGTCAAATGGCACCATATCAATTTCGTTTCCGGGCATTATGGTAATCTCCATAGACCCGTCGTCCATTATAACCGCGTCAGGATTAACGATTTCGATCTCTACCTCGGAGAGTTCCTCGTCTTCCAAACCCTCTGGGGCTGTGTACACACTTTTCTCTATAGCCATGAACTAATCCTCAGTAGTAACCGCCTTTGCGTTGCCTAAAGTATCTAGGCTCATCCGGTTCATCTGTAGGCAACCGTATAAACCCGCCCTGTCTAAACCGCATGAGGGCCATCACTGTAGAGTCAACAAGGTCATCGTGGCTCATAAACGGAAACCCTGCTATCTCCTCAATAACCTCTTCAGCCCAACGCGTCTGTGGTACCCATACCATACCAGAGGCTATTATGTCAGCTACAGAATTAAGTCTAGCCATCTTATCCCCTGATCCACGGTGCGGGGTGTACTCCTGTACGGGCAATCCTGTCCTGCGCATCTCCTGATATAGGGCTGCACCAGAACTCTTTTTCTCCACAATGAACGAATCTGGCTCCCAGTCCGCATACTCCTGCATAGCCAGTGCTTTTAGCTCGGGGAACTCAAGTCTTTCCTTTATGCTATTCAGCAGAATTATGTGATACGCGTTTTCTTCTTCGTTTAAGAAGACGCCCCAAGTTGTAAGCGCGGTAAAGTCGGCTCTGTTGTGTTTTTCTGCCGCTGCGTCCAAAGACATAATGATATATTCGCAAACAGGTGGGTTTTCGCTTGTCCATTCCTGCCACCACTCCCTTTTTACTACAGCCGCTTCTTCTGCGGTAGGTTGCTGTTGATACTGAGCGTTCCACTGAAACACAGGCATCGACGCTTTTGTACGCTCCAACGCCTTCATGTCAAAAAATTCAGGCCAAAGCGGTTTATGTACTACTTTACCGCTCTTTTTACTTTCAATTTCTAGTATAGCGGGAAATTCTACCACTTCATACTGGTCTGACAGGTCATTATTGACCATATCACGTGTTACACGACCCGTCAGATCATCCATATGCCATCGTGTCTGAATAATTGCGACCCGACCCCCCGGCATGAGACGAGTACGAGCACCGAATGTGAACCACTCGTAGGCTTTTTCAAATACCTCAAAGTTTCCGTTGATAACGTCTTGTTCCGAGTGGGGATCATCCACTAGAAGGAGGTCAGCACCGCGTCCAGCGAGCGCAGAACCAATACCACAGGCGTAATATTCACCCCCAGAGTTAGTATTCCACCGCCCAGCGGACTTACTGTCCTGCGCAAGACGCACGGTAGGGAATATAGCACGATATTCGTCCGACGATATGAGGTTTCTGACCTTTCTACCGAAGTCTACCGCCAAATCTGTGGTGTGTGACACCATCATAACCTTCTTATCGGGGTTACGACCAAGAAACCAAGCAGGAAAATAAATAGAAACAAGCTGAGATTTGCCATGACGGGGTGGTATGTTCACACAAATCCGGTCTTTGTCCCCTCTTTCGATACCCATGAGCATGGTTGCTAGGATTTTATGGTGTTTACCTACCAAATAATCAGGCTGCATCCGCTTACAAAACTCTATCAAGTCCATATATGCGGCTTTGTTCGCCTTGCGGTTGTTTAGCTCGTCAACCATACGGTCGATTTCTAGGATCTCCTCCTCAGAAAAAGCGTCTAGGTTGTCAAGAAGGTGGTCAACATCCACATCGTCGAATGTGACAGCCTTATTCATCATCAAATTCACTCATAATTGCATCAACATCTAGTGGACTATCGTCTAAAACGACTGCATCCTCTATATCTAGCGTTGGATTTGTCAATTTTGTCAGTTTCGCACGCAGCTTTTCCTTAATATCGTCGGTGGTCTGGTGCGTAATCGTCACTTCAGACTTCTCAGTAAACAAACCCACGTCTGATATTTTACCTAGAAGCTCCAACGCACGCATTCTGGTACGCGGATCAGGGCTATCAGACTCAATAATCAGCTTGTTCGTAACTAAATGTCGAAGCTGCATAGAAGATTCTACGACAGAGTGATTAAATTCTTTGATTATGGAGTTAGCTAACTTGATGGACGCAGGAGTAAGCGTAGCAGCACGTTTGTGTGTAACCTGTTTGGAGGTTCCGTCAGGGTCTTGCGCATAAGATGTTAGGAGCGTAGCGGCTACTTCTTCGTCTAACGCATCAGGTGTAGTGTCTACGCCGTGCTTCTCTAATTTGTTAACTGTATTGTCCAACGCCTCGACGCGTTCAGGAAGATCGACGCTTGTTATGCTGTCGTCCAAAGGTATGCCAAGCTCTGGTTCTAAATTCATCGCCATAGTGTGTTCGCAGGTGTTACCCGTATAACGCATTAGGATACACAATAAAAAATTTTTTACAAGAGGAGGTTGGGACTCCTATGGGGGGTACTTCGGAAAATCGAAAATTTTACAATTGTTCGTACAAATTAGTAGTGTGTAGTGTGTAGTGGAATCCTAAGCACATAGCCGGGGGTAGGGGGGTAGTACGGGTCAGGCGCTGGCGATTCGGGCATGTGCCCGAATGATATATTCTGGTTATCTCTTGTGTAACGTGTCAGGACATGTCATAGCTTGTTTATCGGGACAAGCGAGCCGCTATGGTTTCCGCCGATTAATTGAAAGGACATATCATGTCTTCAAACTTCGATATTAAAGCAATCCGCAAAATTGGTTCTGATCTGATTAAGGTTCATCGCCTAGGTGGTGAATTTAAATCCGACGACATCGGAACACTGGCAAGCGCGCACTCTGGCGAAATGACATCCAGTCAGGCGTATGAGTATCGCATCGCTGAATTAGGTGATAAGCCAGAGAATTGGTTTACGCCTAGTCAGGAAGGCAGCACTAATGACAAGGCGTCATGGGGTGTTAAGCGCAAACTAGCGACTGTCATATGCCTGACGCCCGATGAGGTGCACCGTATGACAGAGACGGAGGGCACGACTAATGACGCGGATAAACTGTTCCGCAAGCAGATGTCTGACAAGATTAGCGACAAGCTAAAGAATATTAGACGCGGTATGATCAATGCGGATCGTCGTCTTAATCCTGAGAAATATCAGCGCGATGTCGTGAAACGTGACGCACAGGACCGCATCATGGAACACGTCACATCCATTGCCAAGATACTGGCTGATATTGGCGAAGACGATAATAGCATCTGGGATATACCAGAGACGGTCATTGCACTGCAATCACTTGAGAAACAAGTGAAACGCAAGTCATAACACACTACACCACACTGGGTCGCCTTTTGGCGGCCCATTTTTTTATGTCTAATGAAATGATAGTTTAGCTTCGGGCAGATGCCCGAATGAAATTTGATACCAGTTCCTGAGTTGCGTAGAGCCTCAGTGTAAATGTGAGTTACACTTTGATACCAGTTCCCGAGTTGCGCCGAGCCTTGGCAGTTTGTGATAGTTATTCGGGCAGATGCCCGATTGAAGAACACATGCTAACCTATTGAAAACAAAGGAATGTGAGAAATGGTGGCATAAAGTGAGAGTTTTTTTTCGCATAAGTGCTTGATTTTAAAGGAATATGAGAATCTGAGAGTTTTTTTAATGTATATAGATAGATTTTTTTAAGAGGGTAAGAGAGGGTCTGAGCGTATGTTTCACCCCAAAAAATCCTGACCTATACCCCTCTCATATTCTCATTTTCTCATATTCCTTTATTTTCAATGACTTACACACCACCACATTCTCATATTTACTTAGATTTCACCATATGACACTTTGTGATACTTTGTACGATTTCTTGACATAAGGCGTTACATGTGATATACATAAGATAGGTACTAACACTACCTAACACCACATATTACTGTTAACCATTCGGGCACATGCCCGATCCAACACGGAGAATATCATGCCTAAAAAAGCTTCCTGTTACTCATGTGGTAACGATTACAACTATCGCCGCAAGATGCTCGGCTACAACTATTGCCTCGACTGTGGTGATGTACGCGCAGAGCGCCAACGTGACACGTGGTGTATCGTCCCAATGCCCAAACAGGCATACACGCTCGTAACCCGCAAGGCTGACTTGCTGCACCTCAACCAGAAAACACGTTAACCCATTCGGGCATCTGCCCGATTAACAATCAGACGAAAGGAGAACCAAATGTCTGTACCATCTCTATCATCCTCTGCCATGCTCGTTCAGTTTGGCGTAACCATCCCGACATTCCGCAGGGGTGACCGCATTGCCACTGAGGAAGTGGCTGCTAACAACGGCGCTGATAAACGGCGCTTCAACCTGACCAAATCATTGATCGACTGTGCCGAGTTCAAACAGCTCAAGACACATGTCGGTGATGTGCGTAACAACACGTACTACGCCAAGACCCAACCTTGGTATGACAAAGGTGCGCGGTTGCTAACGACTGCAAACTACTTCGACTTCCATGAGAGAATGACCTACGCCATCGACCAAGGTAAAGACCTGTGGGACATATTCTTGAATGTGTACGAGTACCAACGTGACGTAGTTGCACGTAGGGAGTTAGGTGATCTGTGGGACTTGGAGCAGTATCCGACCATGACCGAGTTACAGACCCAAGGGTTCAACATGTGGCTCGAATACTCCAACGTACCAGAAGCAGGTGACGTGCGCGTGGATCTGCCCAATGAAGCGGTCAACCTCATAAAGTCTCAGATGCAAGACGCACATGACGCACGGGTTCAGGGCGCGATGAATGATCTGTGGCATCAGTTACACGATCAGTTGCAGCGGTTCATCAAGAACCTGTCAGTGGATGAAACAACAGGCAAGAAAGGTAAAATCAGCGACGGGATCTTTGACCGTCTTATGGATCTGGTTGACATGTTACACACATGCAACATCACAGGTGACCCGCAGATGGATGCGATGCGGCGTAAACTGTCGGCAACGCTGGATACTGTGTCAACAGATGCTATCCGCAACAGTCCGACACTGCGTGACAATACACGTAACAAACTAACCGAGGCACTGAACAGCCTCCCATCTTTAGACATATAATCGGGCAGATGCCCGAAAGGAGAATGACATGAATAACGCAAGACAAATGTACGCACTCGACATCTACGATACAGCCGAATTGATCAGCATGATCGGCTCAGACCAGACCGTGATTGCTGTCGGTGACATGGGCAGCGGCAAGTCCGCAATGCTCAAGATGGTGACTGACTTGTTACCTACACACAAAGGCTATTACTTCGACTGTACCACCAAGGTCGATGCAGGTGACATGGCACTGCCCAAGTTCAGCGAGGTTGATGGCAATGACTTCTTCAACCACGTAACTACTCAGGAGTTGGGTTTCCATGAGGAAGGGCCAATCGTGTTGATGCTCGACGAGATTGGTAAGAACCGCTCAATTATCAATGCGCTCAACCGCATCATGTACGAGAAAAAGTTCGGCCCATACACGCTACACCCTGACAGCATTGTGTTTGCTACCACTAACAAAGCAGGTGAGGGACTGGGTGACATCTTGCAGCCGCACCAGCGTAACCGTGTGACCATCGTCAACATGAAGAAACTGGAAGCACTGAAGTGGATCGAATGGGGTCTGGACAATGACATTGATCCTGTCCTGTTGGGTTGGGTCAAAGACAATCCGCAAGTGGCTCAAACATTTGACGAGGTTGGTGATCCGCAAGAAAACATGATGATATTTCATCCCAAAGATCCGTCACGCCAATCGTTCTGGACATGGCGCTCTGGTGAAGCCGCGTCGAAGATACTCAAACAGCGAGCGAACATGAGCAATCACATGCTGACTGCCGCATTGATAGGTACTATCGGCGAACAAGCCGCGCTCCAGCTAATGTCTTTTGTGTCTATGGCTAACGAGTTACCTACATTGGAGAGTATCAAACGTGATCCTGCCAATGCGCCTGTGCCTACCTCTGCTGCTGCTAAGTGTATGGTTGTGTATCGCACGTTAAGTACATTGGAGCGTGATTGGGTTGACGCATGGATGACATACATGGAGCGGCTCGACAAAGAGGCGCAAGGTTTGTTTGCCAATGGGGTGCGCTCAAAACAGTACAGCAAACAGCCTATCGTGTTCCAGAACACCAAGTTCACCAACTGGGCCAAAGACAATGGCTACATGTTCCAAGCGGATAAGAAGTAATGGCTGACTGGTTCCTGATAAAAGAAAGCAACGGCCTTGAGTTCTTTGAGCCATTCGAGAACAGGGCTAAAGCGATAGAAAGCGCAGCAAAGTGGGATGCCGAAGTAATTCGGCAAGCCACAATCGTAGAAACAGAGGCATTGGATAACGGTGATGCCGAATGGATAAAGGAGAACAACTAATGTTTGTGACTAACATGACAGTAGAAGAACGTCTGTCGAGAGCGGTGGTTGCGTGGATGCAGCGTGAGCCATCACTGTCGGGCGTGCTGATGGTGGGTAATAGGTCTGTGTCTAACGAGATACCCACAGCGGCAACCAATGGGCGCGACGAGTGGTATAACCGCGAGTTCATGGATGCGTTGAATGATGCGATGGTTCGGTTCGTCGTGATACATGAGGTGTATCACAAGATGTATCGTCACCCGACTACGTGGGCGCACTTGGCTAAGATATGCAGACGCACAGCCAACATTGCGATGGACTATGTGATCAACCACAAGATTATGAAAGCCTACGGCGCAGATGGATTTGTCCAGATGCCCGAGAACATAACGTATGGTGACGGTCAGTATTTCCAGAAATGTTTCTATGACGATAAGTATGAGGACTGGGACACAGCCAAAGTGTTCTGGGACATATATAACGAGTCAGGTGGTGAGGGTGAAGGTGGCCCCGGCCCGGGAAGACAGTCACCAAACGGTGAAACAGGTTCGGGCATGTGCCCGAATGGTGGCCTGTTCGACGAGATCGACTTCGATGGTGCAGAGGAACTCACACGTGAGGAACAGCAAGAGTTGGAGCGCGAGATCGACGAGGCATTACGCCAAGGTGCGTTGGCTGCGGGTAAGATGGGTAGCGGTGGCAACCGTGATGTAGATGAACTGTTGGAACCCAAGATAAACTGGCGCGAGGCATTGCGTCAGTGGGCAACCGCAACATGCGCGGGAACTGGTATCAGTACATGGCGCACACCTAACAGACGATACCTAGCAGGGGGGTATTACATGCCAAGCCAAATCAGTGATGCCCTACCATCCGTGCATTGCAGCAATGATATGTCTGGCTCTATCGGCGATGTCGAGGCGAAGATTATGGTGACAGAGACGGTGAATGTATGTGAGAGTGTATTTCCTGACACGTTACACATAACATACTGGGATACCGAGGTGTGTGGGTACGAGAGGTACGAACGTGAGGAACTCGACACCGTGGTTGACCGCACAAATCCTGTGGGTGGTGGGGGAACTGACCCGACTGTCGTGCCTAAGTATCTCAAAGAGCATGGCATCAAACCAACCGCAAGCATTGTCCTGACAGATGGCTACATCTGGGGCGAGTGGGGTGACTGGGATCACCCTGTGCTATGGGTAATCATAGACAACAAGAACGCCACACCACCATGTGGTTCTGTAATACATGTTAAGAGAGAGGACTTTATCAATGGCTGATAAGCAAAAGAAAATGTGTGAGGTTTTCATATCTGCTTCTATGGATGACGGAGTAGGTTGTGGGCTGGAGTTTACCAAAGCGTTCATGGAAATGCCCGACGAGTTTAAGAAGGTGATCATTTACGCAATGTTGGAAACCATGCGGTCATACCAAGAGGAAGTGTTCGAAGAGTTAGGTGGCAAAGAGGTGCATTTGGTTGACGCCGAGGAGGTAGACCAAGCTACCGAGGATGCTTCTAACTTCTTAGAGCGTTGCGTCAAAGAGCATGGGGGACGGCTACATTGAAACACGACAAGGATATAGACGACTTGATGGAACACGATGGAGACGAAACCGCCACGGTGCGTTGTACATCTTCCCACCACGGTGATTTTGTTGAACACATCTTTAAGTTTGACGCATGGGAGTACCCTGATCCGCACCCTGACTTCTTCCCTATCCATATGAGGATAATGATGCAGATGAAGTACGAGGGTGAACCAACAAACTTTGCGATGGCGACTACTTACGACAAAAGCCAAATCGAAAAACTACACGCTATGCTGGGAAGGGTACTGTCCAAATGAAACATGAGAAACCAACGTGGGAAGACCGTGCGATCTTCTGGATCACTGTCGCTCTTGCGGCACTCGCAGTAATACTTGTGAAGGTGGGTATCTTATGATTGAGTTTTTCACCATCCTGTTCATAGATTATGAGGTGCCTGAGTACGGCGCAGCACCAATGGCAAGTGTGGTTTACGCAACCGAAGACCACTGCCAACAAGCAATGGATGGGGGCTTAGTTGATCCCATCTATGACCATCTAGTTAAGCTGTATGGTAACGATATAATGATGTTCTGTTACGTTACAGATACAGTCTCGAAATCACTAAGGCCAAAGGCCAGACCAGTAATCGGGCAGATGCCCGAACCAAAAAAGGAGAGCAGCTAATGACTTTCAGTAATGCAGACCACTTTCCGGTACGTAACTTTAAACCTGAGCATGACGTGCTTATGGCAGAATGGATAAACAACCCGAACCGCCAAAGTCAAAATTCTATCGTTGCCCATGAGTATGCTAAACTTGTTTGTAAGGAAATACGGGGCACGTCACTCTCAATGCGTAGCCATAACTCCTTCTACATATACCGCGAGGGTGATCCGTATGCGATGGGTTGGGTTGGCTATGCCGACTATACGACCACAGGGACCAAGCGTGATCCAATGTTTGGCGTGTATTCACCGCACCATAAGAACTGTCGGTATGCCACCTACAATGACCAACATTACATGGCGATCAAGAAAGACCGTGCGAAAGCTATTGCTGCAGCTAAGTCGTTACTCAGAAGCTACACAGTGGAGGAAGCGGCTGCTGTGTCTAACAGGGAAGTTGCCAACCACGTTTGCGATGTGCAAAGCGAAGCCGCTAAAGATGTACGCAAAAAAGCACAGAGACTTGATCTGGATGTTAGCTACAAAATGGAGCGGCCTTTGTTACATGACGAACTCGCCCACTTGGTCAACACAGGACATACCTTCCTTAACCCTGAGTTATCAGGACAAATCAAGGAATACTTGGATGCGTTTGACCTGCACATAAAACGGAACGCCACTACAATACCTATGCTTTATGTGGACGAGGTTAAAGACCGTTTCGGTGATACGTTATACAGAGCAATTATAGTTGAGAACGCCCGTCACTTTCGTCCTTGTCCGTACAATGACATGGGCCTACCAAACATATACTTGCGAGAGGACATACCTGATTGGGTCGTATCCCGTGTTAGCGCGTTACAGCTAGTGGATGATGGTAGCTATGTCGAAGGTGTAGGTTACAAACACTGTGCCACCGCATACACAATCCACATTGACGAGGACAACCCCTTTGTCTGACGCGAGATATGAGTGTTGGAAAGCAGCAGTGCGTTATGAGAATGGATTTAGTGTGAACTCAAAAACAGCAGAAGGCGTGTTCTCCCATGACATTGCGTGTCGCGTACAGATACGTCCTACATCGGGATACATCCAAGTGAAATGTCTTAAAGGAATAACACTTGACAACGATAAACTGTGTAACTATATGTCACTTAATGACACCCCAGATTGGATAAAAGAAAGGGTATACGCACTGTCTGTATTAGAACCAGACGAAAACCACGTGATAGCAGATGTGGGTGCGCGTACTTCAGAAGAAACATTCTGGGTATTTAAAAACGAAAGGAGGTAACGTGACACCCGAGGCGAAAGTAAAGAAGAAAGTTGTAGCGATACTAAAACAACACGGTGCATATTTCTTTTACCCTGTGACAGGCGGCTATGGGCGCAGTGGTGTGCCTGACATAATCATCTGTCACAAGGGACGCTTCATCGGGATAGAATGTAAAGCGGGTAATAATAAACCCACGCCACTACAAGAACAAAACTTGAATGCAATTCAAGCAGCAGGTGGCACATCACTTGTTATCAATGAGGATAACATATCAACCGTAGAGGAAACTCTACAATAACTTTGATCAGAAGGAAACAAAATGGCTACTAGAAAAGTTGCTAATCCCAATATTGAAATTCACACGCTCAAGCAGGGAATGGTTACATTGCGCCTACTTGGGCAGACACCCCTGTACTTCAACAGCATGGGGTCCAAGGCTACACGTGACTTGTTATTTGGTTCACGTAAAAAGACTGCGGCGGAGAAACTGACTATCAAACACAATCCTGAGTTGGAGTACAGAGAATCCATGTACGTTAAATCAGAGGGAGAAACCGCTCTGTATTTCCCCGCTGCGGGGGTCAAGGGTGCTATGGCTACCGCTGCATTGGAGACAGAAGGGATCAAGAAAACCTCTGTACAACGCCTGATCTTCTTGCCTGAGAGCAAGATGCAAGTCTGGGGCAAGCCTACATTGAAGATGGATATTGTACGGTCCGCTGATATGAATAGGACACCAGACGTTCGTACTCGGGCGTTCCTGCCAGAATGGTGTGCAGAGGTAACCATCAAATACGTTACACCTACACTTAGCAGAGACAACATCGTGTCGTTGTTAGCAAACGCAGGGTATATTGTCGGTATTGGAGACTATCGCCAAGAAAAAGGGCGTGGGTCTTTCGGCACGTGGACCGTTGCAAGTTCAGAGAATATGCTGCCAGAAGAACAAGAGTTCTGGGATCATGTAACGCAGCAGGGCAGAGAAGTTCAAGAGTTAGCCATTGAACACCCCGAATGCGCTGACAGTGAAACAGCAGAGTTAATGCGTTCTCTACAAGAAGAGCGGCTTCGCAGAGCAGCTTAATGGAAACGGGGCGGTACGCCGCCCCAATCCACGGTTACGGTTACACGGTTGGGGTAAGTTGTGCTATGTTAAGGTGGGGCATTGTAAGGTTAGGCGAGGCGAGGCGGTTCAGTTCGGGTTGGTTTTGGTAAGTTCCGGTGCGTTGCGGTCAGGCGGGGCTGGGCGGTCTGGGTTGGGTGCGGTAAGGCGCGGTGCGGTTCGGTGCGGCAGTGTTGGGTTGGGTAAGGCGGTTCAGGTATGGTTGGATCAGGAAAGATCCGGCGAGGCGAGGCGGTAGAGGTATGTTGCGGTTGGGTACGTCATGGTCGGGTTGGATTAGGCGGTCTAGGTCAGTTATGTTTGGACGAGGTTCGGCAAGGCGGTTTAGGTTGGGCATCGCAAGGCGCGGTCCGGCAAGGCGGTTGAGGTGCGGTGAGGTCAGGTATGTTGCGGTTGGGTACGGTTCGGTTCGGCAGGGCGGTCGGGGCACGGTCCGGTTTGGTCGGGTTCGGCGAGTTTGGGCAAGGCGGTCATGGTGAGGCGCGGTGTGGAGAGGCACGTAGCGGTCAGTTGGGTTGCGGTCAGGCGGTCGTGGTTCGTTTCGGTTTGGTCGGGTCGGATGTGGTCAGGCGGTCGCGGTTAGGTTCGATTGAGTAGGGTGAGTTTGGGCGTGGAGAGTTACGGCGGTCACGGCTAGGCTTGGTGTATTGAGGTGTGGCAACATAAGAGAATAAGGGATGCTTATAATTTAGGAGAACGATATGAGTAGGTTTAACAAGAAGACCAAACAAAAGATAATCGACGATTATCTAAACGACAGTGGAAGGAATAGTTTTGTCGCAGAAGAGTTTGTGACTTGGCTACAAGACAAGCCAGATCACGTTGCGTATAAGGCGTTTCATGGACAGGACGAGCACCTGCTATGGCAGGCGAAACTACAGTTAGCACGTCAGTTCGTGTCAGGGCTACGTATCGTAGTCAAAGAAGAAATTGTGCACAGTAAATCGCGTGAGATAAAAGTCACCGAATACCCTGCGATGATTTCACCCATGCCGACACGGCGGCAGGGCGGTGGCTATGTCACCTTTGATCCTGATAGCGAAGTGTCACAGGCTGAGTTGCGCAAGCAGGCGGGGGTTTCACTCGCTGCATGGCTTAATAGGTTCAGAGGTTGCGCAGAAAACATTGGCGTCGATCTGACACCAATAGAAGACATTGTTCGCACGTTGCGTGATGATGAAGAGATAGCCGCTTAGTTTTTTTGTAGTTTTGCACTAGGTGGCAGGGGACAAGCCGTGAGAGTCCCCTGACATGAAATATCCACGGCAGTAAGAGGTGTATCTCCTTTCTTTGGCTCCTTATTCACGATTAAGGAGTTCCTGTTATACACTGATCTTACACTGGTTCGCAGGGTGGCCTTTCCTCCGTTTTGGTCACTCTGCGATACCAGTTCCCAAAAACCCAATCGGGCATATGCCCGAATACAAATTATAGGAGAGCAACATGGCTCGTAAGAAGAATAAAGAAGAGAAGATCTGGGCGTACAAATTGAAGCACCCAGAAGCGTCAAACCGTGAGATAGCGACTGCTACCAAAGCGTCCTATGCCTACGTTTGGAAGCTAATGAGTAAGATCGGCACACCGAAGGAAGTGTTAGAAAAGGACGTTGTTTCACGTGAAACAATACCCGAAGAACCCCCTGCTCTACCACCGTTATGTACACGTGCTAACATATTAGAGGATGCGCTTAGTAAGATCGACGGTGATCGCCACGAAGAGTACGGCGATGCGGCGGAAAACTTTGATCGCATTGCAGGGTATTGGAACGCCCACCTTGGCCTTAACGCGTTTATCACATCGCGTGATGTAGCGGCTATGATGGTCCTTCTAAAAATATCTCGCCTACACGGTGACGGTCCTAAAGATGTGGACACCTATGTTGACATTTGCGGGTATGCTGCGATTGGCGGTGAGATTGCGGGTAGCGATTAAATGGACCTGATCACACTCGACTTTGAAACATTTTATGACAGGGATTATTCCCTGTCTAAACTTACCACGGAAAACTATGTGCGACACCGAGACTTTGAGGTAATTGGTGTTGCGATAAAAGAAGGTGCTGATGACACGCACTGGGTTTCCGGTAGCCATGACGCAATAGCCGAGTACCTGACACGTTATGACTGGGACAACACTATGCTGCTGGCCCACAACACTATGTTTGATGGTGCGATACTTCATTGGATCTTCGGCATAAAACCAAGAGCATACGCTGACACGTTATGTATGGCACGGGCGTTGCACGGTGTGGAGAGCAGCGTGTCACTCGCTAATCTGGCAAAAACTTATGGGCTACAAGACAAGGGTGACGAGGTAGTTCGCGCACTTGGTAAACGCAGGGCTGACTTTACAAAAGAAGAGTTAAGTCGTTATGGGGATTACTGCGTTACAGATGTAGATATAACTTTTGAGTTGTTCTCACGTATGATGCGTAAGTTCCCACGCCAAGAGTTGAAGTTAATTGATTTAACTTTGCGTATGTTTATTGAACCTGTTGTGGATTTGGATGCGGGTCTTCTTGAGTTGCACCTTGCAGAAATCAAAGAACGAAAAGACAAGCTGTTGGCAGACGCTCAGATTGAAAAAGAAGAGTTGATGTCCAACCCTAAGTTCGCCGTTGTGCTTGAGGGGTTAGGTGTAAAACCACCGACGAAGATTAGTTTGACCACAGGCAAGAAAACATTTGCCTTTGCCAAGTCTGACGAAGGGTTCAAAGCGTTACAAGAACATCCAGATGACCGAGTGCAATCCCTTGTAGCTGCTAGGTTAGGCACAAAGTCTACGCTTGAAGAGACACGCACACAGCGTTTCATAGACATCAGCCGTCGTGGACTACTGCCCGTACCTGTAAGGTATTATGCAGCGCATACTGGTCGGTGGGGTGGTGATGACAAGATCAACCTGCAAAACCTGCCAAGCCGTGGACCAAATGGCAAAAGACTAAAGCAGAGTATCGTTGCGCCACAGGGACACACTCTTATTGATGCAGATAGCGCACAGATTGAAGCACGTGTGCTTGCGTGGTTAGCAGAACAAGATGATCTGGTGGATCAGTTCGAGAAAGGCGAGGACGTTTATAAACATATGGCGTCCAAAATATATAATGTGCCACCCGATGCGGTTAGCAAAGACCAGAGGTTCGTCGGTAAGACTACAATCCTTGGCGCAGGGTATGGTATGGGGGCAGTTAAGTTCCAAGCGCAGTTATCTAACTTCGGTTTCGACATGGAGTTGGACGAGGCACGTAACGTAATAGACATATACCGATCTACAAATGGCGCGATAAGTTCACTGTGGCGCAACGCACAGACGATGTTGGAGAATCTGTGTAACGGGTCAGCTACACAACTAGGACGCAAAGGTGTGCTGGATGTGTCTGTGGATAAAACCGCGATCATACTGCCCTCTGGGTTACCGATGTACTACCATGATCTATTCGCGCAGTTGGAAGAGGGGCGTCCCCAATACTACTACAAAACACGCCGTGGACCGAACAAAATATACGGTGGGAAAGTCGTGGAGAATGTGTGTCAGGCTGTTGCACGTTGTATCATAGCGTTTCAAATGCTACTTATTGCCAAGAGATACAAAGTTGTGCTAACAGTACATGACAGCATTGTTAGCTGTGTAAAAGACGAAGAGGTACCAGAAGCACAAGCCTACATAGAAAAGTGTATGCGGATGGTGCCTGATTGGGCAGACGGTCTGCCCATTAATTGCGAGAGCGGAACAGGCAAATCATATGGCGATTGCGAATAACATTGCACCTTGGTCATTCAGTAAGATTAAATCTTTCGAGCAGTGTCCCAAACAGTTTTACCATGAGAAGATAGCAAAAGACTATCCATTCATACCTACGGCGGCTACCAAATACGGTAACGCGTTTCACAAGGCGGCAGAAGACTACATAAAAACTGGAGAGCCTCTGCCAATGGAGTTTGAGTTTGCCCAAAATTTTTTAGACAGACTAGCAGATAAACGAGGCGTAAAGTTTTGTGAACGCAAGATGGGCGTCACTGAAGATCTGAAAGCCTGTGGGTTCTACGACAAAGAAGCGTGGTTCCGTGGCATAGCTGATCTGCTTATAATTGATGTGATAGGCGAAGTCGCGTGGGTTATTGACTACAAAACATCTAACTCGTCACGGTACGCGGACAAGGGACAGCTAGAGTTGATGGCCCTATCCGTATTTGCACACTTCCCAGAAATAAAAACAGTACGCGCAGGGTTGGTTTTTGTGCTAGTAAATGACTTAGTGAAACACACCTACGAGGTGCATGATAAAGCAGACTTGTGGGAGAAGTGGATTAAGAAGTTCAACGCTATGAAAGCCGCAGCAGAAGCAGACACGTGGAACGCCCGTCCTAACGGGTTATGTAAAAGGCACTGTCCTGTGGCGGAGTGCATACACAACGGAGCGAACTCGTAATGCCGTACAAAAACCCTAAAGACCGCAAGAAGCAGACTAATAAACCTGTTGGCAGTAAGCCGTTTGAGGCGCGTATGGAGCGCCAACGTGCGCGGCGTAAGATGGACCGCGAGGGGGTAGATAGAAATAACAACGGCAAAGCTGACAAGCGTGAGGGCAAAGACATCAGCCACAAAAAAGCCTTGAGTAAAGGTGGTTCTAACAAAGACGGTGTGACAGTAGAAAACCGCAGTAAGAACCGTGCAAGGAACTATAAAAAGAAAAAGTAGGAGAACAAATGAAGATTTTAGATGGTAAGGCGCTGCTACTCAAGCTGCGCAATCCAAACCGTGTCACCTCTATTATTCCAAAAAGCAAACAAATAGATAACAACGAAGTGCTTGTGAAATGGGATATTGATGCGGCTCACAAGCTGCGTAACCTTAACATCCAAGCTCCGTCACCTATCGACACCCAGTATAATTGGTCAGGGCAACACACTCCGTTTGCCCATCAGAAGAAAACGTCTTCGTTCTTTACCATGAATAAGAAAGGCTTCTGCTTCAACGAGCAAGGCACGGGTAAAACAGCAAGTGCGATCTGGGCCGCTGATTTCCTTATAAAGCAAGGCAAGATAAACAGAGTGCTTGTGATATGCCCACTGTCGATTATGGATAGTGCGTGGAGAGCAGACTTACACACGTTTGCCCCGCACCGTACTGTGGATGTTGCGTATGGTAGCGCCAAGAAACGTGCAGCCATCGTCAACCAAGGGGCAGAGTTTGTCATAATAAATTATGACGGTGTGGAGATAGTGGTAGAGGAGGTACTCAAAGGTGGCTTCGATCTGGTTATTGTGGACGAGGCTACCCACTACAAGAATGCACGGACTAAGCGTTGGAAGACACTTCGCAAGATAGTAGGCGACGACACTTGGCTGTGGATGATGACGGGTACTCCCGCCGCACAATCCCCTCTTGATGCGTATGGCATTGCGAAGCTGATTAATCCAGATGCAGTTCCGAGGTTCTACAGTTCGTTCCGCGATACGGTTATGCAGCAGATTACACAGTTTCGTTGGGTGCCCAAAGAGAACGCTAATGAGATTGTATTTAACGCGTTACAGCCAGCCATACGGTTTACCAAGAAGGAATGTCTCGATTTGCCAGACATGACATACGTCAAACGTAAGGTTGAGTTGACCAAACAACAAACAAAATACTATGAAATACTCCGTAAGAAGCTGGTGATGAAGGTAGGTAGCGACGAGGTGTCTGCCATAAACGCTGCCGCAACCATGAACAAGTTACTTCAGATCAGTGCAGGCGCAGTATACACCGATGACGGTGACGCGTTAGAGTTTGACATAAAGAACCGCTACCAAGTGCTGAAAGAAGTTATAGACGAGAGTAGCCAAAAGGTCTTGGTATTCGTGCCATTCAAGCACACTATCGACGTGCTAGTATCCAAGCTACGGTCTGACAACTTAACAGCAGAAGTGATTCGCGGCGACGTGCCAGCACACGCCAGAACCGACATATTTAAAAGGTTTCAAACTGATACTGACCCCAAGATATTGGTGATACAGCCTCAATCAGCAGCACATGGTGTGACTTTAACTGCGGCGAATACTGTGGTATGGTGGGGTCCGACTTCTTCACTGGAAACGTACTCGCAAGCGAATGCTAGGGTTCATAGATCAGGACAGAAGCATCCGTGTACAGTCGTACAATTGCAGGGGTCGGGTGTAGAGAAGCGCGTGTACTCTTTGCTTGATAAACGCATAGATGTGCACACAAAAATGATCGACTTGTACAAAGAACTGCTTGACTAAGGCAGTATATATAACTAAATAATACTTTGTACTAGGAGGAGATAAAATGAGCGACTATTCAGACGCCCCTGCCGATAAGATGACGAAAGCGTATTTAGCCATACGCAACAAACGTGCACAATTAAAGGCAGAGTACACTAAACAGGATGACGAGTTAGCTAGGCAGCTTGACATCTTGAAACGAGCGCTTCTTAGCTATTGTGAACGTAACAAAGTTGAGAGCGTTAGAACCGACGAAGGGTTATTCTTTCGTTCTCAACGCACCAAATATTGGACTAGCGATTGGGAAGCCATGCACAAGTTTGTCATAGAACATAAAGTGCCAGAGTTGTTCGATAAGCGTATAAACCAGACGAATATAAAACAATTCTTGGAAGAAAATCCTGAGTTAAAACCCGAGGGTCTAAATATAGACACCGAGTATGTTATATCAGTAAGGAAAAAATAATGGCTTCACCCTTCGTAGCTATAGAAGATCTGGCTAAACACTTAGCCGTATCAGTATCTACCGTTCGCGGCTGGATACGTCAGGGCCACATCCCTGACAACACTTTTCTAAAAATCAACAACGTCTATCGTTTTGATAAGGACGCCGTGTCTAACGCATTACTAAGCAAGACTGGCCCCATAAGGTCTGTGGTCGATGGTGATTTCACAGACGCTCACCCCGTGCGGTATACATCGCACGATAACACCCAGTACGAGATGGATCTAAGTCTCGACGAAGATATATAGGAGAACGACAAATGGCTGCACCATACGTTATAAAGAATGTGGAAGCCCTATGGCCCAAGCTGGACCGTACTTATGCTTTCGATCAAAAGGCAAACCAGAGTATGCCGTGCGATCCGATGGCACCAAACGCTGAGTATTCCATCGAACTGAAGATGGATAGCGAAACCGCCAAGCATCTATACATTGCTATGGTAAAATCCTATCAGGCTAACAAAAAACCAGATTGGCCTGATAAACCTGCTAACCCTATGACTAAGCACGACGATGGCACCCGCACCGTCAAGTGCATACTCAAAGGCCAATACAACGGTGAAAAGACCCGTAAGCCTCTACAGTTTGATTCCAAGAACAATCCTATGGATGATGACTTTCAGTTGACTACGGGCAGCAAGATCAACATTGCTGTAACCTTTTATCCGTATAAATACATGCAGAACGAGCCAAGCGTTTCTCTGCGTATAAAACAGGTCCAAGTCCTTCAGTTGGCAGAACGCACTATGCGTAGCTTGTTTGATACAGTGGACGATGGCTATACTAAATCTTCTGAGAGCGTGTTTGGGAACAACGTAGTAGACATGCCACAGAAGAAAGAGCCAGAAGTAGACCTAACAGGTTTTGACGAAGACAACGGTTCCCCTGCCGAACCAGAACCAGTCAAGGTTGAGAAAAAAGCAGCGGCAGCGGGTGCGTCCCAAAGTGCTACGCTAGATAGCATACTAGACGAGTGGGATGACTAATTAAACAGCGCGGTCTTTCGGGGCCGCGCAAACTTTTACGGGAAGAGAACACAGTGAGCACTGAAATATTTTTACGTTCTGTGCTAGGGGAAGACGGTCACTATTGCCTGTGGTGCAATAAAAGCAAAAAAGACATCAAACAGGAATTTTATCCGTCAGTCGAGCGTTTATTAGAACGAGCAAATGAGTTAGACGCAGAAGGGTACAATGTATTCTTCGCCCTTGGCACGTACAAAGAACCCCTGTTGGGTCGCAAACAAATTAATGTCGTGCAGATGAAGTCTTTCTTTGTCGATCTTGATTGTGGTCCGAGCAAAGAGTTCCCTACGCAAGCAGACGCGATTGAGGCGCTGCGTAGATTTTGTAAGACTAACAAGCTGCCTAGACCAACAATCATAAACTCCGGTAACGGGTTACATGTATACTGGCCTTTGAGTTCAGCAGTGGACGAGAAGACTTGGTTCCCAGTTGCGGAGCGGCTCAAGCAGCTATGTGCTGACCAATCATTCTGGGCGGACCCTTCACGCACATCTGATTCTGCTAGTATATTACGTGTACCAAACACTCACAACTACAAGAGTGATCCACCTAAACCTGTCGGGCTTATCAACGATTACTATGCGGACCCCATAGATTTCTTAGACTTTGAAGAACGTGTGGGCGGCGGTGTGATACCAGTTCCGTCTAAGTTTACTCCCAGTGCGTACAGAGACACATTAAACAAACAATCCTCTGGCAGCTTTAAGCGTTTGCTAGAGAAAACAGCCAAAGGGCAAGGCTGCGCACAGATAGAGTACATAATACAGAACCAAGAGAGTATCTCCTATGACATGTGGAGAGCAGGTTTATCTATTGCAAAGGTGTGTACGGACGGGGACAAGGCCGCAAAATTGATGTCTGCCAGTCACCCCGATTACGATTATAACGAGACAATCCGCAAGATGATGGATACGGGTGGGCCACAATACTGCACCACATTTGCGGGCCATAACCCTGATGGCTGCGCGGGCTGTCCCAATGCGATGCTCATAACAACTCCTGCACAACTGACAACTATTGTGGAAGAAGCGGAACCTACTCCTGAGATACCCGAATACCCTGCACCGTACATGCGCGGCAAGCATGGGGGTGTATACATGCGTACCAAAGATGAAGAGGGTAACCCAAAGGAAGATTTAATATACCTCAATGACTTCTATGTAACGCGTAGACTGCATGATGTTGAACAGGGAGAGGTGGTTGCATTTGCTCTGCACTTACCAAAGGACGGGGTGCGAGAGTTCACAGTCCCTCTTATGGCTATTACTTCGCGGGAAGAGTTCCGCAAGCATATGGCTATGAAGGGTATAACTTCTTATGGCGATGATTTGGCTAGGCTTATGAAATACGTACAAACATGGGTGAATGAATTGCAGCAGACAGGCGCAGCGAGCGAGGCTCACCAACAGTTCGGGTGGGTTGATGACAACACTATGGAAGAGTTTGTTCTTGGGGATAAACTTATCAAGGCGCACACTATAGAGTATAACCCGCCTTCGTCTAAAACCGCAGGGTTCGTGGAAGCACTTACAGCAAAAGGGAGCGCAGAGCGTCAGAAAGAGATACTTGGGTTCTTCAATGTAGAGGGTCTTGAGTTGCACCAGTTTGTTATCTGCATGGGTCTAGCGTCACCTCTGATGCCACTGAGTGGGCTGTTTAGCTTCGCAACGCACTTGTATGGCGGGTCAGGGGTAGGGAAAACCACTGCTATGTATTGTAACTCTGCGATGTGGGGCGACCCGCATTTCCTAACTTTAGGCCAGAGAGACACGCCAAACTCACGTATGTCTCGGGGAGAGATATACAAAAACCTGCCACTAAACTCTGACGAAATGTCAAACATGAGGCCATTTGATGCGTCTGATTATGCGTATCAGATTGCGGAAGGTAAACAACGTAACAGGTTACAGGGTAGTGCCAACGTAGAACGCTATCGAGGGAAGCCGTGGCGGTTGCAGGGGTGTTCGTCTGGTAACATAAGTCTCCATGAATTACTTCAGAAGTTGAAGGCTGACCCAGAAGCAGAGATGCAGCGTATACTGGAGTTCACCGTTGATCCCAACCTAAAAGCTATCATTGATAAAGATAAAACTGACGCGCTTTATAAAGACATACAATCTAATTACGGGCATTTTGCTGTGCCGTATATACAATATGTTATACAGAACCGTGCAAAAGTGGTTCAGTTGTACGCCAACATAAAAGAGCGATTAGATAAGGCTGCAGATTTGTCGGCAGTTAATCGTTTCTATTCCGCAGGGTGCACAAACGTGCTTGTGGCTGCAACACTTGGAAAGGCTATGGGCGTAATAGATTATGACGTAAAGCGTTTGTTCGTGTGGGTCGTCAATGAATTAATACGGGCCAAAGGAGCGATCAGCGATACAGGCGTAGACACTAAGTCTATACTTGCAGATTTTGCTAGAGATAATTGGGGCAACATCCTTAAAATCAAAAGCACTGACGATGGTAGAGATGAAATTGCAAGTTTGGTAGTACCTGAGAGTATGCCCAGAAACAAACTGGCAGGGCGTTTTGAAACCGACACAAAGATACTTGCTATCCCTACAAAAGAGTTCAAGAAATATCTAGTGGATCAGTATATAAACTACGGCTCCACAATAAAAAGCCTAAAAGAGGACATGGGCGCAGTTATGAAGAGTGTGTATATGACCAAGGGTACTAGCCTAAACTTACCTTCTCAATATTGCGTGGTTGTTAAGATGGAGGAGTTAGGTGAAACCCCTGAGACTTGATGACTTAGACCCTGATGGAGTAAAAATTATCATAAAGTGGGACAAGTTTGTAGTCGGTGCCTCGGTGTTTATACCCTGCATAAATACAGAGAAAGCTAAAAAACAACTAAAACGTGTTGCAAGTTTGAAACAATACCAAATTTCCATTCAAATTCGCATAGAAAATGGTATGTGGGGGGTTCGCACTTGGCGACACCTGTGATATATAGTGGTTAACAGCTTGGTCCATACAACCAGTTGTTCTCCTCCCTGATCTGACCCTGCTTCGGCAGGGTCTTTTTTTAATCAGTTAGGTCTTGCCATCCACTAGCGAGTTCTAGCAGAGCGTTTCTGTACGTAGGACTGAGTGCCACACCTTGGTACATGTCAACACTGGTTTGCATATGTTGGTTCAAAGAACGCTTCAAACTCTTTGGAGTTATAGATGCCTCAGGATGGCGTTGATTGAATTTTTGCATTTCTCTAAGCACGTTATCAACTTCCTCTGCATCATTCTGACGCAGGGCGATGTAGTATTTCTTAGATAGCGCGGATCGTTTGGTGGTGACTGCCTTGTCTATACCCTTCAAGATACGATTCTGGTCTGATGCTTGTGTGTAACCTGCGGGTTGTATGCCAAACAGAACACCCATAAGCTCACCAGTTGTCATATCATCGTATATTGGGTCACCTCTTCGACTAAACGCACCGCCCTCTCTGCTGTAGCGACCGAGGCTCTTCATTGCGTTAGCCACCGCTGTAGGCATTAGGTTTTCAATACCTCGTTCAATCTGCCCGTCCCCAAGATCTTCTATGCCTCTTTTAATCCGGTTCGCGGTGGATAGTGCAGGACCACCGATGTAGAACCCTATCGTTTCTTCAAGCGATGGATCGGGGTTATATTTGTTCTCTTGTATAAGAAGACCCGTCAACGCGGTACGTGACGCAGTATCTAGCCCTGTCATTGCGACCAACGGACCTTTATACCAGCCTTCACCAACTTGCTTCCGCACAAGCGTATCAAAATCTTCCTCTTCATCGTCAAGGAAGAACATGTTAGCTACAAGACGTACTGCACCGTACAAGGGTATACCTTGCAGACCCGCAAAGAATATCGCCGAACCGTGTAGACCAAGAAGAATCTTAAACGCTTCTTTACGCTGTTCTGGGGGCAACTCTTTATCGACCATGCGTTTTGCCTGTTTAAACATACTGTAGTACATCTGCAGTCCGTAGCTCTTGTACATCATGGCTACGCGCCCGATGTTCTCTCGTGCTATACTTGGTCCTGTCTCTAGGTACGCACCGCCATTGGCCTCTTGCGTCATATAGATAGCTTCCTCGGCGGCTTCCATTTGCTGCTCTGCTGTTGGATTACCTTTGCCCTGTGTAAGTTTATCTATATGTAGGTTGTACGCTGCAATCATAGTGTTCTGACGGTTGAACTTTTCCACGTGGTTAAACATGTACGCAGATATGCCAGATATTTTATCCATAATACTGCCAGCAAGTCCCCCCAAAGTGTCTTTGCGCATAGCCCTAGCTGCTTCGTCCAGACCCATACTTTCTGCGAGATAACTTTGGCTAACAAGCTGCCCTCTCTCGGCTGCTACTTTTACAAGCGGCATGAGATCCAATAGTTTTTGACGCATTGCATCTGACATCTTAGGATCAGCTTTCAAAGATATATTACCGTCGAGATCCATGTCATAGAAGTCACGCAAAGAGTTTTTAACATTAATAGTTATACTGCCTGCTTCTTTAATCGCCTTTGTTGTCTGGGCATAACCATACTTGGCCCCCAGATAGGGCATAACAAACAGAGGTATCTGCGTCCCGTTAACTAGCGCAGAGGATGCGTTAAACCCAATAGTATATATAAACGCAAATTGGTTTAACCTGCGACCCACGTCTTCGATAGATTTGTTTTTAGCGCCCTGCCGTGCAAATCTGGCTCTACCTAACAACTCAGCCTTCATATCCTCAAACACCGTATCAGGAACGTCTGCGGGCTGTTTCGTGTTTTCAATCTGCTGTTCTATCAAACGTATTTCAGAAGCGGATTTTAGTTTCTGAGCTTGGACCGCTAGGTCGTAACCTTTTGTCCTAAGAGCATACATGCTGTCTTCTTTGTAGCCGGGTGTTCCTTTACGTTTTTGCATGGATTTGGCAAAAGACGTTTCAGGTAAGGTCGCTACAAACAACCGCATAACTTCTTCTATAGCCTTATTATCTACCTTCGCCTTAGATAGAGAGTTCACAACTTCAAACACAAACGAGGTGGGAGGTGCTTTTTGATAATCTTCAATAGTTGCCTCGCCTTGAGATCTTTGGACATTTTCAAATCTAGGATCAGCTTTTATTTCCCTGAAGGCTCGGTCGCGTTCAGCTTTTGTAGTAAACATCTCAACTACATACTCGGCACGTGCGTTGGGGGCGTTCTTAACACCGTAGCTCAACTTGTAGTTGCCTTCTCGAACAAGAGGGAAGTAAACCTCTAACGTACCAGCATCAAACAACTTCGCATAAATATCTTTCTTGACCTTTTTGACTACTTCAGGATCGCCTGCCTCTTTGCCAAGCTCGTCAATCTCTTTCAGAACAATCTTTCTTGCCCGTTCAAACTGTTCTTTGTAGTGATCACGCATCTTCTTATAAGCTAATTGCCCGTCTCCACGAAGCCCGTTATCGCGTATAAACTTCTGTTGTTCGTTCCAAATGTCTAATTTAGTCTTATTTGGGTCGTCACTTTGCTTGTCTTTGTAGGCTTTTATAGCTTCTGCCTGCGGCAAAAACGCATCTACTTGGTAAATGGTTGCACCGAAATCTTGACTGTAAATAAGTTCATTTAGTTTGGCTACTTTCGCATTACCCATGCGCTTGAAGATACCTTGAACCTCTTCGACTACCTTCTTTGTAGCTTCCGTAGCAGTGGTTATTGACCCGCGTTGACGGAGGATTGCGTTATCTAAATCAAACCCTAACCTGTTAAACCCAGACACTTGTGCTATATCTGCTAGTCCTTGGTTAGCCACCAGCTTTAAATATATTCTACGCGGTAAGGTTTTTGCGCTGTCTAAGAAATCTCTAGCTGTATCCACAAATTCTTGTTTATCAAAATCTTTAACCAGTTTGCGTTGCACATCGCCTATGTCTTTTGCTACCTTTTTGACGTTATCGCGTGTGCCAAGAGCAATCTTACCCGTCAGCCTTTGCGGTGGCGTAGGGTTAAGTATCGCCATAGTCATAGCATCAAAATCATCTAAGGATTCTAAGTTGCGTTTTTCTCCTAAAATTCTTGTAGCAATAAAATTTTCTGCCATCTGCAGGTAGCTAATATTTTTATTATTCATCATTGCGGATAGGCTTGACCGAAACTCTGGGTTAGACATAGCTTCAGAAAAGAACTCTTTTATATCCGTTGAGCCATATTCTCCATCAAACTCTTTCTGTACCTCTTTAAACAAACGTTGAATGGCTACAGGTACACCTTGTTCTATTTTTCGCAGGGTCAAGGCATGAGCTATTTCGTGCATGAGCGCGTGAGCATCTCTGCCTTTATCCTTATCTAACGTGATGGTTTTTGTTTCAGGATCATAGATTCCGTCAGCCAAATCGCCGTATCCGTCTTTAAGGTTTTTCTTGGTCGTTAGCTTTATTCCAGACCCTTTGAGCAACTGCTTAAATCTAATCGCATACGCTTTTAACTTAGGAAAACCTTTAGTTTTAGATAGTATGTCTAACGCAGTATCTATATCGCCAGCATCTATGGCTGCTTCTAAGGGTTCATTTTTAATTTTTAATTTGTTTACCGCTGCGTATAACGTTCCCCCGTTCTTCACGTCATCTATAAGATCGGGGCTAAAATCGGCTTTAGGATCTTTTTGTGCAGCGTTTTTTATTTCGTTAAGTATGGTACGGTCCCTGCGAGACATGGGCATACTTTCCATAAACTCAACAGTTTTCTTGGCGTTATCAAAAGAACTACCCCGCTCTAGCTCCTCTCGTTGACGCGCAGACGTAGGGTCTTCGTCTCTACCATATTGCTCTGTGTCTGGACGTCTTGCGCGTTTGCTGCCTGCAGCCCCACTTTCATTTATAACTGTGTAATACGCCTCGCGTATGCCGTCTGCAGGATTAGGGTATTTTGTTAGGTATTCGTTTACCGCATCTTTTGCCCCGGATACTTTTTTAAATAGCCTAGCGTTAACTTCTTCAGAGAATGGGTTAGACGTTACAGGTATTTCCTTAGCATTACGCCGTTGTGCAGGAGTGGCTTTGCGGTTGAATTGTTCTGCTATTTTATCGGCAGAACTTACGTCTTGACTCTCTTGAGTTGCGGATGACTTTTTTGGTGCCAAGGACGGATCATCCACAAAAGTGACTTTTCCTGTCCGCTTTAGCGTTTTAGGATCAACCTTATATCTTGTGCCGGGTATTACTTGCCGTACTGGACGATCTTGAGATTCCATAGCGGTGCCACGCCCTATGGCGTACACGTCGGACCTTGCAGTGGCTGCTGCGCTTTCAGCTAATGGTCCTGCATCCACTACATTTCGTGCAACAAGAACCTGACCTGCTTTAAGAGATTTTGCGCGGCGATCAAATTCGGTTTTGTCGAACGTGCGTCCGACTGGAAATTCTATTATCTCTTTAGCATCTACCGTAAAGGGAACTACCTCTCCATCAGAGCCACTATAACTTGCGGCTACGTCACGATTAGTAGAAGCAAACACATTATACCCATCACGAGGAGCAAGTTTGTCTTTAACGTCTTTGCGATTAAGACCCCGATAGAGTGTTAGTGCTTTTAATGCACTAGGCTGTGTTCCTTTTGCAGTAGTAGTATCGACAGCATCACGCCTGACATCTCCCAGTCCATCCGTCTCAGATGTTTCAGGCTTTTTGGCACCTGTATCTTTTGCCTGTCTTGCTCCCATGCCTTGCTGATTACGAGCATCGCTCTCTCTACGTCCTGTGTCGTCAGGTGTGGGGGGAGATGAAAGTTCTCCAATTGTGTCAGATCCACTTGGTTCTCCTTCGTCAATGGTATAATTAGGTTTCGGGAGCAGTAACGGTTCTGTCCTTGTAATAGGCTCTTGCCCCATCCGACGGGCTTTTTCTCTGCCCACTGCAGCCATAAGATCGTCTTGGTCTTCACGTTGACCCTTGTAAGACTCTGCTACCCGTTGGTCTGGCCCCTGCCTCTCCGGTGTTTTAGCACGTTCTTCTTCTACTATCTGTTCAAATTTATTTATTGGTATGTTACGGGCAGCAAGTTTCTCCCTGTCAAACGTTACATCGCCCGTTCTTTCAAGCTCTTCACGTACTTCTTTGCGAGTATCTATAAGTTCTTGGTTTGCGGTTAGTGACCCTATCCCTAAATCACTCAAGTCGGTTACCCGTTCTCTCGAACTTACAAACTCAGGTCCACGGTCAGCTTGCCGCTGCATTGCCTGCACCGCTGTGCGTCTTAGATTAGACATCTCTCCTGATGGGGCCGATTCAGGCGGTCCTTGTCTTTCGGGTATTTTTGCGGCTTCTTCCTCTATAATCTCAAAGACCCGTTCAGGAGCAATACCATCTACGCCTTCTACAGCTTTTACTTGGTTGGCTAACTCTGCAGTTAATGCGCCATCGGTATTAGGTAGCTCTTCTGCTAACAAAGCTCTTATTTGCTGCTCTGCAGGAGATTCGCCTGTGGATGTGGGTCCAGCCCTGCGGGTATTAGCAAACGAATCCACAAGGAACTGTAAGGCTGCACCCGCTGTACCACCTAACGCGCCAGCTTCTGCGGTACCACTATCAAACACAGCACGATCTGGGTTGTACCCACGTTCTACAAGGTTTTGCACGACTTCAGACGCAGCTTCTTGGGCACCTTCTGCGCCACCTGTTATAGCCGCACGTTGTATCTTTTGTCCGATACCAGTAACTTCTTGTGGCCCAAGATCATTTATAAGTTTACCTACAAACGGCAATTTAGCTACTGGTACAATCCGACTAATTGGCAATGCCTCTGCCGCACCTGCAAGTAAAATACGCGGGTCATTTACAGCACGTTGACGTTCTTCTGGGGTGGCCCCCGCTGCTCGCGCTCTTTCACTAGCCTCGCCTTTAGCCACATTAACACCAAGACCAAGGCCCGCTGCTGTACCTGCTAAACCTGCACCAACACCAACTACAGGAGCGGCAGCGGCAACACCCGCTATTCCAGCGGCAAACCCACCAATAGACCCAAATGCCTGCCCAATTTTGTATGACAGCGCATCTGCTCCTGCGTCACTTGGCTTGAGCACTGAGGCGATGCCCATGATCTTATCACGTGCTGCTGTTTCTGCGTCTTCTCCAAGTAAAGTCCCTGCACCTAACGCGGCAGTCTCAAAGGTACCGACGAACCCAGCCTGCGTGCCACGTGCCAGTCTCCCCAACATAGTGCCATCGTCAGGCTCTGATTCTGGTAGGTCGAACCGGGTGAATAGCGGTTTGGTTTCGCGGGCGCTTTCACGTTCAAACCGCTTCTTTCGTTCAGCAAGACGTATGATGAAGGCATCTGACGCGTCCTCCGGTGCCTCTACTTTAACCTCGCTTCCGTCAGGGAAATCAACGGTAAACATTTTCATGGCGAATTACCTTATCGTCTCACGTAGGGCGTATTTCCACCTGCTATACCTTGTTGCCCGCTTACTCCACTACCACTTAAAGAACTGCCCAGTAACGCTATCGCGTCTTGATATAGATTTAACATGCCTGAAGCCTCAAAATACAAATCTGTCTGGTATCTTGCGGCCTTTCGTATCTCATCCCCAGTTAGATCATTCTGTAGCTGTACAATTCTTGTTTCAATGGCTGACTTTTTGTCGTCTGTTGCCATTGACAGTCGCTCTCTAAGCGCATCTATCTCCCCCTGTTTTGTATCTGTAAGCACTTTTAATTCTGCGAGATATGTGGCGTCGTAGCTTGCCATGACTTTACCAGCTAGTGTTCTTGCTTCTGAGTCTAGTTCGGCTTCTCTTTTTGCTAAATCTTTAGCTGCTGCAGCGTCTAGTCGTTTGTTCTCTGTTATGTCCGCTATTTGCGCTTTCTCTAGCTCAATCTCGTTTGTTCTTTTCATTACTGCTATTTTGGCTCGTTCAAGATCTTTCTGTTCAGCATCGCTTTGCTGCTCGTATGCAAACTTTTTAGCATCTAGGTCAGCCCTCAAAACGGCTAAATCTCTGTTTGCTGCAATATTCTGACTGGTTCTAAGGTTAGCCATTTTCTCAGAGTATACTTTTGCAGCAGCCTCTACAGAAGCCTTCCCTAAATCACTGTCTATCTGCATACCTGAAAGTTCAATCGCATTACGCTCATTAAGTCTGAGGCGTCTGTCTTTCTTCTGGCGCATACGTTCATTCATTGCACCTGCGGCAATCCCTGCCCCCGTATAGCCAAGGCTAGATGTACCCGCAGCGCCTATGAGAGCCGCCGTAATCCGATTAAATTTTTCCTGTTGTGGGTTATAGTCGCGTTCTTCTAGCGCTTTCATTTCGTCAATCATCCGCTCTATAGCGTCTGCTTTTTCAGAACGACCAGTTATTTCGTCTACGAGACTCGCAGTGTCTCGGAAACTAGACTGCATATCAATGTCGCCTACACCCATCGGATCTTTTATTTGGCCCCGCTTAAACTCGTCTAACGTGCTATCTAGTGTATTTTGTGCAATTGTAGGTTTTTCTCGTGGAGCGTCTGCTTCCACTGCGGCAGGGGGTGCTAATTGCGCAGGTGCCTTTGGCGGCGATAAAGAAGCTATGCCCGAGCCTTGCTCGCCAACAGTGGTGGGCAACATCGTTTCCGTACCCCGTTCTGCAGCTAGCGATAGTTGATTTGAAAAATCAAAATCTCCTATTTTATTTACAGGGTTTGTAGAGTCAGGTATGCCAATGTTTGCCCCTAAAGCAGAAAAGTTAAAGGGAGCACGCTCTCCCGCAGTTGCTTCAAACTTAGGAAAATCATCTACCAAAGCCTTTAATTGTCTAGCAGTAAGTTCACCCGAATTTAATTTTTTTATGATTTGCTGTGCTTGAGCGCGTCTAGTGCTAGACTGTGTTTTAAAAAACCCTTCTCCGTAATTAGCATAAGGCCCATATGCGTTACGAACCGCCGCTCTTAGTTGGTTTTGTGGGTTATTAGGATCGTCTACAGGGGAAGTGAGAAAATCTGCTATTGTTCCAATACCGCGCCCAAACGGTGAACTATCGACACTACCGCCCGGTTGGAATGCAACAATGCCCCCACCAGCTAACTTCTTAGGCATAGCACCTTTAGGCATACCCGGCATACCCATCAAACCAGCTATACCCCCTTGTGGTCTAGGAGTTCTGGCTAATTGCTGCAGGTTTTTTGCTTGATCACTTTGACGTTTACCTAAAATACCCTGCGTTTGCTTGACCATATCATCTTTAGTACGCTGAAACATTTCTTGTTCGCGCTGCTGTTTTATGGTGCTGGGCTGTTGTTGCATCTTTAACTGCATATCACGTGCAGCAGCATCCTTCTCAGACTTCAACTTTTGCAGGGCAAGAAGGTCTATCAACTCTTGGTTTTGTTGGTAACGTTGCATAAGCTGTTGTGGGTTAGCACGATATGCGTCCACTTTACGTTGGACCTCTTCGTCCATTCTCTGGTTACCGATCATAACACTTATTCCTTGCCCATGCCAAACGCTTCACCAAACAAATTCATAATCCCTCCTGCGCCACCTAAAACGTTAGACAACATAGAAGGTTCTACATAGCTATAAGACTGCGCAGCTATTGGTAGATTTTGCAGTAGTGACTGCATGTACTGAACTTGTTTATACGGGAAGTCTCTTTCTTCCTCGAACTGCATTCTATCAGCGGTTATGCCCTGCTGTTCAATATCTCTTTGCGTTGCGCCGAGGTCTGCTTGTTTTGTAATAGCCGCAAGTCCGTAAAGGTTAGCAGCGTCCTGTGCTTTCATAGCCCTATCTTGCTCTGTATTAAACTGCCCCATCGCCGTATTGTATGCGTCTCTGTACCCCTCACCTGTTATACCAGCCAAGTTTTGCAGTAAGTTGCGGCTAGACTCTGCCCCGACCAATGCGGAACGCGCTCCACCATAAGCCCCCGCTTGTGTAAGCCGTCCTTGATCCTGCAGCAATTGAATCATTGCCTGCCGCCGCGCCTCATCAATTTGAGGTTGCAATGCTGCTTGGAGGTACGGATTCATGTACGTTTGAGCGTTTTCAGCGGTAAAAGTTTGAGGTGTATATGCTCCCATCGCGTCAGTAGGTATTGTGAGATTCGCTAATCCTTGAAACGCCGTAGATTGTAGATCGGATTCTCCAGCCGTAAGTGGACCCATGTAGGCTTCGTAGGGCTGTTCAGCAAGCGCCCTACCTCTGCCGAGCATCTCCGTTACATACGGACCTGCGTATTCAGATAAAACGCCTTCTCTACCTGTTTCTTGCCCTACTAGAGGGTCCAAAGGTGCTTTTACAGTTGATTCCGTTGCCATGTATCACCTCACGCGGGTAGCATTTTTCTAGGGTCAATTTCTTTACCCTGTTTTTCATTGCCTGTACGGGCCTTACGTACACGAGATAGCATATTGTCTAATACTTTAGCCCCTGCCTCTGAACTTCCGTTACCTAAATGACTAACTACATCAGCAGGGATTACGTATTCACCGTCACTTAAACGTGCTTCTTGCATACCATCTATGTTTGCACGGACTTTATCAGCCATCCCATCAGTATCGCCATCTAAATACCGACCCTTTTTAAGTTCGGCTATACCCCCTGCCGCCATTGTAGTTATAGGTTGTCTTTCTTCCCTTGCAGGGTTTGCTTTGTTTATAGCGGCTAACCCTGCTGCGCTCATAGGAGTTGGGGCGTTAGGTGTAACGTATTGCATGTCTGTAAAATAACGCTGTCCTCCACTTCCGGGTCGTCTGTTTGGGTCAAACGTATCAGGTACACGCTGTCTAGTCGAAGTATATCTTGGTATATCTCCTTGGTAGCCCACTTTGGGGCGTTCCCCTTGCCCAATTCCTAATGCGTTCAAACCTGCGGAGAATAAAATAGGCCCAAAGGGATTACCGCTTGTAAGCCCTGCAAAACTATCTTTGGTAATCGGGTCATCCGAATTAAAGTCTAGGTCGATTCCTGTAAGATCAGAAAGCCAACTCATACTACCCTCCTAGTATACGCAATAATGCGTCTGTTTCATCTTCTACCATACCACCCGATAAAAAACCAGTGGCTTGTCTTCTTGTATCATATGGAGAAACAAATAAACTTTCCTGAGTAGGAGTAGCAAATATACTCTCACCACCAATGTCATACATGTATTTAAGTTGGAATGGGTCAGGCGGCGTGACTTTTACTCCACGCGCTGCGGCTGCTAATTGCATAAGCCCCTGTTGCTGCTGCTGTCTTTTTGCCGCCTCTTGTTGTGCTTGCTGCGTATTTATTAAGGTGTTTAGCTGTGTGTTTAGATTAGTGTTTAACTCAGTATTCAGCGCTGTCTGAGCGTCTATCTGGCTTTGCAGGTCTTGTATGGTTTGTTGCTGGGTATCAATCGTACCATATAACCCCGTAGCAGGCGTAAACATAGAAGTATCTGCAAGCTGCACATCTTGTCCTGCAAAGGCTTGTTGTAGCAAATTAAGATCAGCGTCATTTACGATACCATCTCCGGTGACATCGTATTGCTGTATTTGCAACTCGCTCAAAACCTGATCTTGTGCGATGGTATCTGCTACGAAATCAATATCTACTTGCGTGACATTCTGTGCAGGCTTGCCGATAATATTTGCAATTTCATTTGATAGTGCGCCCAAACCTTCATCTATACTGGCGTATATACCTGTGGCTGCAGTGTCATCGGTAGCAGGACCACCAATAATAGCGAGAAGATCGTCTTTTGTAGTGCCAATAGTATTTAACAGGTTTGTCTCTGTAGTTCCTAACGCGGTAGATACATCACCAATAGCAAGAGAAAGTGCTTCGTCACGCTCTACACCCGCATTTTCATATTGTTTTATTGTAGCAAACAAACCTGTTGGGTCTTGGCTCTCGTCTACATCTAGTGTGTTGGGGTCATCAAGTACCTCGGGTGTCCCTAATATACCTGCAAGACCACTAATATCCTCACCAAGAGAAGTTTCTACAGCACCAATAGCTTTTTCTAAGTCAGTCTTTGTAGTACCTAAATTATCAGCAACTGCTTGTATTGCGTCATCTCGTGTAGACCCGCTTGCTACAAGGTCAGCAATATCTGCAAATATACCCGTAGCTTCAGCATCATCAGTAGCGGGTGTGCCAAGCTCTGTACCGATAACACTAGTTATTTGTTCGGTAACATCTATATTTGCAATCGCTGTTTCTAGGGCAGTTTTTGTAGTACCTAAATTATCAGCAATTGTTTGTATTGCTTCATCTCGTGTAGATCCGCTTGCTACAAGGTCAGCAATATCTGCAAATATACCTGTAGGATCTTGGGTTTCATCCACATCTAACGTGTCAGGATCATCTTCAACTGCAGGCGTGCCTATAACATCTGCAAGGTCGCCAATATCCTCACCAAGAGAAGTTTCTACATCACCAATAGCTTTTTCTAAATCTTCTTTGGTAGTCCCTAACTGTTTTAATACTTCGGCTTCTGTAAGGCCAAGATTAGTAGATAGCGCATCAATTGCTTCTTGGAGTGCAGCGTCTTTTGCGGAGCCTTCTTCAATTGCTTTGTATATACCCGTAGCTTCTTTGGATTCATCTTCAGGTGTATTTGGATCGTCCGCAACCGAGGGTGACCCTATGGTTTTAGACATTAGGTTATACGTAGCGGTCGGTAGATAACTTTCTAATTTAGCGCGTTGGAATGCTTCAAAGCCTGCAGGATCATAGTCTTCGGATTCAGGATCGAACTGCCCAACAAACCTATCCACATCCTCCTGTGCTACATCTACAAGACCTAACTCTTCATAGGCTGCGCGAGCCTCACTTGCGCTAAAGAATCGTGGGTCTACATATTCATTAATTGCTGCTTTTTGCGCGACTTGGTAGTTTTCGTCGTTTAGCTGCCCTGTAAATTGTTCAATGTCTGATTGTGAGGGTTGATACCCAATAGCACTTAAAAATTCTTCTGCCTCTACTGCAGTAACTTGTCTTGGGTCTACGTATGCACCAATAGCACTGGTTTGTGTTTCTTCTGTTTTAGACGCTACAAACTGCGCTATCTCTTCTGGCGTTGCGCTATACCCTGTATTTGCAAAAAATTCTGTAGCTTCTTCTAAGGTGGTCGCTAATGGATCATATTCTGCACGCGCTGCCGATAGTTTTTCGGTTTGGTAGTTTGCGGCTACGCCTTGACCTACATATGTAGCTGCTAAAGCATCGGTTAGTGTAAGCCCTTCTTCAGCAGCAATCGCCTGTACTTCTGCAAGGGTAACCTGACGTGGGTCTACATAAGATGCAATAGCTGCAGCTTGTTCTGTTTCAGGTACTTGAGCGACAAACTCTGCAATTTCTTCGTCGGTTGCCTCATAACCTAAATTGGCAAAGAACTGACGCGCTTCTTCGTCTGTAACTTGACGTGGATCAACGAACTGTCCAACCGCTGTTTCTTGCGCGGCTTGATCTAGTTGTCCAACAAACTGTGCAACCTGCTCATCGGTAGGCGTAAAGCCCAGTGCATCAAATGCGGCACGAACTTCTGCTTCTGTGGTTTGACGCGGGTCAACGAACTGTCTAACCGCTGTTTCTTGCGCGGCTTGATCTAGTTGTCCAACAAACTGTGCAACCTCTTCATCGGTGGGTGTAAACCCTGCAGCTTCAAATGCTGAACGAACTTCTGCTTCTGTGGTTTGACGTGGATCAACGAACTGTCCAACCGCTGTTTCCTGTGCAGCTTGATCTAGTTGTCCAACAAACTGTGCAACCTGCTCATCGGTGGGTGTAAAGCCCAGTGCAGCAAATGCTGAACGAACTTCTGCTTCTGTGGTCTGACGCGGATCAACGAACTGTCTAACCGCTGTTTCCTGTGCAGCTTGATCTAGTTGTCCAACAAACTGTGCAACCTCTTCATCGGTGGGTGTAAACCCTGCAGCTTCAAATGCTGAACGAACTTCTGCTTCTGTGGTTTGACGCGGGTCAACGAACTGTCCAACCGCTGTTTCTTGCGCGGCTTGATCTAGTTGTCCAACAAACTGTGCAACCTGCTCATCGGTGGGTGTAAAGCCCAGTGCAGCAAATGCTGAACGAACTTCTGCTTCTGTGGTTTGACGCGGGTCAACGAACTGTCTAACCGCTGTTTCTTGCGCGGCTTGATCTAGTTGTCCAACAAACTGTGCAACCTCTTCATCGGTGGGTGTAAACCCTGCAGCTTCAAATGCTGAACGAACTTCTGCTTCTGTGGT
>Ga0208150_1000026_pt1 | contig 58334 bp, 69 predicted proteins | sample DEB08_DNA_8_FD_184534 | JGI IMG/M metagenome (GOLD analysis project Ga0208150, IMG submission 184534) | Aqueous microbial communities from the Delaware River and Bay under freshwater to marine salinity gradient to study organic matter... | ecosystem: Environmental > Aquatic > Marine > Coastal ...
CAAGGTCAAGGTCAGGGCCAGCAGGGTCAGCAAGGCCAACAAGGACAACAAGGCCAACAAGGACAACAGGGGCAACAAGGCCAGCAAGGTCAGCAAGGACAGTCCGGCCAACAAGGGCAACAAGGACAACAAGGCCAACAACAAGATAATGGTCAAGGCCAACAACAACAAGGTGGACAACAGGGTGGTCAGCAAGGCGATCAACAAGCCGGAGACCAAAATGGTGCTAACCAAAACGGACAAAACGAGCAACAACAGGGCCAGACCCAGAACGGACAACAAGGACAACAGGGCCAACAAAGCGACCAACAACAAGGGCAGCAATTGGACGGCCAATCCGAGTTTGATAACGACGGTGACGGCATTCCTGATGAGTTGGACAACGACGACGACAATGACGGTATTCCCGACATTCTCGACGACAACCCTCTGGACCACGACAACGATGGAATTGCCGACTTTGAAGACGACGATGATGACGGCGACGGAATCATGGACACCGAAGAAGTCAATGATGGCGACCCCAACACCAACATCTATGACCATGACAACGACGGTATTTCCGATGTAGTCGATTTGGACATCGACAATGATGGTATTGACAACCGCATGGACTTCTATGATAACGGTAGCGATGCTTCCCGTGACCACGACAACGATGGTCTCAACGATGCTGTGGATTCTGATGATGACAACGACGACATCCTCGATGTTGATGAAGTGGATGGTGCTTTCGGATCTTACCGCTACGACCACGACAACGATGGTATTTGGGATTCTACCGATACCGACGATGACAACGATGGTCTTTCCGATTGGTTCGAGAACAACGACGGTAACTCCCTGACGGGTCAATTTGACCACGACAACGACGGAACCGAAGACCACGAAGATGGCGACGACGACAACGACGGCATCCTCGACAACTTGGAATTGTGAAGTGATTCACTACCCACATGGGCAGGTAATGATGGACGAGATTCTATGCGGAATCTCTTCTTGAACTTGTTCCGTGCTGTCATATGGCTTCTCATGTGGCCTTGGTCACACCTATTTGGAGATGAATTACCGTGATGCAACAACTCTTGGATGCGTTTTTCCAACCTCGTTCTTATCAAGCGGCAAGATTACTTGCCCAAGGACAACCAGGGGGCGTTTCCGCTACGATTAACGCTACGCTGGTGCGAAGTATTATCACTCTCCCCGGATTATTGGCTGTCAAGATTCCTTGGCGTCAGGCAGCGGCTGGAGCCGTTTTAGGAAACATTTTAGTTTCGGCTACGGTTATTGGCTACTACCTTAATTCCGGTGTGGATACTCCCGATCCAACGCAAAGTAATAAATAGTAGCGATGACAAAATCATCGTATGAGTCTTGCTGCGAACATCAATTCGCCAAGTGAACTTTGGGCTTTTATCACTAATTGTTTTACTACCAGCGGTTATCAAGCCCACGGATTTTATCATTGGGGTTATCGACCTACTATAAACACCGCCACAACGGGCAAAATTGAGCAGGCTCTTGAAACCACTCGAATGACTGTTTGGGGTCATTTTTCAGCCTTGATGTCATTTTATGAATTAGATGAGCAAGATACTAATTGGGGTTCAGACCCTCAATGGTTGTATAATTGGGCTGTTTTACAAGAAAATAATTATTTTAATGTTGAAAATATCAACACTCGAAGATATGGAAACCCAAACATCAATTTCAATAATTTTTTCGAATGGATAAAAGAGGTTTGTGACGATGCTACTCGGGAAGTTTACGATTGGTATCCCTCCACACGACCACCCGGTTGGAGAGTCAAATTAGGACCTGCCAAATTCTTTCCAGGATTCCTTTTGATTGATGCTAAAGGTAACGCTCCCAACCAATTTAAACCTAAAGGACCTTTGTTACAATACACCTATAATGCTGGCACTAAAAATGCCGTTACCAATGCTATTATGGTTGCCAAAACCCATGAAGTTGTCAAAGATTATGCTCAATACAAAGCCCCACCCGGTTGGCGAGGACAACCTTATGATATCAATCAAATGTATTCTCAACCCTCTCCAAAAACACCTTATCAAGATTGGATCGACGATTTAGAATCCGCTAATAGACAACGAAATTGGATGATGTATTCTGATGCTAAGTCTCCAATTTTTTCTAAATTTAACCAAATATATAGTGCCACCAAGGTTACTCCTACGATACCCACTATCAACTACGAATATCGTTATTACGATTTATTAAAACTAAAATTATAAATAGCAGAATGATGAATCATTCTGTATGAGATCTCTTCGGCAGAACGACCTTACCGAATTGTTTGCCGAGTTTGAAACTCTGCGTCGTAAATACGAACAAATGGTAGCGGATTATTCTTCTAAGGTAATTACTGCTGGAAAATCAAAAGATTTCAAGGCTGCTCTTCGTTATTCTTCCCAAGTTGCCGTTTATCGAGAACGACTTGGATATTGTGTGGGCGTGTTAGCCATGATTCGTTGGCTTAGCGGTGGTCGCCAACCCCGGCTAAATCCCACTCGTCACAGATAATTATAAATAGTCGAATGGCTAACCATTTGACATGAATTGGACACAAGTTGCAGGAATCGCTGCTATTGTCGGCGGTGGATATTTTGCTATCGCCAATCTTCGTGCCCTTTATGGCATGGGCTGTCACCGACCTGCTTCGCTCTTAGTAGGTTCTATCGGAGCCATCTATCTCGGTCTACGGTTGGTGCAATCTAAACCTAAGGCTGAGGGGGCTTCTTCAGATGAGTAATTATTCTGAGTTTATGGCTGCCCTTCGTGAGCAACGCCAAAAGGAACTTCGCCAACAAGCCGTCTTAGGATTGGATCAAAAACACCAAGAGGCTCCCGATACCCGTTTGATTCCCCTCCCCTCAGACCCCACCCCCTTCCATCCGGAAAATCAAAAACCCTCTTGGATTAACCAAGTAAATCACCACATGGATCTTCCGGAAATCAAAGCCGAATTAGACCGTGAAAAACGCCGAGAACAAATTAATTCTACTCTTTATGGACAAAAACAACGGGTTTCTCTTACCCAATTGATTACTCGCCGTGCTCTTCGTCGCTTAAATCACCAAGATGATAGGTGATTAAGATGACTGAAATCATTAATTGGCTAAAAGAGAAGAAATCCGACTTTTATGTGGTTCATAATTCTGCCTTTAGACCCAATGATTTTTATTTTAATGATTTGCCGTCGGCTACTAAGTTCTTTAATACGCTAATGTTGTTTATTGGAGTTCATCATTCTTCAGATGAAAAGATGATGGGAGATCTTTACGACCCTCAAAAAGTCAAAAATTTTTCTAATCTTAATGTAAGAACAGATTGGCCTGACGACGCTGAAGACGACGAGATGATTATAATATTTTATGTCGATTCCAAAAGCACCTCAGAGAATATTTTATATCAAGGAACCCTAATGACTCCCTACAACAACATCAAAATCAAAGGTCCTGATTATCAAGATTATATTGGCATTTGGAAAGGAAGAAGTTATTTGCCCACCAAAATTGAGGATTTTGAGCACAGTAGATTTAATCAGCCGGCTTCGCAAGTTACCTTTATTGAAGGTTGGTGGTTAGAAACCTTAGGTGGCACTTATGAACTCTCTTTAGGAAAGATTAATATAGATGAATGAATTATTTATAATTCATGTCTATCCGCCGACAAGGATATGAGTTCGAATTTACCGATCTCGGTAATCTTCCTAAGAAAAGATTAGATGTGTTATCAGAACGAGAACAATCAGTCTTAGTGGGTGCTGATATTCAAGATGGTTTCGGAGTTCTTACTAAATCGTTATATACTGAGGCCGATGAATATATTGTTTTAGATTATATTGGCTCCACCCCCGGCGGATTTCAAGCCGATCAATTAAAAGGAGCCGATTGGGGACCCCGTGGTTTCGTTAATGTCATTATTGATGATACCGGGTATTATCAAACCCTCGATGGACGAGATTATGATGGAATGTCGGGAATTGCAGCCCCATATCCTATTTCGACGGCTTACCAGCCGGCTTACAAAACTAAAATTCCTATTGAGGTTCCCCCGGGAACTTGGTGGGATATTAGATATGTGGCCTACAATCGTGTTATTGATATTCCCACTACTTTTGCTGGAGTTACTTCGGAATGGACACCTACGGATACGATATAATTTTTAATCATCGCATAGATATAAATAGAAGAATCACTTATGATTCTTCATGGGTATTTCTTTTGACCTTTCGGTAGAAGAATTGCCGACCGGCATTTTAGACCGAGTTATTGCGGGCGGATATCATCTTAAAGATACCTTTTCAGAATGTCGTTGGGATGGAATCTCAGTTACTACGGATTCTTGGATTATTAACGATCTTCAAGTGGCTAACAACATGGTATTCCTGTGTGGGTCTTATGAAGCCATATGGGATTCCTCCAGTGCTGACGATACGATAGGCTCAGGATATCAATCTACTTCTATTTCTCAACCTATTCAACCTTGGAGAGATGGCTTTTTTGCTGCCGTGGCTTTTGATAATTTGGCTAATCCTGAGGGGTGGCATATTGTTCCCTGTCGAAATATTTTAGAATATATCACCTTTAATCCCCCTACTAATGCTGATTCTAATGAAGCGGGACTTAAATCTATGGTGATTGATCGTCGAACCACTACTTTGGGAACCAATGATGGTTCAGTTTATATTACTGCCGTTGGATATGCAGGAATCGAAAATGCCGATTTAGAGGGAAGATTTCTTCCCCCTCCCAATCAATACACGCCTTATTTAAATTCTATCTATTCCAATCAAGATTTTTATCCTTACATTTACACCTTTAAAATTAGTTCTGCACCTTCAGAAGTCGCCAACATGACTTCACAATCTATCGTTAATTCCGATTTTGATGGCTTATTGGCTATCGACCAATTGGGGAAAGGATTTCACCTCGCCGGTTTGACCCAAGATCCTAATACGGGACCTAATTCTCTTGATTTAGCAAATTCTTATGGTCTTTGGGGTGGAATCGCTGTATTTCCTATGGAACAATTTACTTATCGAGGTCATGAAATTGGGATTTTATTTACTCCTGTTACCAATTATAGTAATACCAACCCATATGGTCGTGCTTTTGGACCTTTCTTTTGTCCTACGGCTTATGAAGGAATGTTTCCTGTAATTAAACCTATGGAGTTTATGTGGGCCCAACCCGGCTATCAAGCCAGCCGAAATATCGATGTTAATCAAGATTTGTTTAATCCCGAAACCGTATCTACGGGTGATGAAGTGCACTCCGATGCACTTTTTTGGCGACGAGGAACTATTCCTCGAAGACTTCATGATGTGGCTATGGCAACCTCAGTTCCCTCTATCCAAGACCCCAACAATTCGGCTTTTTCATTTCAACCCCAAACCAAATTGGGAACTTTAGTTTTCGTGGGCGATTGTCTTACTAAATCAACTTGTAGTTCGGCCAATAATCCCGCTACGGAATATGAACCGCTGGTAGGCTATGCTACCAATGGTTATTCGGATGTCGTTTCGTGGAATCAAGGAGTTATTTACGGATATTCTTCGGATAATATCTCTTTAGAAGATGTAGCCACTTATTCCGGAGGAACCAACACTTCTGTGGTAGGATCTACTATTAAATGGGTAGCCCCCTCTTTTGAAATTCCCGATCCTGCTGGCACAGCCATTTACCATATTTTATTAGGCTTAGAGGCTACCAGCCCAACCAACCGTGCCGAAATTTTAGATTTCCAACCGTGGCTAACCAATCCTTATGTATCTCCTGCCGCTTATGTTAAGGATTTCAAAGTAATTGGACCCTATGCTTCTTGGGAGGGTATTTGGGAAGCCACTACTGGATTGGAACTTCCTGAACAATGGACTAATATTTTGGCACAACCCCGAGATTTTACTGATGATGAAGTTGCCAATGGATTATGGCTTCAAAATTATAAACGCTATACCGGAACTACGGGCGTTCCTACGGGAAGGTCTCAAGTAGCCTTAGGTTTTATTGACCGCACCCGCACCGGACCATATATGTTGGCCTACGACCCCGGGTCAATCGACCAAGATATCAATCCCTCTTTTAATAATTTTGGACAACCGCAATTGCTACAAGGACAACAAATGTTCAAACGAGGCACTAATGGAGGCACAGGATTTGCTGGACCTCCTGAATTGACAACATGGACTTCTTCAGGAGCCAATTCTAATCAAGTTTATTATCATGTCATTAATTCTGATGGTTGTTATCCAGATGCAGTTCCCGCTGCCGGATTTACTTGGTCAGGAGTTACCCTTAATGGTTTTGATATTTCGGCTATTTATCCCGGAGCCACATCTCCACCACCTACCTTAACTTATACCACGATTGCTTCTTTAGTTTCCGATCTTAATGCAGCCCTGTCTTATGTTATTTCTGCTGGTCCACCATATAACCAAAATACTCCAATAGGGGTCAATGGTCTTAGATTTGCCGCCACCTCTGATGGCTTAGGAGTATACATCAAAGTAGACAATGCTATTTTAGTCGCTAATGGTGGTTCCGACCCCACAGGATATGGTTCTGGATTGCAAGTTAGCCAACCTGTCTTTTTAGGTTCTCCTACCAATTATCCTTATCAAGCAGCAGTTGGTATTGATTATCCTTTTATCGGGGCTCAAGCCGTTGATGTAGACCCTCTTACTGTTACCAATGCAGTAGGCTCTTTCTTAGAAGTTGGAGAACAATTTAATGATGCTATTGGAGATTCGTCTACCACCCGTCGTCCGATTAGCGGTGATTATGATACTGACCGTGACCAATGGATTTTTACTTTTGCCGATACTCAATTTTCTGTCGTCGCTGCTACTACGGATTACTCAGAGATATTAGACCAAACTGATAACTTTGTTCGCAATACTACGGGAACTATTCCGGCTGCCATGCTGTTCGCCAACCGTCAAGAAACCTTTTTCTTGGACGGCGTGGCGGTGGCAGGATCTTATTATGGACCCGATGGTGACCCCACAGGAGTTGCCAACGATAATGAATATATCATCACAGGAACTACGGGTCGAAATGTCAAGGTATTCCTTAACTATGTTTTATATGATGAATTAGACGCTCTTATTGCTGTAGAAGTAGCCAATTTGGGACTCCGAGTTACGCCTGAAAATGTCTTATGGTATAAAACTACGATTTTGAACCAAAATGCCGACCACGAAGTAACTTTGGAAGAAATCCAATCTTGGATGGCTCTTCAAAGAGCCCAATATGAAGAAATGCAACGCAATAAGAAACCAGTCAATTATGACGACGGTGGCAAACCTAAAGTCAAAGACTTTATTCTTGATGAATCTACGATCGAAGATCTTCTTCCAGAACTAACTCGCTTACCACCCAATCCCGATTCCGGTGATTCTGATGCCGATTTCTTGGGCAACGACCTTTCGGGATACATTAAAGACGAAGAAGAATCCCGCCGAGAAACTGATAATTAATAACTATTTTTGTAATTATATGGAAATTTATTTCACATTTATGAAATAAATGTGATGCATAAACCCTATAACTATTTATAGTCGAAAATCTAACTCTTATTTGGATTTTTCCAGAAGGGAAAATTATGCGGTTTAGAAAAGAATTTGAAATGCCCATGAATAAATCTTCGACTGTTATTGCTACCATCGAAATCATGGAATCGAATTGTTTAGAACAAATTATTGTGCATCCTATCCCCGGATTTTCCGCCAATGATTATGCTACTATCTCTATTACTCATGGATCTCAAGAACTATATCGTGGAGAATTAGTTTCTGATGGCATGGTAATTGATTTAGAACAATGTCTTTTAGGTGGGTCCGACACTCCCGAAATTACCGTTTCCGTAGAATGCAGTTCGCTTTGGGCAGCCCTGACCGGAGATTCCAGCGACATCGATCAAGAAACTTATTGGTGCAAAATGTCTATGGTGTTTCTTGATAACCATGTCAATTACGAGGAAATCGAAGAGTTCGATTCCGGATTCCAATCCCAATGGGCATAGATATAAATAGAAGAATCACCTATGATTCGCCATGAAGTTGCTTTTGTTCACCGGCAAAGGCGGTGTAGGCAAGTCTACCAGTTCTGCTGCCACCGCACTTTATTATTCTCGATTGGGAATGAAAACCCTTTTGGTATCTTCCGACCCGGCTCATAGCACCGATGATACTGTCGGCACTAAAATTGGGGACACACCCCGGGAAATTAGTCCTAATTTATGGGCTATGAATATCAATGCTTCAGTAGTCACTCACGCCCGACAACAAGAAATGCATTCTGCCTTTGTTAAAACTTTTGGCAAGTTTATTCCTTCGCTTTCCGATGATGATTCTGGAATGTCAAAAGTCTTTTCTATTAACAATGCTATTCCAGGAATTGACGAATGGGGTGCTGCGGAAGTTATGTCCCAGCAATTTCAATCAGGAGAATACGATCTTGTCGTTTTTGATACGGCTCCCACTGGACACACTCTCAAGGCTTTAGCCGCTCCCGCCCATGTCAAACAATTTATTTTGCAACTCCGCCGACTCAAATCTAAGGTGTTAGGAAAACTAATGTTGTTTAAAAACCGAAATGAAATTGATGAATTAGAATTGGTTTTAGGAAAGTTTTGTGATGAAATTGATGAACTACGAACTAATCTCTCTGACCCCACTAAATCCAAAGTAGTTTTGGTAAGCATCCCTACTGAAGCCGGATTCATGGAGTTTTTCCGAACTGTTAAATATCTACAATCTCTTAATTTAAATCCACATACTTTGGTATTGAACCATTTAGTTCCGGATATGGGATCTGAAGTTTGGGCTACTGCAAACGATAATCCTGCCGTGACTATGGTTTATCATGAATATCGCAATCAACAACCTTGGATTCAAAAATACCAAAAGGTTTGTGCTGATAATATGATTCGTTTAGTAGGTTCTGTTCGATTACCTTATGAGCCCAAAGGAGTAACTACCGATTCTCACTTGGGTGATTTTGCGGAATTAATTTGTGGACCTGATAAAGTATCGCCTCCGGAGGAATAATAATGGATTTAGAAATAATTGTGTGGATTTTAGTAGCCACGGTATTAGCACAGGGCGGATTATCTCTGTGGTTTGTTAATTGGGTTCTTTGGCGAAATAAATCTCTGACAGATTTAATTGTATGGAAACAAGTTAATGGTGAAAAATTGGATATTTTAGCCTCTCGTTTTAGAATTACTACGCCCAAGCCCCTTTGTGATTGGTGTGGTGAACCACATAATCGAGCAGATTGTCCTAACGATCCCGATAAATATAATTTACAGCAGGTGGAAGTTAAACCCATTACTCTTACCTTAGAGGATTAAGCAAAAATATATATAGTCGATTGACGAATCAATCGTCATGGGATTCTACGAATACAACTCTTTTGGTAAGTTCCAAGCCGAAGCCGATTATACTGATTCTCTTCCTGCTAACGCAGAATTGATTGCAGGTTACGAAAGGGCTTTGGGCGAACAACATGAAATCTATACTGATTTTGATGTTTCTTCCGGTAAAACGGCTAAGTTAGCGGTTTACAAGAACGGCGATAAGTGGGATCTAATTGCTCTTGAAGGCACCGGTGCTTCTGATTACAAATTACTAAAACACTATGGCGAATTCGAAACTCAAGATGCTGCTACGGCTGAATTTGATACTTTGGTAGGCGAATGTTCCGACCCCAATGCTACTTACAACCAATCTACTAACAAGTGTGATTGTAACGAAGGATACCTTCTCAACTCTGATACCGGACTTTGTGAAGCCGAAGACGAAGGCTTTGTCAAGGAAAACGCTATGGCTATCGGCATTGGTGCTGTGGCTTTAGCCATTATGGGAATTGTTCTTAGCCGTCGGTGATTTCAGTTGATTTGGACAGCAGTTCTTATTGGTGCTGTCCCTATGGCCGTTACCGTTTATGTTGCTCAAAACCTATTAAAGAATCAACGACCTGTCGTTTACTACGGTGGACTTATTGGGGCCGGCTTATTGGCTTGGCAAATTACGGAATGGTTAGACCGCCGATACCGACTTTCTCGACCCGATCTTTTTGGTGCTGAGTATTGATTGTTAATCACAAAGTATAAATAAGAGATAACCCTCAGATATCTCTATGAACTTTGATTGGGACGATGTTTCTATCTCCAATCCTCAAGTAATCATGGCTCTTAATCAACTAAATAAAAAGTTTGGGCTTGGAAAAGTTTGGTATCGAACCTCATCTTCTGGCACCGGACTTCATGTCATGATTGCCGATTTATATCCTGTAAATAAAAATCCCCACCATTTAGAATTACGACCTTTTGATTTTAGTGATGATTTGGTATTCCAATGGCGACAATATTTAGCCGCCGAACCTTTTGGTTTGGAGTGTTCGGGAAGACTTACGGCTGACCGAGAACGAGCGGCTCACGGTTTCCGAATTGGTCGGATCTTTTTCAACAAAAATGGAAATAATTCGGGACCTTGGGAGTGTTATTATGGATGAATTATCACGGGCTACGGCTCTTATGATTTCCCACCTTATGATTCGTAACCTCTTTTTTATTGAAGGCAAACCTACGGAAGACCCCCACGAAGTAGTGGCTGCCATGCATCAACATAAAAAAATTATGTCGGTTCCAAAACGATAAATCTTTGATTTATCGGAAAGATATAAATAGGAATGAATGGGAATCATTCATTATGACCGAACTAAGATATTGGGACAGGGTAGGCTTTATGGTCTCCCGTGAGCAAGCCGAAGACATTGCGGGACGCATGAATGGTGCTACCGGAAAATCTCTTGATGATGACATTGAAGAATTCGTAGAAAATCGAATCGATCTTTCGGAAGTCTTAAATGAAATCCAAATTCTTTTCTCCAATCCCCCGGCTTCTGACCAACAACTTAGTGACGATAACTTGGCGATTTTGGCTCTCATGGATTTTGAAAACAACAAGAAATCGTTTATCAAAGCCAAAAAGGAAGAAGGCATGGAATTGGCTGAAGCCAAAGAAGCCTATGAGTTCGAAAAGGCTCGTTTAGTGCGAGAATCTTTGGGACTTCCCGACCCCGAGGATCTTGAAGAGGAGTGATTCCTTTGGGATCCTCTAAACCATTACCACTAACGGAATCGTTAGTCTTTGATATTGTAGAATATTTATTAGATAATGATGGTTATGGCTTTAGCACTCAAATCTCCGAAACTATGGTGGCTAACAAACCCCGAAGATATACCAGCCGAGAAGTAATTGGCGTTCTTCGCAATCGTCCCATGTTTAAACACGCTCAATCTAAAGACCGTCGAGGAGGCATTCGTTGGCGATTAGACCTACTTTCTTTAGTCAAGTATTTTGAAAATAAGAATTATGTTGAGCGAGCCGAAGATCGATCTATCTATGACCGAGTTCGAGAATTAAAATGGAAACAATTAATTCGCACCGTGGCGGCTATGGAATCTCTCCTTCCCGAAATTGAAAATCCCCGTCCCGAAACTATTGACGAATGTTATGAAATTTTAGCAAATCTATGGTCGTGATAAAATTCTTCAAAAAATAGAAAAATTTTTTTCAGAGTATCCTAATATCATGGCTTTTGTTAGAACTTTATCTTCTGTTGTTGCCGTAGGACTTTTATTTTACTTAAATTGGTGATAAAATGCTTCCTTTGGCTTATTATCGTCACTCCGAGGGTTCCGGAAACTTTGGTGACGAAATATCTCGATATATTGTTTCGCAAGTATCAGGTCAAGAAGTGGAGTTAGCCCAACCTGACGAACCTAAATTATTTGCCGTGGGCAGTTTACTGCATATGAAAGAATTATCTTCTTCAGATCATATTTGGGGCACGGGTATGATGGCTTATGTGCTTCGTTGTAGCCATTTGCCCCACATTCATGCCGTTAGAGGCCCCCTAACCCGACAATTTTTAATGGGTTGTGGACAACAAGTTCCCGAGATTTATGGTGACCCGGCCCTTTTGTTGCCCCGATATTATCAACCTGAATTAATTCCCGAACTAAAAGACAAAATCGTGGTGGTTCCTCATTGGTCACAATGGGGCGAAATGAATCACCTTGCGGAAGAATTAGAAATTTTTTACGATGCTGTTGTAATCAATCCTACGGATAATTGGCAAGCCGTAGTAAATCAAATTGCTTCTGCTAAAGCCGTGGTCTCCACCTCTCTTCATGGTCTTATTATTGCTGATGCGTATCAGGTTCCGAATGTTTGGCTGAATTCCGGAGACTTAGTAGGCCACCAATCTACTCTCAAGTTTCAAGATTATCTTTTGTCTCAAAATCGAGCCGTAACCAGTATTTCCTCCGTAGAAGAAATCGAATCTGCAGATTATTACTCTGAGGGAAATCAAATTGATTTAGATCTCTTAGTTAAAGCGTTTCCTTCGGACCTATCCGAATACCTTATCCGATAGATATAAATAGTTGAAGCGATTAAAAAAGGGTATGGCCTATTTTATTCGTCGTTATCAATCAGGCGTCAAAAATTCAGGCACACAAGATATTCTTACTTCCGAAGTAGAAATTCCAATTCCAACTTTTGTTATGTTGGCTGAATCTACGGGACCCGGTAAGTATTTACTTTGTGAGCGTGGACCCGGCATTCGTGGCTTCCGCAAAATTACAGATTGCGTTATCGAACCCCCGGTTATAGACACCGTATCTAATGATTATTTTGAAGACGAAGAACTTTTGTTCGCTGCGGAAAACTCCGTGTCAGTCAAGCGTAATCTTAAACTCTCCGATATGAGTAATGAAGACCTCATGGATTTAATGTCTTCTATGGAATCTGCCAGCATTAGTTCTGATGCTGAATTTTCCAAGTTCCGCAAAGATCTTGCGGCAGTTAATCGTGAAATGCGTCGTCGTATGATGACGGCAGAACATTCTGCTGAAAATGCTTTCACCGGACCTTCCACCGCTAAAATGCCTGTGGCTTCGGCCATGTTTGGTATTAGTCCTATGACTGCTGGGGCCATTGGAGCCTTAGTGGGTGGACTTGGTGGAGTTTTGGCTACGGCATTTTATTATCGTAGCAAAATTGATAATTTGGGTGCTGAAATGGAATCGGTCAAGAAAATGCTTTCTGAAGCCGAAGTTGCTATTAAGCGAGCCGAAAGTAACGCTGAAAAAGCAGCCCAAACAGCACAAAAGGTTTCGGAGTTCGACCAAAATAAGTTTTTTGACATGAACCTGCTTTCCAATTATCAAACTCGAACTCGCCCCGGTTTCTGAGGTGATCCGTAATGGATATGGAAAAAATGGCATCAATGTTGGACTCGTATAGAAAGTTGTTAGAAAAAGAGCGTGATGTAGTTATTAGAGAACAATTTGGACAATTTATGGACCAAATCGGTATTTCTGATTCTACGGTTATTGATAATTATTACGAATCTTTTCAATCTATGTTATCTGAAATCGATCACGATGAAGTTTCCCTTCATGAAAAACTAAAAGGTTGTATTGAATCTGACTTTTTTTACCAAGTCTTAACTGCTAAAACCAGCAATCGAGAGCGAGAACTTCGTAAAATCACTTCGCTTCTCTCGGATTTTATCCAAAAATCTGCTGATAATTCCACCTCTGATGAACAATTTTTGCAATCAATTTTAGCCGAAACTCTTCGCACCGCTGCTGATGCATTAGAAACCAATCGAGATTCAGAACAATCGGTTAATGAGGCTTGGGTTGATGCTCTAAAATTAGGATATGATATCTTTATTGGCCGAAAGTTATAAATATGATTGTGACTAAGGGATAATCATGGCTGATTTTGATAATCTTATTCGTTCCGATGATTTCGATGAGGTCGAAAGACTTTTAGCCAAGGAACGAGCCGAAAAGAAAACTTCTAAAACCGAAAAGAAAAAGTCCCTTATGGAGATGGTTGCTGGATCTAACGATGCTGCTGCTTTGGCTCGTCGCCTTAATGTAGACCCTGATATGTCGGAAAAAGTTTTAGTGCCTCTCTTAAACTTCCTTGATAAATATGGTGTTGGCGGAGCGGTAGCCGAATCACCTACGGCTCAAGCCGCCACAGGACTCTTTGAATTTTTGGGAGATATTACTCCTGTAATTAAACAAAGTATGGATTATTTTGCAGGACGACAAAATGAACTTAGCCAACAAGATCTTGATTTCTTAAATCAAATTAAGGATGCACAAACCGGTGATATGGATGGTTTATTTATTGGAGAAACTATGGAAGAAACTTCTGTGGCCGAACCTACTCCACCACCCGCACCTAAGGCCAAAGAAGGAGAAATTCCTTTAGATGTGGACCCCTTCCGTGATGGCGTAGATTGGACTAAAGTAGTGGGAGCACCTGCCAAAGAAACCGTTATTCCAGAAACCAAACCTAATGAAGCCTATATTCAAAATTTAGAAAGATTGGCGGCTGCTTCAGGAATGAGTATGGATGATGTCAAGCGTTCAGATCGACAAGCCAAGACTAATAACTTTGGACGAGTAGAAAAAGAAATTGATTATTCTGATGCTTTCAATATTGATTTAGGATTAGAAAAGATTAATGCCGCTATGAATCAAGAAAAGAACAAATTGCAATCCTCTTCTAAAATCCAATTTGATGAGTCTGTTCCTGTTCCCGATTCGGCTACGGCTTTTGACCCTCTCGAAACTCCTAATTACACCACCCCGTCATTTACCGGAACTTTACAATCCGTAGACCAATTAGCAGAAAGTGCTGGAGTAGAACTCGATGCTCCTTGGGTCGAAGAAGATTATGACCCTGCTGACGATGATATTGGTTACGATTTACCCACCATAGAACCTGACGAGGAGGTTTTAGGGGATGACGACTGAAATCAATCCGATTTGGAGTCGTTTTTGTGCAATCCAATTAGAAACTTGGTTGGAATGGCTTCGTAATATCCATCTTCGATCATATTTTGATTTGGGTGATCGTTTTATTATGCTCAACCCCTATTATTATCCTTCGGCAGAGGACCAAGAAGCCTTGCCTATTTTTAATCGGTTAATGATTAACGAAGATTTTATTGGCTCTTTATCTGATAAAGGAATTTTAGTTTGGGCTAATTCCGGTTTCCAAGATTTTGTTGAGGCTTTACGACCCTATGGCAATCGATATTCTGAAATTGCCCAAATCATTACTTATTTTGAAACTCACCTACAATGGTTTCGTCGGGTGTATCAATTCCTTCGTGCAGAAATGATTATGAAGTTAAGAGAAGAAGGCCGTTCAATTTGATGCGAAGTTTTATATAGTTGGCGTAATCAATATAGGATATGCCTACGCTGACGATTGACCAATGTATGACCATCATGGGTTATCTCAATATGGAAGCGTTTTCCAAGAAAACTCTTACTGCTATTGATGATGATGTGGTTGCCTTTTTAAACAACAATGGATATACGATTCCTATTTGGGGTTCGGGTCGTGGAGCCAACAATCCTGTTATCGGCGGAGGGTCTCAATACTCGGCTATGCTTTCTGACAAAAAGTTTTGGAATGATGCTAACATTCAAACCTATTTAGGATTTACTGGTCAAGGCGAAGCCGATGATTATACTCGCAATGTTTCAGCCCCACCTGCTACTAACACAGGAACTTCTTCCGGTGCAAAAATCAATTCTGCAGGTGACAAACTTCCCTCTCGAAATCTTGGACCTGAATATTTTGACCACAATGGAATGATGGCAAAAAACATTTTGGCTATTGCTGCCACAGGTAATCCCGATCCAGTTTGGGTTGCTTCGGCTAAAAAAGTAGCCGCAGGTGCTAACTATCTTTCAGAATTTCCGGCCCAATTAGGTGACACTTATGTTCTTGGAAATGCTCTAATTCATCCTCAATTATCATCTACTACGCCTACGGCGACACCAACACCAACACCAGTTGCTACTCCAACCCCCACACCAACTCCTACACCTACGGTTGTTACCACCGATGAAGATGATGACGAAGAAATTTCTGAAGTAGTAGAAGAAGAACCCGAAGTTGTTACTCCACCATCTGCTAACGATAATTTCGGTCCCACGCCCGATAAAGAACTTGCGGTTAGCATCACCACTTCAGGACGATCCCTCAATGATGCTACCTTCGCTTCTCGTGCAACCAACAACAATGGATTTTATCCTTATCCCGGAACCTTGATTGTTCCTCTTATTGCTGACACGCAAAATGCTCTCTTACAGCCCCCGGCAACTGCTAAAGCCGCCCCTGTTTTAGATCTTTTTGCTGACGATGCCGACACTTCTTCTGTCGCCCCGGCTTCGACACCCCGAGCACAATTAATTTTTACTGGTGGCGATATGATTCTTAACACCCCTCATGGTAGTTATAGTCTTACTTCTTATGATGAACTCCAAGTTCGTTGGGTTCGTGGAAAAGAAGAAGTCTCGGGACTAATTGCTAAGAGAGATGGCGAAGAATTTTTCCGAATTGATTCCTTGGCGATTCAACCCTTTACATTCACCAATACTTTCCAATATATCGAGGGCATTTCCACTCCTGGACCTTGGGTAGCCCCCGATGTTCTTGCTAACGCTTCCGAAGTAGCACTTCCATTTATTTATGCAGGACCTGAAAGAGATTCAGATTATGGAATTACTACCGTTAGTAGTAGTAAAGACGATTACAATGAAGCCCTCAACGAACTTCGTGATAATGGCGTAATCTTTGGATACTATGGCGTTACTACTAAACCTATTCAAGCCAGCCTTTCGGTTTATGAGGGTGGACTTACTGATAGTGATGGCACTTTGCGTGATGAAAATTATTGGTTATCTCGTGTGGCTGGAGAAACCTCTGACGATCTCGATGTTTCTACTTCCTACTTGGCAGTTAATCTTTTGATGTCGGGCGATACGGGACAAAACTCCGATCTCTTTGTTGGTTCCGGAGAAATGCGTCAAGAAACTTTGATTTTCCCCGGCGATGAGCAAGATTTAGACTTGTTGCTAACACCTTATATTGACAATAAAACTGTTATCGGAGAATTAGAAATTGATTCCGAAGGTCTTCGACAACTAATGCTCAAGGATATTATGACTTCTACCCCACAAAATGAAGTAGATGATGAAGGCAATCCTACGGGAGAAACCACCGTTACGGATGCTACTTTAGTCTTTGAAAACCTAACTTCTTCTGAACAAGTCAAGATTTCTATTCCCAATCCTGATGACGAATTCGCTGCAAAAGACCTTTTGGGCAATCTAATTCGAGGCACCGTCGAATCTATTGAACTCCGTTCTGGCGATGCTGCTGCTGCCCACGAAAAGCAAAAAATCCTCCGACGCCAAGAGCGTATGGGTTCTAATTGGAATATTCGTAACAGTAGCAAGACTGATCAAAATGCTACCAGCACCATTGCCTTTGAAAAGGGCCGAAAATACTATATAGTAGGGCGACACGATGGTAAACCAATCCTGTTGGAATTGGAATTGGAGTTCTGAGGTGAATATTATGGATGATGACGAAATCAATGACGAAATCGACGAATTGGGAGACCTTTTTAGTGACCTTCCTGAAGAAAACACCGAAATTAACACCGATGTTGATGAGATTCCTGAGGAATCTCCCGAAGATTCTGAAGAAGAAGAAACTATGGATGATATTGTAGAAACTACTATTCCTGACGAAGAAGGAACCAACATTCCTTTCCACCCTGATGTCATGCAAGAATTGTCTAACTTTATTGGCACCGAAGAACTTGATGCTATTGCCAAGTTTATTATGCCCGAATATGACGAAGAAGGCGAAATTGTTTCTCCACTTGTTACTTCACCACAAGCCCCGGATTCTATTAAGTTTGTTCGTTCTATTTTGGGCGGTAATACGGCTGACCTTCTTAACAAGGTAGCCGACCTACGAGGAACTACTCTTAATGATATGGTCAAGGTCGTAGAACTACCCGAAGATCTTAATCGTATTGATATTCTCAATGATGCTATTGGTGGTGCTCGATTTATTCAAATGTTCGACGCTCAAGGCAATGATATTACCAGCGTCTTAGGACTCGATTTGGATGACATTGGACAACTTAAGGTAGACAAGGTGTTCCGTGGCTCTACCATGACCGCTTTAGATAATGGTGAAGGTCAATGGTCTCCCGACAGCATGGGCAAAGCCGTATCACCACCTTTCCAAGAATATTACAATTTGATTTCTCAACGAGAAACCCGTAAGCAACGAGTAGATACTCTCCAATGGCTTCGTAAACTCATTACTCGTCTTAACTCGGTTTTCGGTTTCGACGATTACCGACAATTAGAAGCATTCATGGCAGCATGGCTAATGAAGAACGCTACTTGCCGATTGTCAGGTATTCCAGGAACAGGAAAGACTACGGTTATTAACTGTGCGGCTACTCTGATGGGCAACTCCTATGGATTCCATATCAACAAAACCTATTTGGCTACGGATTCCACGATGGAAAAATATCCTCTAAATTATACCGGTAATCATACTCTTCCCGATTCGACTATGATTTATGCTGATAACTCTATGGTTTCTAATGCTCACATGGTTGATGTTGCTCCTTCAGGACAACAATACAATGTTTTGTATAACGACCAACGCAATGAATCGATTTATCGTAATTGGAACGGATGGCGTTTCCGAGATTGGCAACCTACGGCTCCCGGAACGGTGCGATTGTCAGGATCTTATTCCTTTGATTTCAACTTCCTTCGACGCTTTGAGCCCGCCTATGAAAACTTGGGTCTGCCTGCTATCGACGATGACCTATTGTCCAAAGCCCCTATGACTCCTGAAAAGTTCCACAAGGTTTTGAACAACTGTTGGGAAGTCGAAGTTGCTCAAGATTTCGATCTTAAGGCTCACAATAAGGGACAATCTATGGCTCATTGGGACCCCTCTTCTGAAGGTTTCAAAGAAGCCAAGAAATCAGGAAAAACTCGCATGATGGTCAAGCCAATTCAATATTTTGGTAGAGATGGTTCTGTAACTGCCTTTAACAACAACACCGGACCCACTTACGGACCCTACAAAATGCGATTGCGATTCCCTGAAATTGACTCCGCCGTTATGGAAGATGGATTTAAACATATTACTAATTTGGCTACCTTTATTGGTGTTACCGGACAAAAAGGATTGTTCTCTGATACGGGTCGTAACGAAGGTTATTGGCTCCGACACCTTATGTGCCATTGGTTTGTAGATGACCGCACTAACTCCGATCGTGGTTTGTTCGATATCAGCGTAGAAATGCTCCGAGAAATCGGTGTGGCTAAGATTGACTTCGACAAGCGACCTGATGAAGTTCTCTATGGTCTTGAAATCCGTGCTGTTGAAGCCGTAAATCAAGCCGGAGAAACTGTTAGCACCTATGAGTTCGAGCCTGTGCCTCGTGAAATTGTAACTCAACCTGTGAAGTTCTTCAACGAAGCCAACCGTTCTCAATCGGGTGTTGAAGACGCTGTTCTTGGTCTAATTGCTGAAAAGTTAGTCGAATATCGTGGTAAAACTTTCAAGTCTCCTGATTTCGTAGCATGGATGGACACCAACCCTCACCAAAAGGGTAACGACTTGGCATTTACCGACCGTATCGACATGGAACTACTCTTTAAATCAGTTTCTCTCGGTGGCCGATATGACCAATTATCCAACAAGTTCGGTGGAGCCGGTGGAAAAGAACCACAACTAATCTTGGTAGATTATCTTACCAAAGATGGTAATGACCCTAACTCTTTCCGACCTATGCGTATCGTCAATCTCTTCAATCTTTGGAAGACTGTCGGCAAAGATATGAAGTTTACCTCCCCCGGTTCAACCTTTGATGGTCTGCGTGATATTTCAGTTATCTCGGTTCTGTTCTCCCAAATTTTCGCCAAGCGACCGGCTTCGATCACTTTCGGTGATAACGCTTACAACTACACTTTCGCTGAAGATGATAATCTCAATCTTTACGAATCACCTCTTTTGGATTACTCTACCACTACTAACACCAACACTTCTGATAAAGGAACTACCTCTCCTGTGCTAACTGACGATGCCAACCTAATTTTCGGTAGTATGGATGCTGGACAAGGACAACTTCCGATTGTCTTTACTCGTGTTCTTGGTTTCCGTTTCACTAACTCTTTGGTAAAACTATCTCAAGCCTTTGCTTTCTTGCGAGGCAAAGACTTCGTTTCTCGCCAAGAAATTTTGGATGCTGTGCCTTATGTAATTGCTCACCGTATGGGTCGTGCTAAAGCCGGTGCTAAAGACATGGAAGGAAACAACAAGGGTCTTGATGGAAACCGTTTGGGATATGTCAATGAGCAAGAATTCATCCGAGAATTCATTGTTAAGGGCTATCTTGAAGGTAAAATCGGTGATGTTTCACCCTTCAATGAAGATAACAACAACCTTTTGGACAATGTAGATTATTTCTATAACCATTGTCGCACCATGATGGATTCTGTGCCAAATGTTTGGGAATATGAATCTTTGGTAATGGAACCTATTTACCGTAATATCTTGGAAGGTGATGTTGATGACATTACTCCAATTCACTGGCACATCGCTACTATGGTTGTTGAAGAAGAACGCAAGGGTCGTGGACGCACCGTTATGCGAGATTATTCCAAGTCGTTTGCAGGTCCTCGTGGCACCCCACTAATTACCCAAGCCCCTGCCAATTATCACGAAATGTATAGTAATTACGAATTCATGATTTTGAATCCTGCTCCTAATGGCGAGCCTACGGCATGGGACTACTACCGTTTGCGTGGTTTGGTTTCTCGTGAACCTAACTTGTTTACTCATGACCGTGAGCGATTGCTAACTATGATTTCTGGTGAAATGCGATCTACTGTTGGTGCTGAAGGTCTTCAACTTCGCAACGATATTGGTAGCGTATCAGTTATTCCCTTCCCACAAGCCGTATCATCTGGTCGAATGCGATACTATCCTGAAGGAGATGAATCTCCGTGGCCTCGCCCCGACCAAGTTTATTGGCCTGTCTATGATGACGCTCAAGGAGCATGGGGAACTCTTATTGGCTTCGGTGCTGCTGAAACCTATGATAACTCTCAAGTTGCCTCACCACTATCAGTTCAAAATGATTTCTCCTTAGCGGCGGCTAACCAATCCCTCCGTGTTTCAGGACGATATCTGCAATCTGCTGGTGTCACTTCCCTCTCTAAATACGATGTGGCTTCTACCCTCAAAAAGTTTTATGATAACTTTACGCCTTATGTCGGTGCAGGTTGGGACATGGAAGATACCTTCCCTAACGCTGATGTCAAAAACTCCAATGCTGGAAAGGCTATTACCTTTGAATCATGGATTAAAAAGGCTCAAGAGTTCTTGAAGCGTAAAATCCGAGACCCTGCGGGTGATGCCTACAATGATATCTATGCTTGTTTTGAATTGGACCACGCTCCAATTTCTGTGCCACAGGCTGCCTTGCGAGGAGTCAAGGGTGATGACAAACTCCGTTTGTGGCTTCGACTCAGTTATGTTGGTTCCAATGTCACCGAAACAGGTGCTGACTTGGTAGATATTCTCTTTACCGTCGGTATTTCTTCGGCTTTGGCAACTACCAGCAAGAACAATCTTGGTTTGTTGGCTCAAGGTGCTGACTTTACCATTGTTCCTGTCACGGAAGATAAGCAATACACGCAACGCTATTATAGCAACGGTGCTTCGCAACCCGGATACAAAACCAACACGGCTTTGGTAGATTCGGGTAACATGATGTCTTCAGATCGCAACTATTATAATAACCTCTTTGCAGAATCCTTGCAATGACCCAAAAGTTAATATAGTTGATGACCTTAAGATAATCCTATGGCTAAGTTGCCTTCGACCTCAGTTCGTGCGTCAGCCCACTTGCCAGCCAATTTTATTGATACCTACAAAGTATTCAAGAAAATGACGGGTATTCCTTCTGATACTCAAATGGTTTTGTCTACTTCGCTTCACAATGCTTACACTAATTCTAAGCAAGTTTGTTTTGGACCGGAATGGGTAGATTCTTCTATTCCTGATAATTTTCATGGTTTCGATAATCTTGATGAAGTTATTGCTATGAATCAATTCGTTATTGCTCACGAAGTCGGACACCTTTCGGTGCAACCCGGTTGGGAAGTATCATGGGGAAAAGATATTGGTGAATGGCCTATCGACCACGCTCGACAACCCCGATGGAGCAATGTTTTCTCAGATGTCTTGGTAAACACCCATATTATGCAGGCTCGTGATTGGTCACGAACTGGTTCCGATCCTGAAACTCAAAAGATTATTGATTTGATGCCTTGGTCACAACGATGGCACCTAAAATCCCGTATTTGCGAAAATACTCTCAAACACGATATGCTTCGAGCCGCTGGCACTCTTCCAGATAACCGATACCAAGCCCCCGGATTACCTCGTGGTGCTTATGACCCCTCCGACCCTTCTGACGCATTTAAACCTGATGAAGCCCTAACTCCTCTTTATCAAGTTAAAACCGGACACGGTAGAGGATTCCAAGTATATCCCCCACTTTCTCATTGTGTTTCCAAACCAGACAAATGGCGACAAGTGGTTGTCAAAAACAGTTATAATTTAGTTCAATGTAGCCAATGTGAAGAGATTTTCCCCGATAATCTCCAAATTCGTGGTCGTTGTCCTCGCTGCAACAAAAGTTGTTCCGCTTATAAAACCATTTCTGCGGGAACTTATACCGTTACCAAAACCAAAGATTTAAATCAAGAAATTAATCCCACTAATCCGACTTTTCCTCATTATTATGAAATTGATAATTCTTGGATTCCTTTTTATGTTTGTCAGGAACTTTGTCCTGATTGCGGGGAGGCTGCATCTTGCGATCTTACCGAAGGTTTTTCTACGATAATTAACGACCCTGCATTAACGGCTTGTTCCGAACAGTCTACGCTTTGGCGAGTATTAGTTATGCAAGAATATGCTGGATTCCGTGCCCTTCAAGATGGATTTAGAGGAAAAACAGGCATAGAGGCTGGAATGGCCTTTTTAGAGGCTATTGGTATTATTGCTGATTTTGCAGAAATGAAGTGTCAAGATTTCCCCAGCAGGTGATATTATGTATGATAACAATCCCTTTCCATCTGTGGCAGGTAGCCAAATCCTAAAAGATATGTTTAAGGCTATTTATCGCCCCGACCCTTCCGACGACAACAAATTAGCCGAAGGAGTTCGAGAAAATCGAAATTATTTTAATTCTCACAAAGCGGCTATGGTAAATCTTATGAAGCGGTTTTTGGGCGGTTATGAACCTATCGAAGAAAATAACTCTATGGATTCCGGAGTTTATGTTTGTGATCCTAATTTTGGTGGTTGTGGTCGAGCCGATTTTATGTATAATTGGGAATTCGTAGACATGGGAGTTTATGATGCTCGTAATTGGTTAGGTTCTTTAGAATTGAAACCAGACAAAATTTGGGCTCAACGAGGATTCCCTGTTATTACCCGAGTTCGTTGTAATGATTACAATCATTGTCAAGATTGTAATGCTACTTTCGCTACTCGAACCAAAGGTCGCAGTTGTATTTATTGTGGTAGTAACAATACTAAAGGCGGTGGTTGTGGAAAAGAACATTTTGCGGTGCATTTAGTTCGTGAAACTACGGCTGATAACATTGAGGCTCAAACCCTTCCGGCTATTCAACCCACAAATTATGTTTTGGGAACTATGCGTGGTAAACCAGCACAGATTGCTTCCAGTAAACCTTTTGCTTTTAGATTAACTTATGCGGGAGTTCCTAACGACCAAAGAATTACCAATTTTCAACAGGCTTGTAATTACATTCCCAATTTAGAAGTAGGTTATGAAGCCGCTTCAGATGGTCACACTTTTTATCGACCCAATCGATTGGTTTCTTCAGATGGTGAGGAAACTTTCTTTGGAACTCCCTCTCTTAATCCTACCGATAGTAGACAAATTATGAGTGGTCAAACTGATTCTAAAGGCAATAGTTGGATTTTAGACCCTGAAGTTGCCGATCTTGAATTCATAGAAGCGAATTGGAGGAGTAGTTCTACCGAAAAAATGAGAGATAAACTAATAGAGTTTAACTCTGAACCTTCTCGTTACCCAATCAGTAAACTTCGTTTTAGTTTTACTATGGAACCGCAATTAGTTTGCACTAATCACTCTTCTTATTATGGTTCCGGAAACCGAATGTTGTGGGGCCTTTCGGGACAAGTCACTTGTCCTAAATGCGGTAAAACCAATCAACCTTATGAACGAACAGATCGGTCTACCGGAGCGACTACCCGAGAATGTCGATCTTGTAATTTTGATATCACTCTTTTACCACCCTTTTCATCGCCTCGACCCCTTAGTTTGTGTCCCGAATGTGGTAATAACACCGACCCTATTAACATTCGAGAAATTAAATCGGGAGTCAAAGGTAAATTAATTTACCCCCGCAAAAAATTATTTATTAAGGCCGACTCCAAGATTTTCCCCCTCAAAGTTCAAGGAAAGGATAACACTCTGCCCGGGAGCAGAACACTTTTGATAGTTACTGATGATGATGAAGATGGATACAGTTATGAATTACATTTGGCTGATAAATACACTACCTTAATGGTGCCTAATTCTTTAGAACAGGCTCAAGGATTATTGGGAATGAATGATGGTGATGGAGGCTCGGCTTCAGATTCTTGTCCTAAAGATAATCTGTGCTCTCTTACTGGAGATCCCTTGTCTGCTTCTATGGGATCTTCGGGACCTGTTGCACCTGCCGGAGCACCTGTTCCCGATCCCGAAGGGTGTTGTATTCTTCCTGATGGAAATCTAATTAATACTACGGAATTGGGTTGTCTTGCCCTTAATGGAAACTATCAAGGTGATGGCACAGATGTAGCAAATTATATTACTACTCGATCTTCTTCTCTAACTTATCCCGAATCAGGAGTTTCCTTCCCAGCGTTTTCTTGGATTGTTTGTGAAGGTCATGCTCAATCAGCCTATCGAAATAACCGTCGAAAATGGGTTGATATGTCAATTCCTAATCGAGTTTATCGAGATCCCAATACCGGAAACTCAGGAACTTTGCGAACCTTCCCTCGCTTTAGTGAAGGCCCCAATTATGACCCCCGAACCAAAATTATGGTGGGTTCACCCCCCACACCCGAAATGGCTCGTCGTAGTAAATATCAATGGATGAATCCTCGAACTCATATGATGATGGATATTTTTAAGCATTGTTCTATTAACTTGCGAGGCAGATCTCCTGACTCAGCCTTTGCTAATCCTACTCATCGACCTAAGGCTTTGGGTTATGTTGAACTTGATGCTAACACCGTCGCCCCACTCTACACTTGTCGCACTTGTTTAAGTATGATGACTTATGGGCGAGATTTAGCCTTTAAAAATGATTCTTCTGGTGCCGGTAATCCCTATGGTAAACCTTGGACTACTATTGGTGGTGCTGCCAATCTAAGAGAAGCATGGAATAATGGAAGTCCTGAAAAGTATTATCCCGGAGTCGAAGTTATGTGGGAACGACGAAAAGCAGGACAATATACAGGATGGATTAATGATAACACCCCCAGTTTCTTGCCTCGTCGTATCGATGTTTATTCCGAAACCATTTTGCATACGGAAATTAAAACTACCCAAGACGAAAACGGATGGTGGGCGTGGATTCATGATCAGACCATTTATCAGATGTCAAAAACCCCCGGTTCATATATTATTTAGGAAGTGAAAAAATGAGTGGAATTAGTAGTAGTGCCTCAGGCGGACCTTGTAATTATCAAGGAGGTGGAGTTGCCATTGAAGATGAAGATGAAGATAACGATTTCGTAAACCCCTTAGAATATTTCTTTGAAGAAATTGCTCCTCCCTATGTAGACTCTCCTAAAGCCCAACGCTATCCCGAAGTTCCTATTCGCACTACGGATTGGGATATCAGCCAAGGAACTAAACCGGCTATTAAATCTACTTTGGTTCCCTTCCCATTTCCAGGAACGGGTCCTGCTATGTTAGTAGACCAACCAATTCCTAAAGGCACCGAAGGAAAAAACACCGCTATTTTGATTTCTATTGACCGTTCAGGGTCTATGGGCGGCAATGCTTTCCCCGTTCAAGGTCGAAGCCTAAGCCGTATTGAAGTGGCTCGGGGAATTGTTTGTGCTCTTATTAGATTGGCTCAAAATCAAGGTGACCATTTCGCAGTATTATCATGGGGCTCCGGAGTTTATACCGAATGGCCTCAATCACCACCCGGCAATTTGGATTCTTGGGCGATGCCTTTATCTACCAACTATGATGAAGCCTTAGATTATTTTAAACAATATGAATCGGGAGGTAATTGTCCTTATCCACCCATTCCTTGCACCGATGGAACTACTTTTTCATTTGCTACTCAAGCCTTAGTAGATAAAATTCGTGGCACGGGAATGGAATCCGTTATTTCTTTCGTAATCACCGATGCTTTTGCAGATTATGGTAGCAACGGGGCCCGATCTATGTTTTCAGGATTCTTTAGTCCTGATCATCTCACAGGAATTCCGATGGACACTATGCTTCGTCGTGGAGATTCTGCAGTCTATTATTTCGGTATTGACAACTTAGGCAACGCTCCTACTTGCCGACGAACTGCCGAACAATTGAATCAAATGATTGAAGACCATTATGGAAAACCACAACGACCCAAATCGGCTCACTTCTTCCCCTTAGACCCCGCTAATCCTAATGCGGCTCGTGAAATGGCAGAACTTATGTTAGAATTAGCAGAACACGATTAAGTAACATAAAAGTTCATATAGTAGAACCGCCTAAGAATAATCATGTCTGAAGTAATTGATTTACCTGACCGTGTGGTTTTGGGTAAAGATATTCACTTTCCAGCCTACGGCAGCGATTCTATTATTTCTCAAGTGCTTTTCGTCACCGGAAAGCGTGGAAGTGGGAAATCTTGGACTGCTGCCGTAATTATGGAAGAGTATCATCGGTTAGGACTTCAATTTGTTTGTTTCGATGCTCTTGATGCTCACGGACATATTGGCGAACAATTGACCAATGTAGTTCCGCTTCGTCCCGGACCGGCAGAAACCATCAATATGAAAGAATTGGTAGAAACTCTCCGCAACACGCCTAAATCGGTTATTATTTCTATGGCTGGAATGCCGTTGGCTAAACAACAAGAAATGATTACTGAATATTGTGAGGCTCTCCTCGAAGGCACTTTGGGGAAAGGTATTATGACTGTCTTTGAAGAATGTCAAGACTTTATTCCGCAAATGGGTAAACCTAATTCGGCGGATGCTATTGTCCGACTTTGTAAATTGGGTCGGGCTTTAGGATATGGAGCCACCCTAATTTCTCAGCGACCTGCGGGTGTGGGCAAAGAAGCCCTATCCCAAGCCTCGATTTATTTGGTTCACAATGTTATTAACGCTCGGGATCTCAAAGCCCTTGACGACCAATTATCATTCGGAACTGATAAAAAAACCATTAAGCGAATGTTAGATGGTATCGCTAAAGCCAAAAAAGGAGAAGTTATTGCTTATGCTCCCGAGTTTTATCGAGATCGAGGTTATGTCGTCGTTGGCAAAATCCGAGGTGACCGAAAAACCGAACACAAAGGTCACAACATTGAAGTCAAAGATGCTCGGGAACGATTTTCTGAAGAAGTTGATGACCATCGTTCTTTATCAAGTTTAGACCGTCCTTTAGAAATCAACAAGCCCCCGGTATCTAAACCTACTTTTTCTACTAATGTTGGTAGCGGCGTAGTTCCCCCATCAACTAAGGAAATTTTGATTCCTATCGAAAAGAAATCAGAGTGGTCACCCGAACCCGAAGAACCGGATTTTGAATATGATTTGGAATCATCAGAATCGGATGATTCTGATTCTGATGTTAATCCTGTCGTCGTAGCCACTTTTGTCGGCGGAGTTATTCTCACCGGAACTTTAGGTTTCTTGGTTTATCGTGGTCTTAATTCGGCGTGATTTTAATTACTAAAATATAAATAGGTGGCAGCCTAAAGGTTGCCCATGATGTTAGGCGAAGCCTATTACAAAAGATTCCATTTGCAGATTCCAGAAGAAGATCTGCGACTCTCCGACCATGATTTTAGTCTTAAATATGATGGCTCAAGCCCCCAAGACTTCTTTTCAGGACTACCCCTATATTTTTATGCTCGTAAAACCACCCGTTCTGAAGGAAAAAATCGATCTTTATTTGTTAGTTCTACCACCGGATTACAAGAAGCCTGTTTTGATGAAGATATGGTAGGCCCAATTGCTTGGACTATTACTGGAGATACTAAACGATGGATTCCAATTACTCCTGCAGACAATCCAGTGGAACCTCTTAAACCTCGTGGTTCTTCTAATCAAATTGATTTTGCGGCAGAATCAACCGAAGGCCAAATCTCTTGGACAATTCCAATTCGGTGGCAAACTTGTGCTGAATTTCGAGTGCCTAAACTAAATATCCAAGACCTGAATCCACAATTTGTCGTCGGGTCCCCCGGCTTTACCAATCGTAATTACAAGTTTAAAGGTAAATCTAAACCCAAATTGGGTGCTGGATTTATTGTCCACTCCGAACAAGTAACTTATGATGATCGAGAATACGATAATCACCATATTAAAAATTTATCAGATTTACAAGGCAAACCCGCATGGTTTTATGTTCCTGTTAATTATGTTAATCCTCAGGCACTTTGGGAGGGCAACAAAACTTTGGGAATTACCATAAATTATCCCGTTACGGGCTTTTTAGAATCATTAGGATTGGTAGAAAGATTACCTGCCAAATTTCATATGAATGCTAAACTATAAATAGTCGGAACGATACTATTCTAACTATGCTTCTAAACGATGTGCCTGTAATTCAAGACAAAAACACCGGAGTATCATGCTTCCCTTGGGAATCAGATATGGGTGCCGTCCACTCTTTTGACCTCAACAACTCTTCCGCTATGACGGATTCTACTTTGGGCATGGTCGCTAAGGAAGATACCATGACTGAAGCCAATGTCACCAAAGAAGACGAAGAATCGGTCCAACAAGATGATGGTCAAGGCGAATCCGAATCAGATCTTGAAACGAAGGCTGCGGAAGGCACGACTTCCGGCATTGATTTCAAAAAGTTGGGTCTTATGGCTTTGGTAGGCGTTGGTGCCTACTCCGTTATCACCATGGTTCTCAACCGATATTGAGTAAAAGTATAAATAGTAGAAGCAAGGAGTAATCATTATGGCACGAGTAATCGGAAAATCCACAGTATTGCCTGATGGACCTTACCAACCCAACTTACCTCAACTACCACAAGTCTCTTTGACTCGTGATACTTTGTCGGCTCACAACGCTATGGGACAATCCCTCAGCGTAGCCGCCCCACGACCCGCAGCACCTGTTATTAACACCCCTTCCTTTAATGTTCCTGAAGGTAAAGGACTTTCTCTTGAAGAAATCCTACTTGGTGGTGGATTCGGACAAGGTGTTGTTCCTAACGCTCCTCGCCCCGCACCAACCAAGATTGGTATGCCTAAACTAAATCTCAGTTCTCTTCAACAATCACGACAATCTGATTTTGATGTTAATGCTTACGCCCTTATGGGACAACGCATTACTCCTGAAGGACAATACCTACGACCCAGCCATATGCAAGAAATCTATGGTGACATGGATCACACTCCCAATGTGGCTCACTTAGACCGTGTTCGTCCTGAAACTATGATGCCTTCCTTTGATGTGCATCAACCCACAGAATACTTCGGTAACAACCCTGCTTTCGAAGTAGACCGTGCTGCAATTCGACCTACCAACCCCCGTCTACTTAGTAGCGGTGCCCCACAAGTGAATGTGCCTCGCACCGAGCAACGCATTCCAATCCGTGAGCGACCAGTAATTCCTGCTTCCACGCAGCCAATGGTTTCAAACTCATGGGCTAAGAACTTGGCACCTGCTAAGAAGATTCGTATGGAAGTTGAGCGTGTGGCCCCACCTGTCCGAAACTCTGACATGAGGGGACTCAGCACTTCCTTTGGAACAGGCAATGGTCGAATGTTTGGGGCTGACGCCCACCTACGAACCCCCTTTTGAGGTGATTAAAAATGCTAAACCGAATTAATTATTTTGCCGGAGACACCGTAAAACTATTGGCCGACCTAACCGCTATGGGACTTGTATTCTTTAGCGTCCGTCCAATTTACAACACTCTAAAAGATCGACAATGGGATTCCCTTCCTCTAATTGGTGTGCCATTCCTTCTTGGAACCTTTGTTTTGGCTGCTCGTAGTGGCGATGAAGTAAACTATGTAGACTTCTCCGGTGCTTACGATGTAGTTATGGACGATGTTTCCGACCTTTATGACGATATTACAGGAGAGGTTTACTGATGTTACAACGACTTTGTGGATGGACTGAAGGACCAAAGGGCTCTCTAATTTGTAGTCTTGTGGCTACTGTCGGTGGTCTTCATCTATTATTGACCCCACCTCAAAAGGTTCTTGGTATTCTGCCAGCCTTTTCCACGACTATTATGGGTCGCACCATCGGTGCTCAACAATTAGTCGGTCTTACCCTCACCGTTTGCGGTCTTTGTGCTTTCGGTGCTTGCTGTCTCCCATCCACTACGGAGGTAGTAGATTCGGAGTAAATTAGGAAGTGAAAAATATGACGCTAACACAAACATTAACCAGCCCTCTTGTAATCGGTGGAACTTTGTTCCTTATTGGACTTCACCAATTTAACCTCTTGCCTTTCTTTAACAAGAATGAATTCGGCTCCCGCGATCTTTACATGGGAATCACTCCTCTCAAGGCTCTTGGCGTAATCGCTATGGTCTCAGGTGGTTTGGTCCTTGCTGGTCGCAGCGATTTCATGACCCCTTCAAGTTTCGTTAGCCTTTCCGCAGAAATGTTCGAAGGTGCTAAGGCTTGGGGCCATTGATTTTACGAAAGTAAAATTATAAATAGTAAAGACACGGAGATACTCTCATGATCTCTCGTCGGACTGAAGCAGAAGCCCGTCGAATTTGTGAAAGAGGTATGGCGGCTTACATTTCCGACCGTCATTCTGTATATCTTAATCGTTCTCTTGCTTATGGCGTTGTCGGCGGAGTTATTCCTGCTTCTGCGGTTTTAATCACCTCTGCCTTTATGCCCCTTAACAAATTATGGGCATTACTCCCACTTGGATTAGGATTATCTGTGGGATTCGGTTATGGAACTATGACTTCTGACCGAGAAGATCCTGTTCATGAAGAAGAATTTACTACGGTTTGTGATGCTCTCAAACCTACGGAAGAAGAAGTTGATAATTCAGATCTTCCAGAACAACAATAGATAAATATATATAGTCGAAATGCAAAGGTGATATTATGACCAAGAGTTCCAACAGCCTTCGTGGTGCCAAGAAATCAACTAAGAAAGCCGGTATGCTAACTGTCGTTCAACGCTATGTCTCCAAATATGGTGTCAAAGAAGGCGTCAAGCGATACAAGCAAGACGGTTGGAAGCAAAAGAAGGCTTCCAGCAAGGTTCGTATGCAAGTTTCCAACACCAAGACGGGCCCTCGCCGTGTTTCCGAAGGTCGTGTTGGTGGTGCAGGTCGTTCCCAACTCTACAAGGATGGTGACCGTGTAGGTTCATGGACCAAGTCTGGTGGACAAACCAAGAACAACGCTGGTCGTGGACAATCATGGTTTACTGACCGTGGCTATGGTCGTCCTGGCAACCCTGTTCCTGACACCCCTCTCGCTCGCAAACTCGGTATTGCAGGCAAGACTGACCTCAAGGTTACGGGTGCTCCTTTCGTCGAATCTCAAGATTGGGAAGGTCGCCTTAAGAAGTTTGTAGGAATGGAAGCCGAAGACTACGACCTCTGATTTGGGGGTTTGCTTCGTGATTCTAACTTCTAAGAACATCCTGATGGGACTTGTTGGCTTAGGAGTTGTTTCCTATTTATCCTCTCGATCTTTCGGTTCTGATTTTGAAGAAATTCCTTTCCGAGAAACTGCTGTCGATAATATGACCGAGCGTCATCGAGCCATTATTACTGCTGAAATGGAGTATGGTGGCCTACCTGACCTTACTCGTATGGATGTTGTTAAATTGATTACCGGAACACCTATTCAATCTGAATACAATCCGGGGGTCACTCTATGATTTTAGACAAACTTTTAATTTTCTTAGGATTAAAGGAAGGTTGTCCTTGTTGTGATGGTGGCGTTTGCTCCTGTTCTGATGATTGCGAATCTTGTGATTGTAGTTCATCCAAAGAAGCCGAAGACCAAGAAAATCTATCAGGTGGTGGCGATTCTGTCAGCCATCTAAACCCTACCGAAGTTCACGGTGCTCAAGACATTTATGGTGCTGAAGGAGGACATGGTCGAGTTTTCGGATCTCGCATTGGAGCATACAATTATAATGTTCCTGTTGGTTCTCCTGCTTTTCAGGTTCCGCCCAACCCTCGCAGTTATCAAACCCCTTCCGGATTATATCATGATTCTTATATGATGGATTTCAATGGCGATCTTCGTCCTGCTTACGGCGAAGTTTGGGACAATTGGAATGATATGTTACCAGAATATCGTTTCCCTCGTCCATGGAGTCCTTCTTATCATCCTCGTTGGTCTGGACGACCTGCTGATTATCAAGTGCAGCAAGTTTCTACGGGTCGTCGCCCGTTGTAAAACTATAAATAGCAGAATGAAGAATGATTCTGCATGGTTAAGCACATGGTAGACGCTTATGTGCGTCGAGATACTAATGCTAAAAACCAATTTGATTCTCTTCAAGATGGAGAAGAAGGATTAATTATGCCGGAAGGTATTCTTATGTCCTCTAAAGCCTTCAAAAACTCGGTTCCTCAAACCCAATATACCCTTCAAGAATTGGGAATTGATATGGCGGCTTCGCCTTATGTAGAAGCCTTAACCGTAGACCAATCTAATACTTCTGATGTTAATGTAAATCCCGTAGAAGTTCACCACCATGCTGAAGAACCCAATTTTGCAACGATGCAAAAACCTTCTTTCCCCTCAGGTTTGATGTCTATTAATAACATGGTTAAAGAATATTGGGGGCTTTTGGTGCTTGTAGGTGTCGCTGCCGTAGGAGGATATTTCATCGGTAGGCGATAATATGCTTTCTAATTTTCGTATCGGAGATCGGGTAGTATCCAATGCTATCGAAGATGATTTTTTAGTGGGCACGGTGGTCTATACCGGTTTAGAAAAAGCCCGAGTTGCTTGGCCTGATGGCACCAATTCTACGGAAAGATATCAGGATTTAGTATTAGTTAGAGAATCAGGTTCTACCCATCCTAAGTTTTTAGGATTATTCGAAGGTCCTCAACTTCATGATGAAGACATTCCTAAAGAATATCAACAATTATTGGTAGACCAAAAGATATTTAAATCTGAGGGATTGGAAATCCATGATAACATTACTCTGCGGGCTTTTTGGGATGCTAAACAACGCTTTGAAGAACAACAAATTGCTAAATCTTTACTAACCAACGAAGTTAAACTTCCCACATCTTCCATAGATTATAAGTTTGGTCACCGAACCATAGGTTCGGAAAGAAAAGATTGGGAACCGGGAGACATCGTCTCGGTCTCACGCCCCGGCAAAAATGCTGGTAAATTAGCCACCGCCCACATTTTACGAGTTACACCTTATGAGGCTGATCTAATTTGGGTAGACCCTCTTACTAAACAAGAAATTGAAACCCGTGAATCTCTAAATAATTTAATTTTTGTTCGTCACGATGCGGCTTGGAGAGCCACTAAAGAAAAGACACAACGCTTAGAAGCAGAACGATTTCGTTCTGAAGCCATTGGTTTAGATACGACGGATTTTTATGGCTTTAATGATATTGGATATCCTACACAATTAATTCCCGACCCTCTTATGTATGACCTTCGTTTTCAAGAAAAACGAGTTCGAGATTATGTATGGGAAAAAACCCAACAACACCCCGTTGGAGATAATGAATTGTCCGAATATAATCTCAAAGAACTTCAATATGGTGGCGTTACTCAAGGATTTCAACCTTTTCATGGCTTTGAAAGATTTGCTGATTATTTGTGGAGGTAATCACAAACTATAAATAGTCGTGATGATAACTTTGTTACCATGAAGTCTCCACTTTACTATTTTATTAGTGGTGTCGCTGCCGTTGGTGGATTGGCTTGGGCTATCAGTCGAGGCCATTTATCTTTAGGACCTCTTGATACCGTCTTTAAAGCCGATGAATTGACCCCTGCTGATTACGAAGAAATGCATATCGAAAGATCGGGCAGCACTTTAGATTTCGTTCCTCAATCCCTTTCCGAATCTTTCATGGGTTACCAATACCTTGATTTAGAGCACACTACTATGGTGGCTAACGATAGTCCTTTTGGACCCGGTGTAATTGACCACCAATATGTTTATGAAAACGGATATGATTTAGGCTATGATGATAGTGCTCTAATTGCCGATATGAATCGATCTACTCACCCCCTTCAAGAATATGCTCCTCAAGAGATGGCGGCAGAAGCCCCCGGTCAAGGAGCCCTCTATGGAAGACTCAAGGAAACTAACTCTATTACTCCCGTTACCACCCAACCCGGAATCGGCGGCTATGGCTATGGTCCTGCTGCCAGCGGCTGGAATAAACTCCCTCCCGAAGTAAATCGAGATTTTCCTTACATGGTTTCCTATGTTACGGCACCTTTTAAGGAAGTAGTTACTCAACAAGATGGCGACAACCGATTTGGTTCTCTCAGTCGTAACTCTACCGACGGTGACCTCAATGGTCGTTTTGGACAATTATCTTTAGACCCCTCTATTAACTCGGGATATACCGATGGTGCTTCTACCAAATCCCTTGATGGATGGCGACAATCTTATAACCTCCTCCGAATTTCTGATACGATGGTTCGTGCCATTCCGATGTCAGGTGGAGAAGAATTATTACTTAGGAGAGTTTGATATTATGGCACCCCGTAAATCTGTCTCGGCCAGTAAGCGTCAGAAAAACTCTGAAATTTCTAAGATTATCAGCGATATTATGCACACTTGGGAAAAGACCGGTAAGATCGGAAAAAGCCGACCACCTACCCGAAAGGACGCACAAAAGATGGCAATTGCCGTAGCCTATTCGATTCATAATCGCAAGACTACTAAAAAGGCAGAATTCTTTGATGCAGAATCCACTTTTAAGGGTAAAATTATTTGGGATTGGCAAGCACAAATTGAGGTTAATCCTGATGATTGGCAAGACATTTCCAAAAACTTACTTAATTCTGCCACAATTAATACCATCGAAAGAGAATGTAAAAATTATCTCAATGAATATATCGGAGAAATTATTACCGAAGCGGTAGCGGGGGAAGAATTATATGTTTACACACAACAGTATGGTGATATGATTATTGATTTAACTTTCGAAATGGATTATGATTATTTGGGTTTTTCTTCGGAAACCTTTGGTGCAGAAAACAATTGTATGCATTGTGGACAACCTCTTGAAGAAGTAGAAATTTGGGAAGATTTTAGATGTCCTCTTTGTAGTAAATCTATTAGCGATATATATCAAGGTATGGCAGATTATGAAGATACCTTTGATGCAGAATCCATTGAACTCTATCATGACCAAGCAGAAATCTTTTGGGCTGGAAAGTGGTCAGGTTCAATCAATGTTCCGGGCAGCGATGGTAACAACTACTACGCTAACTTCGACCTTATTCTTGATAAAGGTGCCGAAGAAGGCAACACCCCCATTATGCCCCCTATGGATTTCGGACAACCTGTGGGATGGCGACCTTATGAAGAACGAGTCTCACCCCTTCGTCGTAAAAATGCCGAAGATTCTGATATGGTGAAGATGTTTTACATCAGCGATTACGAAGATCCTAAAACGGGTAAAACCACCCGACAGAAAAAAGGCTTTAGCCTAATTTCAAAGGATGATTTCAGAATGTGGGTTCAAGAAACTGAGGTTGAACCTTGTGTCTGTGGAGTATCTGGTTGTCTTTCTTGTTATTTGGATGAAACTCACAGTTGGGCTGACGGTTATGGTTCCAACTGCACTTCACTTTGGTTTGAAGAAGACTTTGATGCAGAAACCTTTGAAGCCCCAATGGGATTTAACGAAATGGGCCCTCGTCCCTTTTACGGCAACCCACGAAAGATTGCTATTGACCGATGGGGTAACCGCCGATTTATTCGACGACGCAAAGATGGAACCTATATGAAGAATGTAGATGTAGGCCGAAGTATTGCTATGGATCGACGCCGACAATCACAAACTTGGGCACCACCCGGATATCGTGATATGGGAGATGGCTCTCCATCTCTTTTAGATCGTTTTAGATTCCGACAACAGTAAAATATAAATAGTAAAGCAGGAGAGTAATTAATATGGCAAATAATCACACCATGGTATATATCCTTTCCGATGATTATTGGGGCTTTGATGCTGGCACCAAAGACGACTCTACCGGATTCTATAAAAACACTTGGACGCTCCCCAAAACTCAATATGATTCTATGAGTGACGAAACCGACCGTGCTAAACTTTTCCGATGTGCTTTGTTCTATGTTACCGATAAAACTGATAATCACGGATTCACCCCTCTTGCTATCCAATCTCAAAACGATGTTGTTATCGTTGCGGAAGCCTCTTCCGGAACCATTAACAAGCGTATGTATACCAAAGGCCAAAAGTCTGGTTACGCTACCGGTGGCGATGTTATGCGTCAAGCCGACCCTGCCGCTACCACTTTTGATGAACTCAAAGATATGTCTACCAGCGTCCCCGGCGAATTCATGATTAACGAGTTTATCTTTGATAATGAAACCGCTATCAAAACTAAGGTTGAAGAACTCCAAAGCGAATTAGGTCAAATCAATGCTGCTGAAACCGGTAGTTATGCTTCCGAATCAGTTCCTACCGACGCTGCTCTTCAAGTTTCCGAACCTCTTGCCTTCAATCCTTCTACGGAAATGGCCTCCGGTTCCGAACTTATCACCGATGAACTAAACAGTTTAGATCTCTTTGCTGAAGGTGATATGACTAAGGCTGACAAGTTGGCTCTAAAGCGAAAGCGAAAGGTCGAATCCAAAATTCGTGGCCTTAAGCGTCGTGCCGGCCGTTCCGACAAAATGGCTATGTTAGAAATGGATGCTGACACTAATGCTATTATTCAATTTGAAGATAATGGTTACTCTTCGGCATCTGTTCCACCCTCTGATATTCACTTTGGTTCCGAAACCGAAGCCTCACAACTTATGACTACGCAAGCCGTTGGACAAGCCGGTGCAGATTACGACCACGAAATTCATTACCGTGCTGAAGGTCGAAAATATGGAAAGCGACAACGCTTCGATCACATCAAGGGCAATTCTCGATATGTGGCTCGCAACGCTAAGGGTCAATTTATTAGCAATGTTGGCGTAGGTAACTCTATCCGAGCCGACCTCCGAAGTAGTGCTAAAACCCAACAACCTGTTGGTTTCCGAAATCAAGGCGATGCTATGGTTCGCCGTGCTGAAGCCGCACCTTCTGTGGTAGATGCTGCTGAACCTATGGATTACCAACCCTATGAATTTATTGACGAAATGGATTCCGGAGAATACATTTCTTCTGACGACTTTATGTTGCTACTTGCGGATACGGTTGAAGGAATGTCACTTCGCTACCGACCACCTATGTATCGTAGCCCCACCGCTATGCTAACCGCAGGTGTCGTTATCGGTGCTTTGGGTTGGAAACTTCTCAAGAAGTAATAATTTACTACGGTAAATTATAAATAGTTGTAAGGATGATATCATCCTATGCCCTATATTTTGCCACCAGTAAAAGACGAAGATTACCAACACCAACAAAATTGGTGTTGGGTTCAATATGCTACGGCTACTAAACCCGCCGCATTTATTTACGAATCTTGGGGTGGCTACGATGATCCAAAGTATCATATGAATGCCGCACAAAAAAAGAAATGGAAGGATTTTAAGTTTCCTCGTAATAATTTCAAATCAACTGTGGCCGCCTACAAGAAAAAAGGATATGTGGTAGTAGAACCAGAAGATATTCTTGAACTTTACAAAAATTATGTTCCCAAATCTTATAATGCTGCTGTTCGTGCAAAACATATTATTCCTAATGCTAAGGGTAGTGATGCAGGAACTCATTGGGTCACCAGCGATGCCCCCATAGATTTAATCTATGACAAAACTTCTGTCAATTCAGTTTACAATCAGTTTCTTAACTCTATGACTTGGGGTGGCAAAAAGCCTAATAATGCTTGGAAAAGTCCAGCAAGTTACTTTTGGGGGTATGGAAGACCTCTTGATTTTAAGGGTTGGCACTATGTAATACCTCAGGTATATTCATATGAGACTCCCACCGTAGTGCTTCATAATTACCAAACGGGCAAAGTTGCCGTAGTTACTGAATGTGAGGGTGATGACGATGAAGCAGGATATTATGCTATGGGTCCTGTGGCTTTTGAATGGAAATTAAATCCTAAGTTGTTAGCGGCTATGAATAAACCTGTGGTTAAGCCTAAAGCCCCTGCTCGTAAGCCAACGGCTAAGAAACCCAAGGCAAAGCCAAAAGCAAAAAAGGCATCTGCTAAGAAGCCTGTGGCAAAACCAAAGGCTCGCCCCAGCCCCAGCCAATCGGCTGCGGCTACTAAAGTAGGAGTGCGAAAGCGTGGCAACGATGGATCCATGTGGGAAGTAAAAAAGAACAAAAACGGTGTTCATCGATGGGTTCGAGATTCTAAATCTACCAAACGGGCTGAAGACTATTGGTATTGGAAATAATTTAGAAAATTATAAATAGGTGGCCGAAACATAGTTTCGGCATGGATATCAACGAAAAGTTCCGTAAATACTATGCTGAACAAGGCATTTCAGAAGAAGCGGTGGCTGATTTCGATCTTGATTCTTTGGATTATGTTCATTGGGGCAACAATTCCGTAGCCTTTCCACACTTTTTTGAAGTTGAAGAAATCTCGGAAGTTACGGGATATGTTTATACCGGCAATCACGGCCCAGAAGGTATCCGGGTTACCGCTGCTACTTTAGAGGTGGGGCAATTAGACCCTCGTAATCCTAATTATCGGGTGGATCGATTGCTAAAATCTATCGATTTAAATGGCGTCGAAATTGTTTTAATTGGATTATCGGTTGATTCTCCCGAATCTGATAACATTGAAGCCAAAGTTGCTCCTTATGTGCATTGTTTTCAGAGTTTAGAACCGATGGCAAATCTTTTGGCGGCTTCGTTTGGACCCGTTCCCGTTCATGTCGTCGATTGGAATGATCATACCCAAAATGTTATTTGGACTATTCATCAATGATAGTTAAATATAAATAGTCGTTTGACGAATCAAACGACATGGAAGATCTTAGTCCTGAGTTGGCTGGACTCAAAGAAGAGATCGAAGCAGATATTTCTGAAGATGTCAAAGAAACGATTCCTACTACAGATTCTGATGCCAATTCCCCGGCAGGTGAAGTTATGGCTGGAGCCATGACGAAAGCCAAAGCCGTGATGGAAAGTTTAGACCAACGAGAAGATGGTCTTACCGATGACACCGAAACAGAAATGTCTTTAGCAGAAATGACGGAATCTACGGAATCCGTATCTACGGATTCATCTGAACCAGCAGGGGAAAGTATTGATTATGCGTCTGCGGAACCTATGGAAATGGAACCAAAGGTTATGGAGCCTAAGGCTCCATATTCTGCCGAAGAAGTTATGATGGCTCAAGAAGCCTATGGTCTTTCTTCTAAGGTGGCTCAAATGGTGCCTGCCGAATATGAAACTTGGTTATTTCCCGCTATGGGTCATCCCGGATATCACATGGGACAATTATGTTTAGCCCGTGTGGTCGCTAACTTGGCTTCTGCTGGTTATAACTCCGTATCTTTGGAAATCGATCCTGTGGTCTATCCTCGTAAAATTCAAATTGCGGCGGCTACTTGGTCACAAACCCATTATGCTGGTAAAGATTTAGAAGCCACTCGTCAAGATCTTACTTTGGCCCCGGCTTCAGAAATTGTTAGTTTAGTTCCTATTACGGATGTCGCCGTAAACGACTTAGTATCCTCTCAATTTCCTCCTTTATCTGTTGAAGAGCCTGAAGTGGTAATCAAATCACCGAAATCACGGATTCCAAGCATGGTGGCGATTGGCGTTTCTTCATTGGTTTCTTTAGCAATTCCAGTTTATCTTATGCGTAGATGGACAAAAGTATAAATAGTAGAGACACGGAGATAATAACATGGATTTGGACCTCGCCATTCAAAATACTCTTAAGCGTAGTCCTATGGACTCGGCTATGCACGGTGTTTTGAGTTCCTTTGGTAACTCATATGAACTTAAGTCATACACCGAAAACGGATCTTTGGCTCAACGCCTCTTTGGAGATTCTGTGGGCATTACTGCCCCTGTAGGAGATGCTAACCTTTCCAAACCTGTGATTACTGAGTCCCGAGTTCCTACTTTGGGCCCTCTTTCTGAAGCGATTACGGCTGATGGTCGTGCTTTTGAAGTTACCTATGAGCCGGGCACAGAACGATGGACTCTAACTGAGTTTATTCCCGAAGAAGGCTTTGCAGGATTCCTTAACAAATTAATGGGTCGTCCTAATGGCGGCAAGAAACAAGTAGTTGTTACCAAAATTGGAACTTCTTCTACTCATCGTTTCCTAACTGAAGTTGAAACTTCTCCCGTTCCTGAATCTGTTAAGCGAATGGTCGCCTCTTTAGGAGTCGCTGCTTTGGCCCCAATTGATACTCGGGCTCACCAAGAAGTTTTGAAAACCAACCGTTTTGACGATGCTCCCGATCTTGCGGGCACCACCCCGGTTTCTGCTCAATCTTTTAACCAAAGCAATGTTATGGAAATGGACTTGGCTTCCGAATACACCGGTGTCAAGAAACTTCGTTCCAATCACTTTATGGGTGATACCGTAGTTCCCACCCCTGTGTCCCATATTCATTCCGGTAGTTTCCGCAATGCTGAAGGATTTAACCAAAATCCTGTCGGACTCCATGTGGCTCCACCTACCAAAGTAGCGGGTGCAGAATCCCATCGCAAAAATTCGAGGTCTTTGTGATAAACTATAAATAGTCGAAAGGAAAAGGTGTTATTATGGATTACAACATGGCTCCCTCAGGTTTGGAATCGTCATTTGATGTTCTTACTGAAGAATCAACTTACATGGGTGCATTTGGATTAGTCGCTGGTGCTTTTATCGGTGGACTTCTTACTATGCTTCCTTTTTATCGCTTAGGTCGTGTTGCTGAACTTGGCCGCACCGCTGCTACGGCTCTCACAGGTGGCTACCTTATTGTTACTTCTCGTGCTCGTCCTACCGGCTACGGCAAGGCTATGAACTTTGCAGGCACCGCTCTAATTCTTTCATCAGTTGTGCAAGTAGCAGGTATGGTATCTCCTCGAATCGGTGGATTCTTAGGACAATATTCTGCTGAAGAAGTGCTTCCTCAATCAGGTAGCGGATCTGTAATCGGTCAAGAAACTGCTACTCACTCTTATTCAGATATCAAAAACGCTGAAGATTGGGAAACCGAAGCCTCCACAGAAAGACTAAAGCAACGAGGAATGGATTCCCTTCCTATGTCCTCTATTCATGAGCCTGCTCCACTTGGTCACGGAGTCTTCCAAGATTTCGGTGCTCAAGAGTATGTCACCCCTACCGGCGGTGTAGACCAAAACTTTGGTGGCAGTATGATTGAATCTACCACCGTTATGAACCCTGTGGAAATGGAAATGGGTGATTATGTTTCTGCTGCTGACACTATGGGATGGAATGCTCAAAACCTTGGTCGCAGTAATCCTCTTACCATGACTACTTATACTCCTAACACACCCCCGGTTAATTACAATGCTGAAGAACCAACTATGGGTGTTGGCACCCCTAACCCTGTTGTGCAAGAAGTTGCACCTCACATGAAACCCCCAACCACCGCAGATTCCGGAGAATCTTATATTCTCGGATCTCACCGAGTTGTAAACCCTGGACAGCCCATCCAATACTATGGTGCTGAAGGCTTATATTCCACTACTATTGGTAACCATGTTCGTGGTGCTGAAGGAAACGGTTCCGTTTTTGGAATGTAAAACTATAAATAGTGGAAAAGCAAAAAATAAAATAACCCCCTAAGGAGAGATAAAAAATGTTGAATATGATTATGAATACCCTTGTGAACCCTACGACCGTTGGAGCCTCACTCTTTGTAGTGGGTGCTGCTGGACTTGTTGGCGGAATGTTTACCGATGTTTTGTCTTACAAGATTCCAGTCATCAATGTAAACCTTGGAACTGTAATGTATGTTGTGCCACTCGCTGTTGGTGCAGTAACGCTAAGTCGTCGCTATCTTGGAATGGATCTTCCTTTCCTCGGTGACATCGCTGAAGAAGCAGCCGCTGAAACCGGCTACAACTGGGGCGAAGACTCAGCAGGCGGCAGCGGAAACGGTGTCCCAACTTACTACGGTAGTTGAGTTCGCTAACGAATAATAAATAATACGGTGATAGAAGATGAATTTGCGAAGCACTCTTGTTAATGAGTATACTGTCGGCGGTTCTCTCCTTCTCGTTGGATTTGGATTCTTTAGCACTCGCTTTGCCGATATTCTATCTTACCGTGTTACCACACTTCCCTCAATGATTCCTGTTGTCGGTGGAAAGGTAGTTACTGTTGGACGCATCTTGGGAGTAGTTCCTGCTACACTTGGTTTGGCAGTTCTTTTCCGTAAGGCTCGTGAAGTGCCTGTAATGTCTGACCTCGAAAACTTACCTATTGTCCGAACCGTTGTAAACTATGTTGATGATGTCGCAGAAGATGTCTCTTCAGAATTAGTTTTGCAACCTAAGAACCTTACTATCGATCTAAGTGCCGAAGATTTTGATGCTGAACAAGCCCTACTTTGTGCTGAGCATGATGATTATTACGCTGCTTGTGGCTGTGAAAAGGCACTTGAAGAAGTAACTGAAGTTAAGTCAGCAGAAGTTAAGGGAACTTCCGGTTCTCCTAAGCAACAAGCGTGGCGAGCCTGTGTCCGAGATGCTAAGGGCGACATGGCTGAAGCCAAGCGAATGTATAAATCTATGGGCTATTGAGGGGAATTCCCTTGATTAATAACCCTGTGTCTTACTATCAGGAGATGGGTTTTACATCTCTCGATTCTATTGTTTATTCTACGGCTCTTGTCGGATCTTTAGGCGGACTTCTTGGAATTGCTCAAGGAATTCGTTTTGGCAAACTTAATCAAATTATTGCTTTTTCTATTATGACTATTGGTTCTCTCTATGGAGCCAAAAAAGGTCTTGATATTGCTAATAAAAACTATTGACCCTTACCCTCAATGCAAAAGTTTATATAGTCAAAAATACTATTAGACATTAGCCATTATAGGCAAGGAAAGATAAATATGTCAATGAGAAGCCAAGTATATGAATGGAGTAACCTACAAGCAAGTAGTAACCAACTACGACGCACATCAACCGATGCACCTGTCGCACTCACCGCAAACCGTGAGTATGACCTGTTCACTGGTGGCGTAGGTAACAACATTACCAAGCCCGCCGAAACGACCGCCACCCAATTCATCGTAATTGAGGATATCGCTGCATCACCAGTTATTGGTAGTGCTGTGCAAATCCGTATCAACACCACGGATTACTTCCAAAACCCCGATGTTACCGATATGCTCGGTATTCCTGGATTGGCAAGCCCATACCCTCGTGGTGCACCTTCCACAGTCGATACGACTGTAGTTACGGCTGGCTCTGCAGGTTCAGAAAACATCCTAAAGTCTTTCGACCTTTACCCCGATGTTTATGTCCTCCCAGGTCAAACCTTCCAAATTCTTTACACCTCCCGTGACGGAACGACTGGCACCACGACCGAGATCGTATCTTGTTTCCTCAAGTATACCCTCTACGATGGTCCAGACGCTCTAATCGCCAACAAGTTGCTCGAACTTGGTGTCACCATCAACCCAAACAATGTTGATTGGTATAAGCGAAGTCTTATCGAACAACAACAACGCTCCCGTGTCGCTGGAGGTCAAGCCTGATTCCGACACGGAATTAATAATTATAGGAGTTGAAAAATATGTCAATGAGAAGCCAAGTATATGAATGGGACGCAAGCCGTGGAACTGCAATGAACCCTGCCACTCAAGTTGGAAAGCGACTTTCCATCTTTGTCGGTGGTGCGGGTAACAACATTACCAAGCCTGCTGAAACAACCGCAACCGAATTCGTCGTTATCGAAGATATCGCAGTAACACCTACTCTCGGTGTTCACTCCGCTGTCACCGACGGCACCGAAATCCGTGGTCTCCGCTCCAGCGGTGGTATCGCAGGTCCTCGTGCCTATGTCCAAGTCCGTATCAACACGACTGACTACTTCCTCGACCCAGATAACATCCCTAACGATGGTATCCCTGGTGCAGGTTCACCTTACCCACGAAGCATCAACTTCCAACCTTCCTTCAACCTATACCCCGATGTATATGTGTTGCCAGGTCAAGTTTGGGACGCTCTCGTAACCTTCTACAACAGCGGTGCTTTCGCAACCACGACCACCTCTGCTGCTGGTGAACTACAATGTTTCGTCAAGTATACGCTTTACGACGGTCCTGACGCCCTCATCGCCAACAAGTTGTTGGAAATGGGTATCTCGATCAACCCAGGCAATGTAGACTGGTATAAGCGTTCTCTCCTTCAAGCACAAGCCTGAAGGCGAAACTAACGCCCCACCACCTGCTAAGGTCCTCCGATGAAGCATAGGTAGCCGAAAGGCTACACAAATGCAGAGGTAGATCTTAAGCCCCTGAGGTGATTAAGTGGTCTCGTCTGCTACGATTGGTCTTGGACTTATTGTTGTGGGAACAACCATCACGGTTATTCACGCTGATAAAGTCTTGAGTCTAACGGATAGTCGTCGAAAACACCTGTCATATGCCCTTTGCGGTGTGGTCTTGTTTAACATCGGTAACAATTTGCTTGCTGATAGTTTACACGATCGATTGCAATAGGTATAAATAGGACTGAATCTTAGGATTCAGTATGTTTTCGGTAATCATGCCGCTTTATCAGGTTCATCCTGATTTAGTTAGGAAATCCATAGGCTCAGTCTTTGAGCAAACCCACGATGATTGGGAACTAATTGTAGTTGATGCCACCCCGTTAGATTGGGAACATTATTCCGAGTTAGTAGAAATCTATGATTTCTTTGGAATTAACCCCCTTCGTCAAACAGGACGAGGCGTAAGCCAAGCCCGTAATCAAGGCGTAATTGCTTCTCAAGGAGATTACATAGCCTTTCTTGATGGCGATGATTGGTGGTATCCTACTTACTTAGAAGAAGTAGATCTTGCTTATCCTGAAGCCGATGTTACCGTCACTAAAGGTGATTGTCACCGAGTTTTAAACTCTCTTCAAACCGGAGAGTCGGAACTATGGCCGGTGTTTGTTAATCACCATGAATTAATTTCTCGCTTTGCTGAAGAAAACCATATGGTATGGTTTATGTATCGTCGCCCCCTATGGTTATCAGGAATTACTCTCAAAAAGGAATTATTCCGAGAGTTTAAAGAACATCTCACTCTTTGGGAAGATACGGAGTTTTTACTTCATGTCTTTAGCAACCGACCCCGCACCGAAATTATCGATGAAGCCTTATGGTATTATCGAATTCACGACAATTCTTCTACCAATCTTAATGCCACCCAAACCCCCGGGATTTCGGAAGATATTGATGACGAAGGACGCCGATTAGTCAATCAAACTTATCTTAAATCTTATCGTCCCTCAGATTTATCGATAGATTTATATGAGTGGGCTGTTTTTAAATTGAAAGGAGGGGTCATTGATGTTTGATGTGGTTATTCCTATTTACAAAATTGCTCCCGAGTTACTTAATCGTTGTTTAGAATCTATTAACAATCAAGATTTTTTTGATTATGAGGTTTTTGTGGTTGATGGCACACCTTTAGATTGGGAACATACGGAGGAATGTCGAAACTTAGTAGCCCATTACAATTTTAATTATGTTCGCCAAATTGGAACCGGAGTATCTCAAGCCCGTAATCAAGGCGTATCTATGGGAACTAATCCTTATATTGCTTTTCTTGATGGTGATGATTGGTGGTATTCCGAACACCTTTATGAATTATCTCTTTTAATCGATCGTTGTCCCATCGACAACAATTATGTTATGTGGTGGAATCCTATGGACACCATTATTGTTATGGAAACCACTAAAAATAAATTTGAATCTCATAAATATTGTAATTATTTTAGTAACCATGCCGAGTGGCCCCCTTCGGCACACGGTATTTGGATTATGCGTCATGCTGTTTTTCCTTCTTCTGTGGCCGTATCCCGTTCTCGATTTTTAGAAGTCGGAGGATTTCCCGAAGACCTTTATGCTGGAGAAGATACAACTTGTTGGGTCTTGATGTTGGGAGATAATCGTCAAACTGATAAAGTTTTTCTAACTGCCCAATCTGATTTCGTAGGGGCATTTCATGACTTACAAGGAGATATTCATGGCGGAGTAAAAGGATTTTTCCAAAAAGGACAAAATCCCTGTCAAGATCTGTGGGGTTCAGACGCCGAAGAAAAATTCCAAGAAAATATGATGTCTCGTGAAAAGTATATTCGCTTAAATCCTGAGGTTCGCCCGAAGGGAGTTACTGAAGAACAATGGCAAGGATTAATCGGCACCAGCCACATTTTTGGTTATTCAGGAGTTGTTTATGATAACTGATAAGTATTTATTAGTGGTGTCGTAATAAAGTCTTATGCCCGAAGTTCCACCCGCACCATTACATATTACTACCCCTATGGGCCCTATTGAAGTAGACCCCGATAACATCCGAGATATTTATGGTTATGTGGCTAAGGCTACCAGCATGGATATTCAAGACGAAGAAATTAAAAACTTTTTAGGCGACTCTGTGGAAACTAAGCGAGATTATTATAGCACTAAAGCCTATGTCGGTTGGGGCCATGCTATGATGACCGTTATTAACCGAGATTACGATATTGTTAAAATTACCAACTATAATAATCGCATGACTGCCGAAGCCAGCCCTATTTGGTTGGATGAACGCATCCGATCTCGTGGAGGAGAAGAAACTCGTATCAAAGTTCCTCATCGCATGACAATGTATTTATCTCATAAGGATAAATCTCATGACCTTGTAATCACCTTTTATCCTTATGATACCTATGAGTTGGACCTTTGTTATCATTTTGTCACCAATGGTAATTTTGATTACACCCATTGGAAAAATGAAATCAAGGAATCTTTTTCTAAGGAGGGTATTTACAAGAACCGAGCCATTACTGCCGATTTTGAATTCTTAGATTATCAAGATGTTTCTTGGGATGATATTATCATTGAAACCAAGCCTTTACAAGATCTCAATCGGAATGTTATTGATTTTATTTCCAATATGGAAACCTACAAAAATTACAACATGAGGCTCAGTCGAGGCATTTTGCTTACCGGACCTCCCGGCACCGGAAAGACGCTTTGTTGTAGTATTCTGATTAACAAAACTGATATTACCGTTATTTATGTTACTCGTAATGCTGTCACCGAAAGGGGACAAATTGATGATTTGTATAAGTTAGCACGGTTTTTGAGTCCTTCATTAGTAGTCTTTGAAGATATTGATACTTTGGGTGGTATCGATCGAGAAGAATCTGACCATCCTCTCTTGGGAGAGTTCCTTAATTGTTTGGCAGGCGTAGAAGAAAATGATGGAGTCATTACTTTGGCAACTACCAATTACCCCCAACATTTAGATTGGGCTTTGGCAGACCGCCCGGGACGGTTTGATGTTCGGATTAACTTTGGATATCCTGATAAAGATTCGCGTCAAAAGATTTTCTCTAAATACTTGGCGGGCTGTGAACAAGAAAAAATTAATTATTCTAATTGGGCTAAGAAAACTGATGGCTATTCGGGAGCCTATCTCCGAGAATTAGCCAATTTATCAATTATGATTAGCATGGAAACCGAAGGTATTTTGACCGACCAAATTATTGAATCGGCTTTTACAGAATTGGAATCACAACGCAAAATTGTAGCCAAAGAAAAGCGATTAATTCGCCATGATGACGAATCCCCGGATTATTATTAGGTCGTAAAGTATAAATAGTAGCGATGACAAAATCATCGTATGGCTAAAACTCGACCGGAAGTATCTGAATTAACAGGTCAAAACATTGGTTTCCTTTTTGGAACTATGTTCGATCTTCGTATGTGTCCTACTGAGTTAAAGCATACCGGCAAAGTTGATGTCGGAGAGTTTGCTATGGTGGCTCACTTCCCTGCCGTTCATGAAAAGAATGGCACCGAACAACAATATCTTGCTAAGCACAGAACCTTCCGTGGAGGTCTTTATTCTACTTATCAAGATGGACCCTACAAGATTGATGAAATCAAGTGGGATGCTACCAACCGTGCTGGAGTTCACATGGTTACCAAAACCAAGTATGGACAAATTGTAGAGTTCCCCACTCAACCTTCTAAGTCTATGCCCGGAAGCATGAAATTAATGGTGCAAGAATATGTCGAATCTCTCAAAACCCCCGGTTTTATGATTCGTTGTAGTGGTCTCGGCGGTGCTTTAGAACCCATTCAAGGCAAGACTGATGAATATGATTTAGTCTTACTCAATGGAGATATCAAGTGTCCTAAGAAACTACATAGCCATGTTCCTGCCAAATACCATGCGGAAGATGATGGTCGCTTCAATGCTCAAATCGGACCTTGGAGTTTCCATGCTGAAGAAATTCTAAGTGGTAGTCCAGGATTACAACACTATGATCTAACACGAAGGCGGGACCTTACTGAACTTCAAGATATTGAAATCGTAGTTAATATTAATTGGGTAACCGATGAAAAGGTAGATACTAAGTATCAACAAGATATTCAGAGTTGGGCAAACAAAGTAATTGATTATTGGATGCATGACAACCGTGAAAAAATTATTGATGAAGAATATGGAGATTGGTCTGACACTTGGTATTCTTCTGACGATGGATATGATGAGGATATTGAGGTTATAGTCGATTTTGATTGGGAATTGGATTCTCTAAATGAAGGGCACTCCGATTACCAAGATGAACATTATTGGGAATATGATGCTGAAGATAAACATGATGGATTTGGAAATTATATTAAACCACCTTGGATTTCCGTAGGTCGTCGAACTCGTTTAATGCGAGAGAAGAAAAAGCGTCGTCAATTAGAACGCAAAAAGGCAGAAGACTTTGATGCTGATTCTGAAACCTTTGAGGCTGTTAGTCCTTATGGACCTAATCTCAATCGAGAAAAGAAAAATATCGCTGATGCGGTAAGTGCTTCATATGGAAGTTTTAAGTGGTCAGATTGCACTTGGGGACCTCATTTCTTACGATTTTCGGGAGAAGGTTCTAACAAGTTCTATTCCGTTTGGGTATGGGAACGCTCCCCCGGAGTTTATACCGCTATGGGTGCTTATGGTGGCTTAGGACAAAACCCTCGTTTGTTTAACATCACGCAAACTGCCGATCTTCAGCGAGCCGTCAATGAGGCTCAAAAGAAGATGAACCAAAAGCAAAACAAAGGCTACGGCGTTTACAACTGAGGAATTATTATGGTCGATGTAGTCTATCATAAAGACGGCACCCCTCAATGCGGCAAATGTAATACTGGTTACGAAGATGCTGAAGGGGCCAAATATTGTTGCACTTCTTGTGTAGATTGTGGATTTAGACATCACGGGATGCACGAAAGAGCACAAGAGTGCTGTCCTTGTTCTTGTCCTGATGAATGTTTCTGTGATGAAAACGGAGATTGTTGTCAAGATTATCTTAAAGATTATTCTTCTGAAGATGAATATATTCGTTGCGATTGGTGTAACAATGGTATCGGAACTCTTGAAGAATTAGAATCTGGAGAAGTTGAATACTTAGGAGATGATGGAGATATTGTTTGTATGACTTGCGTTACCAAGCGAGGTATTCCATATGATGTTTCCCATTCCGAATGGCACCATGCTTACACCGTTTGTCCTGAATGCAATTCCGACGATGTAGACTATACTAAGGTTTATTATTGTTCGCAATGTGGTGAAGACGATTTAGTTCCCGGTGAACAATGTTCTTGTGGTAACATCGTTGGTAGCAAAGATTATTTTGAACAAATGATTTGTGGTGATTGTGACGCTGCGTGGATTGAAGATGATTATTCTGCTGAATCTCCTGGATCGACTTCTTATTATATTGACGAAATGGTTTCTATTTCCGACGAAGATGACTTCCAAACCCTATTTAATCTTTACTTAGACCTTTACGATGATATTGCTGATATGGAATCTGCTAACATGATGAAAACTCAACGCTATCAGAGAGCCAAGCAACAATTATCTGATTTATCGGCTCGTCTTGATGAACTTCAAACTGAAGTAAAAATTATGCCTGAATTTGAATTTGAGGCTGATAATAGAATTATGTTGGGTCGTGGTCTTACCATGGGAGCAATTGCTCTTTATGGATTAGTAGCCTATTGGGGACTCAAATTAATTAGGAAAGTATAAATAGTAAAACGGAGTAATGATTAGTATGGATTTAAGACTTATCGGCGTTTTGGCGGCTGTCGTTGTTGGCAGCAAGATGGTTTTAGATCGTTATACTCCTGCTGAAGAAGTAAAGGAAGCCCATGTAGAACCTGCTCGTCAAGCCGCTATTGCTCGTAATTGGGGCACCGTTGAGCGTGTTTCCACCGAGCGAAATATCATGGCTGGTCGTGCTTTGGGACAAACTTTAGATTATACACAACCTGTGGGACAACAAGGCGGAGAAGTCGTTAATCAAGATTGGACGGCTTATAGTTATACTCTTATGACTACTGAACCTACTTTCGGTCAAAACTACTTTGGTCGATCTATTGGTTCTCAATGATACGCAAACTATAAATAGTTGTCAAGTCAAACTATTCTTATGGTTGATTTCGTTGCCCTTCGTAATCAAATCCTTCATGGCGAAGGCGAAGAGCCTGCAGAGCGTCAGCCTACGGCTGTGGAAACTGAATCATTTAAGTTGTCCACAGGAATCCCTCTTTTCGTAGGTCTCAGCACTTTGGCTTTTATTGGATTAGACAAGTTTAAATTAAAGATGTTGGGCAAAGCCCAAACTCCACTTATGATGTTGATGGGTGTAGCCCCACTATCATATGGTTTAGGAAGACTTACTCGTGGTTTGCACAGCCAAGATGAAATTAAGCGATATGAACGCCTTTTAGAAGCCACCCAATCTGCTTATTCTGACCTTGATGAACAGGCTGCGGAAACTGAAGAAAAAGAGGCCCAACCTGACCAAATGGGATATTTAGATCCTGATGCTCAATATTATTTCGACCCGGCTCCTTCTGCAGACCATCTTAACTTTGGCTCTTTTGGTTTACATGGCGATGCTATCGGACAAGAAATCTTTGCTTACGAGGCACATCAAGACCTTTTCTCGCCTCGACAAAGTTTTGAATCTCAAACATTCGGGTGGTGATTAAATGAAGGAAGAGTTTTATTGTTTGGCACTTCGTAAAAAGGTAACCACCAAAGTTACCGGTGTGGCTAAGAAAAAGGGATACTCTCTCAAGGGTCTTTACAAAGAAGGCGGTAAGGAATATAAAGTCACTAAAACTTGTAGTAAGGCTAAGGCAGAAGAAGTGGCTCAAAAATTAGGGCTGGATATTGAACAACAAGTGGTCGAAACTAAGGAATCTGAATCTTCCGAATCCGTAGTTCCTGCTGACGATTTTATGCCGGAAGGAGATGGCAAAGTTATTGGTCAAAACACGGCTGGTGTATCTACTGCTATTGAGGGCACTCAAGATACAGTTACCAGCAATACGACCCCGCTTCACGCAGAATCTCCCGATCCGACTGATGATGACGATAACATTGGACCTATGAGTATGGCTTCTGAATCTGAATCTTTAGATTCAGATAATTGCTCCTGTGGGTGTTCTACAGGTTCTTGCTCCTGTCCTCCCGGATGTAAGTGCGGTTGCACCGATATCGCTACGGGAATCACACATGAATCGGAATCTAAAGATTCCGAAGGTGGTGGTGGCATGGATTATGCTATTGAACCAGACCATTGGCTACGCCTTCAAGCCCATCCTGAATGGAGAGAATGGGCTCCTGAAGTCAATGTTAGTCGAGAATCTAACTATTGGGTAATTACTTGTCCTGATGTCTCCGCCGACGATATTTTAGAACTTATTATTGCTACCGCAGAATCTGGAACTGAAGGCTCTAAAACGATTCAATTAGAAGAAGGTTCCAAAAATCGTGGCTTGGCTTTAGGTTTTGGATTAGTAGGATTGGCCGCTTCTTTGATTTTAATTCGTAACTTGAATAAGGGGGAAGAATAATGGTTGGTTATAATATTACCTGTGACCCCGGCGATTTATACAATCGCAAATGTTATGTTACTACCAGTTCCGGACAAAAACAAGAAATTATTGGTTACGATTCCGCTGGTAACCCCATTAGCAAGGGCACTACTTCGGCAGCGGGAACCGCATGGCAACCTAATCTCACAGTATTAGACCAATCGGGTAATGCTTATCAACCCTATGGCTCTGCCGGACTTCCTTTTACTCTTTCTGGTATCGCAGGTATCTTTGGAATCACACCTTCTTCGGGTGCCGATCCACAAGATTGGAAATACATCACGGAACACGCCCCCGGCTCTTACTCTCGTAAAATGTATAATCAACGAGTCTGTAATCCTCTATGGCCTACTTTGGGTTGTAAAACTACTCCTACTGATAACACTAAATTACAAACTGCCCCTCAAAATGAACCTCCTGCTGCCAGCGAAGCATGGTATGAAAAATACTTTGGTTGGTTTTCCGCAGAATCAGAAGGTATCAATTGGAAATCTATGGGGCGAGGTGCTCTTATTGGAGGTCTTGCTGCCGTTGGTTTTACTAAGTTGTTAGACATGGCAGGGGGCAACTCTCGTGACTAAACAAGAAAAATCTATTATTTCGGAAAAAAGATCCGAAGAAGAAGAGGCTAAAATGTCGGCTCGTCGCAAGGCTTGGCGAAATCTCTTAATTCCTGCCGTCGGTTCGGCGGCTTTCTTTACCAGCACCATGTTGGGAATTATTCGCACCAAGAAACAACACGGCTGGCCTAATGGTTCTTTTTATATTTCTGATTATTTGCTTATGGGCATTCCTTTCTTAATTTTAGGATTAGGTTTTTATGAAGAGTTTGCTACCGATCGAGAATCAATTTTTAATTCGGAGGCGTCAGAATGATTGTTGGTGAACAAGTTTCACTCCCACAAGTTCACTCTTGGCAAGTTTATTTAGCCAAAGAACCCAATTTTTTTGGAGTCGAAAAGGGAGACCAAATTAATCTTGATGATTACGAATTAGTTGCTAAAATTGATGGAGAATATGCTCCTTTTCATATAGCCCAAAATATAGATGATGCTTGGGTAAACAACGATACTACTTTAGAAGTTTATGGTAATAATCAAGGAGGTTGTCGTTCTTTATCTGTGAGCGATGTGATTTGTAACACCATTACGGGACAATGTTATATTGTCAATAACATTGGATACCATTTATTAGAATTTGGAGCCGAAGGCTCCAAATCTGCAGAAGGAGATCCAGAGTGGATGACTAACAAAGACCTCCGACGACGATTATTTCTAAAATCTCAAAAGACGGGCGGAGTTCCCAAAATCTGTGAAGTTTGCCAAGATTCCGAATCTAATTTGCATTATTATCAAGAAGATGGGGAACAATTTGTGGTTTGTCGAGACTGTTTAGAACAAAGCATGGAAGATTGGAAAACCATTTTTGGACGCCGTCCTAATTGGAATGCCGAATCTAAATCTAAAAATGTTAAGGCTATGAAAGAGTTTATTGCTATTCTAAAACCCTATTGGCTTAAAGAATTGCAAAAATTGAAATCACAATATAATTCATGGGACGAAGATCGTGATTACTTCCAAGAACAAATTGATGCTGTTAAATCAGGAAAATATAGTAAAAATATTTATTATGATACCTATATCCGAGAACAACTTCCCGACACTTATTATAATTTTGTAATGAATATTGCTGATGTCGTTAATAAAAACCCACCTCAAAACATCTCTGATTATAATTGGGATTATTTGGTTAATCCTGATGATGTCAGTTTTTGGGACTCTTGTAAATATGATAAGATTCCAACTCGTAAACTAAAATCCCTCGCTTCTATTATCGTTGGAACCAAAAATTTCGAGGCTCAAGTAGATAACAACGATCGCTTTTGGGTAGACCTTACTTGTCCGTGGTGTGGTAAACCCTACGACGACACCATGGTTTTAGACGAATATGAAGGACAAATTGTGCATTATCGTTGTGCAGCCTCTGATAACTACAAAGCCGAATCAAATATCAAAACCTTTAAATGTGGTCTATGTTGGGCAGAATTACCAGTTAATTTATTGATGAGTGGGGATTTAGTTGCTGATAAATTTGGCATGGGTGTCACACATATGTGTCATCCTTGTTATTATCGAGTTGATATCGATGAGTCTGATGAACTTATGGATTACAATTCTAAAATACCACAATATCAAAAACCTTGGTCAGAATCTTGTTCCATTTGTGGAGAACTTCCAGATCACATTTGTTTTGAAGCCCCCTCTTACGGTAATTATTATGGGGCTTGCTTACTTCCTGATGGCTCTTGCACCGAAACCAGTTTAGAAATGTGTCGTGCCTTAGGCGGTAATTTCCAAGGCCCCGGCACTTCTTGTAATGCTGATGCTGGTTGGGCCAAACCCCGAGTTATGAGGGCAGAATCATCGAAAGGTCTGGGGAAAGGATTAACTATTGGTATTGTCGCAGGTATCATTTCTGGTTTAGTAACTACGGTTTTTGGAACGGTAATTTCCGAGATTCTTTTAGACCGACTTCGTGAAGACCCAGAATTAGAGATTACTGATGAAGAAGTGGATTCCAATAATACACCATAGATATAAGTAGGTGCAAACCCTAAGGTTTGCCATGGATAACAACGAGGTATGGTTAGAATACCTCTCGGCTCGTCGAGAAAGTTATTTACTTGAGCGTCGTCGTAATCTTGGCACCGAATATGCTTTAGACCCACAGAAGTGGAATTCTATCTTAGAACAAGAATGGATTGTTATGCAAGATCGATTATCGTCAGGACACGATGTTGAAGAGCCTCTCAAACGCCAATTAGGAGAAGATTTCTTTGAACGCAAACTAATGGAACAATTGGAATCTGAAGTCCACCAAGTTGCTTCTGATTTCGAGGAAATCCAATGGAATGATAAACTTTTGCCTTTTGTTTATTATGAGGATTTTACTATGTTGGCACAGCAAGGTATATTTAGGTTGGAAGAATTTATCTTTGATAAGGGTCGTCGATGGGAAAAGAAAGTCTTGGAACTTTTGACTTCTTATGGCTACGAATCCATAGGTCACATTGAATTATTCGAGGAGGTGTATCTTCATGTCGTCAAAAAATGATTGGAAAGAAATTAACGAAACCGATTTTGTCTCTATTAAATGGATGTTGATTATTGTCGTAGGCTTATCAGTAGTCGTCCAAACTATTGCTCAATTTTTGACTCCAAGTTTTTGGCTTAATTATCAACTCTTGGCTTTTATTTTGGCTACCAATGTCGGTGCCGTAGTGTTAGCGATGATGGCTCAACATTCTGCTGACAAAATCTCGGACAAATATCAAAAAGCCTTTACCCCGGAATTTTATCAAGGACTTAACGCTATTACCAAAGTTTTTAACGGTTTAGAGAAACAGGCTCAATCTAATGACCAAGATCTTGCCGAAGAATTGGAATCTTTAGGCCCTCGATTATACGGTTTTTTGTTTGCTGACCGTCCGGACTTATCACCTCCTGAAATTGATGTTGCCCCGGTTCAGCCTTATGATGATGAGTCAGAATTGTTTGAGTGATGCAAAAGACCCAAAACAATAAATAACAAGGTTTGGAAATGATAACTATGTCTAAATTATCGTTTCTGCAAGCGGTAGTTTTTACTGTTTTCTTGATTATGGCGATGCAAGGCTTTATTTTAGGTTATCTTTGGAGAGATGGTATCTTACCGCCCGAAGAAACTGGTCGAAATTTATCAAATCTGTTAGCCTTTTGGGGTCCGTGGGCGTTTTTATTAGATGTAATTATTTTTTCTCCATTATTTTGGTGGTTTATTTCTAAATTTATTCCTCAAAAAGAAATTGTTAAACCCATAGTTCCTATTGTGCCGCCTATGATAGACCTTCCTCAATTTGTTCCTCCTCCTTATGACCCTGCTTTACAAGACACTCCTGAATCTCGATGGGAAGAATTATCTTGGCTAAGGTAAGTTATATATAGCAGAATGACTAATGGTTTTACATGGTAAATCAAGATCCGCAACCAGAGTTGTATACTACTCGCCATGTCTTTACTGCCTCTAATACTACTGGCGATGTCGCCACTCAAACCATTTATACTAATCAGGCTAACAACGAAGAATGTCGTATTTATGCTATTTTAGTAGATATTTTAGACGAAAATGGAACTCCGGTATCCACTTCTACTACCGATGTCGATTTTGGAATTACGATTCAAGTTGGACCCAACAATATCCCTACCAATGAGTTTGATGCCACCGTTATTTGTTTCCGTGATGACAAGCAATTAGCCTTCCCGTCACCCATTTTGGCTCTTTTCCAACAACCTTTGGGTGTTCAAGTGAGCCTCAATTCTACGGCGGGTGCTGCATTAGCGGCTCAAAGAACTGTGGTTATCACTCTTGTGGCGGAATTAGCCATTCAAAAGCGTATTCCACCCACCAATATTGCTTTCCGTAACCCACAATACAAGCGATAGATATAAATAGTTGAACAGACAAAAAGATAATACAGGTGTTTTAAGATGGCAAATCAAGATCCACAACCAGAAATTTATACCACTCGTCACAGTTTCGCTGCTGCTGCGGCGGCTGGAACTACCAACACGGTAACGGTATACACTAACCAAGCCAACAACGAAGAAGTTCGTATTTATGCAGTTGCAGTTCGTATTCTTGATGCTGCTGGCACGGCGGCTACCACAGACACCGATTTTGCTCTTCAAGTTCAAGTCGGACCTAACTCCGTTCCTTCCAACCAATTCGATATCGGTTGGCTTCACGACAACCTCCGCAACGGTGGTGCAGTCTTGGCTTTTAGCACCCCAGTTCTCGTGCTTTTCCAACAACCTCTTGCTATTAAGGTTGAAGTTAAGACGGCTCTCTCAGCAGGTGAAGCCCGAACTGTTGTCGTCGATCTTATCGGTGAACTCGCTATTCAAAAGGTGCTTTCAGGCGGTGCGGTTCAACACCCCTACAATGACGGCAACCCTGTTTGAGTAGGTCTTTATGACCCAAATTCGTGATGACGATTTGGAAGGTTTAATTGATACAACCTTCACTATGACTGTCGCAGAATTAAAAGAGCATCTTAAATCTTATGGTCTTCCCGTTAGTGGAAAAAGAGAGGATCTTTGTGCTCGTTTAGCATTTCAATGGTCTTTTTACGGTGATCGTTGGGCCCGACAAAATAAACCTGTTGGTATGTCAGAATACGATTTTTATATGAGTTTGGTTAGTCAAACTCCCCAAACCATTAATTATTGGCAACTGAAGATATAAATAGTTACGATGACTATATTATCGTATGGCAATTACCCGTCAGGCTTACGAGTGGCGTGGTGTAGTTCCACAAGGCACCGTAGTTTCTAAAATCGGACATCCTATTTTGGGTCGTTGGACTTCTGATGACGAATCTGCAGGTCGCACTTATTCTGAAACTATTGTGGTTCCCGATCTTCCGGATGGTTCTCCCGTAGACATTTGGACCGGCGGGCGAGGAAATAATCTCAAAACTTCTGCTATGCTTAAAGCCGACCAATTAATTATTATTGATGGTTTAGCCTGTTGGCCTCCTGATGCTAACATCAATGTTTATGTAGACGATACTTATTATTTCGAGGCCCCGGATTATTCCTCTATTGATGGCTTAACAGGAAACATGGTGCCTTTTCCCGAACCTAATGCTCGTAATATCTTTACTCACGAAGCCTTTCGTAATGGCTTATATCCACCCATTATTATTGAACCCGGATCTACTTGGGGTGTCTTTTGGTCACAGGATACGGCTAATGGAACTTTTAATCCCACTTCTGATGACCAAATCCCCCGGGCTTTCGTCAGATATTTTTTAGT
>Ga0208150_1000027_pt1 | contig 57087 bp, 37 predicted proteins | sample DEB08_DNA_8_FD_184534 | JGI IMG/M metagenome (GOLD analysis project Ga0208150, IMG submission 184534) | Aqueous microbial communities from the Delaware River and Bay under freshwater to marine salinity gradient to study organic matter... | ecosystem: Environmental > Aquatic > Marine > Coastal ...
TTCGATCGATCTCCTCCTCTCTCCCCCCCCAATTATCTGCTACAATTATCGCAGTTCACACCACCGGACCATGATCGCCACTTACGCCACCGCCGCTGATTTCGCCACTTGGGAGGCACGTGCCAAGAGCATGAGCGATGAGGCGCTGCTCTGGAGCGCCCAGGATGCCCGCCGCGCCGCTGAGGCAATGCGGGGATGGAACCCCATCGCTGAGGGTCGTTACGACGATGAGGCGCACACCTATGGCGATGAGATCCGCCGCCGTCGTGCCAATCGCTGAACCGTCTGCCAGGGGGGCGGCAACGCCCCCATTACCCTTTACCATTAGAGCAAGCGGGACAGGAACCCGCACCACCACCAGAAACCATGGATCACTTCACCACCACCGCACAGATCGAAGAAATGCCGATCGACATCACATGGATGAGTGATGAAGAATTGGCAGCACTTTTGGAGGTTACTGTTGATCAACTCCTTGGATTGGAGGTTGAGGAAGTATAGAAATCTCGACGAGATGTGCGCATACAGAATCTCGACGAGATGTGTGCGCACAATACAATAAAACAACATTAAAACAAACACCAAACAATGAACAACAATCAAAAACAAATTAATTCAATTGGTTTCACAATTAAATACATATCACCATATAATGAATGCCAATGGCGAACACAATCTTTCACTACAAAGGAAGAGGCAGAGAGAATGATTAGATTCTATCAGTCTTGTGGTTCACCTGCACAGTTTGTATAAAGAACATGGCAAACAAATGGATTCATCGGGATGGTAAATCACGTCCTGATAAAAGGTTTAAGAACATTCTAACACCGAAGAAACAATCAGCAAACAAAAGGAGGAAAAAGAAATAAATCTTAATCTTTATACTTAACACTGAGTATAAAGAATAAAGAATGAATCCTAATCAGTTCTTTATTCTTTATATTTTCTCTGAGTATAAAGAATAACACAGGATTGAATGTAAACTATTGGTCAGTGGTGTGGTTTATTCTTTACATTCAGTCCTGTCTTATTCTTTATATCTTGCAATCCTTGTTTTATTCTTTATACAAACTGGGGTTGTGCCAATCCTAAAGGTGTCACAACCCCACGTTGGCAGGTTCCTGTGGATCCGGTAATTTATGGGGGTCGTTCACCACCACTGAACCATGTTCACCACCATCACCGATCGCAAGGCATTCGGCGCAACCTACCAATGGGCGATCCTGTCGGTTCTGCCGATGGATGGGGACAAAACCCGCCACGGTCTTGGACCCTCTGAGATCAACCGGGCGCTGGGGATGCCCAAGGAGGCACGCACCACCGTTTCCATCCTTCTTAAGGAGATGGCGGCACAAGGGATGGTGCGCCGCTATGAATACAGCATTGGGCGCCGCTCCTTTGTTTCCTACAAACGCCTCCTGCCGCTTCGCAAGCGTGAGCGGATCGCCCGGTTCCTGGGAGTGTGAACTAATGTTAACGGGGGGGCATTCTCCCCCCCTTACTCTTTACCATTAGATCACGCGGGGCAGAACCCGCACCAACCAAACCACCGGTAAGCATCATGCGCCATCCCATCATCCGCCACAATGCCATTCCCGCCCATAACTTTAGCGGGATCATTAATGCAATTGAAGAGGCACAGAATCGCGGTCTTAAGCGAATCACAATGCGATTCCAAGACTTTATAGTTAAACCCTCGAAATATCAGGGAAAAATGTATGTTTTTTCTCACGATAAAGAGGTTAATCAGTGGGGCACAATGAGCAACATTTATCTGGGTTGGATCACTTCTAACGCCACTAATCTGGGTGAGGTTGATCTAATCAAACGGGTGCAATCCGTCGCCGCTGATCCTTACTCTGCCGCTAAACTTTACGGGCAGAATACTGGCACCTGCTCGTGTTGCGCTCGTGAACTAACTAACCCTCTTTCAATAGAGTTAGGAATCGGTCCTATCTGTCGGGAAAAGTTCGGACTCTAAGTTACACTTAGCGGGCGGCAGTTCTTTATACCCTGCCGCCCCAATCTTCGTAAAACACAGTGCCCCGCGCGGGCGGGGCGCCGATGATCCGATCCATGCCCCCCCCGTATATAAAACCCCTAACTACCCTAATCTATAAAGTGTTACGATCGCGAAGTAAATATAAAACGCTTCTCGATTCAAAAAATTTTTCGTGCCCACAAAAATCCTCAAAGTCCTATATAAAAACTAGAGAAGAAAACATGAAAATGAAAAAAAATCGCGCAGAAAATTTAACAACCGTAGAGGTGGATACAGTTAGCGGTGAATTTTTTATCACAATTCCCCAGTGGATTCTCGATGAGAAGGGATGGTATGAGGGCACAAACCTAAACATCGAGGTTGATGGAGATTGTCTGATCGTGACTGACCGAGGTTGACAAAACCTACATAATACCGTATGATATTGCAGTAACAACTTTCTATTATGTCTAAAGGATTTACAGTAAAAGCAAAAACGCCTGCCACGAATTCAGATTCCGCCGCCACCACGTGGGATTATGAGCAGGCAAAAGAAATGCTGAGGGGCAAGACAATCGTATTTTGTCTCCCAGGACGTGGAGTTTCATATCAATTCCTCAAGTCCTTTGTGCAGATGGCATTTGACTTGGTGAAGTGCGGAGCATCTATCCAGATCTCGCAGGATTATTCGTCAATGGTAAACTTTGCACGTTGCAAGTGTTTAGGAGCGAACGTTCTGCGTGGACCTGATCAACTTCCGTGGGATGGAAAACTTAATTATGATTATCAACTTTGGATTGATTCTGATATTGTTTTCAACACAGAAAAACTTTATCAATTGGTTCTGATGGACAAAGAAATTGCAGCAGGTTGGTATTGCACTGAGGACGGTCGCACCACATCAGTTGCTCATTGGCTGGACGAAGAGGACTTCCGTGGCAATGGTGGTGTGATGAATCACGAAACGCTTGAGAGTATCTCCAAGCGCCGCAAACCATTCACTGTTGACTACACAGGATTTGGATGGGTCCTGATTAAGAACGGAGTATTTGAGCACGAAGAGATGAAGTATCCCTGGTTTGCTCCCAAGATGCAAGTATTTGAGTCTGGTAACGTTCAGGACATGTGTGGAGAGGACGTATCCTTCTGTCTGGATGCAATCTCAGCAGGTTTTGAGATTTGGTGTGATCCTCGCATTCGCGTTGGACACGAAAAGACTCGCGTTATCTGATGACAGACAGAGAAAGATACTCAATTCTCAGTGATGGTCAGGTTTTATACACAAATCTGACCGAAGATGAGTATTTTGACACCATGGACATCCTCTCAGAGCAATTTTATAAGACAGGATGTCCATCTCCCGACTCTATTGAAACAAAAATTACACTAATCGAGGACTAAAATCATGGCAAGATCAAAAGTTGGCAGTGGACTCTACAAAACCTCATATTCTCCGGGTCCTCCTAAGAAGACTCGTCAGGGAGATGGTGATGGAACCAAGTATGCCGCTACCGCTCGTAATAAAGCTCGTAAAAAATACCGGGGACAAGGCAAATAATTCTTCAAATCCTCCCTTTTGGGGGGATTTTTTTGTGCAAAATCAAGAATAAATAAAATTTTTAGAGCATCATCGAATTGAAAAACATTTCCATGGGTAAGCATATACTCTTAGAGGTATATGATGTCAAATTTGACACATTAAATGACATAGATTCGCTCAAAAAAGTCATGATCGACGGCATAAATCGTTCTGGCATGACCATTTTGAACGTTTTTTCACATTGTTTCATACCACAAGGTTGCACAGTCGTCATTACACTTGCAGAAAGTCATGTTTCTTGTCACACCTGGCCCGAAAACGGTTGTTTAGCGATCGATATTTACACTTGTGGCGAAAAAAATCCCGGAATTATTGCAATTGAACTGCTAAAATACCTAGATTCTTACAATTACTGTTATCGACAGATGGATAGATGAGAAAATAGTTGATAAATATTTAAAAACTTTCTAAAAAATGGCAGTAACTAGGGTATCTAGATCTTTTAAAGATATTAGTCTATCCTTTGATCCACATCCGGTAACAAAAGACATCCCAATTATCAAAGATCGTAATGCAATCATACGTTCGGTTCGAAATTTGATTGAAACAATGAAAAATGAGCGCTTTTTTAACTCGGATCTTGGTTCAGATGTAAGGAGTAGTCTCTTTGACTTCGTAGATTATGGAACTGCCATTGAAATTCAGGAAAAAATAAAGGAAGTTATCATAAATTATGAACCAAGAGTTGAAAATATCGATGTTGAAGTGGAACCATCACCAGATGAAAACACTTTTGAAGTTACAATTATATTTGATGTCATTGGACAAGAAATTCCAACACAACAGTTCTCATTCATCCTAGAGGCAACAAGATAAAAAAATGCCTTTTACCAAATTTACAAATCTCGATTTCGACCAAATAAGAGATTCCATCAAAGATTATCTTAGAGCAAACTCAACATTTACTGATTTTGACTTTGAGGGATCTAATTTTTCAGTTTTAATCGATACACTAGCATACAACACCTACATCACTGCATTTAATAGCAGTATGATTGTTAATGAGTCCTTTTTAGACTCTGCAACATTAAGGCAAAACGTTGTTGCTCTTGCAAGAAATATTGGATATGTTCCAAGTTCAAGAAAAGCGGCAACTGCAAATGTATCTTTCAATATTGAAGTGGATCCGGTAGAATTTCTTGCGGATAATACTCCAATTTATCCTGCAACACTTACATTAAGACCTGGACTAGTTTGCACAGGAACTGTAAGATCTTCTTCATTTGTATTTTCAATTAGTGAAAGTATCACAACGACAGTAACAAATGGTGTTGCATCATTTAATAATATTGATATTAAGGAAGGAACACTTTTAACCAAAAGATTTACAGTAGATTCTTCCATAGATCAAAAATTTATTTTAGATAACTCTTTTATTGACTCAACAACTATAAGAACTTATGTTAGATCAGCAAATGATGTCGGTCTTGGTGATCAATATAGATTAGTAGAAAATATTGTCGATGTTGATAGAAACTCTTTAGTTTATCTCCTACAAGAAGTAGAGGGTGAAAAGTATCAATTACTGTTTGGTAATGGTATATTTGGAAAAGAACTTCAAAATGCAGATGTAATAACTGCAAATTACATTATAACATCGGGTAAAGATGGTAATGGAGTAGATTCATTCTCATTTGCGGGAACTTTGAGAGATGATAGAGATAATATTGCAATACCAACAAATACGGTTAATGTAACTACAAATAGAAAATCAATTAATGGATCTGATATTGAAAGCATTGATTCTGTTCGATATTTTGCACCAAGATTATATTCTTCACAAAATAGAGCAGTAACCAGCACTGACTATGAAACTATTATAAAATCTAAAATCTACAAGAATGCAGAATCTGTTTCTGTTGTTGGTGGAGAAGAACTAGATCCTCCTCAATATGGAAATGTTTTGATTAGTATAAAACCAAAAAATGGAACGTTTGTATCTGACTTTGATAAAGAGCAGATTCTATCAGAACTTAAGAGATATAGCATTTCTGGAATTAATCAGAAAATAGTTGATCTTAAGATTCTATATGTTGAAATTAATAGTTCAGTATATTATAACTTTAATAGAATTTCTAACGTATCTGATCTGAATAGTAAAGTAATATCATCACTAACTTCTTATTCGAAATCAGTAGATTTGAATAAATTTGGTGGAAGATTCAAGTATAGTAAAGTATTGCAGATTATTGATAATACAGATTCTGCAATTACATCCAATATTACAAAGGTAATTATTAGAAGAGACTTAAAAGCTCTAATCAATACATTTGCACAATATGAAATTTGCTTTGGTAATAAATTCCATGTGAATGATAAGTATAATATTAAATCAACTGGATTTAAAATTTTGAATGAACTTGACACTGTTTACTTTACTGATACACCAAATTCAGATAAAAAGACTGGTGTATTATCAATTGTAAAACCATCAAATGAAATACAAGAAAATGCTTCAGATGAATTTGCACCAACTGTTGTTGTTAAGTCTGCAGGATCAGTTAATTATGAAACTGGAGAAATTATAATTAATAATATTATCATTACAGAAACTGCACTGACAAATAATATTATTGAGATTCAAGCATTCCCAGAATCAAATGATGTTCTCGGATTAAAGGATCTTTATGTTTCATTTGATATTTCAAAAAGTAAAATAAATATGATTAAAGATACCATTTCATCTGGTGAAGATAATTCTGGAATCATTTTCAATAAAAATTATTATAGTTCAAGCTATTCCAACGGGAGTTTAACGAGGTCATAATATGCAAAGAGCAAATTTTGATACTAGAATAAAAATTCAAGACTTAATAAGAAGTCAACTCCCAGAATTTATAGCAGATGAAAATCCAAAGTTCGTAGAATTCTTAAATCAATATTATATTTCGCAGGAACATCAAGGTGGTCCTGTAGATATTGCAGAAAATCTGGACCAATATATTAAGTTAGATAATCTAACTACTGAGGTTATTGTTGGAGAAGTAACTTTAACAACTTCAATTACTTCTCAGTCAACTACTATCAATGTATCAAGCACAAAATCATTTCCAAAAAAATATGGTCTTTTAAAAATTGACAATGAAATTATCACTTATCTTGATTCCGATGAGACTTCATTTATTGGATGTATAAGAGGATTTAGTGGTATTACTGATTACCATCAAGAAATCAATAAGGAAGAATTAGTATTTGAAAAATCTTCTGCATCTGCACATACTGTAAATAGTTCTGTAAAGAATTTAAGCTCACTATTTTTAAAAGAATTTTATAAAAAATTAAAGTTTTCTTTGGCACCAGGACTAGAAGACCTAGATTTTTCTGTAGAACTTAATGTATCTAATTTTATAAAAGAGGCAAGAAGTCTTTATGAATCTAAAGGAACATATGAATCTTTTAGAATTCTGTTTAATATCTTATACAATGAAACACCAAGTATAATCAATCTTGAAGATTTCCTAATTAAACCATCTGATGCATCATACAAAAAAAGATCATCAGTAACTGTAATACCAATATCAGGTGACATTTCTCTCCTTGAAGGTCAAACTATTCTGAAGAACTTAGATGATCTTACAACAGCATCTGTATCTGAAATAGATACATTTACCAAGAATGGAGTCAAGTATTATAGATTAAATTTATTTGTAGGATATGATGATACATATCCATCGATCACCGGAAATTTCAATATCACTACAAATAGTAGAGTTTCAGAAACTGTAGTAGTATCGAATACAGATTTAGTTGCAATTACTGTAGATTCTACTGTAGGATTCGAAGAGTCTGGAAGTATCTTTAAAGGAAATACTGAGATTTTCTACACTGAAAAAACAGTAAATCAATTTTTAGGATGCCATATTAATGGAGATTTCCCAGTAACTGTAAATAAAACTGATTTTATTTACGGAACCAATACTTATTATGGTTATGAAGAGGGTGATACCTCTAGAAGAGTTGATTTTATAATTACAGGAATCCTTTCAGATTTTGATTTAAAAAATGATGATTTCAATTTTGAAATTGGAGACTCACTTTATCCAGAAAGTATTGGTCAGATTGTAACTAAAGGAATTTCTAAGAAAGAGATATTTGCAAATTCATTAGTATATAATACAAATTCAAGATATCAAATCAATTTTTATAGTGGAAATACGATAAGAATATCATCAAATGTTTTAGAAACTCCATTGAAAGTTGGAGATTATGTTGAAATCTTATCTAGAGGAACTGAATTTGCAATTCCTGGGTATGAGCACGTAAATATACAATCAATTTCTAGTGATGGTAGTATATCTTTAAGTGTAAGCACATCAAATTTAAATAGAAATCTTACTTATGATGCTAGAAGATTGCTGAATAAGGCAACTTCAGAATATGTTCCAGTAAAATATGGAAATGATGTAATATCATCAGATATTCAAAATGTATATTTTGATGATGAAGATGGTTCTGATATTGCATACATTGCTTCAAACTCATTGCCATCATATCCAATAGACATCAAACCATTTGAGTATAAGATTAAAAAGTTTGGTGGATTTGATGGAATTAAAAGAGAATATTCTACTATCGTCTTTGATACTCCAATTTCATTCTTAACTGGCGATAAAGTTTTTTATTATCCAGACCCTTCACTGACAATAACTAATCTTGAAGAAGGATTTTATTTTGTCGAAGTATTAGAAGATAAAAAGAGTTTAAAACTATATCAAAGTGGAGTTAATGTTCCTTCCGAAGACTTTTTATATTTTGGACTTTCATTGGGTGATACTCTCCCAGAAAATGAAAATAGATTGGTTCTTTTTGATCAAAGAGAAGGATTATTGTATCCACAAAAAGTATTAAATAAAATTAATCTATCCCAAACTATTGATAGTAGTCTTCCAACAGAAGTTGAACCTGGACCAATAGGGATATTGAAAAATGGTGTAGAAATCTACAGTTATAAGACTAATGATAAAGTTTATTATGGACCTATTGAAAGTGTAGATGTTCTAAATGGTGGATCCAATTATGATGTTTCAAATCCACCACTGATCGAACCTGCATATGGTTCTGCAGAATTTTATCCAGTAGTTTCTGGATCAGTAAATAAAATTTTAATTGACCAATCTTTCTTTGATTTTGATAACATTACTTCAATTGAATTTAATGGTGGAAACGGTTCTGGTGCAAAATTTAGACCAGTTGTAGAAAAAGTTGAAAGAAATCTTGATTTTGATACTAGATTGGTATCTGATGGTGGAGGAATCGATAAAAAAGAAAGAACCATAACCTTTAAAAATGCCCATGGATTGATTAATGGTCAAGAAATTGTATATAACTCAAATGGACTTTCTGAAGTAAATATTAAAACTAGAATATTAGATTCTACCACAACACCATCATTTAGAAATCAATATATTTTTGATGCAGTTAGTCTTGATCAATTTGGAGGATCTGTAGCAATAGATTCTGATAAGGTTGTGATTGGTGCCCCTTTAGCAGAAATATTTGTTGGTGCTACTCTTTATGCTGGTGCTGGTAAAGCATACATTACAGATTTAAATGGAAGTGAATATATTCTTTTAAGTGCCCCAGAAGCAGATTTGCAGACCAATGCTCAGTTTGGATCTGCAGTTGCAATAGGACAGGGTGTAATAGCAGTTACTGCAGTATTTGAGTCAACAAGTAGAGGTGCTGTATACTTATTTGATTATGAAGGCAATTTTAAGAGTAAAATAACGGCATTTGATGCTGCTGATGGTGATCAATTTGGATTTAGTATTGCTATTGGAAATGATAGAATTGTAGTTGGTTCTCGTTATGATGATGATTATGGATTACAAACTGGTGCTGCATACATTTATGATTTAGAAGGAAATATAATAAACAAAATATATCCTTCAGATCCAGAAGCTACTTTAGTCTTTGGTTTTTCAGTTGATATAAACGATAATTTAATTGCCGTTGGTGCTGTAGGTTATGCTGATTTTATCGGTGCAATATATCTTTATGATGTAAATGGAAACTTTATTAGGAGGATTGTTCCATCTGATGGATCTGGTGGTGGTGTTACTATAGGAGATAGATTTGGAACTTCAATAAGTATAAAAGAAGACTTAATCGCTGTTGGTGCTCCATATAGAGATGGAGAAAAAGGTGCAATTTACTTATTTGATTATGAAGGAAATGAGTTGAATATACTCACAGATTCTGCTGGTGTTGCCCAAGATTATATGGGAAGAAATGTCAAAATTAATAGTGGAAGAATAGTTACATCTTCATTTGGTTACAATTCCTTTGCTGGAAAGGTTTTTGTTTATGATATTACTGGAAATTTATTATCAACATTAATTCCAACAGACTCTACCGCATCAGATCAGTTTGGATTTGCTCTTGCCATAGGAAGTGGGAGAATTATAGTTGGAGCAAGAGAACCAGGAGTAAGAACTGGAAAAGTTTATCATTATGGAACTCCAGTAAATGCTTTTGAATTTAAGAAATTAGTTAATAATGCAATATACTATCCAAGAATATTGGATAGAAGTAAAATTGAGTTGTATGATAGTTTAAATAACTACTATCAACAATTAAATCCAGTAGGATTTACAACTGTAACTGATTTGGGAACTCATAAGTTCTTATCTTCAGGTAGAAATAAACTATCTGAAATATTAGTAGTTAGTGGTGGTTCTAATTATACTAATAGAAGATTAAAAGTATCTTCATCTGGAATTTCAACTTTTAGTAACACAATAAACTACAAAAATCATGGATTCTCTGATGGAGATATTGTAAATTACGAATCAGAAATAACATCAATATCTGGAATATCAACATCTGACAAATATAGAGTATTAAAAGTTGATGATGATACATTTGGACTAGCATATGCTGGTGAAGATGGTAAAGATATTACCGACTATTCGAGGAGATATAGGGCAAGATTATTCGATTCCGGATCTGGTGATCAGATCTTCAGTGATCCAGAATTTAGTGTTAATATTAGATATTCATCTCCTGGAATTGGAAATACTCAAACTGTATTGAAAGGATTTCCAATTATAAGAGGAGAAATCTCTCAGATTTATGTTTATGATGGTGGATCTGACTATGGATCAAATAGTCTCAATTTTAATAATAGACCACCTATTTTAGTTAAAAATGGTTCTGGTGCAATACTTGATCCAGTAATCGTTGATGGAAAAATAAGTTCTGTTAAGGTATTATTTGGAGGATCTAATTATTATTCAATTCCAGATTTGGTAGTGAATGGTTCCGGAATTGGTGCAGTATTAAGAGCAACACTTTCAGATAATAAAATTGTCAGCGTATCTGTTCTGAATTCTGGAAGTGGATATGCTCAAGCAGATACTACAGTAACCATTTTAAATCCTGGTGCTGGAACAGTTTTAAGGGCAAATATAAGATCTCTAACTCCAAACATATCTTTTAGATATGGAATTCAGAATAACTTCTATAGAGATCCATCATCAGAATTATTAATAAGAGGTAGAAATAATTTGCAATATGCTGTTGTAAGTTATTCAGATACTCTTAAGAATAAATTAAATGATGTTAGTGGAACTAATGGTTCTCATTCAGAAATTATTGGATGGGCATATGATGGAAATCCAATTTATGGATCTTATGGATATTCGGATCCAGAAGATATAAATTCCGACATAAAACTATTGAATAGTGGTTACGAATTAACTACAATTGATAATAGACCTTCTGAAGATATTTTCCCCTTAGGATACTTTGTAGAAGACTATGTATATTCTGTAGATTCTGATTTAGATGAATTTAATGGTAGATTTGGAAAAACTATAGATTTTCCAAATGGAGTTTATGCTTATTTTGCAACTACCGAATTGAATGTGGATGAAGGAATAATTGGAAAATTTCCATATTTTATAGGAAATAAATTTAAATCGAAGTATTTAAAAATAAATCAAAATTTAAATCAGTCATTTGATTTTAATAGTTCAAAATTACTAAGAAATACATATCCATATGGAATTGGTGATAAGTTTTCAACAAATGATTTTATATCAGAATCCAATAAATTAACATATCAAGAATCTATAATAGAATCAATATCGACCGGTGGTATTGATGGAATGACTATAATTGAACCTGGAGATAATTACTCAGTAAATGATACTGTAGTTTTTGAAGATGTTGAAGATTTAAGAAACAAACCATTTGTAAAAGTATCTGAAATTTCCGGAAAAGAAGTTTCTAGTATTGATACAGAATTAATATCATATCCAAATTCAGTTCTTTCATGGGAAGATAAAAACTATATTAGAGTCAATGTTTTCCCATATCATGAATATAATGTAGATGATATAATTACAATTAGTGGATTATCAACTGATAGTTTGAAAATAAATGATACATATAAAGTTAAATTTGATACTATAAATTCAACCTTATTTGAATCTATCGGTGATTATTCAACTACTGGAATAGTTACAGACATATATTTGAGCTATATTCCAGAAAATGTATCAGTTGGAAATAGCATAAGAATTGATGATGAATTATTTAAAATTCTAGATTTTTATAATACATTTTCTATTGCAAAAGTAGAAAGATCAGTATCTGGAACTGCACATACTAGTGGTGCTAATATAGAATTTTTGCCCGATTATTTTACCATAGAAAAATCCGTTGATAAATTTATTTCCAATAAATCTAGGAATTTATATTTCAATCCCAATATTGCCCTTTCTGTAGGCGTAAATACTGGTTTTGGCGTTACTGTATCCTATAATATAGGAAATTCTAATTATAATACATTTATTCCATCACAGTCAATACTTTTACAAAATAATAAGTTAAATACTGCGGACAAGATAATATTAAGTAAAGAATCATCATCGTTACCAATTTCTGTCAAAAGTCCTGAAACAAATGCAGAATTTAATATCCCTGATGATGTAAATGAATTTTATGTTGTTAAAAAATCAATTGATTTTATTGGAATTGTAACTAATGTTGGTCTTACAACTTTTTCGAATGGATTATTTTTCTTAGATGGTGGTTCAAATGATTATGGATATCAATTTACTACAGTTGAGGATCAAATAACTGCAGATTCTAATAGAATTACAACCACAGTATCAATTTCAACTTCTCATAATTTGCAAGTTGGTGATAAAGTAAAATTAAATGTTAGACCAGATTTAAATGTTGGTATAGGAACAAGCACGTCCATAAGAGTTAAGTATAAAGATGGAAATCTATTGATAAATGAAATCAAGTTTACTTCTTCAGAAGTAAACAATATTGATAATATATTATCAATATACCAACATAATTTCCATACCGGACAAAAAATATTCTATGACTCCGAAGACAATGTAATATCTGGACTATCTACTGGAGAATATTTCGTATATAAAATTGATGATGACAATATCAAATTGTCAGAAACATATTTAGAATCAATTTCAACTCCACCAACTGTAGTTTCATTTGGATCTGTTGGGGGAAATCTACAGATAATAAGTTCAATAAATCCACCAATTTCAAATTATAGGAATAATAATTTAGTATTTGATCTATCAGATACTTCATTGTCTGGTTATGGTTTTAATGTTTACACTGATGATGGATATGAAAATGTATTTAATGCAATAAAAGATGATGGATTATTTGCAGTTTCTGGAATTGGAACTGTAGGTGTTTCCACTGATGCTGCATTAATTTTAGATTACACTGATAAAACTCCAGCAATATTGTATTACAATTTGACAGAATCTGGAATTCCAGTATCAACTACAGATAAAGATGTAAAACAATATTCTCAAATAACATATAAATCTAGCATTTATAATGGAGAATTTCCAATCATTGGTATAACTGATCAATCTTTTGATATTTGTATACCAAGAATACCTGAAAGATTATCATACAATTCTTCAGACTGTGATCGTTTAGAATATAGCACTACATCATTAAGTGCAAGAGGTCCAATTAAAAAACTATTCGTAGTTAATCAAGGTTACCCTCTTAAGAATTTACCTTCATTCTTATCAGTGAGCAGCTCTCTTGGTAAAGGGGCATTCTTAGTTCCAACATCAAAATCTATCGGAAAGATATTAAGTAGCAGAATTACAAATGAAGGTTTTGATTACTCATCAGATAATACTATTAGACCTGTAGCTAGTGTTCCAAAATCTTTATATCTAACAAATACCAATAAAATAAATTCTGTAAGTGTATTGAATGGAGGATCTGATTACAGTTTTGCTCCAATATTGATAATAGTTGACCCACAGAATGGTGAAGTTATAAACTCTGGATTTTTAGATCCAATAATGTCCGGATCTTCAATATCTAGTGTAGATATTAACATATCTCCTGCCGGTCTTCCAGATGGAGAAGTATTAATTAGATCCATTAATAACAGTAATGGTGTTAATATTGATCGAGTAGAATATTCTCCATCTGGAACAGTAACTTGCACAATAACAACACCAATTGCAGGATTCTCATCTCCATTATTTGAGTTGGGAGAAAAAATATATGTTGAAGGAATTGAAAAGCAATCTTCAGATGGAACGGGATTCAATTCTGAGAATTATGGATACAACTTCTTTACTGTAAGTCAATATTTTGATACAAATCCAGTAAAAGTTGAATTTAATATTTCAAATTATTCAAATAATCCAGGAACACCTAAACAAGTTCAAGAAGGATCTGCATCTATAATCAAATATGATAATTACCCAAGATTCTCTATAGATAAATCTCTTTCATCTTTCTTTGAAGGTGAAAATCTACTTATAAATCGTGGAAATGGATTTGAAAATTCGGGACTGAAAGTTACAAAGGCAAATACTTCCAATATTAGAGTATTGGGCAATTTTACTCCAAAAATTGGTGATATATTAAAGGGAGAAAATACTTCAAGTGTAGGGACAGTTTCATACATAAAATCTAGTGATGCTGTATACAATTCTTCCTGGACCATAGTTAAAGATCTTGGGTGGACATTTAATACTGGAAAATTAAGTGAAAGTTTCCAAGTATTTTCTGATAATGATTATTATCAGAAAATGTCTTATTCTGTGAAGAGCACCAAGACATGGGATGAAATATCTTCAGTAATTAATCCATTAGTCCATATAAGTGGATTAAAAGATTTTGCAGATGTTCAAATAACTGGTAAAGCAGATTCTGGAATATCTACTGAGTCAAAAACTGAATTTGAACTGAAAAATAGTTTCTTCTCGGAGCTTAGAGTTGATAGAATTAATGATTTTGATTTGGCAATAGATGTAAACGTTACTAAAAATGGATCTAGTGATGTTTCTAGATCAGTAAAACTTAATAATACATATTTGCTAGATTTTGTTCTTTGCAAATCTAATAGAGTTTTGGATATTGATGATATAAGTGATGATTTTTCAAGCAAAAATGATAAAAGAAAAGAAAATGAAACAATTATATCAATAAATTCTTCAAATTATTATAATAAATTTTTAATACTTTCCAAAGATATTATCAGTGGAAAAATTCAATTTAATGAAATAATTTCACTTAATGATGATGAAAGTGTATATTCTCTATTTAAAACTCAAATTTCAAACGGAGAAAATATATTAGAAAGTATTATTCCATCATATGATGTGAACTTTAATTATATACTTGATGCATTTCCAGTAGATCCTGATAATTCTGCAATATCGTTCAAAATATTGAAGGAAACATTTATTAATGATTTTGTAGGATCAAATTCAAATGAATTAGGTTGCATTTCATTACTGTCTAGCAATGTGGAGGCAGAATCTGGCATATCTACTAGTGTCTATAATTTAGACACTAACGATTACTCTGCTGTCCATTCTAGTATTCAAATATTGAATGATGACAAATCTAAGATGAATTATGTTGAAATTTATGTTTCACATGATGGAAATGATACTTTTATAAATCAATATTATTTTGATTCTGAAGATGGATTTAGTTTCTCTTCACTAGGGCAATTTGAACCATCTTTAGATGGCGGAGAGTTATCATTAAATTATACAAGTAACACTGAGGAAAACTTAACTATTAGAAGTAGAAGTGTTGCATTTGGATCTACATCTTTGGGAATTGGGACATACAGATTCCTTTCAGAAAATCAACCAGATGGATCCGAAAGAACTGCTCTATATCAATCTCAATTTGATACAATAACATCAGGAACTGGAGAAGTATTCTCTATAGATTCTAATTTATTCTCTGCGGTCAAATCAACTGTCAAGGTAAGCACTGGTCAAACTAGCTCAGTCCATCAAGTTATTTCATTATTTGATGGTTCTGACGTATATGTTTCCGAATATCCATTCTTATCTGCTAGAAGTGAAGTTGGTGTAGGAACATTTATTGGAGATTTTTCTCTTGGACAGTTTAAATTATCGTTTAAACCTTATTCATACCCAGATGATGTTGAAATTATTTCCTTTAATCAATGCTTCTATAAAGATTACGATGAAATTAATCAACCATTAGATTTGAATTATTCCCCAGTTAATGAATCTCTAAGTTTAGCAAATTATTATGGAAACAATGTAGATTTGGGATATAAAGTTGATTTTGAAATGAATTATAAAGGTTCTCCAATATTTGCAAAATCTTTTGATCCATCAAATACTAGTGTAGTAGATTTTTCTACTAATTCATTCAATATTAAAGATCATTTATTTAATACTGGGGAAGAATTAAAATATACTCCAGGATCAACGTTTGTAGGAATTGGAAGTTCTCCTATAGGAATAGTTGAAACTGAGGATAATGTTGGAGTATTAACTGATCTTCTACCATCTACATTATATGCTATTAGAGATGATAATGATACATTTAGAGTAGCAACTAGAAAGGAATATGCTACTGCCGGATATGGTGTTACATTTACTTCTGTTGGAATTGGTAATTATCATCAAATTGAGATGGTAAAGAAAAATGAAAAATCTTTAATTTCAATTAATAATTTAGTTCAAAGTCCAATTTCATATACCTACATTAGTCATGTTCTTGCAAACAATTCTGGTCAAATTTCTGCTGGTGCCACTACTTTTGCTCTTAGTGGAATAAGTTCAATTAGACCTAAAGATGTATTGAGGATTGAAGATGAATATGCAATAGTTGAAAATGTTGGATATGGAACTGAAAGTGTAGGTCCCATAACATTCTCCGGAAATGAACCTTTAGTTGAAGTTTCTAGAGGATCTTTTGGATCTAAGGCGTTATCTCATCTAGATGGAACTAATTGTCAAATCTATAGGGGTGCATATAATATCAATGGAAATAAAATATACTTCATTGATCCACCAAAAGGAAATAATTTAGATTTAGTTCGTGCTAGTGAAAGTAATCTATCTATAGATCGAGATAGTTTTAATGGTAGAGTATTCTTGAGAAAGAGTTATGAAAGTAATGAAGTATATGATGACATTTCAGATCAATTTACTGGAATTGGACAAACATTCACATTAACTGCTCAAGGAATAAACACTGTAGGTTTAGGAACTAGTGGTGGTAATGGACTAGTATTCATTAATGGTGTCTTCCAATCACCAACTACTGAAAATAATTCCGATAATAATTATATTATTGAGGAAGATCTCAATCTTGGAATATCTAGTATCACCTTCACTGGAATAACATTTGAAGAAAATGATTTCTTATCTGAAATTGATATAAATCAGAATAAACTTCCAAGAGGAGGTGTTATTGTATCATATGGATCAACTGCAGGACTTGGTTTTGCACCTCTAGTTGGAGCATCAGTAACAGCAGTTTTAAATTCTGGTTCAATAATCTCTGTAGGAGAACAACCATCTGATGAGATTGGTTCTGGTTATTATGAAATTCCTTCAGTAGAAATTATCGATCCTGATCATAATGGTGATGATGCTATTATTAATGCAATTGTTGGTGCTGGTGGAACACTGGCATTTGATGTTGTCTTCGGTGGAACAGGTTATGTAAATCCATTTATAAATGTTGGATCACCATCTTATAGCAATCTCTCTATAATTGGTGTTTCTAGACTATCAGAGGGACCTACAACAGACTCTGGATTTGGTGCTCTTATAACTTTAGATGTAGGACCAAGTGATTCTGTTGGTATTGGTTCTACTCTTTACGAAGTTAAAGGATTTAATATTGTTAGAAATGGTTATGGTTTTAGAAGAGGCGATGTATTTAAACCAATTGGTCTAGTTACTGATAGAAATCTATCTGCTCCAATATATGATTTTGAAATTACTGTGGTAGATACATTTTCTGATGAATTTAGTGCTATTCAGATTGGGGAACTTGATTATATAGATTCTTTAGCACCATATCAAGATGGAAAGAGAGTCAGATTCCCACTAATTTACAGAGGAGAAAACTTAACTTTTGAGACTGATGAACTTGACGAAGAGTCTGAATTGATTGATTTGAACAATGTTTTAGTTATCTTTATAAATGGAGTTTTACAAGAACCAATAAAATCATATCAATTTAATGGTGGATCTACATTCACATTTACTTTCCCGCCAAAAGAATCTGATGACGTTAAGGTCTTCTTCTATAGAGGAACTAGAGGTGAAGATAGTCTTCAATTTGATATTGATGAAACTATACAAATTGGAGATACTGTTCAAATTGTATTAAACAATGAAATTGAAAATACAAAAACTCAAGATGAAAGAATTGTTTATTCCATAACAAGCTCTGATGTTTTCCAGACAAATATATATCAGTATGTTGGTATAGATGATCAAAATTATAAGCCATTGCATTGGACAAAACAAAAATCTGACTTAATACTTAATAATGAGGAATTATCAAAAGCAAGAAGATTAAAATCATCTCAAGTATATCCAACTGCCAATATTATAAGTAATTTTGATGCAAATTCAACAGAAATATATGTTGATGATATTAGTTTATTTGATTATGAGGATGAAACTATAATTAATTTTGATGCTCTTGTATTTACAAACGCTGTTGGAGTTGGAACAACTATACCATCAAAAAATTATGAATTAATTTCTGGCGTAAATAATCTAGAAGGATTTAATGCTAGTGTAACTAGCATATCTCCAACTTCTGGAATTGGTGCTGCTGATGGAATTGAATTTGTAATTAGTAGAGACCCATTCACGTTCACTAATTTTACTGTTGGAACAGTATTTTATATTACTGAGACTAATGTTGGACAGGGAGTCATTTCCTTAGATAATTCTGGATCAAATACTTTATCAATATCCACATCATTTGTCAATAACATTTATCAAGTTGCATCTTTCAATTCTTCAACTGGAACTATAGTATGCAATGTCGATTCCGGATCAAATCTTTCTGGAATAACAACTTCAGGAACATTAAATTATCCTGTAGGAAAACTTTCTTGGGGAAGACTTTCTGGATTCCAGAGAAGATCTGTTGATCCACTAGATATTGATATAATGGGATATACTTCTAGTGTTGGTATGACATCTGATTCATATAATTCTGGATTATCAACATATCCCATCATTCAGAGAAGAAACTTTGGATTCAGAGATAGTGGTGCTCTAATAGTATAAATATAAGAAAAAAGTTATATAGATGTCCGCACTTGTAACAGATCAATTTAGAATTGAAAATTCTTCGAATTTTGTAGAATCTATAAAAGATTCTACAAATTCTTATTATATCTGGGTTGGATTGCCAAATCCAAGTGTTTATACTGGATTTGCTAGAAATGAAAACTGGCAGGGATCTCCAGGTGTTTCTGAAGGTTTTGTCCCAAATCCAGTTGATAATCTTAGCTATTTGAATCAATATAAAGATACTCTACTTTTTGGAAAAAGAGTAACTTCTTCTAGTGTAAGAAGAGTTGTGAAGAGAGTTGATTGGGTTAGAGGTAAAAAATATGATATGTATAGACATGATTATAGTTTTTCAAATCTAACTACAGTATCAAAAAGACCAAGATTATTCGATTCTGAATTTTATGTAATTAATAGTGAATATAATGTGTATATTTGCATAAAAAATGGAAGTGGTGCAGGAAATAATCAGGCAAATCAATCTCAATATGAACCAAAATTTACTGATTTAGAACCATCTGCTGCAGGAAATGGTTCAGATGGATATGTGTGGAAATATTTGTTTACTATTTCACCTTCAGATATTATAAAATTTGATTCTACAGAATATATACCATTACCAAACGACTGGTCAACATCAACTGACTCAAATATTGTAAGTGTAAGAGAATATGGCAATTCTGATTTAAATGAAAATCAGATTAAAACTGTTTTTATTGCTGAAAGTGGTTCAGGATATACTTCAGGTGAAGTTTCAATCTTAGGTGATGGTTCTGGAGCTAAAGTTTCAATAGAAACAAATTCCGCAGGAGAAATAATTAATACTACCGTAACTTCCGGAGGTTCTGGATATTCATATGGTATTGTTGACTTAGGAAATTTACAACCAATTGGAAATATATCCAATCCAGCAAAATTAATTCCAATTATCCCACCATCAAAAGGTCATGGGTATGATATTTACACCGAATTGGGTGCAGATAAGGTATTATTATATACTAGATTTGATTCTTCAACTAGAGATTTTCCAGTAAATTCTAGATTTTGTCAAATTGGTATTGTAAAAAATCCAAAAGAATATGCATCGGATCAAATTTATTATGGTGGAGAATTTTCAAATTTACAATCAATTATTTTTGATAGCGTAAATGAATTTTCTCCAACAGTTGGAGAAAAAATTAAACAAACAATTACTGGAGTTGGGACTGCAGTTGGATATGTAGCATCTTATGATGACGATACTAAGGTTTTAAAGTATTTTACTGATAGATCTCTTTATAATGGTGATTCTAATGATGAAACTGATTATATTGGTGTTTCTGTTGATGGGAGAAATATAGATTTTACCAATGCAGGATTAAACGTAATTGGAGAATCTAGTGGTTTTTCTGGAAGTATTTTAAATTTCTCTGGAATAACTACAAACATCCAAAATTCAATTGTAAATCTGGGAGTCAATTTTACTGAAGGACTTGCTTCTTCAGAGATAAATAAAAGAACGGGGGATATTTTATATATTGACAATAGACCTCTAGTCTATAGAAATGAAAGACAAAAAGAAGACATCAAAATCATTCTCGAATTTTAACCAATGGCACAAAAAACTAATTTAAATGTAAGTCCTTATTTTGATGATTTCGATGCTGAAGATAATTATTATAAAGTATTATTTAAGCCTGGGACTCCCATTCAGTCTAGAGAATTAAATAATCTCCAGTCAATACTACAAAATCAAATTGAATCCTTTGGAAGTCATATATTTAAAGAGGGTTCATTAGTAATACCTGGAAGTGTTACATATGATCCTCAATATTTTGCTGTTAAATTAAATCAAACATACTCGAATATTGATATTCGATCATATATTGAGCAATATATAGGAAAGCAAATTGAAGGGGAAACCTCTGGAGTAACTGCAATAGTTCAGAGAATAGAATTTCCAAATGAAACCAACAATTTAGATTATATTACACTATATGTAAAATATCTTGATGCTAATAATGATAATGTTATTAGTTCTTTTGAAGATGGAGAATCGTTAATATCAAACGTAGCAATTACTTATAGTGAAAATACTGTAATTAATGAAGATACTCCATTTGCAACTTTATTGGAAGTAGACGCTACCGCTATTGGGTCTGCAGTATCAATAACTGATGGAATATACTTCATACGAGGGACATTTGCAAAGGTATATAAACAAACTTTAATTTTAGATTATTATACAAATACTCCATCATACAGGGTTGGTCTTCAAGTATCTGAAGAAATTGTAAGTGCTAAAGATGATAATCAATTGTATGATAATGCTAAAGGATTTAATAATTATTCAGCACCAGGATCAGATAGATTTAAATTGACATTAACTTTAGATAAGAAAGAATTAGGAACAGTAGAATCTGATGTCGATTTTATAGAAATTCTCAGAATAGATGGTGGAGATATAAAGAAAATTACAGTAAAGAACCAATATTCATTAATTAGAGACTATCTGGCAAAAAGAACATTTGAAGAATCTGGAAATTATTCTGTAGCACCATTCAAATTATCACTACACAACTCTTTAAATAATAATATTGATAGTGAAGGATTATTTTTCCAAAATGAATTTACCGATGAGGGTAATATACCTTCAGATGATTTAATGTGCCTAAAATTATCACCAGGAAAGGCATATGTAAGAGGATTTGATATTGACAAACCAGTCACTACAATAATTGATGCCAATAAACCAAGAAAAACGCAAAAAGTAGAATCTCAAATAGTTACTTTTGATTTTGGAAATTTAATTAGAGTAAATAATGTTTATGGAGCACCAAGATTAAATTATATTGTAGAGTTGCATAATGCAAGAAGAACTGCTGGCAATCCATTTACTACCAGTAAAATTGGAGAAGCTAAAATTTATAGTTTTTCATTGACAGATGCAAAATATACTGGACCAGAATCTAGTTGGGATCTTTATCTTTATGATATTCAGACATACACTAAGATAACGTTGACTAGTGGAACAATATCTAATGCTGAATTGCCAGAATCTTCATTTGTAAAAGGAGCAGATAGTAGTGCAACTGGATATGCAGTTACTTCTGGTGGAGGATCATCTACTATATTACTATCGCAAACTTCTGGAAAATTTTCTTCTGGTGAAAAGTTAATAATTAATGGTTTTGAAACAAATTATATTATTTCCACAGCAGTTTCATATAGTATTTCTGATATTAAGCAAGTATATCAAGATGTAGCAAATACTTCATATCAAAATGCATTTCTTTGCGACACTGTTTTACAAAATGTAACCCCAGTAGGATTTAATGCTTCAGACACTTTAGTAATAGGACCTACTGGTGAAGCAACATCTCCTGGAAATTCATTTTCTACAGTTAATGTTGGAGATATTGTAAGATATCAGCATCCAGATTTTTCAGATGAAGTTTATAATGTTATTACTGGAGTAAATGCTTCTTCATTAACACTAGAATCAGTTTTAAGTGTTGCTGGAGTATGTGAAGGAACTGTCCAAGGAAGTTTCACCGCATCTTCATTCTCTATAGGATCACCAAGAGTAGTAAATACTAATTCTACAGGTTTATATGAATCTCTTCCAGATAGAGTAATTTCTTCTATAGATTTAAGTTCTGTATCTTTAACATTTAGTGCTCAAACTAATATAACTAGATCAGCTGGTAGTCCTATTGTAATTTCAGTATCTGATTTTGACGTTCCAAATACATCAAATTTCTTACCATATGATGAAGAGAGATATTCCATTCATTATACAGATGGAACTATAGAGCCTTTAGATTCTACTAAAGTTACAGTTTCGGGAAATCAAGTAACATTTTCTAATTTCGATGATACCAATAAAGTAACAGATGTTATTATTGCAACTTTTAGTAGACAAAATATAACCAATAAATCAAAAACATTAGTTCGCAGTCAAGTAACAAATATTACATTATCAAAATATAAAGAGTCTGGAAGTGACCCATCTACAACAATTAATGACGGATTGGCATATAATCAATATTATGGTTTAAGAGTTCAAGATGAAGAAATTTGCCTGAATTATCCAGATGTAGTTAAAGTGTGGGCAGTATATGAATCTTTAGATACCAATGCTCCAGTTTTAGACAAATTGACATTTAGTTCTGTATTAAATGTTGAGGAAAATGTTATTGTTGGTGAAAATGTTATTGGAAACTCTAGCAGATGTATAGCAAGAGTAGTTTCAAAATCTGCAGAGACTGTCGAGATTGTTTATTTAAATAATAATAGATTTATAGAAAGTGAAGTAGTAACATTTAGTGAAACTGGATTATCTAGTGAAATTGGAGAAATAATTGATGGAAGTTATTTGAATTTAACAAATTCTTATAGATTAGATAAAGGTCAAAGAGAACAATATTATGATTACTCTAGAATAGTAAGAGTTCTATCTAAAGAAGAACCATCCAAAAAACTTCTAATAGTATTTGATTATTTTTCTGTTCCAAATAATGATACTGGCGATATTATTTCGGTTTTATCATATCCTAGTGACCAATATAAAAATATACCACTACTGAATTCTGGAACTATAAGAGCATCTGATGTTCTGGATTTCAGACCTAGAGTAACAGAAGGATTTAGTCAAACAAACGTATCACCATTTTACTACACAAATAGAGATTTTAGCACTAAAATTGATTTAAATATATCTCCAAATGAAGGAGCTTTATTATCATATGACAGATATCTTGGAAGAATTGACAAAGTATATTTGGATAAAAATGGAAACTTTATTTATCTTGAGGGTCAATCTGCTTCAGATCCAAAATCTCCTGTAAAGAAAGATGATATAATGGAATTAGCAACTGTTGAAGTTCCACCATATCTATATGATATTAAAAATGCATTGATAACGATTAAAGATAATCGAAGATATACAATGAGAGACATTGGTGTCATTGAAAATAGATTAGAAAATCTTGAAAGAGTAACTTCTTTATCACTTTTGGAGTTAAATACTCAAAATCTTCAAATACAAGATGCTGAAGGATTTAATAGGTTTAAGACCGGATTTTTTGCAGATGCATTTAAAGATTTGGATAGAGCAGATCTTTTATATACTTTTTCTGAAATAAGTAATAATCTTGGTGGACTAACTCCCCTATCTGCAAAAAATAGTCTTAAGAATTTCCTAGCACCAAAATTAAATGTTGGAGATAGTCAAATTGATTTATCTACCGATTATGAATTGATTGATACTAAAGCTGTAAAGAGAGGTCCATGTGTCTTATTGGATTATGAACCAGAATTATGGGTAGAACAGACTTTAGCTACTCAAGTTGAAAATGTAAATCCATTCCATGTAGTAACTTATAGGGGACTAGTTACATTATCCCCAAGTAGAGATAATTGGACAAGAACTATTCAATTGGAAGATGTTGTCATTAACATCAGAAATTCAAGTAGTTCTTCATCATCTCAAACTGTTCAAGGTAGAGATATTGTAACTGAAATTGCAAACTGGGATATTGCCCAAGGAGAAAGATTAGAAGTTATTACTGGTCAAGTAAGTAGCACTTCAACTTCCACATCAACTAGCACTTCTTTCAGCTCTTCAAGTAGAACTGACCTTGTAGACACATATGCTGAAGAGTATATGAGATCGAGGAATGTTACCTTTAATGTAACAAATACAAAACCATATACTAGATATTACCAATTCTTAGACGGGAACAGTGCTGTAGACTTTATTCCAAAGTTTATTGAAATTGCTTCAGATAGTTCATTGCAAGAATATGGATCAAGTAAAGATTATATAATTGGTGAGACTGTTATTGGATATGATAAACAAAATAATCAAATTATTTCTTTTAGAGTAGCAGCTCCAAATCATAAAACTGGTTCATTTAATAGTCCAGCAACTGTATATGAAGTAAACCCATATATTAGATCTGAACTTTTACCTGATGACTACACAAATACTTCTAAAGTTATTAACGTTGATTTATTAGCACTTTCAGAAGAAGCTCAGGGATTATATTCTGGATATGTAAATGTTGGAACAAAGTTAATAGGACAAACTAGTGGTGCTGTTTCTTATGTTAAGGATTTGAAATTAGTTTCAGATAACTTTGGAGATCTTGCTGGTTCATTCTTCCTTAAAGATCCAAATACAGTTCCTGCACCATCTGTAAGGATTAATACTGGAACAAAAACATTTAGAATTACATCTAGTCAAAATAATACTCCAATAATACCAGGAAGCACTCAAATTTCAGCAGCAGAAGCACAATATTTATCTGAAGGAACTGTTGAAGAGTATCAAACTACCATAACAAATGTAACTACAGTTACGACAGTAGTAACAACAACTACTACTGTTCAAAACACTGTTGATGCATATTTTGATCCTCTTGCACAATCATTCTCAGTAGGAGGATCTGGAACTACTAATAATGATGAAGAAGGTTCATTCCTATGTGAATTTGATCTTTTCTTTGCAAATAAAGATTCTGGAAGTAATCCAATTACCGTTCAGATCAGGACAGTTGAATTGGGAACTCCAACTAGAGTTGTTATCGGACCTCCAGTTGTTCTTAAACCAAGTGATATTGCAACATCCACTGCAGGTGATGTTGCAACAAGAGTAAAACTACCATATCCAATATATTTGGCACCAAATCAGGAATATGCCATAGTATTATTGGCACCAGAAAGCACTGAATACGAAGTTTTCATTGCAGAAATGGGTAAAGCAGTATTGAAACCATCAACTCTGCCAAATTCAGAAACTCAATTCTATACTCAACAATTTGCGATGGGTAGTCTCTTCCTTTCGCAAAACGGATCCATTTGGACTCCAAATCAGTTCCAAGATCTTAAGTTTAGACTGTATCGTTGCAAGTTCAAAAACTCTGCCGCAAATGCATATTTCTTCAATCCTACCCTAGATAGGAGTAATGGATATGTAAGAAGATTAACTGAAAATCCTGTTACCACAATTCCAAGAAGAATATCTGTAACTTTCGATGATTTATCTATCTCAACTCTCGGATATGATATTGATTCAATAATTGGAGTAAAGATATCTGAAACAGAAAAAGATCAAAATTATGGATCAGTAGTCTCTGTTGGAGCATCTGTAGTTTCATTAGCAGTTCTTGATGGCGGATCTGGATATTCAGATGGATTTAATTTTGCAACAAGTTCTGTTGGAAGTAATGCATTTGGGCTTGAATGTGACATAGTTACATCAGATGGTGCGATTATTAGTGCTACTCCATCCCCATTTAATTTAGGATCAGGTTATATTGAGGGAAGTATTATTGAAGTTGATACCGCAAATGGTAGAGGTGGAAGATTAATAGTAACTACAGATCCAACTATCATTAATACATTATATCTTGGTGGGGTTCAAGGAGAATCATTTACTGTAGATGGAACAAATAATTTAGTAGTATATGATAGTGGAGGAAATAGAAATACATTTACTCCTCCAGTATTAATTACAAATTCAAATACTGTTTCCGAAATATTCTCTGGAAAATATATGGCGGTAAATCATTTCAATCATGGAATGTATGCAAGCAATAATAAAATAAAATTATCAGGAATTTTACCATCAGATATTTCATACACTATAACACAAGCAGTATCTTCTTCAGACTCTACAATTTCGGTATCCGATATTGATAAATTCTCAACTTTTGAAGGTGTTCCAGTAAGTAGTGAAAATCCAGGATATGCAATTATTCAAAATGAAATTATAAAGTATGAAAGCACTTCAACTGGAGTTCTAGATATTGTTTCTAGAGGACAAGATTCAACGTTAACACTTGACTATCCATCTGGAACTCCGATAAGAAAATATGAATTGCAAGGAGTATCTTTAAGGAGAATAAATACCACTCATACAATTAGCGATTATGACATAGGAATAGATAGATATTTTATTGAAATTGATAGAACTGCAAATGGTCCAGATAGATCAATTGATAATACAACTTTAAATTATCCACTACTATCGTTCTCATCTCAACTATCTTGTGGTGGACCTAATGTATTTGCATCAGAAAATATACAATATAATGCAATCGTTCCATACTTTAATATAGTTTCCCCAACAAATTCCACAAAAGTTACTGGAAGAATTCGATCTGTTAGTGGAACAAGTGCAAATGGAACTGAAGTATCTTTTGAGGATCTAGGATTTGAAGACGTAATTTTAAATAATTTAAATACTTTCGATAAGACTAGAATTGTTTGTTCAAAAGTAAATGAAGATAACTTCCTATCTGGACTTCCCAGAAATAAATCATATACTTCGGCATTAACTTTAGAGACAAGCAATCAATATCTATCACCAATAGTTTTCTTAGATAATTGTTTTACTGAATTTAGATCTTATAGAGTGAATAGTCCTATTACAGATTATTCTACAGATTTAAGAGTAAATACTTTCGATAGAGATCCACATGCTGCTACATATGTTACTAGAGATATTTTGCTGAAAAATCCAGCAACATCACTCAAAGTTATTATTTCAGCATATAGACATTCATCAGCAGACTTTAGAGTTCTATATAGTTTAATTAGACCTGATTCTAGTGAAGTTCTTCAGAATTATGAATTATTCCCAGGATATGATAATTTAACATCAGATTCTGATGGAGATGGATATTTGGATGTTGTTGATCCATCTAGAAATAGTGGATTGCCAGATTTATTTGTTAGACCAAGTAAATCTAATGAATTTTTTGATTATGAATTCTCAGTTGGAAATCTTCCACAATTTATTGGATTTAAAATTAAAGTTGTTATGTCATCAACTAATCAGGCATATCCAATTGTATTAAGAGACGTTAGAGCACTTGCAGTAAGATGATCAGAGTAGAAGGACATTCAAATTTATACAGAGATGAAAGATCAGGATCTATTGTTAATACTGATGATCTTTCCTATAATCAGTATTTAAATACTGTAAATAATAGGAAGAAAAAACAAAATGAAATAGAAAATATCAAAAAAGATATTGAAGAGATAAAATCATTACTTAAGGAGATTATAAATGGATCCAAATAGCATTTCTTTAGATTCAATGTCCAAAAATTTTGAATATGAAAGGGTTTCCAGATTAGTAGATAATATGGAAATGGATGATTTGAAAAATATATCAAAATACTTCTGCAAAATGTATCTTAAACAACAAGAAGTGATTACCTCTCTTATGAATGTTGAAATATAAATATACCTGTAGGAGCATTTTTATTAATGGCAAAACCTTCAAGTAGAAAAGAATTAATTGAATATTGTAAAAGAAGGTTAGGCGCACCTGTCCTTGAGATAAATGTTGCCGAAGAACAAATTGATGATATTGTTGATGATTGCATTCAATATTTTCAAGAACGTCACTTTGACGGTGTTGCTCAAACTTACCTGAAGTATAAAATAACTCAAGAAGATATTGATAGAGGAAGAGCAAGTAAAACAGATGGACCTGGAGTAGAATCAACAGAAGTTACTACTAATATAGTTGGAACAGCAACTACATTCACATATGCAGAAACCAGCAATTATTTAAAAATTCCAGATTATGTGATAGGTGTCAACAAAATATATCAATTTGAAGGTTCTAATAGTATTGCAAGTGGTATGTTTAGTATAAAATATCAATTGTTTTTGAATGATGTTTATTATTGGGGATCAACAGAACTTTTAACTTATGCAATGACTAAAACATATCTCGAAGATATTGACTTTTTACTCACTACACAAAAGCAAATAAGATTTAATAAGAGATCTAATAGATTGTATTTAGATATTGATTGGTCTGCATTAACAGCAGGAGAATATATGATTATAGATTGCTACAGAGCATTAGATCCATTAAATTATGAAGAAATATGGAATGATTCATTCCTAAAACAGTATATTACATCATCTATTAAAAAGCAATGGGGACAAAACTTAATTAAATTCCAAGGAGTAAAACTTCCTGGTGGAGTGGAGTTTAATGGAAGACAACTTTATGATGATGGGCAAAGAGAAATAGAAGATTTAATGTCTAAAATGTCTTCAACTTATGAATTACCTCCACTTGATATGATAGGATAAAAATATGTTAAATCCATTTTTCTTACAAGGATCTAAGGGTGAACAAGGTCTTATACAAGATCTTGTTAATGAACAAATAAAAATGTATGGTGTTGATGTATACTATATTCCAAGAAAATATATTTTACAGAATACCATAATAAGAGAAGTAATAGAATCTAAATTTGATGCTGCTTTTCCTATAGAAGCATACGTTTCTACATATGATGGATATGGTGGTCAAGGAACTTTATTGTCTAAATTTGGAATTCAAGAGTCTGATGATTTAACATTAGTAATATCAAGAGAAAAATTTGAACTTTACATAACACCGTTAATCAAAAATTTACAAGACATTGAAATATCAGATAGACCAAAAGAGGGTGATTTAATATTTTTCCCACTAGGCGAAAGAATATTTGAAATTAAATACGTTGAACATGAATCTCCATTTTACCAACTACAGAAGAATTATGTTTACGAATTGAGATGTGAACTATTCAGATATGAAAATGAAATTATTGATACTAGTATTGAAGAAATTGATACTCAATTAGAAGATGAAGGATACATTACTACTGTAGAATTTATTGGTGCTGGAACCAGTGCAAGAGCTTCTGCAATTATGGGGACAGGATATATTGATAAAATTTACCTTGACAACGATGGTTATGGATATCTAACTCCACCAGAAATAAGAATAGAATCACCACCAAATATTGGAATTACTGCAAAAGCGATAGCAGTAACAACAAATAAAAACAATACCCACTCAATTGAAGAAATTATATTAACGTTTGCTGGAGTAAATTATATTACCCCACCAAAAATAGAAATAATTAGTGATACGGGTAGAGGAGCTATAGCAACATGCAGTCTTGGTGTGGGAACTGCTGTTGTTGGTTATAAAATGTTTGATTTTGGAAGTGGATACACTACAGAAACCGCTGTTGTAACAGTAGAAGATCCACCATCCGATAATCCTATTGGTTTTGCAACTGCTGTAGGTATTGCTTCTGTAACAAATGGACAGATATTCTCCATAAATGTTGCAAATACGGGATTGGGATATACTCAAAAGTCTCCAGGTCCAAATGTTAGTATATCCTTACCAGCAGAAACTATTGGATATGGAACTTATATTTTCAATGAAATAGTTACTGGTTCACAATCTGGCGTAAAAGCAAGAGTGAAGTCATGGGATTCATTAAACTTTAAGTTAAATGTTGCCCCAATATCTAGTGATACAAATAATGTATTGTTCTATTCTGGAGAATCTGTTGTTGGATCAACATCTCTAGCATCTTATGTAGTGAAACAGTATGATTCTAGAGATACTAATGATAAATATTCTGATAATACTAATATTGAAAATGAAGCTTTTGAAATTTTAGATTTCACAGAAGAAAATCCATTTGGGAACTACTAATGTTAGGAACATATTTTTATCACGAAATAATAAGAAAAACAATAATTGGATTTGGGACATTATTCAATACTATCCACATTAAGCATATTGATCCAACATCAAAGACTCTATCTGATATTGAAGTTCCATTGAGTTATGGACCAACTCAAAAATTTCTTGCTAGATTGAGAGAAGAGGAACAATTAAATAAACCAGTTTCAATTACTCTCCCAAGACTTTCTTTTGAGGTTACATCAATACAATATGATGCATCAAGAAAATCTTCTGTAACACAAACATTTAGATCCAGTGATGGACAAAATATTAAAAAGGTATTTTTACCAGTTCCATATAACATTGGGTTTCAATTAAATCTAATGTCAAAATTTCAAGATGATGCCCTACAAGTTACCGAACAAATACTTCCATTTTTCCAACCTTCATTCAATATAACTATAGACTTAGCAGACTCTATTGGAGAAAAGAGAGATGTTCCAATTGTTTTGGATAGTATAAATTTCACTGATGATTATGAAGGTGATTTTAATAGCAGAAGAATATTAATATATACTTTTAACTTTACTGCAAAAACATATTTATTTGGTCCTATTGCAGATTCTACAGATGGACTCATTAGAAAAGTTCAAGTTGATATGTATGCTGATACTAATATAAAAACTGCAACAAGAGAAGTCAGATATACTGTTACTCCAGATCCTATTGATGCAAACCCTGGAGATGATTATGGATATACAGAATCAATTGAAATGTATTTTGACAGTAAAGATTATAGTCCAACAAATCAATTAGACAAGTAGTAACATGGATAATATTAATGATGACAATATTTTGCCAGTAGAAGTAGACTCTACTGTAACTAATACTGAAATAGTAAAATCCAAAAAATCTGATCATATAGATAAAGATTATGATTATGTTAGAGCAAATTTATATTCATTAATAGAAAAAGGACAAGAAGCTATTAATGAAGTGATGGAAGTTGCAGGTGAGGGTGGAAGTCCAAGAGCGTATGAAGTTGCTGGACAGTTAATAAAAAGTGTTTCAGAAACTACAGATAAACTGATAGATCTACAGAAAAAACTTAGAGATATTGATTCTGAAGTTACTAAAACAACAAATAACGTTACAAATAATGCAGTTTTTGTTGGATCGACCTCAGATTTATCAAAATTACTAAAACAAGGATTTCTAAATAATAATAAGCCAAAAGATCAATAAAATTCTCATGAAAAAAGACCATGAAATATCAATGGCACATTCTCAGTTGAATAAAACTGTAGAAAATATAAAAAAACTGAGAAAGTCTCTTGGTAAAAAGGAAAAAAATATTCCTGCATGGGTTCAAGCTAAGATTACTGATACTGAACATAATATGGATGCTGCTTCTGGATACATGGATGAAGCAAAAAAATGTTGGAAAGGATATAAAAAGAAAGGAACTCAAAAATTATTTGGAAAAACTTACAACCGCTGCGTAAAGGCAGGTTATGAAGTTGAAGGTGAAGTTTTGGATGAAAAGCGCGATGGAAAATCTGCAAAAGATCCTGGATATTCATTGAGAGATTGGTTTAAAGGTGGTGGATGGGTTCAGGCAGGAGGTAAATATGATGGTAAACCATGCGCAAAACAACCTGGACAGAAAACTAAACCTTTTTGTAGAGATGCAGATGATCGTGCTGCAATGAGTAAAGATAAAAGAAACAAGAGAGCTGCTAAAAAACGTAAAGAAGATCCTAATCCAAATAGAAGGGGTAAAGCTAAAATGGTCACTGAAAAGAAAGATGCTTGTTACCACAAGGTAAAGTCCAGATATAAAGTTTGGCCTAGTGCATATGCATCTGGAGCATTGGTAAAGTGCCGTAAAGTTGGTGCTTCTAGCTGGGGAAATAAATCCGAATCCCTTGATGGAATTACATTTTCGCAATTCATGTCTGAAGCAAAATCTGCGGCATGGACTAGAAAATCCGGAAAAAATCCCGAAGGTGGATTAAATGAGAAAGGAAGAAAATCATATGAAAGACAAAATCCCGGATCTGATCTTAAAGCACCAAGTAAAAAAGTTGGAAATCCCCGTAGAGCATCTTTTTGTGCTCGAATGAAAGGAATGAAAAGTAAATTAACATCAAATAAAACTGCTAGAGATCCCGATAGCAGAATTAACAAGTCCCTCAGAGCCTGGAATTGCTAAAATGAAAAAAGATCTATCAGAAAACATCACTATTCAAGGTGATTTTAACGGAACATTGAATGTTGGAAACTCTTCACCAGAACCAAAAAATTTTGGTGAGTCATTTACTGCAGATGTAATGTGGCAAGGTAATTTGTATAGAATGGATTTAACTAGTGCAAATATTCCAACTAGAGAATCTCTTGGAGAAGAGATTCAAAGAGAATATCCAGGTGCTGTTGTCCATAACATCTATCCATCAAACGTAAATAATAATAGCACATTAAAAATTACAGGACTACAAAGATATCAACCAGAAAGACTAACTTGGACTAACTAATTATGGCTCAGTGGAATAAAAATCAACAAGATTATTTGAATCAAGAAAGGACTTTATTTGAAGTTTTTATGTGTGCCGATAGATACGGCAATATTGGCAACTGTGGGGTAACTACAGGAGCAGGAAGTGGTGGATATGATGCTTTTGGTAGATCAAGAACATCAGAACCATTTACTCTTGCAGATTATTCCCATCAATATGGATTAAATGAAAATATTTTATCCAAAAAAGTTGGAGCTGCATCTACTGTAGAACATCTTACAAATAAAGCTTCTGCATCACTTATAGTTGGAGATGGAAATTCTGATTATGTGATACATCAAACTAGAATGTATCACCATTACATGCCAGGAAAATCTCAATTTGCACTTTCAAGTTTTAATTTCCAAGATGTTAGAGAAAATACAGTAAAAAGAACTGGATATTTTGATGATAGAAATGGAGTATTTGTTCAGCAAGATGGTAATGGATCTATTTCTATTGTAAAAAGAGATTATATTTCCGGAATCGCTACAGATACTATTATAAATCAATCAGATTGGAATTTAGACAAACTTGATGGATCAACTCAATCTGGAATAAGTCTTAATTTTACAAAAACTCAGTTATTTGCAACAGATTTTCAATGGTTAGGAGTAGGTAGAATTAGGTGTGGGTTTGTTATTGGAGGAAATTTAATTTACTGCCATGAATTTAATCATTCTAATGTAGAGGAAAACGTATATTGGAGTCATCCATCTTTACCTATTAGATGTGAAGTTAGAAATACCGATTCTACTATCGGTATTACTTCTATGCAACAAATATGTTCTACAGTATTAAGTGAAGGTGGATATGAAGAAAGTGGACTTGAATATGCTGCTGGAGTAACTGCTCCAATTACAATTACTGGATCAAATAGTTCTCCAAATCATATCAAATGCATTGCTGCTATTAGATTAAAAAATACTTTTAATGGATATCCAAATAGATCTGTAATAAGACTTACAGATCTTCAAATTCTTTCAACATCATCACCATGCAAATGGACTCTTTATAGAGTTCCAAATACTTCAAATGTAACCGGTGGAACATGGGAAAGTATTGGAGAAGATTCTTCTATTGAATATAACTTTAGTGCTCAAACTTCATTTAACTTAATTGGTGCATACCCAAAAATAACTGGTTATGTTGCAGCAAATAATCCTTCGGGAAAACAAGCATCTGGAACAATATCATTAAGTCCTTCCAGTGCAAAATCCAACTTTATTGCCCAAAATATAGATAGTAATGATAGCAATATGTTCATTGTAGTGATACAGAACTTAACTACAAATGCAGATACTGAAGCATTTGTTTCAATTCAATGGAGAGAAACTAGGTAATCTTATGAGTGACGATATTTATCTTGGTAATCCGAATTTAAAAAAGGCAAATACCCAAATAGAGTTTACAGAGGAACAAATTATTGAGTTCCTTAAATGTAAAGAAGACCCAGTATATTTTGCAAGAAACTATATTAAGATTGTTTCTCTTGATCATGGTCTTGTGCCATTTGAGATGTATCCATTTCAGGAAAAACTTATTCAGAATTTCCATGATAATAGGTTTAATATCTGTAAAATGCCACGTCAGACTGGTAAGTCTACTACTTGTGTATCATATCTTCTACATTACGCTGTTTTTAACGATAATGTTAACATAGCAATTCTAGCAAACAAAGCATCAACTGCAAGAGATCTTCTTGGAAGGTTACAACTTGCTTATGAAAACTTGCCAAAATGGATGCAGCAAGGTATTATATCATGGAACAAAGGTAGTTTAGAATTAGAAAATGGCTCCAAAATTTCATCTAACTCTACTTCTTCATCTGCTGTCCGAGGCGGATCCTATAATGTCATCTTTCTTGACGAATTCGCTTTCATCCCGAATCACATTGCTGATGACTTTTTTGCCTCTGTTTATCCTACTATTTCTTCTGGCCAAAGCACAAAGGTAATTATTGTTTCTACCCCTAGAGGTATGAATCATTTTTATCGAATGTGGCATGATGCCGAAAGAGATAAGAATGAATACGTGCCCACAGAAGTTCATTGGTCAGAGGTCCCTGGAAGGGACCAGGCTTGGAAAGAACAGACAATTGCGAATACATCTGAGCAACAGTTCAAAGTTGAGTTTGAGTGCGAATTTCTGGGGTCTGTCAATACATTAATTAATCCAGCAAAATTAAAAAATTTAGTATATGAAGACCCATTAAGAAAAAATGCAGGTCTTGACATATATCATAATCCAGAAAAAAATAATAATTATTTAATTACAGTTGACGTTGCTCGTGGTATGGGTAACGATTATTCGGCATTCATTGTTTTTGACATAACTAGATTTCCTTATCGTGTTGTTGGAAAATATAGAAACAATGAAATAAAGCCCATGCTTTTTCCAAGCATAATTCAAGAAATTGGAAAGGCATATAATGATGCTTGGATTTTGATTGAGGTAAATGATATTGGTGATCAAGTAGCAAGTATTCTACACTTTGATTTGGAATATGACAACATATTAATGTGTGCCATGAGAGGGCGTGCAGGTCAAGTTGTTGGATCGGGATTTAGTGGAAAGAAATCTCAACTTGGCGTTAGAATGACTGCAGCTGTTAAGAAATTGGGTTGTTCTAATTTAAAAACATTATTAGAAGATGATAAACTGTTGACTGTAGATTACGATATTATTTCAGAATTAACAACTTTTTCCCAAAAGCATAATTCATTCGAAGCTGAAGAAGGATGTAATGATGACTTGGCAATGTGCTTAGTAATATTCTCTTGGTTAGTTGCGCAAGACTATTTTAGAGAAATGACAGATAATGACGTTAGAAAAAGAATTTATGAAGAACAAAAAAATCAAATAGAACAAGATATGGCACCATTTGGTTTTATTTTAGATGGTGTAAGTGAAGAGGAGAATTTTGTAGATAAAAATACTGGAGATTATTGGATGTTAGCATCTAAAGACAATAAAAATGAGGCAATTGACGTATGGAACGTTGATGAATATGGTGATAGGTCATATATGTGGGATTATAGGTAGTTAAAAAAGGAGGAATTTATAAATATTTCTAGATTAATTCTGGTTTTTGTAGGAGAGTAAAAGATGCCACTTAATTTAGCATCTCCTGGAATTGTAGTAAAAGAAATTGATTTAACTGTAGGTAGAGTAACTCCATCTTCAGATAAAATTGGAGCAATTGTAGCACCTTTTGCAAAAGGTCCTGTAAATTATCCAATTTTAATAGAGAATGAAAACGATTTACTAAACAATTTTGGAGAACCATATCAAGATGATAAGCAATTTGAGCACTGGTTAGTTGCTTCATCTTATTTGGCATACGGAGGTTCTTTAAATGTAGTAAGAGCTGGTGGTGATAAGCTTAAGAATGCACGTATTATTGGATTTAGTTCCGAAGCAGTTGACTTAGATGCTGAAATTACTATTGAAAGTGATGAAGATTATAATAATTTAGGATATAATGAAAATCCTCTTGCAAATGTTTTCATTTCTGCAAAAAATCCAGGATCCTGGGCAAATGGAATAAAAGTTGCAGTAATTGATGCACAAAGTGACCAATATGTTTCTGTAGCACGTAGTGATCTTGGCATAGGTCTTGACAATAGCGGTATTGCCGATAGTGGCATATCAGTAGGATCTATCGTATATCAAAAATATGAATCTGATAGCATTGCTGGAATTGGCACTACAACTAGCATTGGAACTGTACTTCTTAGAGGAACTGTTACCGGAGTATCTACAGGTTCAGGAGCAGCAGGTTATGATGTTTTAACCGTTAAAGTTAATTATATTGTAGATGAGGATAATAATATAATTAGTTCTGCAGAATATACACCATATGGTGTATATAAATTTACTGAAGGTAAGCAAATAGAAAGTAATTTAAATACTCCTTCATACTGGAAAATTGCAAATACGGAAGATTGGTTTGATCAACAAACAATAGATGTCAATGAAAAAGTCACTTTAAATTGGAATAGTATTGCTCCAAGACCAGGAACATCTCAATTTGCAGAATCTAGGGGAACATTGGATGATGAAGTTCACATTGTAGTGATAGATTCTTCTGGCAATATTACAGGAAATGCTGGAACAATTTTAGAAAAAAATCTAAATCTTTCTAAAGCTTCTAACGCAAAATTTTCAGTTGGTAGTGATTCTTACTGGAGAAAGTTTTTATTAGATAATTCTTCATATATTTACGGTTTGTCCGGACCTTCTGGAATTACTTCAACATCTGATAATGTTTTGTTGATGCCATATTCTTATTTGGAGGAGGGAGATCCAACATTACCAGAGACTCAAAATTGGGATCAACCAACTAAAGATGGATTAATATTTGGTTCTTTTGGATCAAGAACATTAACTTTAGTAAATGGTAAAAATTATAATGGAGAATCTGGAATTACAACATCTGCTAATGGTAAAGGACCATTTGAAACAGACTTGCCAAATTTAGTATCTGGATATGACTTATTCCAAAATACTGAAGAAATTAATGTAGATTTTCTGCTAATGGGATCTACTGCTTATAGTAAAGAATCTGCCCAAGCATTAGCAAATAAGTTAATTCAAGTTGCAGAACAAAGAAAAGATGCTATTGCATTCATTTCTCCACATAGAGGTGCATCTTTAACTGATACAAATGATAAAGTATCAGTTAAATCTTCAAGTGAAGATATTACTAATAATATTTTAGAATTTTATTCTGCAATAACTTCTTCTACTTATGCAGTATTTGATACTGGACATAAGTATATGTTCGATAGATTTACAAATGGATTTAAATATGTTCCATTGAATGGAGACATTGCTGGAATTTGTGCAAGGAATGACATTAATAATTTCCCATGGTATTCACCAGCAGGAACAAATAGAGGTGCAATTTTAAATTCTGTAAAACTTGCATATAATCCAACAAAATCACAAAGAGATAGACTTTATACAAATAGAATTAATCCAGTAATCTTCTCGCCAGGATCTGGAATGGTTCTCTTTGGTGATAGAACTGGATATGCAAAAGCTTCTGCTTTCGATAGAATTAATGTTAGAAGATTGTTTATCTATCTAGAAGAGGCAATTGGAAGAGCTGCTAAAGATTCTCTCTTTGAATTTAATGATGAGTTGACAAGAACAAACTTTGTAAATACGGTTGAACCTTTCCTACGTGATGTCCAGGCTAAGAGAGGTATTTTTGATTATGTTGTCATTTGTGATGAAACCAACAATACTGCTGCAGTAATTGATAATAATGAATTTATTGCGGATATCTACATTAAACCTGCAAGATCAGTTAATTTTGTTGGTCTGAACTTTATTGCCACTAAGACTGGTGTTGATTTTGAAGAAGTAATCGGTAACTTTTAATTTAGAGGTTTAAAAAACAATGGCAACAAGAAATCAATTTAATCCACCACCACTAAGAAAAATTACGGACTTCAAATCAAGGTTAACCGGTGGTGGTGCAAGATCAAACCTTTTTGAAGTCGTATTATCTTTCCCAGGAATTGCACCAGCAAGTTCAGTAGTTCTCGATAAATCGAGATTCTTAGTAAAAGCTGCAAATCTTCCAGCTTCTAATATTGCTCCAATTGCTGTTCCTTTTAGAGGAAGAACTTTACAGGTTGCTGGTGACAGAACCTTTGATAGTTGGACAGTTACCATTATGAATGATACTGATTTTTCAATCAGATCTGCTTTTGAAAACTGGATGAATAAAATTAATAGAGTTTCAGATAGCACTGGAGAAACGGATCCATCTTCATATACTGCAGATGCATTTGTATATCAACTAGATCGTGATGGTTCTACTTTAAGAGCATATCACTTCTATGACATTTTCCCATCTCAAGTTGGTTCAATTGCTCTTGATTATGAGACCAGCACAATTCAACAATTTACAGTTGAATTCCAGATTCTCTGGTGGGAAGCTATTAAAGGAAACTCTTCTGCTGCTGGCGGAAGAAATATCAACTAAATATATAAGATAAGTTAAATTAAGTTTATAAAATGGCGAAACTTTTTGGTTTTTCGATTGAAGATAACAATAATAAGCCCAACTCTGTAGTTTCCCCCGTTCCTCAGTCAGATGAGGACGGGGTTGATTATTATATTCAGTCAGGTTTTTACGGACAATATGTAGATATTGAAGGGGTATATAAGACAGAGCATGATTTAATTAAAAAATATAGAGAAATATCACTTCATCCAGAATGTGACAATGTTATTGAAAGCATTGTAAATGAAGCGATTGTAAGTGATCTTTATGACTCTCCAGTTGAAATTGAATTATCTAACTTAAATGCAAGTGATAAACTTAAAGAAATTATAAGATCTGAATTTAAGTATATTAAAGAGATGATCGATTTTGATCGAAAATCTCATGAAATTTTTAGGAATTGGTATGTTGATGGGCGAGTATTTTATTTGAAAGTTATCGATCAAAAAAATCCCTCTGCAGGAATTCAAGAACTAAGATATATTGATCCACTAAAAATTAAACATATAAGGCAAGAAAAGAAAAAGAATTCGGATCAAACTATAAACATAAATGTAAGATCTAGTGGAGAATCATATGATTTTCCTGAGATTGAAGAATATTATGTATATACTCCTTCTGGACAAACAGCATTTTCGGCGCCAAAGAAAAATATAAAAATTGCAAAAGACTCTATCACATACTGCACTTCAGGTCTTGTTGATAGGAATAAAGGAACTATTCTTTCTTATTTGCATAAGGCAATTAAATCTGTCAATCAATTGAGAATGATTGAAGATTCTCTCGTCATCTATAGATTGTCAAGAGCACCAGAACGTCGTATTTTCTACATTGATGTTGGCAATCTTCCAAAGGTAAAGGCTGAGCAATACTTGCGAGAAGTCATGTCTCGCTATAGAAACAAACTTGTATATGATGCAAGTAGTGGCGAAATTCGTGATGATAAAAAGTATATGAGTATGCTTGAAGATTTTTGGCTTCCAAGAAGAGAGGGTGGTAGAGGAACCGAGATTACAACACTTCCTGGTGGACAAAATCTTGGTGAGCTATCTGACGTTGAATATTTCCAAAAGAAACTCTATAGATCATTAGGAGTTCCAGAAACAAGAATTGCTGGTGGTGGAGATGGATTTAACCTGGGAAGATCATCTGAAATTCTTCGTGATGAATTAATGTTCTCAAAATTTGTGGGTAGATTGAGAAAGAGATTCTCAAATTTGTTCAATGATATTTTAAAGAGTCAATTAATACTTAAGAATATTGTTTCTTTGGAAGATTGGAATGTAATGAGTGATCATATTCAATATGATTTCTTATATGACAATCATTTTGCAGAATTAAAAGAAGCAGAATTGCTAACAAATAGACTAACTTTAGCAACTACTGTCGAACCTTTCATTGGAAAATATTACTCTACTGAATATGTTCGCAGAAGAATTTTACGTCAAACTGACTCTGAAATCATAGAGATTGATATTCAAATTGAGGATGAAATTGAAAAAGGAATCCTACCAGATCCAAATGCTCCTGTTGATGAAAATGGAAATCCACTTCCAATGGAAGGAGACATGCAGCAAGGTCAAAATGGACAAGTTCCAATGGAACCAGGAATTGATGATTCTACTGTAGAAGTTCCAGAGCCAAAAACTCCTAAGGGAGGAAAAATATAAATAAATTTATAATAATCATTGTATTTTTATGGAAGAACTTATAGATTTGATTGCGACTAACTCGCCACCATCTGAAATTTCAGATAGTATAAAGCAAATATTATTTGCAAAATCTGTTGAAAGAATTGACTCGATTAGACCAGAAGTTGCAAATTCAATGTTCAATAGAGGGAATGAAGAATGACGGTAAAACCACTATCTTTATCATTTGATTTATCCACAATCACTACTATTGATAATGCATCGGTATTTTCGGTCATTAATACCAATAACGCTGCAGTAAAATTAATAATTGATAATGGTGTATCCCCTGTTGAAATTCATCTATCTGCTGGAGAAAGATTGACAGTAGAGAAAGAATATACTGCAACTGTTCTTGGTGAATTATCTGGAGGTGGAGTAATTACAGCATCAACAGTCTTTGCGAATAAAGTAGCATACACAAATTAAAAAAATGAAACTAATCACAGAAGAAGTATCTAAAGTAAGTATTATTACTGAAGGTAAAGGAAGTTCAAAAAAACTCTATATTGAAGGAGTCTTCTTACAAGGAGATATTAAAAATCGCAATGGAAGAATGTATCCAATAGATACTCTTTCTAGAGAAGTTAATAGATATTGTGAGAATTTTGTAAACAAAGGACGTGCTCTTGGTGAACTCGGACATCCAGATGGTCCAACAGTTAATCTTGATAGAGTTTCCCATAAAATTACCTCATTAGTTAGAGAAGGTAATAATTTTAAAGGTAAAGCTCAACTTCTAAGCACTCCAATGGGAAAGATTGCATCTTCTCTTATTGATGAGGGTGTAATGCTTGGTGTTTCTTCACGTGGTGTTGGTTCTTTGAAAGAAGATCGCAATGGTTGTAAAGTTGTTGGTGAAGACTTTATGTTAGCAACTGCTGCTGATATTGTTGCCGATCCTTCTGCTCCAGATGCCTTTGTTCAAGGAATCATGGAGGGTAAAGAATGGGTTTGGGAAGGAGGAAAACTTCGCGAACATCTTGCCGAAAAAACTCAAAAGAGAATTAATACATTAGTTCAACAGAGAGCTTTGGAAGAACATAAGTTAAATTTATTCCAAGAATTTCTTTCAAATCTTTAAATTATAAATAAATATAGATTATAACAAATAAGATCTAAAAACAATGTCCGTTGGTAGTAATTTACAAGAAATGGAAAACGTAGTAACCAAAGGGGCAGCACCTGCCGAACCCATGCAAAATATCGCACAGAATGCATCTGGAGTTATGGTTCCAGGTCAAACTGGTTCATGGGAAGATCTAGGTGGCCCTACTCCAGAAAACTATCGTCCCGATGACGATTCTTCTGCTCTCAAAACTCCTGGCGCAACTTTATCTCAAGTTAGAGATGTTGTAAATGCTAAGGCATCTGCACCAGAACCTATGGCAACTGCAAAGGAAGAAACTGAGAGTTCTGAAGAAGTTGTTGCCGAAGAGGAGATTGTTGAGGAGGACTTGGTTGATGAAGAAATTGAAACTGAAGAAGTAACGGAAGAAGAAGTATTAGAATACGATATTGAATCTGATGTTAATGCTCTATTAGAAGGAGAAAATCTTTCTGAAGAGTTCCAAGAAAAAGCACGTTTAATCTTTGAGTCTGCAATTAATTCAAAAGTAAATGAAATTAAAGAGCAACTCGAAGAAAATTATCAAAATGCTTTAATCGAAGAAGTAGAAACGATTAAAGAAGAACTTGTAGATCGTGTCGATTCATACCTTGAGTATGTTGCTGACGAGTGGATTCAAGAAAATGCACTTGCAGTAGAGCACGGTCTTAAGTCTGAAATGACAGAATCATTCCTAAATGGAATGAAGAGTCTTTTTGAAGATCATTATGTAACAATCCCTGAAGATAAATATGATGTAATCGAGAGTATGGTAGATAAACTTGATGAAATGGAAGAAAAACTCAACGAGCAAATTGAAAGAAATGTTGCTCTGAATAGAAGATTAGCAGAGTCAGTTGCTGATGTAATTTTTGCAGATGTCGCTGAGGGTCTTGCACTCTCACAAAAAGACAAACTCGCTTCTCTTGCCGAAAATGTTGAGTTTGATAGTGAAGAGAGCTATCGTGAGAAACTAGTTACTCTGAGAGAATCATATTTCCCAGCAAATACTAGTGCTCAAAGAGATGACTCTGAGAGTCTGTATGAAGAAGTACTTACCGAAGAAGCAGAAGTTTCAACTCCAGCAACTTCAGTAATGGATGCTTATCTTCAAACTCTTAGTAGAGTCGCTAAAAAGTGATTTTTAAATCATAAAGTCAAACAAAACTTTTTTAAAGAGGTTAACTCAAATGCAGATGTACAATACAGAATATCTGCAGGAGAAGTGGTCACCAATCCTTGATTATCAAGGAATGGATCCAATCAAAGATTCACATCGTAGAGCGGTAACTGCTATCCTGCTAGAGAACCAAGAGAAAGAATTACGTGAGGAAAGAGCATTCCTCAGCGAAGCAAGCCCAACAAACTCTGCCGGAACTGGTGGATTTAGTGGTAGTGCTTCAAACACAACAGGAACTCCTGTTGCAGGTTTTGATCCCGTTCTGATTTCACTAATCAGACGTTCAATGCCTAATCTGATCGCTTATGATCTTTGCGGCGTTCAGCCAATGAATGGTCCTACCGGACTCATCTTTGCAATGCGTTCGCGTTACAACAACCAGACTGGCGCAGAGACTTTCTACAACGAAGTCGATTCTGCATTCTCTGGTCAGAACAAGGGACTCAATCTCGAAGGTGGATTCACCGATGGAACCGTTGGTCTTGGAACCACGGCACAAGGTGGAAGCAATCCTTCAATCCTCGATGCTTCAAATCAAGCAAATAACGCTGCTCCTGGCAATAGCCAGTATAACGTTGGCGGTGGTATGGAAACCGGTGCTTCTGAAGCACTCGGAGATGCTGCAGACAACTATTTCAACGAGATGGCGTTCTCGATTGAAAAGCTTACTGCAACTGCTAAGTCACGCGCACTCAAGGCAGAATATTCGCTAGAACTTGCACAAGACCTCAGAGCAATCCACGGTCTGAATGCAGAAGCTGAGTTGGCAAACATCCTCAGCACTGAAATTCTTGCTGAAATCAACCGAGAAATCATCAGAACCATCTATAAAGTTGCTGTTCCTGGTGCTCAGGTTAACACTGCTACCCCTGGTGCTTTTGACCTTGACGTTGATTCAAACGGTCGTTGGTCAGTTGAGAAGTTCAAGGGTCTTATCTTCCAGATCGAGCGCGATGCAAACGCAATTGCACAGCAAACTCGTAGAGGAAAGGGCAACATGATCCTCTGCTCCGCAGACGTTGCTTCAGCACTCACGATGGCAGGTGTTCTGGATTATACCCCTGCACTCAACGCTAACTTGAACGTTGATGACACTGGAAATACCTTCGCTGGTGTTCTCCAAGGTAAGTATAGAGTTTACATCGATCCATATTCTGCAAACGTTGCTGCTAACCAGTTCTACGTTGTAGGTTATAAGGGAACCAACCCTTATGATGCAGGTCTATTCTATTGCCCATACGTTCCTCTCCAAATGGTTCGTGCCGTTGGTGAGCAAACATTCCAGCCCAAGATTGGATTTAAGACCCGCTATGCGGTTGTCGCTAATCCATTCGCTAAGGGTGCAACCGAATCTGTTGCTCCTGACAACATCTCAACCAACTCGAACGTATACTACAGAAGAGTCAAGGTTCAGAACCTCATGTGATCCATCAGATTCACAACTCATAAAAAATGGAGGGTCTTCAGACCCTCTTTTTTTATATAAAAATAAAATGACCAATAAATAAATAAGAAAGGTAAAATGACATTTCCAAATCAAATAGAAAATAGAAATTTTTTATCTCCAGTTGGATTTAGATTTACATTATCAAAATATAAAAAAGTATCCTTCTTTTGCAATACTGCAAAAATACCAGCTATTAGTCTTGGGACTGAATTGCAGGCAACATACTTAAAAAACATTGATGTTCCTGGGGATATAATTACATATAATGATTTGACATTAACATTTTTAGTTGATGAGAATATGGAAAACTATTTGGAAATTCACAATTGGATAACAGGACTTGGTTTTCCAGAAACAACAAAACAATATAAGGATTTAATTACATCTGATGAATCTCAAGATATAAATGAAGGATTTAGTGATGGGACACTTTATATTTTAAATAGTAACTATAATACAGTAAGAAGTGTTATATTTCAAGATTTATATCCAGTATCATTATCTTCACTCGACTTTAATGCTTCAGAAACTGACATAGAATACTTTACAGCACAGGCAACTTTCAAGTATACTGTATATACAATACAATAAAAAAATATTTGATGATTATGAATCTAGATGAAATTCAGGATATGTGGAAAAAAGATTCTGTAATTGATCCTGATAATTTACATGATGAATCTTTAAAGATACCACAGTTACATGCTAAGTATTATACTTTATATAATACAATAACTTTACTTAGAGAAAAATCAAGAGAAACTTACAATAAAGTAAAGCTTGAACGATATAACTACTACTCAGGAAAGGCACCAGCAGAGGTTTATGACCAAGAACCGTTTCCATATAAAGTCAGAGATAAAGAAGCGCTACAGAGGCATCTAGATGCCGATGAGAGGTTAAATAAAATTGATCTTAAAATCAGATATTATGATATTATGCTCAAGTTTCTTGAGGAGATAATTAAAACAGTATCAAATAGAACATTTCAAATTAAGAATGCAATTGAATGGAATAGATTTCAAGCAGGATTTAATTAATAATATAACCTCTCCCATTGAGAGGTTTTTTTATTGTCAATAAATATTATTATATTGAACATTAATTTATGTCCCATTTGGTAATCTCAAAGAAGAACGAAGTATTTCTTCAGATTGAAGCAGAACCTCACATTTACTACGAACTGAGAGATGCATTTCAATTTGAAGTTCCAAATGCAAAGTATGCTCCAGCATACAAAAATAAATGGTGGGATGGGTTTATATATCTGTTTAATGTAAATACTAAAGAAATATATGTAGGTCTTTTAGATAAAGTTATTCGTTTTTGTGAGCAATATAATTATACATATGAATTTAAAGATAATAAGTATTATGGTCTTCCTTTTGAAGTGAATGAAAATATTTCAAAAGAGGGTGTCAAAGATTACATGAATTCTATTTGCAAATATTCCCCCCGTGACTACCAAATAGAGGGAGTATACGACGCTTTAAGACATAATAGAAAGTTATTGATATCTCCAACTGCTTCTGGAAAATCATTGATGATTTATTCAGTAGTGAGATATTATGTTGCGAAACAACAAAATATTCTTTTAGTTGTTCCAACGACATCCCTTGTAGAGCAGATGTATAAAGATTTTGAAGATTATGGATTTGATGTTGGTTCATATTGCCACAAAATTTATGCTGGTAAGGAAAGAGAAACAGATTCCCAAGTAATTATTACAACCTGGCAATCTATATACAAACTTCCTCGACAATATTTTTCAAGATTTAATGTAGTAATTGGAGATGAAGCACACCAGTTTAAATCAAAATCATTAGTATCTATAATGACAAAACTTTCTGATGCAAAATATAGATTTGGATTTACTGGAACTCTAGATGGCACCCAAACACATAAATGGGTTTTAGAGGGACTATTTGGACCATCATATAAAATTATTAAAACTAATGAATTGATGGAAAAAGGTCATGTTGCAAAATTAGATATTAAGGTTCTTTTACTTAAGCATAATCCACATAAATTTGAAACCTTTGAGGATGAAATTCAATACATTATAAATCATGAGAAAAGAAATAATTTTATTAAAAATTTAGCTTTAGATCTAAAGGGAAATACATTAGTTCTTTTTGCAAGAGTTGAAGGTCATGGAGAACCATTATACAATTTAATAAATAATAGCATCAGTGAAAATCGTCATGTATTTTTTGTTCATGGTGGTGTAGACACTGAAGATAGAGAAAAAGTTAGAGAAATCACAGAAAGGGAAGACAATGCAATTATTGTTGCTTCTTATGGCACTTTTAGCACTGGTATCAATATTAAAAATTTGCATAATGTAATCTTTGCTTCACCATCAAAATCTAGAATTAGGAATTTGCAATCAATTGGTAGAGTTTTAAGAAAGGGAAATAATAAAACTAAAGCAGTTTTATATGATATTGCCGATGATATCAATTACAAATCAAGAAACAATTATACACTCAATCATTTAATAGAAAGAATTAAAATTTATAATGAAGAAAATTTTAATTACGATATTGTAAACATACCTTTTAAAAAATAATGGGAGAAGAGTTTTACGCAATTATCAAACTGGTTTCTGGAGAAGAGATAATGTCTCTTGTAATGGTAGATGATACTAATGAAGAAACTGTTATTGTTCTTCAGAATCCAGTTACAATGAAAACATTTCAAAATCATCAAGGAGTTCACATAAAAGTAAGACCTTGGATGGAAATGTCTGATGATGATTTCTATATTATTAAAATGGATAAGATCATTACAATAACAGAAACTAGTAATGAAAGGATAATAAATCTTTACAATAAATTCATTGATGAAGATGAATATGATGAAATAAGTGTTTCTAATAATAGTTCTGGGAAGATAAAACCATCAGCTAAGATGGGATATATAGATTCTGTTAAAGAAGCTAGAAAGAAACTTGAAAATATCTTCAATAACTCTAAAGAAAGCTAAGAGCTATTATCTTTCTCTAACGGGAACAAACCTATTCTAATCATGTTTGCACCATATGTCAAGCTGTTGAAATAGACTTCAATACTGTGGTATAATGTGAACAAATAAAGGAATACAAAAATGCCATGCCAAAGAAAAAGACAGAACATTATGTCAACAACAAAGAGTTGTTACAAGCACTGATCGTATACAGAAAAAAATTACAACATTCTAGAGAAAACGATTTACCGAAACCACCAGTTACAAACTACTTGGGTGAATGTTTTTTTAAGATTGCAACTCGTTTATCATATAAACCAAACTTTGTCAATTACATGTTTAGAGAAGATATGATCTCTGATGGAATTGAGAATTGTGTTGAATATATTCATAACTTTGATCCAGAAAAATCTTCCAATCCATTTGCATATTTTACGCAAATCATTCATTACGCTTTTCTTAGAAGAATTCAAAAAGAGAAAAAGCAATTAGAAATTAAAGCCAAAATAATTGAAAGAACTGGATTTGATGAAGTCATGATGGTTGACAATAGCTTGCTTTCTGGGCACAGTTCGGAGTATAATAGCATTAAGGATTCAATTCATTACCGAAACAACAGATGAAAATTGCTGTAATTACAGATACTCATTATGGTGCAAAAAAAGGTTCAAAGAATCTTCATGATTATTTTGAACTTTTTTATAAGAATATCTTCTTCCCGACACTTGAAAAATATGATGTAAAATCTGTAATTCATATGGGAGATGCTTTTGATAGCAGAAAGTCCATTGATTATCAAAGTCTCGAATGGTCTAAGAGGGTTGTATTTGATAATCTAAAAAAGTATGATGTTCATATGATTATTGGAAATCATGACGTATACTATAAAGATACTAACAATATAAACTCTCCAGAACTTTTGTTAAAAACATACGACAACATTATTACATATAAAGATCCATCAGAAGTAAAAATTGGAAATTTGAGTATTCTATTTCTTCCTTGGATTAATAAAGAAAATCAAGAAAAAACTTTTGAACTAATTAAAAAAACAAATTGCAAATGTGCAATGGGACATCTTGAGTTTCAGGGTTTTAGGGTAAATAAGCAAGTTATCATGGAACATGGTTTAGATAGTAAATCATTTGATAAATTTGATAAAGTTTTTAGTGGACATTATCATACAAGATCTGATAATGGAAAGATTTTCTATTTGGGGAATCCATATGAAATGTATTGGACAGATGTTGATGATACTAGAGGATTTCACATTTTTGATACTGAAACTTTAGAACTTATTCCAATTAATAACACTTACAAATTGTTCCATAACATTTATTATGATGATACCCCCATTCAAACATTTAATTTCAGTAAGTATAAAAACAAAATTGTCAAAGTAGTTGTAAGGAAAAAATCAAAACCAAAAGAGTTTGATAAGTTTATTGACAAACTAAATCTTGCTGGAGTTGAAGATCTCAAAATTATTGAAAATTTTATAATAATTGAAAAGGAAGATTTTGAAGTAGATGAAGAAGAAAATACAATGTCAATATTGAATAGATATATTGATGATTCTGAATTTAATCTGGACAAGGGTAAAATAAAAATGATTTTTCAAGATATATACAGGCAATCTTGTGAGGTAACTTAAATGTTTCTTCTTACAATTAAAGATAATAGAGATGATGGAGCTTATGCAGTTCAAGATCAAAATGGTCAAAAAGTATTGTTTCTTTTCGAAGATGAAGACGATGCAACTAGATATGCATTAATGCTAGAGGACCAAGAATCTTCTGAGATGGATGTAGTTGAAGTTGATGATGATCTTGCAATAAAAACTTGTAAAATGTATAACTACAAGTATGCTGTAATTACTACTGATGATATTGTTGTTCCCCCCAGAAAATGATAACTTTTAAAAAAATTCGTTATAAAAATTTCCTTTCCACTGGAAATCATTTTACAGAAGTAAACTTCCAAAAAAATAATACTAATTTGATTGTTGGATCAAATGGATCTGGAAAATCTACTATTTTGGATGCTTTAACTTTTGTTCTCTTCAATAAAAGTTTTAGGAAAATTACAAAACCTCAATTAGTAAACTCTACAAATGAAAAAGACTGTGTTGTTGAAATTGAGTTTAGTATTAATGATAAGCAATATTTGGTAAGGAGAGGTATAAAGCCAAATATCTTTGACATTGTAGTTGATGGAATAACTCTCCATAAAGAATCTGACGATAGGTCAAATCAAAGAATTCTTGAAGAAAATATTTTAAAATTAAACTACAAATCATTTACCCAAATTGTTATTCTTGGTAGCAGTAGTTTTGTTCCTTTTATGCAATTAACAACTGCTAATCGCAGAGAAGTTATTGAAGATTTGTTGGATATTAGAATATTCTCTGTGATGAGTGGTGTTATAAAGGATAAGATTAGACTCGAACGAGATATTATTAAATCATTAAATGTAAAAAAAGAGAGTCTTTTTGATAAAGTAGAAATGCAGTCTAACTTTATTGAAGAACTTGAGAACCTGGGAAATTCAAAAATACTAGATAACAAAAATAAAATTATTTCTATCAATCAAGAAATTGATGAATTAGAAAAAACTAATGAAGAACTACACAAAGAAATTAAAAGTCTAATATCAGAGCAAGACAAGTTAGTTAACTACAAAGATAAGTTAGTAAAACTAAACAATTTGAAAGGAAAAATCTCCCAAAAAGTATCTGTTATTACTGAAGAGTATGAATTTTTTGATAAAAATACGGTTTGCCCAACATGCACACAAAATATTGAAGATTCTTTTCGGTTAAATAGAATTAGTGACGCTAAAAATAAAGCAAGAGAACTTAAAGAAGGTTATGAAGAACTTGAAAAATCAATTAAGTCTGAACAAGAAAGAGAGCGTCAGTTCAATGCACTTTCCAAGGAGATTAACAAATTAACTCATGATATTTCTCAAAACAATACTAGGTCTAAGATCAACAATAGACAAATCAGAGATCTTGAACATGAAATTCAAACTATTACCAGTCAGCTACAGGACAGAAATTCTGAACATGAGAAATTAGAACAATTTAAGGAAAATCTCCACAAGACAACAGAAAAACTATCAGACAAAAAACAAGAAATCGTTTATTACGATTTTGCCAATTCTTTACTAAAAGATGATGGCGTAAAAACAAAAATTATTAAAAAATATCTTCCGTTAATTAATCAACAAGTTAATCGTTATTTGCAAATGATGGAATTCTTCATCAACTTTAAACTTGATGAAGAATTTGATGAAACTATAGAATCTCCAATTCATGAAGATTTTTCATATTCTTCATTTAGTGAAGGTGAAAAAATGAGAATTGATCTAGCACTTCTTTTCACTTGGAGAGAAGTTGCTAGAATTAAAAACTCAGTAAATACTAACTTGTTGATTATGGATGAAGTTTTTGATTCTTCTCTAGATGGATTTGGAACGGAAGAGTTTTTAAAAATTATTAGATATGTAATTAAAGATGCTAATATTTTTGTAATATCACATAAAGTAGGATTGGAAGACAGATTTGATTCTGTAACAAAATTTGAAAAAGTAAAAGGATTTTCGAGGATTTTAAAATAACAAAATATACAACCAATCAGAAGTGCCTAAATAAGGCACTTTTTTTTTATAAATATTTTTAAACAAGATTTTAAGGGCGATGAATTCTAAAGATTATAGCGGATTGATGGAAGCATACAATAGTGTGTATGATAGGAGTGGAAATAATATCTCTCAAGAAGTATCTGAATTTTGTAGTGATTTGATGATCTTTGAAGAAGAAGCAGATCTTCAATATTTTGTTGAAGAACTCTTTAAAGATGAAGAATTAGTATTAGAATTCTATTATGATGTTCTATCATTCTCTTACGGTATTGATACAATTTTAACTGAAGAGGTTGAGTATCTTGATGAAGTTCGTGGTGCATTAATTTCTAGAGGACTAAAGGCTGCCGGTGGACTTCTTAAGAAATTGAAACCAGGGATTCAAAAAGCAGCAGCAACTGGAATGAATCAAAAGACCCTTGCCAAAAAGGGAATTAGACCTGTTGGATATAGTTCTAAGGGAAAAAAATTATCTGGTGATGTAGCTAATGATGAACTGGCAAGACAGGCAACTGCTAGAGCTGCCAAGAATGCTGCACCTGGACCTTCCTCACAGAAACCAGAAAAATATCTTGATATGCTCAAGGATAAGAAAGCATCGTCATCTTTGGCAGTGAGACAACCATCTGCAATTCAAAAAGGATGGGAAAGACATAAAGCAGCTGGTGGTCCATCAGCTGATACGATTAAAAAGAGAGCAATAACTGATACTGCTCTTACGACAATGCTTCCTGCCATGATGATGGCATTCCCAGGTGCAAAGACTGCTGCAAAAGCTGCAGCTCCAATTGTTAGATCGGCAACTACTGCAGCATCTGCTGCTTTACCCGCCGTTAAGACTGCCGCTAAAAAGGTTTCCAGTAAAATTGGCAATCCTTGGAATCAATTTCCCAAAAAAGCAACAAAGCAACTTGGTATTCCAAAAACTGGACCATCCAGTCGCCTTCCTGGAGGATCACTTCCTCCATCACCTGCACCAAAAGCATCTCTTCCCCCAGCATCATCAAAATCTAGTGCTATAGTTAAGTCTACTAAAGGTGGTGGAGTTGCAAGTGGAAAAATAGAACCAGTATCAGTTAGAGATGTAACATCAGCTCCTAAACTCAGTGGAAGTTCACCAAAGGCATCATTGCCAGGAAGATCTCAACAATTTATGGATGTTGAAAGAATGAATAAAATGTCTGGCGGTGGTTTGATGGGCACCAGAGATATTAAGGCTGGTGAACGTAGAGCACCAAAACCAGCTTGGGGATCAGGTGGATCAACCGGAAAGACTAGTGGTGGAGCAATTGTAAAGACTGGTAGTGGTGGAGCACTTGCAAAGACTGGTAGTGGTGGAGCACTTTCAACTAAGGGAGGACCACTTGCAAAGACTGGTAGTAGTGCTGCTACAGATGCGCGAATAGATGCAGTATCAATTAGAGATATGACTCCAAGACCAAAAAAACCAAAAGCTTTATCACCATCAAAATCTGACAAACCTACTTCAGACAATAAATCTTTATCTGCTGGACCAGAACCTACTGGAGGTAAACCTAAAGGTTCAGGATTTGGAAAAGCTGCTCTTGCTGCTGGATTGGGAGTTGCTGCTGGATATGCTGCTGGGGGAATGGGTAAAAAGAAAGATTCTTCAGTTGATGGTATTGGATCATCAGCAAAAGAAAAAGCTACAGGTGGAAGAACAGGTAGATCTACAGGTGGAGCAAGAACTACTGGTGGATCTACAGGTGGAGCAAGAACTACAGGTGGATCTACAGGTGGAGCAAGAACTACTGGTGGATCTACAGGTGGAGCAAGAACTACTGGTGGATCTACAGGTGGAGCAAGAACTACTGGTGGAGCAAAAGCAACTTCTCCAATGAAACCTAAAGGTGGAACTGTTTCTGATGTAAGTGGTGGTGAAAAACTTTCTTATATGCAACGTCAAGCAAAAGAACTTCGTGATATGAGAAAGAAATCTCAAGAGAGAACTATTTCTATGGGTGGCAAACCAGCAACTAAATTGGTGAGGGATGATTACAACTCAATTATTTTTAATTATTTGATTAGAGAAGGATATGCTGATAGTGAAAAGACTGCTTTCAGTATTATGAATGCAATGAGTGAAGATTGGAAAAACTCTATTCTCGGTTGAGACCACTTTTTAAACTGTCCACTAGGAGGTCTTCGGACCTCCTTTTTTTGTATAGTGGGTCCACACGCAAAAGACCAATGACCGTCAACCACGAAATCAAATCTCAACTTGCCAAACTGCTTGCCACTGAGGATTTGGTGGTAGAGCACAAGAAAGTTTCTACAGCATCTTTTGATGTGCTGAATAGAGTTCTAACTCTTCCTATGTGGGAACGTGCTTCTAGCATCGTATATGACATGCTGGTGGGTCATGAGGTTGGACATGCACTCTTCACTCCAAGTGATGAATGGTATTTTAGTATTCCCCTTCAATTTGTAAATATTGTAGAAGATGCTCGCATTGAGAAATTGATGAAGCGTAAGTATCTTGGTATCGGAAAGTCTTTCTATCGTGGATATAAAGAACTGAATGAGCAAGACTTCTTTGATATTGCTAATGAAGATATTTCTAAGTTTAATCTTGCCGACCGTGCCAACCTTTACTTTAAGATTGGCAACTTTGTTGATGTCCGTATTGAGCAAGGTAAAGAAGCAGAAATTATTGATCTGATTGCTAATACAGAAACTTTTGCCGATGTTCTGATTGCTGCTGAAGAACTTTATAAGTATTGTAAGAAAGAAAAGGAAAATAAAGAAGAGTCTTCAGCAGAGCAGAATCCTGAGGGAAATACTCAATCGGATGAGGGATCTCAGTCTTCTGAAAATTCACAGTCTTCTGAAAGCCAACCTCAGGAGCAATCTGAAGGTGGAGAACAGTCCACTGAACAACAATCTACTGAGGGTGATGAACAAGAAACTGAAAGTTCTGAACCTGAAGTTAAAACCGCAGAATCTCTTGATAGTAAGTTGAAGGAACTTATCAACGATAATTCATCTGATACCACTTACGTTGAGATTCCTCAGGTGAATCTTGATACTATTATTGGAAAGAATATTGAAATTCATAATGAGATTGATTCTTTCTTTGCTCGTCAACAAGAACAGATTGATGAGCATCACAAGGAAAACAATTGGGCAACTGTAAATCTGTATGCCAATGCAGATGTAGATTTCCGTAAGTTTAAAGTATCTGCTCAAAAGGAAGTCAACTATCTTGTGAAAGAGTTTGAGTGTAAGAAAGCAGCAGACTCTTATGCCCGTGCTACAACTGCCCGCACTGGTGTTCTGGACTGCACTAAACTTCATTCATACAAATACAATGAAGACCTCTTCAAGAAAGTTACCACTCTTGCAGATGGTAAGAATCACGGTCTAGTGTTTGTTCTTGACTGGTCTGGTTCTATGTCAGAGGTTATGGCAGATACCATTAAGCAACTCTATAACTTGATTTGGTTCTGTAAGAAGGTCTCTATTCCTTTTGATGTTTATGCCTTTACTAATGAGTGGCGTCGTGGTGGATATGATTACCAAACTAAACAGCATCTTGCTGTAGACACTACTCCTCACTATGAGAAGAAGGATGGTTTGTTTTGTGTTGACCCTAGTTTTTCTATGATGAATATTCTTACCAGTAAAGTTTCTGGTAATGATCTTGAGCACCAAATGCTTAACATTTGGCGAGTTGTATATTCTTTTGCTCGTTATTCTTGCGGATATACTCACCCAACTCGTCTTGGTCTTTCCGGAACTCCTTTGAATGAGGCATTCATTACTCTTCATCAAATTCTACCTAAGTTTCAGAAAGAGAACAAACTACAAAAAGTTCAGTGTATTGTTCTGACAGATGGTGAAGCAAACTATCTTCCTCACCACGTAACAGTTAAAAGGTATGCTGAGCCTTACATTGGAACTAAGAATACCTATACAAATACCTCAGTTCTTCGTGATCGTAAACTTGGAACTACCTACAAGTTTGGGTATGGGTGGAATGCTTTTAGTGATACAATGCTTCGTCACCTGAAAGATAAGTTTCCTTCAGTAAACTTTATTGGTATTCGTGTAGTTGAGGGTCGGAACGTGAATAGTTTTATCAAGATTTATCACGATCAGTATTCTGACGAATATAGTAAAATTCAAAAGGACTGGAAGAAACTTGGTAGTTTTGCTATCAAAGGTTCTGGGTATGATATTTACTTTGGACTTTCTTCTAGCAAACTTTCTCAGGAAGTTGAGTTTGAAGTAAAGGAAGATGCCACAAAGACCCAGATTAAATCTGCTTTTGTCAAATCTCTCAAGACTAAGAAACTTAATAAGAAAGTTTTAAGTCAGTTTATTGAATTGGTGGCATAAAATCATAAATATTTTTATGTGTTATTTAAGGTAAAAACATGAGTAAATTTGGACAACTATTAGGAATTTCTTCTCCAGCACCTGCTCTTGAAGTAACTGCTGCTCCAGCACCTGCTCCAGAACCAGTTGTAGAAGAACCAAAGAGAGCAAGAGATGAGAATGGTCATTTCGTTGCAGACGATCCAAGCACCCCTGAAAATGAGGCTTGGGAAGGTGGGGTTGCTCCTAAGAAAACGAGAAAGAGAACTCACAGAACAAAATGATGTGACAGTCAACTGACCGTCAACTCTGCCCCTGACTCTGCCCTGACTCTGCCCTATAATAACTTCGTTGAGACAAACACACGCATTTCGTAATGGCACTTTCCACTGACTACATTCGCACCTCTCTTCAGTCCCTTTATGGTGACAGCATCGCAGCAGGAGATATTCGTGCCTGGTGTGCTATGAATGGTAGTAACTACCAAACTGTCACCAACAAACTTGCCCAATACAAGGTTGGTCGTGGCAGTTGGGATCTTACCGTTCGGGAACAAATGGAGCAAAACTACCAGTCTAGCCCCACTATTCTTCCCGAACGGGAACAGCAAAATCTTATTCCTGAGAAAGATGATACCTTCGTCAAGTTTGGCAATTTTGGCGACATTCGCAAGATTATTCAATCGCGTCTCTTCTATCCCACGTTCATTACTGGACTTTCTGGCAATGGCAAAACGTTCAGTGTTGAGCAAGCATGTGCTCAACTCGGACGAGAACTTATCCGTGTAAACATTACGATTGAAACTGATGAAGATGACCTTATCGGTGGTTTTAGGCTTATTGATGGGAACACTTCATGGCATAACGGTCCCGTCGTCGAAGCACTGGAGCGAGGAGCAATTCTCCTTCTGGACGAAATCGACCTTGCTTCCAACAAAATCCTCTGCCTTCAGTCTATTCTAGAAGGCAAAGGTGTATTCCTGAAAAAGATTGGTAAGTATGTCCGTCCTGCTTCTGGGTTTAATGTATTCGCTACTGCTAACACTAAGGGAAAAGGTTCTGACGATGGACGCTTCATCGGCACCAATGTCCTCAACGAAGCTTTCCTTGAGCGATTCCCCGTAACTCTGGAGCAAGAGTATCCCACACCTGCAATTGAGCAAAAGATCCTTGAAGGTATTGCTCTGGACCTCAGTGTGGAAGATCGCTTGTTCTGTAAGCGTCTTGTAGACTGGGCAGACATTATCCGTAAGACTTTCTTCGACGGTGGTATTGAGGAAATCATTTCCACTCGTCGTCTTGTCCATATTATTCGTGCCTACAGCATCTTTGGCGATAAGGCAAAAGCAATCCAAGTTTGTGTAAACCGATTTGATGAAGAAACTAAGCAAGCGTTTTTGGAACTGTATGACAAAGTTGACGCAGACTTCCAAATGCCAATTGACGAGCAACAACAAAACTGATATAATTTCTATTGAAGAAACTATGAAA
>Ga0208150_1000031_pt1 | contig 54196 bp, 59 predicted proteins | sample DEB08_DNA_8_FD_184534 | JGI IMG/M metagenome (GOLD analysis project Ga0208150, IMG submission 184534) | Aqueous microbial communities from the Delaware River and Bay under freshwater to marine salinity gradient to study organic matter... | ecosystem: Environmental > Aquatic > Marine > Coastal ...
GATAAATCGCTATAAATACAACAATTTACGAATTTGACGGTAGGAATCCCTCTCTCTCCGCCAGTTTTTAAGTTATTGATTTACAGACTATTTTTATAGCCTGTTGCGCCTTAAGTACATTATAAGTACATTCGAGTCTTCAAGACAGGAGATTCGTATGGCTACTTTTCGGGAGCAAAGTGGGCGTTGTCAGGCTATCGTCAGGCGTCATGGCTACGCTCGTGTCGCTGAAACCTTCGATACTAAGACCGAAGCGAAGGCTTGGGCACGCAAAATTGAAGCGGCTATGGACAGCGGCAGCTACATGGATGCCGTTACACTAAACTACCGCACGATTGATGACTTTATAACCACCTACATCGATCATTTTCACCCGATCAAACCATTTGCTCGATCAAAACTCTCGGCACTCGACATTTGCCGCAGGAAATTTGGTAGGGACACAGTTCGTAATTTGACTGTCGACAAGCTGCTAAAATTTGCCCGAGAGCGGCGCGGAGAGGTGTCTCAAAGTACGTTATCAAAGCAGATGTACATCTTTGCTCGCGCTCTGGACGACGTAGCAGCCTTATCTTCATTGAAATTTGACAACCCCGTAAGGCAAGTCCTCCCCCTTCTAGACAGCTACGGCTTAACAGGCGGATCGCAGCAGCGTGATCGTCGAGTGACGAGTGACGAGCTGGATTTACTATTGTCGAGTGACGAGTGGGTCATTGACTACTTTAAATTGGCACTTGAAACAGCAATGCGCCAAGGGGAACTGCATAAGTTGGAATGGGGGGATGTTGATTTTGATGCGAAAACAATCACTGTGAGGGATGCGAAGCATAACAAACGCAAGATTGGCAACCATCGCACTATTCCTATGTTCCCTTCGGCAGAGAACTTGCTGCAAGAGTGGTATACACACCGTTTACCTGGTGATTTATGTGTGTTCACACACCCTAAACTGGCGTCTTCGGTCAGCGATAGCTTTGCAAAGCTAACTCGCCGCCTCGGTATAAAAGATCTGGTGTTCCATGATTCACGTCATGAGGCGATAAGTCGTTTTTTTGAAGTGGGGATGGCAGTTCAAGAGGTTGCACACATTTCTGGGCATTCTGACTGGAAGCAACTGAAGCGTTACACGAATTTAAAAGCTACAACAATAGGTGTAAAATATAGGGAGGACCTATAGTGGATTATGTAGGGCTTGTATCAGACATCTGGCCTCTATTTGTAGGGTTTATTGTTTTGGTGATGTCGATTAGCAAGTTGATGACACGAGTTGAAGTGCTTGAAGAGAAGGTGAAAGCTCTTTTTGACTTACACAACAACGGCAAAGGGAACTAAATGAAGTTTGCAGCAATTAAAAACATTATTGGCGCTGTAGCACCTACGATTGGGCAAGCGTTGGGTGGGCCATTGGGCGGCACAGCAGCTCAAGTAATCGCTGGCGTGTTGGGATGCCCTCCTGATGAGAAAAATATAGAAAAAGCGTTGGCTCAGGCTACTCCTGAGCAACTTACTGAAATCAAAAAAGCGGAAATTGAGTTTGAAACTCGAATGAAGGAGCTTGAAGTCGATGTTTTCGCACTGGAAACAAAAGATATTCAACACGCTAGAGAGAGTATGCGTGGAGATTGGACACCACGTGTTATTGCTATTGCGTGCGTTTTTTTCTTTGGAGCCTACATCGCCATGGTCACAATTCAAGATCCTGCTGCTAATGATGATGGCATTGTCAATCTTGTTTTGGGCTATCTTGGCGGCATTGTTTCTTCAATTATAAGTTTTTATTACGGCGCATCACACAAACATGAGGGTTAACCCGTGCACAGCAAAAGTACAAAAGGTAAGAAAAATTGCAAGATTAACGCTGCCCCTAAAAAAGCACCAAAGGGCAAGCGAAAAATGAAGAAGTCAGGGTACTAAGTACTCTGCAACATCAAGAGATAGGAAAATATAGGATTTGCCTATTTTTTTATGAGCAATTTCTAATCTTCCTTGAGCAATTTGATGATACAGCGTGCCTCGTTTTATTTTTAAAACGTCACACAACTGCTCAACTGTCATCGTCATACCATACTCCTCGACTAACTGCTTCTTTATATCGGATTTCAAAGTCTCGATTGATTTCGAGGAGTTGTTTACGGAGGCGGCGAAGGTAATGTTGGTCATAGAAGTGGGCTAACTTGCGTTTTTTGTGAAGGTTTTCGGTGTAGTACCGTAGATCGTCGAAAAGATAATCAAGGTCACTCATTCATCCAGTTCTCGAATTTGTTCCAAAGCTTTTCCATCAGGTATCCCAGTTCTTTAGTGGTAACTAGGAACACAAGTGCCAAGATTGCAATTGGAAAATAACAAAACCAAAGTGCAGTCATGACAGCTTGAGCGATGAAGCGCTTCATTTGTCGTAAATTTTTTCCAACGAAGGGATAGCTTCTCTTGCGTCGTAACCTGCCGCGACGAGGGAGTAGAACAAATGCTTTTTCATGTCGGATTCCTCGTCTTCTTTGTAACGGTGTCTCCACATATATTTGAAGCATTGCATTCGACCCCATAGTTTCATGGCGTCTTCACCAAAGACTTGTTTCATTGCGTCAATACATTCAATTCCATCACGGTGATAGTGGCTGGGGGATAGGATTTTGTCGTTCAATGCACCACCTGCGTATGTTTTTCAAATTCTAGTAGGATTTTTTCAAAGCTGCTTTGTAACGAGTCAAAGGCTTCTGGGTTTTTTCGTTGGTCTAAGTTGTAGAGCATGGTCCGCGTTGCAGCGAGCAGTGCTCTGGCTTCTTCTTTTGTAAAAGTCACGTTTAGTTCCATAGCTAGGGTGGCCCCTTTCTTCAAGAGTCGTAGGGGCCAAACGACCTCCTAGTGAAACTTAGTCTTTAGGTTCTTGTTTTTCTTTTTCCAAAGTCTGAAGAATTGCTATAAGTAAGAACCAAAGAAATTTACGCCACCCACTCAAGCTGCTTCCGTATCAAGTGAGTTTTTTGTAGCGTTAATGCTGGTGTAGAGCTGATTAGCTTCGTAGTACAACGCTTCGTTGCACCAACCTGCAAACTCGACAGTGAAGTTAAACCACTCACGATTGTTTTGTTTCATGAGCGTAGTGCCGAGTTGCCATACTGAAGAGAAGCGATCTCGACCTTCGTTACGAGTAATGATGGATGAGTTCCAAGCGTTACTAACAGCAAGCTTTGATCCAGACATGTAGATACGAGCAGGTGTCTTAACGGCACCGTTATCATCAAGAACTAGAACGCTGTGTGTACCAGTTTCTTGGATGTCGTAGTCTTCTGCATGGCTAGGATTAGCTTCGTAAACAGCTTTTTCAGCATCTTGACGAGTGTCAAAAATACCGAAGAAGCCACCACCTAATTGACGCTTTTTAAACACGTTGAATGTACGGTCGTACATGACGTTAACAACATACACTGTGTCCATTAACGAGTCGTCTAATGTTAAGTGCATTTGTCCAGGCTTTGCGCCAATAGAGTTAACTTGAGGCGAAAGAGCTTGGATAAGGTTGAGTTTTGGAACAACCACGTCATTTGCTGTGACGTTATCGTTACCTTTGCCTGACTGCTGCAAGTGAGCAGGAACGGCACCTTCTTCGTGCTTGATAAAACCGGGAAGATTGATATCTGACATACTTAAAAATCCTTATTGAGTTAATTGCGCGCTTTGCGGTAAGAGAGCTTCTCTACCGTGTTAGCGATGATGTGTGGCACGTCACTGCCCTCTTCACTTAAGTGTGAAACAAGTTCTCTGACTGCCGCGTTGTTGAAATCCCGTTTAAGGACGTGGAGATGTTCCTCTGCGTAAATCCATTTGAGGAAGTCTTCCCACTCTTCTGGGTTCGGGCGGTAGTACGTTTCTTCTTTCACACTGACTTGGCAACTTGCGTTACCCATGTTTTGGATACCGTGCTCGCGCATTGCATCCTTGAGTTTGGCTTCGATTGCCATTTTTTGACCGTTAAGGTTTTTCAATGTTTTGTTTTGCTCATCAATTGACGTACGAACGACGGTCAATTCTGCAAGCAAATCATCCATTGACTTTTCTTGTGGTTCTAACTGCATTACTGCTTCACTCATTGTGGTACTCCATAGGTGTTACCTATATTTAGGCTACTAAAACATCCAGCAAATCTTCGGAGCGAGATATTTTGTCCTGTAGTTTGGCGTATACGTCTATCTCCTTAGTGTCTCTGGCAGCTATACAGATAACTTCTGTTCGCTGCGTTTGACCAATACGGTATATCCGACGATTAAATTGCAAGAATTGCTCGCTTGAGTACGTCGGGGTACACCAGATTGTTGTGTTTGCTTTAGTTAGCGTTAAGCCATGGCTAGTGGCTTGGGGGTGGCAGAATAGAACTTGTAGCTCGCGTTTCTGGAATGATTCGACAATCTTTGCTCGATCATTAGGAGAAACTGTACCGTCGATGTAAGCGTACGTAATTCCGTACGTGTCAGCGAGTTCACAAAGAGCTAATCGTTCGTGCTGCCAGTTAAATGCGACAAGCGTGTGTGCACGTTCTTTAACGAGTTGCATTACAAGTTCGTAGCGGTCGTTATGTACGTGTACAGGCTTGCCACTTTCGTCGTAGACACTGCCTGACAGTATCTGCAACATTTTTTTGACTCGTGCTCCGGCGTGTACAGCAGATAAGCTGATTTCTCCTTTTTGATTGCGGAGTGTCGAGTCGGATTCCATCTCAAGATATGCGTCCATGACCTGTTTAGGCATGTCGACCAACAAGTGTGAGATTCTTGTGGAGGGGATGTCGACACAGTCTTCGAATGCAAATCGGATTGATAAGTCACTTACTGCGTCAGCGACAGCAGCGGGAGCGTGCGGCTTATCGACCCACCGTACGTGATCTTGGTATCCGATAGACTCAGGGACGCAAACTTGAGACCGATACTCAAAGAACTTGCGCCCAAGCCGTTGGCCTTCGTCAAGTATGAGCATCGGATGCCACAAATCTAGTACGGTATTTGGAATAGGCGTACCAGATAGCAGCGTCTTATGCTGGAAATGTTTAGACACTTTCAGCATAGCTTTACTGCGTTGCGTTGTACGGTTTTTGAACGCAGTAAATTCGTCAATTACTAGATCAGTAAAACCGTCTAGCAAATCTAAATGTTTTGACAGCCAGTTAACGCCATCATGATTTATCAAGACAATCTCGGCGGCGCTTTCAAATGCTTGTAACCTTTTTTTAGCAGGCTGCATTGCAATTGCATATCTAAAAGCTGTAAAGCGTTCAATGTCATCGCCCCAGCTTGGCCTTAAGATAGAAAGTGGCGCTACAACAAGTAGTCGTTTAGCTTGAAGTTGTTTATGCCGTTCCTCGAACCCCATGAGCGTACCCCGTGTTTTACCAGTACCGGGGTCAGAGGTATTGAGCACTAGCTCATTTGCCGCAGCAAAGTCAGCCATTGCTTGTTGGTGGGTATAGGCTTTCATTAACGCCACTCGCCAGGAACGTTAACCCAGCGGTACTTGCCGCCTACTTTCATGAATTTTTGATGTGTGAACAGCTTTTTACCGAAGAATAACAGCGCGCTGATGATTAAACCGCAAAATATGCCAGTTAGCATACCGCTGATGGTGCCTGTGATGGCGAACATCCAGCAGAGTAGTACAGTGACAACAACGTCAACGACTATGTCCATGCCGAGCATTTTGCGAATGAAATTAGAACCAAACTTGGCGACTAGGAATGCTATAGCGCCGACAACCATAAAACCTGCGATCATAAAACTCATCGGTATTTCTCCTGTATTGGTAGTTCATCGTGGGGTACATGCAACATTTGCTGGAGCGCCCATACATCGTATGCAGCGTCGTGTAATGCGTTGTGATGCACCATATTGTCTGGTCTCTTTAACTGTAAGTTAGTAGACAGCCCTAACGCTTCGAGCCATGTTCGGATGTCACGTACAAGCCAGTACTTCCAGGGGCTTGTGACGTTAAAGTCACGGAACATGTCATCCATAATGGACATGTCGAAGGTTGGTCCACGAGCAAACCACCTTGCTTGATTTTGTAAAAAAGCAACTTGTACATCATTGTTTTCGCAGAAGCTGGTAAACACTGAGTAAAATTCTCTGGGGTGTATGCAGTCTTCTTTTTTAACGTCGAGTACGCGTTGTGCTTCGCTACCTTGTCGTGCCCACCATTGCTGTGTTGAAACGTCTACATGGCGCCTAACTTCTATCTGGCAGTCACGATCAAAAAATATTTCTATACCTCCTTCTACAATGTCATTGAATGTTTGAGTTTTTTCTAAATCAAAAATGCAAATACCCATGGACAATACGACCGCATTGGCTCTAGTGCTGAGTGTTTCTATGTCCATGGATACTGCGATCAAGTGATAGCCCACTTACAACTTTCAGACTTTTGATGCGGGCACCAGCGGCAGTTGTTTTTACTTGGATTTGGGATGAACTCAGTATCACTAGTTAGCTGTAAAGCACGTTTATCCCAGGATCTTTTGAATTGTTCAGCGCTACTTCTTGTGTACTCTTTTTCTAGCGTTTCGCCTTTATCGAGATACCAGAACTCACATTTAATGTATTCAAGATCGCTAAAACGTTCGAATGCACCAATGGCATAGAGCTGAGCTTGCTGTAAATGTGCAATCTCATTGCCGAACTTTTTACCTGTCTTGTAATCAATGACTGTTGCGCTGTACTGATCGTGATGATGGAACGCATCGAGTTTCATGCGAAGCCAAGTATCTGGAGCTGCCCAACCTGTTGCATTCCACGCGTTGGTGAAGCCCCAGTCTTGTTCGAGGATCACTTGTCCGTCTAAAAACGCTGCTTTGAGTTTGGTAAATTCGTCTTGGAATTTTTTAAGCTCGGTAGGCATCTTTTCTAGATGGCCTTGAACGTATTCTTCAGCGAGCGTGTGGATTTGTGTACCCCGCTCTGCTGCTGGACCTGCCTCTTCAGGTAGTTTTTCTACTTTAGATAGGAAGATCCGATGAGGACAGCTTTCATAATTTTTGAGTGACGAGTACGACCATGCAGGTACTAGACCTTTTGGCGCTGTCTCTTTTAGAAGCGTGTCTAATTGGTCTTGCGTTCGATGGGGGTCAAATTCGAAGCTCATAATATTATAATAGGTGATACCTATTTTTTAATCAACGTTTTTGTGTGTTTGTGACGAAATATTGTACGATATACCTGTTTTCTTTCTGAGCCGTTCTGCTTCTGCATTGAGTAATTCTCGTCGTTCAATTTCAGTTAGCTTAGTGGTCATGCGTATTTCGTAACCCGTTCCGTGCACGTTTTTGCGTCTGATGTCTTTGGTTTCAATACCAGCGTTACGCATCTTTTTGCCAAACACACCTGCTTTATCAATGAACCCAACCATGGTGTTATACAGCGCCATTGTGTGCGAATTTAAAACGAGTGATGGTTGATCTCCATCTACTGCCCTAATCCAATCTATAATGGCTGTCTTAGCGCTCGATACGTATTCATTTTTGTAGTCGTCTTCAAGTAGCACATCGAGGAAGAAATCAAGATTGCCTACTCTTATGTTGTAGAAGAATTCCTCTTCAACACTTTGTGCTGCCAGGAACGATTGTAAGTTTGCGTCGGTTAAATTGATGTTTATCAATTCACGAGTGTCGACGATGAATTTAGACAAGAACGTAACCAGGCGCGGTAATTCTGTATTACAAAGTTGAGTCTGTTCTTCTTGTGATTTGAATACGAACTCTGGCATTTGTTCTTTCATTGGCCGAGTTTGATATGGGCAAATACGAAAACGTCTGTTGGATTCTTCGAGCGGGATAGCACCTCGTTGGTTAGTAAAGATCAGTACGTTAGTGTAGTTAGGCATTGCTTCAACAACACGTTGCATCCGGCGCACGGGTTGTGTTTCTTCGGTGATGATGCCTTTTAAATTTTCTAAGACTGTTTTGTCTTTTGATCTACTTAGACTGAATTCATCAATGTTTAAGATAATGTTTTCATCAAGAAAAGCATTGAACCTGTCGCGCATATCATTAATGCGAACTTGTTTAGCATACTTACCAAAGATAGGTTGCAGAATGTGTTTGAAAAGCTGGCCTTTACCTGTGCCCTGTATGCCTTGAAACACCATAGCAACCCTGGTTTTTGTTCTGTTTTGAACAATGCACGCAAGCCAGTTGATTACATGTTCAAACTCATTCCGCCCTTCTGTGTTTTTGTTTTTAAGATCTTGCCCGCAAGCACAAGCAATGATGTTGTGTAGTGTTGGGCAAATTTCTTTTAGGTAAGCGCCTTGTCCGAATGTTGCGTTGATGTATTTGTTGGGCAAATCAACCATGTTCCGCAGCATTTTTGGTTCGTTAAAAGTATTAAGTAACTTTTTATCTCTATCGATAGCGCGAGAAGTTGGTCTTGGGTCGAATGTCATTTCCCATAGCGGGAGTACTTCAGGCATTTGCAAACCATAGTTTGCTAGAAAATTTTTGATTGGTCCTACATTGTTCCGGCAGTCAACCGGAGCTAGTGCAATCGTATCTTCCACATCATTTATAAGCGTATAGCACCAATGACCAGTCTCAATATCTTGATAGACAAGAGGAGCTTCACCAGAATCTGATTGATAGGTGTCAACGCTACAAAATTTATGAACATGTTCTGCGTAAGCAGAAGGATCAGCTTTTTCAAAGTCAAACGGCGTTTCTCCTTTGAAGTTGAACATGATTTTAGGATCGTTACGTGGGCACCAGTAAGCGCCACTGTCGCCTGATCGTCCGGGGCCAAGTACGTTATAGCCTACAAAGTCGCCACGTTCTTCATTCATTACGATGGTGACGCGGTCAGGGTTAGCGATGTATGTAACCTCGCCTTCGTAACTAGTTGTTGTTTTTTCTTTCCACTGTTTTGCTTGTAACCCAGCTTCTTTGCGCAGCGTTTTAAGTACAGCAGCTAGTTCTCTTTGTGCGACGTTAGCTTTTGATGCGTAGATAAAATCGTCAGTATTTAAAATGTCGTTTTTATTCTGCACTAAGCAAAAGCGATCATCGTCGTTACCAAATGGGTTAGAGGGATTACCTATAAATCTAGGCGGTGCAACATAGATCAAACGACCATTGTCATTAACCACTATGTCAAGCGGATATTTGAGTGAAAACCCGCTTGAGCTAAGTGCTAACCGTTCCTTTAAGTAAGGGACAGTTGCGTTTAGCCCTTCGAGGCAAGCTTTTATGATCTTTGGTGGCAGCGCTTTATCGAGCATGTACATCATGTGTAGCGACACTGTCGACTTGTGCAAGCCAAAACTCGAACTGGCATGAGCTACGAACGATGTGTTTTGTAAGCATTCAGGAAGATAAGTTGCAATGCGAGTTGCTGCTTTTTCTACGTCGATTGCCGAGCATTGAGTGCCGATTTGGTAAGGCAGCTCTAACCCGTCGATATCGAGGATTAAAAACTTGGTATGGCCCTGCCTGTCGTGCGCGCCTTTTCTCGATTCGTTTACAAGAGGCCTGGTTAGCCGTCCTGTGTGTATTGCACATCCATACCTTGCGTGCGTTTGTAGTTCATTGAGTAAATCCTGAGTTGAAGCAATTGTTGCTGTGTTGCTCGTAAACTCACTTCCCTTTGGATAGCTTTGTACCCGCCCATCATTGAAAATCTTTGATAGCGGCATACTTGACCGTAGAAAGGTAAGTTCCATATATCCTCCCTATCGAGTAGACCGTTCGCCCCGCTGAATGGTCACGCTCTTATCTGCTTTCATTATGAGATTTGCGATTAGCCCTTTGTCTGTTTCTTTTATGCTGTCGACAATGACGACGACTTTTTCCTGCCCTTTACCGATAATGACGCTTGAACCAACTGGTCGGGCTAAATGTAATGACCCCTTACGTGCCATGGATACCTCACGGTTTGGTGTAGTAATCACTGATTTCAGCCTCCGTATCTAGTACAAGCGTGTCGTCTGCCCATGCAGGTGTTCGGCACATGATGTTTGATACAACTTCTTTACATTGCTCTGCCTGGTCTTCGCGTGTGTGTACAACGATTTCGTCATGTACTTGAAGAACAATGCTTGCATCGTTGTTCTTGCACCATTCGGTTTGGACATCAAGCATGATGTCTCGAAGAACGCAACGTGCTGCACGTTGAACAATGTTTTCAGTGAGTTTTCCACCATAGATGTTAACGATGTGTTTGCCATTGTGATAATGGCTAACGTCCCTGTCTGTTCTGTGGTCGTGATACGCTTTTAACGAGGGGTAGCGCATGTACATACCATCAGGCATTAGCAAGCCACCTGTTTTGACTGACAAGCCACGCTCTGGGATGTCTGAGTCTGGAAGTAGCATTTGCTTGATGAAAAGTTCACATCTGCCCCAATACCTAGGGATATTTGGGTACAAGCTACGGAAGGTGTTGACGTAATGTTTTGCTTCGTTAAGTGATACATCAACTCTTTTACCCGAGGCTCCAGTTGCGAATGTTTTATGAAGTTTGGCTGCACCCATACCGTAGCCAAGGCCCAGTACGCAGGTTTTGCCAATAAAACGTTCAGTTGGGTTCCGTTCTTTAGTCAACCCTGGACCAAAAATTTGTCCAGCAAAATCTAAGTACGGATCGCCTCCAGTGGAATAAAGATACAGAAGTCTTGTTTCTTCAGCGAACCATGCAAGCAGTCGTGCTTCAATGTTGCTGCTGTCAGCGATGACAAGTTTGTATCCTGGCTGCGCTTTTAACGCATTCCGGAGCGGTGATCCCCGTCCTAAGTTTTGTAGGTTGACTTTGTTGGTGCCAGACCAGCGAAGGGTGTGGGCACCAGCGTAGTTCAACGGAACTCCAATCAAACTTTGCGGATTACTTGAGTTGACCAGAAATGTTTCAGCGCGGGTTTCTTCTTGCCTACTTGCAACTGCGAGGCGTGCGTCCCAAACGTGTTTGTATTCTGGATAGCGCTCTTGTAATTGAATGAATTCTAGGTCGTTCTTGCTCAACGGCCACTTCATGTTGTGGGGGTTTTTGAGCGTCGGTGACGGTATTTGTTCGAATTCGAGACCTTGGGATAGTACCCATTCTGAGAACTTTTTACTAGAACTTAGTACCGACTTTTCAAGACCTGACTCCCGAATGTATGTATCCGCACGTGTTTTTATGTCACATAAGTACTGTTTGACAAGGGGTTGATCGACAGTCATTACGCGATGCGTATACATCTGGAGCGTTAGATTCATGACAGCAAGTTCTTTGGGAGGGAAGAAACTGTACAAGTATCTAAATATTTCGAAGGTAACATCGACATCTTGCTTTGCGTAAGTGCCGAGTGTCGAGATTTCTTCGGGAGTCAGGTCAACCTTTCCTTTGGTGTCCATTAACCCTTCTCCTTTGCGGAGAGTGCCGTCAGGGAAACATTGTTGCGCTAAACCATCAAGCGAGTTTTTACCGAAAGGAAATATTGCACGGCCCATTGCTTGCGTGCAAAAGGCTGTATTTGGTTTTATTCCAAAATGAAATGAAAGAATTGCGCCATCAAACAAATAGTTATGTGCAACTACTATGTCCTCTGGCCCGATTGTTTTTTGTAGCACTTCCTTAATGTTGTTAGTGACAATTTCAGTTGGGTTATTGTTCACTTTGATAGCGACCATTTGAACTTTGAAACGCTTGTCTTGGATGTAGCGTTCGTAAGTCATATTTTGCTTGCGCAGACTGTAGTCTTTATCAAAGTATGTTTCGAAGTCGAGAGTTATGAGATTAGACATGAGGGCGTAATGTTTTTTCGACCCACACAGCTGCTTTGTAAATTCCCAAAATGGTGTATTTACCTATAATTTCTAACAGCGCGCCTATATAGGTTAAGGACTTATCTATATAATTTTTAGCTATATTAATGCGATTCATTTTCAACTACCTTGATTGTTTTACCGAATGGCGCGATAAGATTTGACGTGCTTAACCAGATGGTAGGTGTGGCTATAGAGTCAAAATCTAATGGCCCGTGAAGGTCAGATAGATAAATAATGCAAGCGCAATTTTTGATTGATTTACCTATATAGGTAAATGCTGGTTCAAAAGCAGTCCCTCCCCCACCGGGCATTGATGGCGGTGTTTTAGGGATGTCTGAAAAAGTGAATTGATGATGGTGTTTTTCATAAACCTCATAGTCGCAGGGTATCAAATGGACGGTTTCAGGCCGTATTTTTGTAACAATATCTCGTAAACAAGCCCACGCAGTGCTGAGCATTTTGTTAGAGATAGAGCCTGATGTGTCCACGACAAATGCAATGGGTGGCATTTTTGGTTCGGGTTGGTAACTAGGCAGGTAGAGTCCACCAGCAATGTATCGTTTGTTTGGACGCTGCCAAGAATAATTTTCACCACGAGCTAAAACCATGTACTTAAGAAGTTCACTACGCCAGTCAATACGTGGGGCAAGCATTTCTTCAACCCAGCGATCTTGAGCGGCACTTAGTTTGCCTGCGAGCTTTGCAACTGTCCGTGCTTGAGCCAGGATTTGTTTAGCTTCGATTTCCGATAGCTGATTATCGTCAGCAGGTAATTGCACATCACCTTGCATACTGTTGTCACCAGGCGGTGGTTTAGATGTATCAAAATCGTTGTAGATATCAACCCAGTGCCAATCATCATATTTGTGATCGAGCATACCTCCTTCAATGAACACATACGGATCGCCTTGTCGAACTAGCAAACTGTTTATTGCAAGGTCCATGGCAACGTTAGCCCACATAGGATCTTTGCTTTTATGCTTTTGCATATCTTGTGAATGCTGTAAGCCAAAGTGCATAGCCTCGTGAGCTACGAAGAACTTGCGTTTACCTTCCGACAACGACATGAAGAAATCGGGGTTGTAGAACAAATTAGTACCGTCACAAGCGCCCGTTTCGTAGTCGTGTGATTGTTTACGGTTAAGCTGTAACGCCAAATAAGCCACGAAGGGATCTGTGAGATACAGGGTTCGCAGCGTTCGGTTCATTGCTTTTTCTGCTAATTGGTTCAATTTTCTCCTCCATTTCTTGTTGGATGTACTTGATGCAATCTTCGAGAATGGGTCCTGCGTTTTTGCAGTTGTCCTTATTCACTACAGCGAGTGAATTCATTACGTAATGCGCAGAACGTTTAACGCGCTGGCAGTCAGTAATGTTTTTCTTAACCGTGTTTTCGGCAAAACTTATAAGGTTAAGGAAACCTGTGAAGTGAACACGTTTAAAATGGTCTACTTTGTAGAGTACGTTTGCGCATTCTGTTTGCAGGTCTCGCATTTGGTATTGCCTGATGCGGTGAGTCTGGTTGTTGAGTTGATCTTGGTAGTTGCTGATTAGCTCTGACTGATCGCTGATGGCTATACAGCGAAAGTCAGTGTTAGGAACTGGCGAGATAACCTCTGTAAAACTAAATTTGTTCCGTAACGATTGCCGAGACGGGATCGCATTGAGGTCAAACATAGTTTTGAGGAACACTTGACTGTCACGCATCATGTTGTCGTAGTTGTTGATGAGATCATCTACTGCTGCGTCAAAGTCAGATTTGTGATTGCCAAGTTCCGACATGTATTGCATGTAGCTTGTTGCTGGAAGTAAACGAGAACCGTCGTCAAGCCATGCAACAGTCATGTCTGCGTGCCAGTTACGAATACGCTGCACAAGATTGGTGACGGGCTTGATGTAATCGGGATCGATTACGTATTTGTTAACACGGGCTGCACGCTTTTTAATGTCAATGCCATGACGATCATTGAGCGCATCAGTTTCTCCACGGTCAAATTTGCGACCATCCCATTTGTGGATAGTCAGATTGACCAATAACGAAGTGTCGAGTAACGACATAGACTAGTTACCTCCTATGATGACTTTCATCATTTCTTGGTTGAGTTCAGAGTTGATTTCGGGTTCTACTGAACGAGGCTTGCGTTCGACTTTGCGGTCTAACGCTTCGAGTGCCCACTGCGGCATGAACTGCCTGACTAGCGGGTAACGTTTGACGAGCTGATTAGCTGTTGTTACTTGTTTTATTTCCCGATTAATCGCGCCCCATAGCTGCAATCTTTGGTTTTCATTGGCTTTGTACTTTTTGGTTTCACTTACAAAATCGCCAAAACCAGGGAATTGTTTACAAGGATCAACGCCCCATGACAGAAGCTCAGCGAGTGTGAGTCGCACATCACGTGAGTAGTTACTTACGCCAGTTTTTTTGACTACATAAGGACTCATGAATTCGCTATAAGCGTATGTACACGTCTCGTCTTCTACTATTTGCAGGTGGACACGAACTCTGTTTCCTTCAAGGTAATCGCGTTGGTCTACACTCATTTCTTTGCAAAGTTGCACGAGCTTTTCGCCGACTGGGCATTTGTGCAGATTTGCAACGGGTTCTTGCGTCAAGATCCAGTCAAACAGGCTTTTTGTTATCACTTGATCTCTTTGCTTGATGTGCTCGTGTTGTTTTCTAGGGTTCATAACAGCTTGAGCAATTTCAGTTGTCAGTTTGTCTGACATTCTTACTTGAGCCATAGGGCCTCCTACTCTGTGAATAACGCTTGGTTTTTGGGATCAGCACACCATTTGGTAAATATGGGCGATGCCATAAGCATTTCATTGGCGAGCGTCACGTCGCGCATATATGCAATGTGCAAGTTGTCGTCCATGCGCTGTGTGTAGTCGATAAATGCTTGGAAATTTACTGGTGTGGTGTTTTGTGCCAGTGCACCGATTAGTGCGAAACGACTGCCGATGTCACTTGGCACAGGTGCTTTGCTTGGCATAGTTTCAATAAGCGTCATGTCAGGCAGCTGATCTATTAGCTTCATGAAACCTACAAAGTCGGCAGCGACTGCCTCACCGATAATGCCGCTAAGAACAATGAACATTGTTTCAGGGTTGAGATTGCCAATTTTTAGTCGGTCACTTGCCATTTCCCAACTGCGCGGGGTTGCATAGGCTGTGTTTTCGGGATCGAACTTGAACATGTTTTCGGGTTTGAACCGTAAATACGCGATGATCATTTCGTTCCAGGCATGTGTTTGCGCGTACTTGATAAGATCGCCGTGGTCAGGTTCGAGCCAGAAGTGTGCAAAACGATTTTTGAGTGGAGCTGGCATATCGTAGGTTGCAGCTTGATCACTAAGGCTGTTACCTAATGCGATGATTGCCCAGCCATTTGGCAACTTGTAATTGCCAACTGCCCTGTCACGAACAAGCTGATAACCCGTGGCCTGTACCGATTGTGGAGCGGTTGTTAATTCTTCGAGCATCAGTACACCGTAAGAGCCGTGTATCGCAGGTACAGGAAGAAAGTCAGGTACGGACCAGACTGTGCGTTTCAAACCGCATTCATCTGATTCAATACTTGGTATACCGCGCATGTCGACCGGGTCGAGCAGATTCATGCGAAGGTCGATGTGGTTGCGACCTAGTTCCTTAGCAACCGATTGAACGATTTCTGATTTACCAACACCGGGTGGCCCCCATACCATGCTGGGTATTCCGTGTTGAACGTTAATTTCTAGCTGCGCGCTGAGCTGTGATGGTGTAACAGTTTGAGCCATGTGGCCTCCTTTCTTGATAGGTGTTACCTATTTTTTTAGTGACAGTAACTCTGCGTTTATTTCCTCCAATATCATTTTTCTGACTTTTGCACGGTCAGTAGGGTTAAGTTTGTCGATGATTCGAATGTCGCTGGGTCTGAATTTAATTGTCGAGTAATACGCTTTTTCCGGCGGATCGCAGCGGAATGTATACGCAATCTCACCAAATTCTTCTGTTGTGATGTACATCTGCCCGAGTCTGCTACTCATAGCGTCTCCTATATTAAGTCGGGATCATCGTCTTTAATGTTCATCATCTTTTTTATGATGTGGCTGACTTCATCCTCCATCATAAAAAGGAATCCATCTGGCACGTCAGTTACTTCACCAACATTGATAACAATTGTTGCTGTGCCATCTTGGTTACACTGCACTTCAGCATGGTTGTAAGTGCGAAGCGCACGTAAACAAATTTCTAGAAGTTGTATGGCTTGCTCTTCAGGCATTAACCCGTGCTCCTACGCTGCGAACATTTTGTAGGTGTCGAGTGTTGGATTGTCTTCATAGCGCCCGTTGTTTACATCGCAACATCGAGAGAGAGAAAACAAATCCCACATTTCGTCTGTTAAGCACCCTGTTTCATCATCCGCATCCATTCTGTCTTTCAGATCTTCAAAGTCTTCACCGAACTCAATTTCGCGGTACGCATATTCAATATCTGCTTTAATAGCGGCATCTCGGATTTCTTTAATAGCTTGCACATCTTCATAGCTGTCGTACCATTTGACGTAATCAGCTTCGTACAAAAACAATACACGTCCAGTTGTAGGGTCGCCTTCGATTTGCCAAAGCTCTAGGATTTTGTTTTCTTTAACCTTTGGCATTGCGCTATATACTTTGAGCAGCTCCATAGCGTCTTCTTCATTTTGGACAAGCAACCCAACCCACACATCGCTTCTATAACCCATAACCCGTAATTCCTTTGGTTGTAAAAAAAGCGAGGCCAGGGGGGACTGACATCCCCCGGCCCCTGGAAAGAGACGCTGTTTAGTGCGTCTCATTACCTGTCATGCCGAACGGCTCAAACGCAGCATTCTCTATCTGCGTTTCGAGATCGGATGCGATGCGATCCATTCGCTTAGCGAACTCGCCCATGATCACGATGTCGGCTTGCCAGTTTAGGTTGCGGCTAACAACCATCTTGGCAGTCTGCTGCTCAACGGTCTTAAGTGCTTTCTTACAAACAGCAACAAGCTGCTGATCAGAAGGCATAAAGTCGTCGAAGTAGTCGAATGCCGATTGTCGAGCGTTGTCCAGCGCTTCGTTACAGTAATCTTTTAGCCTGGCTGCAAGATGTGTGTACTGCGCTACTTGCGACTGCTTATCTTTAAGCGCTTGGTCGCGGAACTGCTCTAGGGTGGGTTTGAACATATAGTCCTTGGGGAATTGCTTAAGGGCATTTCTGTATGCGGCCTGCACCTCCAACTCTTCGGTCTGAGTCAATGACTCGGGCATTTCGGTCTGTCGGTCGACGAACCAATCTGCACTGATACCGTAGTAACCAGGCGCTGCTTGTAATGTATGCACATTAAGCTGCTTTTTGGCTTGGATGATGCGCTCTTCTACAGTGTTGAGCAGGTCTTGCTGCTCTGGTGATGCTTCGCCACTGGGTGACTTGGCAATGTTGTCCTCGATGGAGAACTTCACTTTGGCGTTGGCAACCAGTTGGTACAGCGCTTGGTTAACCAGTGCACGATGCACTTGACCGCCGAAGTATTGGGTTTCGCCTAAGATTTCGAAGGCGTCAACGAACTGAGTTTGGATGTCTGCTGCTTGCATAGTTATTTTCCTGTCTTGAATTTTGAAGTTACTAGGTTGGGATTTAATAGGCAATACCTATTTTGTGAGGTTAAGAAAAAACTCGTACTGCTCATCTAATGCCAGTTTTTTCAGGTGTGCTGGAGCATTAGGCCCAGCTTCTCTTGCTGCACGCGCTTCCAGCACCTCGTAGATTCGAGATGGGTCACGTGTGTGCATCAAGTTAGGGGGAGGATTGCTGATTATCGATTGTCGATAACGTCGTTCGAGGACTGTGTTATTAATCATCAGCCAACTCCAAATTGTTAATGTGGGTGAGAACAAATCGCTCAAACATTGCATGAGTAACAGCTGTATCTGCTGTATTGGTTTGCAATAGCCATTTCTCGAATTCAAGTGCTCCTAACGTCACTTTTCCTAACGTGCTAAACAAGTTGTCGTTCATCCTGTCTCCTTTATCAGACCTATTTCTAATGCGTACTCAAGGTACAAAGAAGTAATGTCCTCCCGTTCTGTGCGTACCGCCTCGATTGAAAGATTGTCACTACCGATGCCTCGGTGCTGACCAAGCTTATTGATCACCCCGTCTACATCAGCACAGGTGAATTGTTTAGTGCCGACTGTCACATCAAAATGCTCTGTGACCTTTGGCGATTGCCCTTTGCCGAATAACTTACGCCACATCGTAGTAATCCTCCCCACAAGGTACGGCATTGCCGTATGGGAAAAGCCCTTGGTCACACAGCTCCAAGATCTCATCGCAAATCGGATCGCCATAGCCTTCAAGGTCGTCTTTAGACCACTCGACATACAGTGCAAACTCAGGAAATTCCTTGAGTAAGTAATGCATGGCAACTTTGAGTGCTCTTTGCCTAGCGGCGAGGGTTTCGGAAGTTGCATAGCTACCAAACACGTTGCGTGGTGTGTAGTAGCTACTCAAATTCATGTAGTGGCACCACACCGGGTACCACGGCTGTACATCAGCCATAGGGTCGTCAACGAGATATGGCTCGTTTTCAAAAGATAGATTTAGTTGACGCATAGTCGGTGTACTCCTCAGTTGGTGGGGTTTGTTCTGCCGCGTAAGTGGCGGCGTAGTTGGGGTCAAGCTCGTTACGTAACGCTTGTAACTCGGCAATCGCCGCATCGAGAGATTCAATGCGGCATTCCATGCGGATCATTCCAAGACGTAACAATTTGGTATGCTCAAGCCAGTTGAAACGGCCTTCTTGCACTTTGTGCATGTATTCGCGTTGCCACGTCATGTTCTGGTCAATTGCTGTGAATTTCATCGATACATCTCCCATGCTTCGTTGAACTGTGCAGTTATGTGTGTCTCAATTTCGTTATCATCTTGAGAAGAAAAGAGTAAAAAATCGAAAAATCCATCCTCCGGGGGTAAATTGGAGGATTGGTCTCTGTAGGATTTTTCAGAAATGCTGGAGAGGTTTGAAAATTGGCTATTCATTTATTGTTCCTTTGAATTAGTTAAAAACTACGGGGCAAGTGCCGATTGACGAGTGTCGATTGGTGACACCCCCGTAGCGCTAAGTGGTTGATTTATTTACAAACAGGGTTAGAAATGAGGTGGATAAACATCCAGTGGTTTACCCCGGAGATAACCCCGGAGGGTTTGTAAGTGATTGATTTAATTAATAAATAAAAGCTAAAAAAAGCAATCCTACGGGGGTAATCACTTTTAAGAGTTTTTAAGCTCAGTGAAATTTAAAAAAACGTTTTTTTCTGGGTGAAAAAAAGTGGGTTTTTTTAAAAACCACTGGGTGAATATCCAGTGGTGCCTGTAAAGCTAAGCGTAGCGTGGGATAACGGGGTGATACTGTATAAATAACCACCGCAATAACGGCGGAGTTTACCCCGGAGTGCCGATTTACCCCCGGAGGATCGGGGACGGCGTGAAACAGGCATTTACCTCATATTGATAATTGATACTTAAGAGTTTGTACCTGGCACCATGTCAATTACCCCATCGTCAGCAAGCTCAGCAAGCGTGACACCTGACAGTTGTTCGATGTCATCGACAGTCGACATCATGTCACCCATTGCCAGGGCGACTGCACCGAGTGCGATGTCATAGCGGTTGTTCCACAAGGTGTTACCGAACGACTTAAACTTGTCAATTGTCGGTCGTGAATTGTTAAGTATCTTATTACCCATTGCTTTGATGTCCTCTTTACGTTGTTGTTGAAAAGCTTTCTTGAATTGTGACTTATCCATTTGTTAGATCCTCTTCCAATGATTACAGTGTTCGCAGTTGCAGATCATGCCTTGCTCCATATCTAACTTGGCGTTAAGCCTTGCTTGTAGGCGCATTGCAGTATCAAAGTCGGAATTCCTCCATGCCTTTAGTACCTGCCTTTTTAGCTTGGCGAGTTCCCACTTCGTGTGTAGTTCAGTTAGTAGCTCTTTCATTTGTTAATCCTCGATTGTTGATTGTTGAGTGATCGTTGTGATCGTAAATTGTTATTCCTCCTAGGTTCGACTGAGGGCATAGATGACAAGGTTCAATTGAGAAAAACGGGGAGCGGGATGGAACAAGTACCAATTAGTAGAAAAATACATAAGCCGGAAATCCACCAAAATTTTCAAAAATTTTTTTTGAGTATTTTTTGGTAATCAATTCCTATTTCTTTTTTACGTTTTCTGCTGTTAAAATTCGCTAATACATTTATAGGTATCGCCTATATATGAAGTTCACGAATACGACGCGATCTAACTTTCTGACCTTGGTAGCAAGGAACGGTCAGATTCTTGAAAACCTAGCTATTCTCGGTATCCACCGCTCTTCCTATTACAACAGGAGAACGCGATACCCCGCTTTCGATCACGCCGTTGAAATTGCCCACGCCATCTACGTCTTACGTAAAGCTAACGACGAGCTTGCCGACCCCATCTTCCTTCCAGCAATCGACGCTGCGCAAAGTTGTTTGGACGTGATGGTGGACAAGGATGGCCAAAACTAAATACAAGGAAAATTATTACCCGAATTGGTTGGTAAACAAACTGTGCTCCAACTGCAAGAACAGTGCGAAAGCGAAGGGATTGGAATATGCCCTTTCGCCCAGCTTCCTATTGGAGCTTTTAGAAAGGCAGAACTGGCGCTGCCCTATGACACGTGTGTATTACGAGTTCGACCGAAATAGGAATCCTGCGCAGCCGTCAGTCGACAGGATAGATAACTCAAAAGGGTATGTGCCAGACAACGTGCAGATCGTATCTCTTTTTTATAACAACGCCCGGAACATCTGGGAACACGATGAACTAGTGGAGATGGCGCAAGCCTTGGTGGAAGTGAATGCTGAACGAGCGGGTTAGCGAACGCGATAAGAATCTTATACACGTACTTTCTGTCGCGGAAGATTTGAAAACAATCACGCCGCAAGAACAGAAGATACTGATTTTCTTCTACCGTGGTATGCACCCTCGAACAATAGCAATCCAGACAGGTGCAGCACGTGAACGCATCGACACACTTATCAATTCAGCGCGAGGACAACGTGTATTAACAGCACTGGCGGAACGCGACACTCGTGACTTGGCAATCACCAGAGAACGATTGACCGCGATGCTTTTGGATGCCCACTCGCATTCAGCTACAGCAACAGAAGAGATATCGGCAATCCGCGAGCTAGGAAAGCTCCATGACCTTTATCTAGATAACAAGAAACAAATAGACATTAACGTCAACCAGAAGATTACGAATTACACACAGATAGAAAGAGCGACGGAAGAGCAGTTAATCGAACTGGCTGGCGAGACCATCGATCTTGACCCCGACTCTTACAAGATTGAGTACGAATATGAGGAAGAAGAAGAGGCAGACTTCGAGAAAGTTGATGCTGACGCGGAAGAATTAGAGGAAGAGGAAGTTGCCGAAGATAACGGATGAGATAGGTAAGCTCCCGTGCAAAGAGTGCGGTGATAGCTTCTTCGAGACCTTGCTGGTTGATAAGACCTGCGCCAAGTGTCGAGAAGACCTTATCTCTGACGAAGCAAAAAAGAAGCTGCGGGAAATAGCAGCGAGCGGCGAACTCAACCCTAAGAATCAAGTGATCAGTGATCCGAAGAAGTTCGCTAAAAAGATACTTGAGCAGGAGGCTAAAAGATCTAAAAGTTTTGTAGCACAGGATGCAGCCCAAGCAGAACTCGCAAAGCGAGAATTGGCGAGACGACGACTCCTCCCTTTTGTTAGTCGTTTTACGCCAGACTACGCCCCAGGCTGGGTGCACGTTGATGTGTGTAACCGTCTCGAAAAATTCACTGAGCAGGTTGCTCTTAGGCAATCCCCTCGCCTAATGCTCGTGATGCCCCCACGACACGGTAAGTCACAGATCACGTCGAAGCGATACCCAGCCTGGGTGCTTGGTCAATACCCCACTTGGGAGTTTATGTCCTGTTCTTATTCAGGCGCACTGTCTATGAGCTTTTCACGTGAAGTGCGTTCGGTCATGCGTGACCCAACTTATCAGCAAATATTTAAAACTAGGCTCGATCCTGACTCGCAAAGTGTCGAGCAATGGATGACAACCGCTGGAGGTGGACTTGTTGCAGCGGGTGTCGGCGGTGCGATTACAGGTAAAGGTGCTCACATCTTAGTGATCGACGACCCTGTAAAAAACAGAGAAGACGCAGATAGCGAGACTGCGCGTAACAACACGTGGGACTGGTACACGTCTACGGCGTATACACGCCTTGCCCCTGGAGGCGGTGTACTTGTCATACAAACGAGGTGGCACGATGACGACTTGGCGGGTCGCCTCATTACGGCAATGGATGAAGGTGGTGATGAGTTTGAAATTGTTAACTACTCAGCTATTGCCGAGGATGACGAAGAGTTTCGTCTAGTTGGTGAAGCCCTACACCCTGAACGCTACGACGTTGATGCGTTAAAGCGAATAAGGCGTGCTGTCGGTGAGCGCGATTGGAATGCTTTGTATCAGGGCAATCCAGTCTCTGACGAGGGTGCTTACTTCCAGCGGGATTGGTTTGAGTTCTATGACCTTAATGAATTGCCGAGTGCCGATGAGCTGACTTATTACACAGCGTGGGACTTGGCAATCGGCACTAAAGAAGAGAACGATTTTACAGTCGGAATTACCGTAGCCCTTGATCGCCAAGACAACCTTTGGGTAGTCGACATGCAGCGAGGCAAGTGGGACGGGATGCAAATAGTAGACAAAATTATAGACACGTGGGAACAGTTCAAGAGCCAGATCACTGGCCTTGAGCGCGGTCAGATTGAACTAAGTCTCGGGCCGTTTCTCCAAAAGCAGATTTCTGAGCGGAAGGCTTGGGGTCTGTACATCGAACCTATGAAAACAGGCCGACGTGATAAGCAGGCACGGGCACGTTCGATTCAGGGCATGATGCAAGCGGGGAAAGTATTGTTCCCAGATTCAAGTCAGTGCACTTGGTCTCTTGCTATGCAGAACGAACTTCTACGCTTTCCTGCTGGCGCGCATGACGACATCGTTGACGCGCTTGCGTGGGTTGGCCTTTTGATTCAGGACATGGCACCGAGTAAACCGCGACTGCCAGCCAAAGCACCTTCTTGGAAAGACAAACTAGATCAGTATGTCGGCAAAAGACGGCGCGGCGGCGGATCGTGGATGACCGCATAACAGGGGATATAAATGCACAGCGAAGGCACAGGCAAGCGCAAAAAATTAGATAAAGAGACCGAGGCAAAAGTTGCCGAAGAGCAATGGACTCGTTACGAGCGAGCGCGTGACAATGGTCATAATGACTACTTGTACATGGCAGATCGCTGCAACGATTTCTACATAGGTGAACAATGGGACCCAGCTGACGAACAAGCACTTGAGTCCCAGAAACGGCCAGCACTAACGATTAATATGATCTTGTCGACAGTGAATGCCGTCCTCGGTGAACAAACATCCCGGCGGGTTGAGTTTAAGTATAAACCCCGTTCAGGTGGGACCGAGGATACGGCAACCACGTTGACTAAGCTGGTATCCGCTATCCGAGACGCTAATCACTATGATTGGATCGAGAGCGAAGTATTCGCTGACGGGATTATCCAGCACGGACGTGGATTCTTTGATGTCCGTGTTGAGTTCGATGACAACCTAATTGGGGATATCGTCATTAGGTCTGATGACCCGCGTGAAGTAATACTCGATCCAGACGCTAAAGAATACGACCCAACAACTTGGAAAGAAATCTTTGAGACTCGATGGATGAGTGTCGATGAGATCGAGCAGATCTATGGACAAGACGCTGCTGATTCGATTGTAAATATAGGCATTAACAATAATCGTCTATCCCAAGACTCAGTTGAGTACGAAAAAGAAGATACTTTTGGTGATGCTCGGGATAACGAAGAGCACACTGCATGGCGACAGTCTGATGACGAGGAACGCACTGTACGACAAGTGCGCGTAATCGAGCGACAGCATGTACGTTACGAACCCTGCTATTCATTTGTCGATTTGCAGACAGGTGACACCAAGCGTGCACCTAACACCTGGGACATGGAGAAGATCGAGGAGTTCGCTGCTCGAACTGGCGTTGGTGTTGTTCAGAAAGTAGAAAAGAAAATACGTTGGACGACGACAGCAGACCGCGTTGTGTTACACGATGATTGGTCGCCCTACGCTACCTTTACCAAGATTCCATACTTTGCATACTTCAGGCGCGGCAAGCCGTTTGGTCTTGTAAGTAACCTTATCTCTCCGCAAGAGCAGTTGAACAAACTGTCATCTCAAGAGCTGCACATCCTAAACACTACAGCTAACAGCGGGTGGATTGTTGAAGCAGGTGCACTAAACGGCATGAACGCCGATGACCTTCGAGACCAAGGCGCGGAAACAGGTCTTGTTATCGAAATGAATCCGGGGCGCATGGGCGGTTTGCAGAAGATCGAGCCTAACCGTCCACCGACTGGCATCGAGCGAGCGGCTGTAAAAAGCGCGCAGTTCATCAAAGAGATCAGCGGCATCAACGAAGCCATGCTCGGTATGGAAGGTGCTGAAGTATCTGGTGTGGCGCTGCAAGAAAAGACAATGCGTGGACAGGTGCAGATCGCTGTGCCATTCGACAATCTACAAAGGTCACGCTACTTCGTCGCTCGAAAATTGCTAGAGCTTATTCAGCAGTTTTATACCGAACCTCGGGTATTCAGTATTACGACAGAAGGTATGAACTTCGAGCAGAAGGATGAAGAGCTGGCTATAAATCTCCTAACTGCTACTGGAGAAGTTGTTAACGATATTACCGTTGGTAAGTACGAAGTCACTCTTTCCACTATGCCTGCTAAAGACAGCTTCGAAGATTCGCAATTTGCAGAGGCACTGTCGCTTAGGCAGGTTGGCGTGGCAATTCCTGATGATCGCATTATCGAATACAGCCATTTGGCTAAGAAGTTCGAGCTTGCAGATGAGATTCGATCACTGACAGGCCGTGGCGAGATGACTGAAGAGCAGATGATGCAGATGCAATTCCAGCAGGAGATGCAGGCTCGCATGATGGTTGCAGAAGTTGCGAAGGCAGAAGCTGAAGTTATGAAGATGGAAGCCGAAAGCATGAAGCTCGCTGCCGAAGCATCTATGGATCAGGGCGGTATTGATAGCCCAGCGATGCAAATGCGACGTGAAGAACTTGAAGTTGAGCTTCAGAAGGCACGGGAACAGCTACAACTGCGCCGTGATCTTGCCGCACTTAGCGCTCGAAGCCGTTATGACCAGTCAGTCCTCTCTACCAAAGGCAAAATTATCCAAGATCGTGCGTCACAAGCAGAAAAACGCCGCACGGAATTGGTTAAGGGCGAGCTAAATCGCCAAATGGAGCGGGAAAAACTCGCTTACCAGTCAAATGTTCAACAAAGGAACCCCCTAAATGAGTGAAAACACCGCTGAAGCCATAGACCAAGAGGAAAATTATGCTGACTTTCTATTTGCAGGAAGCGACGGAAGCGCTAATGCGCAAGTTGAAGAAGTGGATAGAGGCGATTTCGTCGAGGAATCCGCTCCGACACAGGTCGAGACAACCGAATCAGCCGAATCAAAACCCGAGCCAGAGGCAGAAGTAGCAGAAACGGGCACCGAAACGCCCGAACCTGAAGAAACTACCGCTGAATCTGAGGAAACTACTGATGAAACTACTGAAGAGGCGGTGCAAGAAGCCCAATCAGAGCGTAAAGATCCTATCCAGATCCCGAAAAGCCGTCTGGATAAGGAAATTGCTCGAAAAAAGGCCTTGCAAAACCAAGTAGAAGAGCTTCAGAAGCGGATTCAGCAGCAAGAATCAGGTCAACCAGCAGAAGTAACTGAATTTTCGTTCGATCCTGGCGATGCCCCCAAGCAAATGTTCGATAAGGTGCTTGAAGGCGATCTTGATTCTGCGAATCAGTTATTTGCAACAATGCTGCAAGACGCGGTAAAAGCTGGCGTACAAACTGCCACTCAGAATATTGATTTACGTGTGCAGGACCAAGTTAGAACAGTTAATCGTGCCCAGACTGAGCAGGAGGTTGCAGAAGAACTTGAAAATACCTACGACTTCTTCAGATCTGGAAGCGAGACCTACGACCAAGGATTGGTAGATGAGGTGTTGGCAATCAGGGATGGGTTTATTGGAAGAGGATACGAGCCAGCAGATGCCATGCGGCAGGCTGCTGACTATGTAGTACGTGTAAACAGGCCAGAAGATATGCCACAGGCGCAAGGAGCGGCAACGGCAGCGCGAGAACCTGTTGCACAAACGAGAAACCCCGAGGCTGTGGAGAAAAACATAGCAGCCGCCAATCAACAGCCGCCCACACTACCAAAATCGTCACAGGGCACTAAACCTCCCGCAAGCGTGGATATTAACGCTTTGTCGGAAGATGAGTTCGCCGCTCTCCCACAGGCGACTCTAGCCCGGTTACGTGGCGACTTTGTCTAGGCTGTTTTGCGTCGAGGGGGTCGGCGCAGGGACTGGGGGTTCGCCCCCGGTCCCAACCTATTCTAACTATTGAGGTATGTAGATGGCTTCAAGAGGACTTTACGCAAACATCCATGCTAAGCGAAAACGTATAAAAGCTGGATCTAATGAGAAGATGCGAAAGCCAGGCACGAAAGGTGCGCCTACGGCTAAGGCATTCAAGAATTCTAAAAAAACTGCTAAGGAATAGTAGGCAGTTTGAGAGTTGTTTACTTTATAGGTTTTACCTATAATGTGTTGTACCTACGTGGGTTCTACGATAGTGCCACGCTGACGCCCAGCTAATAAGGCGGTTTTCTTCGGTTTCAGCTCCGTAAGGCTGACGTTCAGGTAAGGCCGAAACGTTATTACGGCCACGTGCAGACATTTAAATTATTGGAGGAAGCCTAATGGCTCTTACTAATTTTGCTGCGCTAACCACGGAACAGAAAACTGCTTGGAGCCTCGACTTTTGGCATATGGCCCGAAACAACAGTTTCATTAACCAGTTCGCTGGTTCTGGCCCAAATTCCATGGTTCAGCGTGTAACCGAACTTAAAAAATCTGAAAAAGGCGCTCGCGCCGTACTGACTTTGATCGCAGACCTCACTGGAGACGGTGTTGTTGGCGATTACACCTTGGAAGATAGCGAAGAAGCTATCACCAGCGCCGACAAGGTAATTCGCATCGACCAGATGAGAAATGCTAACCGTATCGCTGGCCGAGTTGCTGATCAGAAGTCCATCGTTAACTTCCGTGAAACTTCACGCGACGTATTGGCCTATTGGATGGCTGATCGTATGGACCAGATCGCTTTCTTGACGCTTTCAGGCATTGCTTACACTTCTAAGAACAACGGCGGTGCTCGATCTGTTCTTGCTACTGGTAAGAACCTAAGCGACCTTGAGTTTGCTGCTGACGTAGCTGCTCCTACTTCCAATCGTCACTATAAGTGGAACGGTACTGACATCATTGCAGGCGACACCGCTACTGACGGCCACGCTCCTATTTCTTACAAAGCCCTCGTTCGAATGAAGGCTATTGCTAAGGATCAGTATGTACGAGGCATTCGTACTGGCGCTGGCGAAGAGGTCTATCACGTATTCGTGACTCCTCAAGTCATGGCTGACCTCAAGCTCGATTCAGACTACATCCAGAACGTACGTAACGCTGGACCTCGTGGTGCTAAGAACGAACTGTTCGCAGGGACTTCAAGCGTCATGGTTGACGGTCTGGTAGTTCACGAATTCCGTCACGTCTACAACACTACTGGTCTTACTGGTGGTAATAAGTGGGGCGCGAGTGGAACCGAGAACGGTTGCCGCGTATTGATGTGTGGTGCTCAGGCTATGGGTATGGCAGACATTGGTGCTCCGTACTATGACGAAGATTTGTTCGACTATGAGAACCAAATGGGTATCTCTGTCGGCAAAATGCTTGGTTTCTTGAAGCCTCAGTTCAACAGCATCTACACCGGACAAGATGAAGACTTCGGTGTCTTCTGTCTGGATGTACTTCAGTAAATCGCTTTAGCGAGTAGTTGAGGCCCTACCAATCTACGCAGGTAGGGCCTCACCCCCAACTAGGAGTTAATTGATGAAACTGGTAAGCGATAAAGATATTCGAGTAGCCACATTGTCAGGTCGTATGACTTGGCTACGTGCTGGTGAACCCAAGGAACTTCTTCAAGAGGATCTGATTAACGCGGCATTAGGTATGGGTGCCAGAGCAGCTGATGCTCCCCCCGCTCCTGAGCCTGTTGCGGAACCTGTAGATGAACCTGATACCTTACAAAAGCAAGTTGTCGATGCGGTACGAACAGTTTATGAAACTGGAGATCGTTCTGACCTTGCTTCTGATGGTACGCCTCGTATGTCTGTATTGAAAAAATTAGTCCCAGAAGCAACTGCTGAATTGAGGGAAGCAGCAATGCGCGAGGTCTCTCAAAGTTAATGGCTATAAGGCGAGATCCAAAGTTAGCAAGGGCTGGAGTTACAAAATATAACTCTCCCAGGCGGACTCCATCGCACCCCAAGAAAAGTCACGTTGTTGTGGCGAAGGTTGGGGATACGACAAAGCTCATTAGATTCGGACAACAAGGCGTTAAAGGCGCTGGAAAGAATCCAAAGAGCGAGAAAGACAAAGCTCGCCGCAGGTCATTTTACGCAAGGCACCGAGCACAAGATGCCAAACCTTCCAAGCTCAGCGCTCGCTATTGGGCTATGAAAACCAAATGGTGATGCTCAAGGAGAGCTAAAACATGTCAGGAACAATCCTAGGGTCGGAGATTATTTCAAAAGCCCGTCGAATTCTTCAGGACACCACTACGGGCGGTACTCGTTGGCTCGATGATGAGCTTCTCGGGTGGATCAACGATGCCCAGCGTGAAATCGTTCTGATAAAACCAAACTCAAATTCTCTCGTTGCAGATGCGACTACTGTGGAAGGGTCGAAGCAAGCACTTCCTTCAGGTGGGTTGACACTGTTAGCGGTAATCCGAAACACAGATGGCCCCGCCATCCGTCGAATCGACCGCAACATTATGGATTCTGAAAATCCTAACTGGTACGAAGATGTCGCCTCAGACACTACGATCCATTACATCTTTGACGAAGACAACCCAGACACTTACTACGTCTACCCACCGAAGCCTGCTACGCCTAACTCGATTGAACTATCGTACTCTGGTGCACCACAGGATTTGGTGAACACGGGCGCATCGATTGCCTTAAATGACATTTATGCAAATGTCATTTTGGACTACGTACTTTATCGCGCTTACTCTAAGGACAGTGACTACGCTGGTAACGCACAACGTGCAGCGAACCATTACACCGCGTTTAACAATAGCCTCGGCAATCGCGTACAGGTTGAGCAAATTGCAACGCCTAACGTAGATCAATCTGGTCGTTGGGATACGACCCGAGCGATGCGGTAATGGCAGACTTTTCGGACTTTGTACCAGAAGTCCTTAGCGCAGCACCGGACTGCCCTAACCCAACGATTATTCGTTCTGTTAGGACCGCAGTTCGGGAACTGTGCGAACAGGCCGATTGCTATCGTTACACGCTAGATGACTCTGCTGTCAGAGTGGGCGTAAGCGAGATCGAGCTTGATCTTCCCTCAAATACTTCATTACACCGTGTCATAAAGCTGTCAATCGGGCGGAAAGACCTAGAGGCATCTTCAGTGACCTTAATGAACGACCGAGATCCAGAATGGCGCACTCGCAACGGTGCGCCTCGTTTTTATCTGAGGTCTACAGAAGAGTTAAACGGGATCGTGATCAATCCTATTCCAGAAATTGAATACACAAACCCAGGACTCATTGGGGAAGTGGCGTTAAAGCCAACACTGACGGCAACGTCAATTAGTGATGTTTTTGTAGACAGGTACTACCAAGTTATTGTCGACGGGGCGATTAAGAATCTGCTTATGATCTCTAGCGCACCTTGGTTTAACCCAAGTATTGCTAGTGTGCATCAAGCAGCGTTTGCTGCTGGCATTATGGGTGCAAAATCCCAAGCCCAAGGCGACAACACCCCAAAACGAAGGGTAGTTGCTTATGGAGGTATATAAAGCCACGGAAGACGATCTCTGGAACTTAGTAGCGGCTGGCGAGGTGATGCACGCCGAAAGCCCTGTTTTTAGAGATATCCCTTTCGTGAAGCAAGAAGCGGCAGCTTTCATCTATTCCCATATCCATGATGAAAATAAATGCTGCTTCGTCGCTCAAAACGAGCAAGGCATGGTTGGCGCAATACTGGGCATGTACGCCCCAGTATTTTTTGGCTTAGAGCTACACGCTCATGAAGAAACGCTTTACTGCCTACCAGATGAACGCGGCACACACGCAGGCTCAGCGCTGATGAAAGCGTTTGTTGAGTGGGCTGAAGAAAACGACTGTAAGAGAGTCTGGACAGGTTCGAATACGGGCATCAACACGTACGCATACGTGCAAGTAGTCCAGAACCTTGGTTTTGAACATTCAGGACAGGTGTACTACAGAGATGGGCGATCTAACAAGAAATCTGAGTAGAAGCGAGTTTGCGTGTAAGTGCGGGTGCGGATTTACTTCGGCTGACCATCAGCTTGTAGAAATTCTGCAAGAAGTTAGAGACAGGTTCGAAGTAATGAAAGGCAAAGCTTTACCTGTCGTCATTACGAGCGGGAATCGGTGTGCCGAACACAACGCAAAAGTAGGCGGCGCTCCTAAAAGTAAACATACGCTTGGGATCGCTGTAGATTTTATGATTCCTGAAGTAGAGCCTTCTGAGATTTTTGATCATCTCAATGGCGTATTCCCAGACCAATACGGACTCATTTTGTATCCCGGCTGGGTGCATTTTGATGTTCGTGCAGAAAAATATAGGGGATAACTATATGTGTGGAGGAAGTAAGCCCAAAGATCCAGGGCCATCAAAGCAAGAAATTGCTTTAGCTGCGGTTAGTCAAGATGACTATAATCGCTGGGTACAACGCGGGATGCCTCTCGAACGGCAGGCAGTTGCACGAGCACGTGATCCCAATGTGCTTCGAGCACAGCAATCTATCCTAGGTGGGCGTTCTTCTGCTGACATTGCGCAGCAAGAAGTAGGCGCACAGTACGCAGCTCGCCAAGCGGCACTCCGCTCCGGTGCCGGGCTTCGTAGCAATTCGAACATGATCCCGATGACACAAACGTCAGCGGTGGCAAATGTATCACAGGCCAAAGCAGCTACTCGTGCAGCGGTCGACGCAAGGCAGATCCAAGACCGAGCAAAAGTCACCGCCCTTCAGTCAGGTGCAGGGCTTGCCCAAAACCAGTACAGCGGGTTGATGGCGGCAGCACGTCGAGGCAATTCAAGAAACCTTACTGACATTTCCAACGAGGCAATGCGGCAGCAGGCTCGAATGAGAGCATTCGGTGATGTAGCAGGCGCTGCATTAACTATTGGCGCTCAAAAATATTTTTCTGGCAAACAGAACGCAGAGATGGCCGAACAAGATTATATGACTGGGTTACAGCAGGAATATAACCAGTACGGAAAAATTCCTTCGAACCCCGGCCCCTACGATATGTCTTATAGCGGGGGGCTATACGGATGATCCAGTCAAATGTATACCCCGATGGGAGTATTCGCTACAGCGGTCTAGGTTCACTATATTCGAGTCCCATGATGGGGCTAGGCGGTGTTGGCTCTAGCTATAGTTACGGCGACCCTGATGCAACCATGGCGAACATCCTCCGTGGACAGCAACAGTTCCGTAACCAAATTTACACACCGCTTGAAACGGATGTTATTTCGCAAATTGGTGATGGTTCGCTTGTCAACGCAGCAAGAAACGCTGCGAAGCAAAACCTTGGCGGTACTGCCGAACGAGCGGAGCGGATGGCTTCTAGGTACGGTGGTCTATCTAGTCCATTACAAGCGGCAGAACTCTCGCGTAAGGCAAAACTTGGTGATGCTACAGCCGCTACTGGCTTAGTTAACAATGCACGCATCGCACAAGATGAGCGTGACCAAGGTCTCCAGCAGTCAATGATCAACTACTACCGTGGCGTTCAAGGCAATGCCATGAGTGGTCTTAGCGAAGCTGCTAACTCTCAGGTCAGCAGAGCGAACGCAGTATCCCAAGCAAACGCGGCACGTAGGGCGCAGCAAACACAAATGGTCGGTAGCCTCGCCGCCTCTGCGCTCATGATGGCATTCTTACTATAGGTGACTTATGGCCGGATTACTTGATTCCTTACCTAGCACTATCTTAGCAATGGCTAATGCACGGGACCAACGTGCATTCGCAGCAAGGGAGGCAGAGCTTCAGCGGCAGGCAGCGCAACAACTGCAAGATAGTCGTATTGCTGCTCAGCTAGAGCAACAAGGACTTATTAACAGTGCGGCAATGGAGCGAGTGAATGCTCAAATTGCAGCGTTAGCAGAAAGAGATGAGAAAACTAATCAGGCAGCGCTTGATCGGCAAAACTCTGCGCAACAATTTACACGGAATACTCAAGAGCAGGACAGGGCATTAAGGGGTGCAATCGGATTACGGAAGTCAATCGGCGGAGGACTGCCATCACCTTCTCAAATTGCGCAAGCACAAGGATACGCTGCAACGCTGAGCAGGCTGAACCCTGAAGATGAAAACCTGAAAGCTTTAGCCAACACTTCACAGCCTGAAGCGTGGCAAGCTTTCGGGTTGGGGATGCTGACGGATAATTATGATTACGAGCGACTGGCAGCAGCGAATCAAAATCGCGCTCCTGGTCTCCAATCACAAGTTGCTAGTGCAGAGCTTGCGGGAAGAAAAGCCGCTTCCCCAGCAGTTAATTCTGTCGCAGCTTTTGATAAAGCCCTTGGCGTCAACGCTGACATGCCGATAGAGCAACAAATTGAAATTGCGAGGGCAAACCCAGAGAAATTTTCAGAAGCTGCGAATGCTATGTTTGCTAATAACCCAGCGCTTCTTAGCCAAATCCGTGGAAGGCCCGGAGTAAGAGACGATAGTTCAGTAGTTACCGCAGTTAACGGGGACCGATTGCTAATGGCCGCGCAGCCCAGAGATAATTATATGATGTCTCCTACGGGCGATCTAATTAACCTTGGCCCTGGGGATACTGCACCTCCTGACTATCAAAAACCAAACAATGTCCCTCTGACAGTCGGTGCAGGCCCAGCCTCAGATCCTTCTGCAACCCCTCTTCAGTTAGATATCGGGCAGGCAATGCGTGTAATTAATGCGGCCCGTCAAACAACAAACCCAGATGTTGCGGTTGCAGGATCTCTACAAGTTATGGAAGACGCCGTCGATGCTATACAACGTGGCGTGTCAGAAGAAGAGTTAGAGTCATTACTTATACGTGCCCAATCTCTTGATACTCCTGGAGGGCAGCAACAAGTAGTAGATAAGTTCTTTGCAGAACAAGAGGCGATACCGCAGCAAATGCGCGATGCGTTCCAGAGAGGCTTGACGCAAGAACGTAACTCTCAGCAACAAGAACGACTACGACCATACCAAGAAAGTAAACAATTAAGTGATGCAATGACAGCCGAGTCGCAAGCCGCTGTACAAGCGTATGAAACCACGACAGGCGAAGCTAGTGCCAAAGCTGCTATCGAAGAGGGGAGGCGTCAAAGTGGCAGAGAGAAGGCTATCGCAAGAGCATTAGAAGATAACCTAACAAGTCTCAATGATATTTTAACTGACCAGGGCGCTGGAATTACCGATCCCGAATTTGGGGAAGCATACAAAGAGACCCGTCAATTTGGACTTCCTGGCGGCCCTCAAAATATCGCTGATGAGTTTATGAGTTTCGAGGCAACGCCGGGTAGCTTGAAGCAAGCAGTTATCGACACTCTTTTTAACTATGGTCCAAAGTACGGTGAAACGCTGGGCTTCGGTAAAAAAGCGTTTGAGCGATACTCGCCCGAACAACAAAAAGAAATAATACGGCTTGCGCTTGTGGTTAAAGGCTCCGCTCAAACAAATCTCGTAACGAGATTTTTCAATACTGGGGATGCGCGTTTATCGCGTAAGCCAACTGAAGCAGAACTGAGGGCTGGCGTTGAAAGACTGAAGGACCGCAGCTAATTAGGGGAAAGCTATGGCGCAAGATGGAAGCGCTTTTGGCAATGCCCTAGCAAGAGGCATCGACCAAACACAAATGATGGCCTATGGCTTTGCAAATGCCGTTGGGTCGTTAGTTGGGTGGGATTCTCTTGAAGAGTGGAGCGCAGAAGGCATTGCTGCCAACATGGAAGAGCTTCGACTCAACCCTCCAAAAATAGAAAGCTGGGACGATATCGATAGCCTAGCTGACTTTGGCACTTACTTTATTGAAGCCCTTGGTGAAGGCGCACCTATGCTCGCAACTGTGCTAGGCACTGCGGGTGCAGGTGGTGCTGCCGCTGGGATCAGTACGCTTACACGCGCACAACTTGGCAAACAAATGAAGCGCAAGCTTGGCAAACAGGCTATGCGTAACTACCAAGTAGCAAAACGGCGCGGGCAAATCGCGGGCGCTGCGACTTCTTCTTACACATTAAACACTGGCGAAACTCAAACTTCTTTGATTTCAGAAGGGGTAAATAACCCCGGCGCAGCTCTGACAGCAGGCGCAGTGAAGTCAGCTTTCGACTTAGTTGGTTTGGGGGCAATCACACGTGCTGCACGAGCTACTGGCACTTCGCCTAAAAACTTTTTTGATGCAGCCGTTAATCTTGCTGGCACCTATGGAAAAGCAGGTACAGTTGAGGGACTAACAGAGGGCGTGCAATCAATCGTTGATGCAGCTGTAGTCAGTGGGAACGTTGCAGGGAAGGATTTTTTCTCTGCTGAGAATGTCGACAATCTGATTAACTCGGTGCTCAAAGGCAGCATCGTCGGTGGCACATTTGCCGCTGGTGTCCAGGCCCCCGGACAGTTTATGGAAGTTGCTCGCACTAAGGCGAAGGCGCGTGAAGCACAAGCGCAGATGGAGCAAGAGTTTTATGGCCGTGAACCAACGGGCGTAGAAAACCTTCCGATCCCAGAACCAGAAGCCTATGCCACAGAGAACCCAGAACCCACTCAACTAGATCTGGATCTCGCTCTTAACGATATTGAGCAGACGGCAAATGCAGCACCAGATTATCAAGGTGTAGATCCGGGGGATGTTATACCCGTCCCCGAAGGTCAGACCGATATGGTCGCACAAGCCCGTGCGCTCGAAGATCCAACATCAAGCAAAAGAGCAATGCTTATAACAAGCGGCAGTTTTGATCCTTACGCAGCCAATTCTCTCCCAATGCCTCCCGGTATGGAGCGAGTTGATATGGGTAACGGAGATGTGATTTATACGCAGGATGCAGATGTAGCACAACGCGCTACAGATGTAGCACAACGCGCTACAGAGGAAGGCCCTTCTGATCAGTTTTACGGAGATGTGCTGTACAACATGCCTGGGGGCAAAGCACCTGACGCTAACTTAGTTGTTCAGGTGACAGATCCCGAAACAGGTGGCGTCACTACTGAAATACTTACAAATGAAGAGAACCTCGGACGCACGTTAGAGGAAGCACGTTTTCAAGCTGGCGCAGGCCGAGATGTAAACGTTATCCAAGAAACGAACGGTATACCAGCAACAGCAATTGCTGTGGGCGCACGTATCGCAAAGCAAGCCGATCAAGATGTAGCCAACGCGCAGGCAGACATAGAGACTCGAATTGCCGCACTAATCAATAACGCAATGATGCGTAAGAACGGCAAGAAGAAATTTCAAGATACGCTTCAAGCAGCATTCCAAAACGGATCGACTGAATCTGCAAACATACTCGCAGACGTTGCAAAGATGTCACCCCGTGGTCAGGCCGCTTTTATCGCAGAGTTTGTTGATGATGACGCTGTTTCAGCAGTGGAGACAACCCCACAAAACGCTGCTGAATTACGTGACGCACAAATAGCGGATATTGGTCCAAATACAACAGGCGAAAGCACATTTGATCGAAGTATTGACCAACTTGAACCAGAAAGCGCTCAACCTATACAGGTTGAGATTGACTTAGATTACGGGAATGTAAATGGCGCAGAAAAATTTGCGGATAAGACTTACGCAAACATTATTACGGAAGTTAACCAGCTTAAAAAAGACCTTGGCGAAAGCAGTCCGATTATATCTGAAGTGGTACGCGATGGTTCCACCGCACGTTTGGAGTTTGCGCCATCTGCCGCTGTAACGCAGAAGATCGAAAAAGACCCAATAAGAACACCAGACACAAATCTAACTAGAGGACTACCCTACCTCACACCAGATCTCCTTGTTGGTGCGGCAATTAAGAATGCAAAAAACTCGGTATCGAAGGGACGCGAAAAGTGGGCGGAGAAGAACAAGCTGGCAGCACGCAGCTTTATAAGAGCTAAAGACCCCCGAGGTCAGTGGCAAGTACTCGGCACTCGTGCTTTGGCAGATAGCGGTGTGCACTTGCTAATGTCAGAGCAGCAATCTACTGAAAGATCACTGGCTCAGCTACAGCTAGATGGCTTTTTACGTATGCAGGCCGAACTTGCTAATCGTGGATGGCAGATCCAACCAGCAGCCAAAGACACTCTTATCTACCATAAGGAACTATCTGGTAAGAAAGTTGATAAGGGTGGATTGCTCTCTATACAGGATGTCGAGCGCGGAAACATGATTGTTCAACGCCAATTCGCAAAGATCAATCGCCTCGAACGCGAACTGAAAGCCATCGAGCAAGGGGACCCAAGAGATCGTTACTTAATACCTATTAAGCAACGCGAATTACGTGAAGCTACATCGCAAGAGGCGATGGATCAAATCCCTTCTACTAGTGCTGTTAGGGGAACGGGGTTAGAAGCGGAACTTTTGTCCGTCCAAGAATACACGCCCGAAGTCAGTGACCAAGGTGGGGATTTCAACTACACCTCCCCTACCCTTATGGATGAGCCTGTAGCTGAACTACAGCCACAGGGGACGCAGCCAGATGTTTATAACGAACGCGTCTTTAAACAAGATCAAGATGCTATTGCAAAGTTAGCGAAAGGATTAAACGGGAATAGAGCTTTTCGTGTGAATGAAGTGCCCTACCCCAATACCGCTGCGGGACGCGAGCAAGCAGAAACAGAATTAAGCCGCTTACGCAATAGAGTTGATACCTATAATCGAGAGCAAGAGCAAGTTAAGCTGAGGGAAACTTCGGTGAGACAGCTCGATGAGTGGGTACAAACGAACCGTAAAGTTACGTCGCGTGCAGGGCGCGCTCGTGGTCCACAAGATTCTGTCCAGGGAATCGGACGAAACATCTCGCAAGAGGATGTGGATTTCACTAGCTTTATCTTCAATCAAGCTGGACTCAATACTGGAGAATCTAGCACTCCCTTCGGAACAGCAGTCACAATAATCGATGCTGACAGCCTTAGTGACCCAGAGATTGTTAATTTTCTTCCTACCGCTCAAACGCTCCAAAAGCGTTTTGCTGATGAACCAAACTTACAGGGCACAACCTTCGCAGTTAAAGGCCGTAGGTTTATTGTCATTCGGCCAAACAGTAAGAATGCTACTGAAGAGATGGTTGCCAATCGTAAGTTGGTGCTCGCCCATGAAGCAGGCCATGTGCTGCTTGACTCTGCACGAAAGAACCTCAGCGATGGGCAGCGCAGTAGGCTAGAGACATTATGGAATAACGAATCCAAAGAGCGGGACATCCCCGCGTGGAAAGGAAAAAACGGATTTCAAGAATGGTTTTCTGACAAGGTGGCTGGCTGGGCTAAGCATAAGGTGCAGAACCCAAAAGCTAAGCCAAAGAACCTTGCTGAAAACATTTTCGACAAAGTAGTAAACCAGCTAAAGAGGTTATTTAATGCTGTTAAGGGAAGAGTACCTAGACGCTTTGCTAACAACAACGCCTTTAATAAGTTCATGGACAGCATGGCAACAGAGGGCGTCTTTGATATTAATGAAGCGGTGGCTACAACCCAGGGCTATTCTGACATACAGCTAGGTAATCCAGCAGATCGAATCCGCGATGTGGTATCCCCTAGAACATTGCGCTATGGGGCCTCTAAGGTAAAACAGGGCCTTAAGGCATTTACAAACACTAAGGTGGGCAGCTACGTCATGACTAATGACGCCCTGCTTCGATCTGTGAATGAGCCAATTGGCCGAGCAATTTATCGTAACGTCAATGAGCGATATGAGGCTGGCGACACAATAGAAATCCGCGATGGCGTGACAGTGGTGCCGGGAGGCCGAAGCTACCACGAAGGCCGCGAATACCAGCTTCAGAAATATATTGGTCGATTGGACCAGATTCTGCGCGATGTACCAGAAACCGATCAACAAAAGGTGTGGTTCGAACTATCACGCGAAGTTCCAACTAAAGATCTAAGCACTGACGCAGCGGTGCAGGTCCGACAGCTCCTAGATGAATTTTGGGATGACTACGTAACGCCACGTATGCCCCAGATGCAAGGCCGTAAGGTCGAGAATTATTTTCCCAGAGTCTTTGACAAGATTGCCATTAGTGGTGATCGAGATGCTTTCGTAGCGATACTGAATAAGCACGGTATCAAAGATCCTGACAAAGTAATTAAGAACCTGACTGAGCAAGACCGGGATTACTCTGACTCAGAAATGGGTGCGATGATTCAAGGCTGGCAACAGCAGCGTGTGTTCAAAGACCAAGCGTTGCTACAAGACTTAGTTGACGGAGGGTTTGTCAACGCAAGCCCAGCCGTGTCGTTACTCGACTATTTTAAGCAAGTTACTAGTCGCGGTGAGTATGACCGACTGTTTGGTGGTTTTGTGGGCGGTAAGTGGGACAGCAATAAGCGCATTAAAGAGATGACAAAAGATCTATCTCTGGAAGATAAAGTCAAATTCAACAAGTACTTCAAAGCGAGCATATTCCCTGAACATCTTGACCCAGATAACCCTTGGCACAATTTCCTAGGAGAGTTACGGGCTTATGAAAGTTTTAGGGTACTTCTCGGCAGCGGCCTTGCCTCGGTAGCCGAGTTAGGTGGCATATTCTCCCGTTTGCGCGGGACGTTAGATACAAGCGAATTCCGAACGATCATCGCTCGATCTCTCGATGGCCGAACTAAAGAAGAGCTTTATGACTTTGCACGTGACATGGGAGCTGTTGCTAATGCTGCGACAGGCGCGATGTTGCAGGACATTGCAGCCGATCCATCTCTCGGCAACAAAGGATTCTTTAGAAAACATCTCCCTTCCCTTTTTAAGTACAACGGTAACAATGCTGTAACCGACTTTACGAGAGTTGTTGCGACACAGGCTGCGCGGCAATACATCAAACGTATTGCAGCACAGAAGATGGATGCGCAGAACGTCAGACGGATGCGCGAACTGGGGCTTACCCCACAAGCTGTCCAGCGTTGGGTTCGCATTGGCGAGCCATCTACTTCCCAAGGGTTACAAGGCGCTGACAAGGTTGCAACTGAGCAAGTACTGTTCGGCATACATCAGTTTGTTACTGACAGTGTGCTGCGCCCTAATGCGAGCGAGCGTACTTTTTGGGCTACAGATCCTCTAGGCGGTATGGTCTTCCACCTCAAGTCCTTCGCTTATTCTTACAATAAGCGAATACTTGGAGGGGTTGCGCGAGAGATCAACGATCAGATCGAAGGCAATGAAGACCTAAAAGCCTTTATGCCAAAACTGTTCGGCGCAATCTCTGTATTTTTACTTCTCGGCGGTATTACTGACGAGCTTAGGGCACGACTATTTAGTTTTGGCACAGAAGGCTCGCTAGACAAAGCACGTGGCGACACGGGGCAAATGATGGAGAACTGGGCTACGAGGGCTGGATTTTTCAGCCTGCCTTTTTCAGACATAGTAACTAACCCCTCACCGGAAGGAGTGGCATACTCGTTAGGGCCAACCACCCACCACTTCTATGAACTTCTTTTCGAAAATTACGGTGAACGTACCGAAGCGTTGAAGCTGATGAAATCAACACCCGGTGTGAATCAGTTACCAGTTCTAAAAAAGGCAATCGTGGAAGAATTAAGTTAAAATATAGGTAGCACATATATTATGGTTTCGCAAGTTGACTTAAATCCCCTAGTTCGTGGGGACACTTGGACGAACAAGTTCGCGTTTACTGATGCGAACGGTGCTGTCATCGACATCTCTAACTTTGTTTATTGGATGACATTGAAATCAAATCCCGAGAAGGATGATGTCGAAGCTGAAGCGCAAACCAGTGTAACGGCGACAGGTACGGATGCGCAAAACGGGATTGTGTATGTCACTTTCTCTGCGGCTGAAACAGCAACGTTGCAGCCTGGGAAGTATTACTACGATTTGCAGCAAGTGAATAATGGAGAAGTAACGACTTTGCTTCTTGGCAAGGTCAAAGTGTTACGGGATATCACGAAGACTATTAGCTGATGGCAACGAACGTAAAAGTCTCAAGCACACGTGCAAATGGCGTTACCGTACAGACTACTTCTGTTGCGGTAGACCCTAGTGCGCAGGCAGTAGCAATACAAGTTGGCGGCACCCAGCAAGTGAATGTAACGACTCGTGCCACATCTAACTCTTTGCGAGCAGTGGTGAAGTAAGTGGCAACGCCAACGCTAACAAATACTCCGGTAACGATTAGTGATGCGGAGTCCGTTACTAACTGGTCTGCCGTGTCTATCGTTCTTGATCCCGATATTAAGCGTCAAGGGAACAACAGCGTAACGGATGGCTTGAGGAATAACGGGGCGACGTTTAGTTACAGCGGAACTCCGCTTCCGACCAACCTGAATAACCAAACGATACGCATGTGGTGCACCAACACGTTAACGCCTTATATGCAGTCGTTTGCTAATGAAGGGTTTTCTTTCCTCATTAACACAGGGACGACCGGGTACTACACCATAGCTGGTTTCGATACCTATCAAGGCGGCTGGCTTAACATGGCTGTTACGTTAGCAACAGGTGTAAGTCCCACTAGTGGGAGCGTAACGCCTACTAACAATGTCAGTGAAATTGGTATTAGGTTCCAACGTACAGCTGCGCCGAGAAACATCGATAATACTTGGCTTGACTACCTGCGCTATGGCGATGGCTATACAGCGACAGGTGGAACCTCGGGTGATCCTATTACCCCAGCTACTATTGCTACTACGGATAATTCGAACGGTTATGGCATATTCGAGAAGATAGACGGCGTTATTTTCGGATCGGGGACGTTAGACCTTGGCTCTGGTGCTACCACTACGGACTTTGATTCTGTCGGGGACCTTATCGTATTTCTGGAGAACCCCTACACGAGAGCAGGGCTTTACTCGATCACTGCTGCTGGCTCAGGTTGCAATGCCTTTCTCGATGGCTCGGTAATAAAAACCGCTGGTAATGTGGCTAATAACAAGTTCGACTTAGATTTCAGCGATTCAGCGATTACGGCCACAGTTACAGGATGCCTATTCGATAAAGGTGCCAGTTTAGATTTTGCCACAGGACACTCAGTGACGAATAACACCTTTAACGCGTGTACTTTGATTACGCCAGGAGGCGCTACCTTCACAGGTAACATTATCAAAGGAGGCACTGGTACTGCGGCAGTTACTGCTACTCCAGCACAGATGGCTAACATAACTGGCAACACGTTTTACAGTAACTCTAACCATGCTGTTGAAGTAACGGGCACAGCCGCAAATTTCAGTTGGGATAACGAGGATGATTCGAATTACGACAGTGGTACCTCTGGGAATGATGTTGCCGTAGCTACACCAACTGGTAATGAGACCATCTTTGTAAACATCGCCACCGGGACTGTACAGATAACGGTCGGAGATGGGGCGAATAACATTCCATCAGTGAGATCCGCTGGAGCCACAATTAATGTTACTGCTGGACTAACAACGATCACTGTTACCGAGCTAAAGACTGGCAGCGACGTAATCGTCTTCAACGCTAGTACCAATGCAACTATTGCAGAAACAAATAACAGTGGCACAAGTTTTCAGTTCCAGACCAGTGCCGCCACGACAGTACACATACATGTAACAAATTTAGGATACCTGCCTTACTACAGGCGCAATTTTGTTGTGCCATCGAATAACCAAGATTTAGCGGTAAGCCAGGTTGTAGACAGAGTTTATGAAAACCCAGTAACGGCTTTTGACCCTTAACATGAAAAGAAGTGCAAAAAGATACGCGCTGTATTCCAAGTTTTATGAGCTGAGCGGAGAGCGAGAAACACCTTTCAGCCCAAATACAGAGCAACAAGCTGTACTAGACCATTGTATGGTACAACCGGGATTTACCGGATTTGAAAAATTTACTTTGGAATGGGATATAGGTATTGCCGATATTCCTACCATGCTAGACAGACAAGATGACTGGTTTCTATACGGGATCAGCGAAGACATCGTAGTAAAAGTACCCGACGAATCTCTTCGGAAATCTTTAACTCTAGCAAAACAGGTTTTCCTCGCTTCTGGAGCAGGCGTGGAGACAGAGCCAGATCCCACTGGTGGGACTGTCTGGCAAAAAATTGGGCTAGACCTTAACTACAAACAGATTGTCGAAACGATGGAGGGACGACACGCATGGCTTTAATTATCGATCCAGATGCGTTGTTTGATAGCAGCAGCGACGATGGCTCTACTGAGGTATATATCAATACCTCAGCCCAGACCATCAAGCTTAACGCTACAGGCAACCTGAGCGCTGATGGCGTAACGCACAAAGCGCTTTATAGTTTTTTGAAAGACCAGTGGCAGGGTGATCCGAACAGTAAAGGACTAAGTAAGTTCATCTTCCCTATGCTGGCAATCACGGAAGAGCAGTTTGAATGGGGGAACAATGGTTCTGTTTACTCTGACTGGGCACCCGCAAACGCTGCTACTCGAACCTATATCCGAACGGGGGGATGGCGCGAGCTGAATGCTAGTGCGCAAGTACTTCGAGAGTACGCAGGTATTATCTCACTGGGTACGATAGGGGCCGCAGACCAACCGTACTATTTGCAGGTGGACGGCGGAACGCCCGCAGATTTCGAATTCCCCGGAGTTGTGAATGAAGCGGTACAAATTTATAACGACGTAGACGGCGATGGCGTAATTGAATCTGGTGATGGCGACTTCGACTACCGCAGTTTCTTTAAAATTTTCTGTCGAGAAGAAAACAAGACATTTGCTCAGTCAGATATCAGTGCTATCGGTGTAACGAACATGACTTATCAGGTGTATCGTTTTCCGTTGACTAACGCAGCGGATATTAAATACACCACCGCAGATTCAACAATTGGCTCGTCATCACCTTACACCGAAATCGAACTTCGCTACTTTGGCAGTGCGTTTACCGCAGAAGTTGCAGATGGCGTTGATTCAAACTTTGGTTTAGTCATCGATGTAGGCACAATCTCTGGTGTTGATGGTTCATTTTCAGCGTCGGGATCTGTGCTCACAACAAGTGGCAGTACGATCCCTACTACGATATATGACAGTGGCACACTGACTATTACTGAAGGTTCGGATAAGGGCACTGTTTTTAATGTTACTGGGACGACAAGTACCTCAGTCACTATCGACGGTTCCTTCACTGCGACTGAGACAGGCATTAGCTTTATCCTGCAAAGGACAACACCTATAGTCGCTACGCTTCCTCAAATTTACGAGAAGATTCAATATTCGCTCCGACTCGGATCAGATATTGATGAAGTTGGCACGCTTACTGGTAAAACTGCCGATACGTTGCTTACGTTCATTGGTGACGAGCTTCGAACGAATTCACAAACTGACGCAACAGGCGGCTCAGGTGTGTACATCTCAGGTTTCCGTACTGCGGATACCAACGAAGTTCAGTTCACGGACAACGGTGGCAATGTTCGAGAGTACCCATTCGTTGCATCAGGCGACTTGGTGTTCAACTCTAACCTGACGACTGACTCAGCAGCAAAGTACTGGCTCTACTACAAGCACACTCGTGTTGATACGCCAGCTAACTTCTCGTTTTCGAATTCATCCGGTAACACTACCGAATTGACTTCTTCAAGTGCGGCTTTGCCAACACTTGCACAGAACGATTATGTACGAATCGAGGGAGCGAGTACCGCTGCAAACAACGGTATTTATCAGGTTACTGATACCACACCATCCACCTCAAGTGTTCAAGTGACAAAGGTCAATGGCGCTAATCCAAGCGATGAGACCTTCACCGGAACTATTTTCCAAGATCCGATCAATAGCCCCGATGCCAAGCTCGTTAAAAATTCTAACGGTACCAACATCGGTAATGCTTTGATCAATGGCAATTCGACTATCGGTTTCACGTTCGCTTATGACACTGAAAACGAAGGCGGTCGCCTTGATAACCAAAGTGGTGGGGTAGATGCACCCGTCGTACTTCGCGTTATTGGACTTTTCAAAGGTCAGTACGCCGAAGCGGAATTTTCGATTACCGAAGCGACAGGCCAATCATTCCCGATCAACGCACCATTCGAACGAAACTACGCTGATCCAGCTTAATGGGTTAAGGGGGTCCCAATTCGGGACTCCCGCTTTTTAAGGAGTCTTAAATGCCCGGCGAAAAAAGATTTACGAGGATTCCTCCCGAGTCAACGGGTGACAGAATCTTTATGGTCCACACTGCGGAAATCCTTTTCGATGAGCAGACGGACAATTCCTACACTTGGAAAGTTGGCGAAAGGTACACCATTAGTGGCAACGGTGGACCAACAATGTCAGTCCACGTTCACGGCGTGCAAGACAATGGCGTAGACGGTTTCCTGAGTGTTCATTTTTCAAAGTATGACAAGAATAACAACATTGTACCGCAGCTAGGCCAGAACATTATTGACCCTGACGGTACAACACAAGTAGCTAAAGTTGCGTCTACCTATGACGTTTATATCCCTGCCCAGCAGATTGTTGGCTTTGACAACCCCGAGTACGGTGTTGATGTCGACCCAACAGGGAGCATGAATGTCCGTTTTTCTGAGGGACTGCCTCAGTTAGACGCATTCGGAAAATTGCGTACTTCTGGCGCTACGATTTTAGGTGACTACGTTTTCTCTGATAACGATAGACCTTTTGATTTTGCAAAAACTCGAAATGGCGCAGCATCGGTTATTTGGGCTGAAGATAAACGCTGCGTAACTTTTTCAAGCGGCACTACGCAGGCTACTGCTATAACGGGGTACGGCGCTCAAGAATGCTATCTAACTAGTCACACGTATCATCATTACTTTCCTGGGTTCTCACACCTGGCAATCATGACTGCCGCGCTCGATAACATCGACGTTACTGGCACGGTACGTGAATGGGGTTATTTTGACGAGAATAATGGTTATTTCTTTAGGAAGGATGAGGACTCCCCTCTCCAGCTTGTCATTCGTTCATCGGCAACTGGCGTCTTAACTGAAATAATAATTGAGAAAGACGAGACTAGGTATTACTCAAACGGCATTTTGCAATCGACAGAAATTACGTCTTGGACAGGCGATCATGTAGATGGTACTGGCGACAGTCGAATGAACTTACGACTGATAGACGACAACATTTACTGGATTGATATTCAATGGCTATCAGCTGGACGCGTACGATTTGGCACCTACCACCGAGGGCAGCGAGTTGTAATACACGAGTATTACCACGAAGGGTCATTCAACGCTGGTAAACCGCATTCACAAACAGGAGCGCTACCCATACGCTTCGGCCAATTCAACAAAGTTGGCGAAAGTGTAAGCGGTACAGCATCACTAAGTGTGTGGTGCGCGTCAGTTGTATCCGAGTCACAAATCGATTTAAAAGGTATCGGTCGAGGACAACTAGAGTCTTTTGAAGTTCAGTTTGACCCTACTAATTTAAATGATTGGCAAGGGCTAAATGATACGGGTAAAGGCGACAGAATACCTACGACATTTGCTAGTGGGTTTACGACAAACGGTACAGCAGCAGTTGTACCCTCGACCGCATCTCTAAAAGCTGGCTATAAACTACATTTAATGGATCAAGATGGCGGCACTGGGGTCATTACCGGACAAGCCATTTATATCAGTGAAATTATTGATGGTACTAACATTGTATTAACTGAGGCCCCTACAACTGATTTTTCAGGCGTAGAGAATGTGATGTTTCACCTGCATGTCAATGACGAGTACCAACTGCTGGGGATACTGTCTCCCGTCAAAAATATTGGAACCGCTACTCACGAAAACAGAACTTTATATCTGCCACAAGCGATGCGATCTTTTGCATACCATACCGATGGTACGCCCGCCACGGTTGAGATTGAGATATACGCTGATCCTATCGTCAGCGGTAATTCAGTCGCAATGCCGATAAAAGAATCTGTAAGTGCAAGTGCGCCACTGACAAAAATTGAACCGAATGATCCTTACTGTGCAGTCACTTCTTATGAGGATTCTGGGCAAGTTAACTACTTTGGGCGCGGGTTCCATCAACTTGTTTCGTTTGTGGATGGGAACACAGGTCGAGAGGAATTAGGGGGCCAGTACACCAACTTTCAGGCTGGAGCTTTTAAATTAAAAGCAGCCAATGGCGGCAATAATCGGTGCCCTTTACTTAAAATCCATCAATCACCTGCTGCTGGTAGGGCAACAATTATTGAGATTAATACTCCGCCAACAGGCGTGGATTACTCACTGCACCGAGAAGGAAATCCAATCCAGTTCGAGGGTATACCGGGGGCGATTGGTAGTGATGCTACCTATGGCTTGAATATCAATGTAGATCCTAACCGATACTTTTATCTACGCATGATCAGCTTAGACAAAGCTGAACTGTATTTAGATGAGCAGTTCCAGACTCCGTATGATACAAGCGGACTAAGTACAGCAACTAATAGCGGCAGTTATACGTGGAACGCTACAGCAGTCCCACTTTCAGATGGGGGTTGGATACGAAGCGGATATGGCCCATTCCTGTATTTTGCGATTGTTGCTAAACCGATTGGCCTTAGCGCTCAATCCGCATACCACGCAACTCACGGAGACATTGTCTGCCACTTCGCTTTGAGCTGGAATGAGGTTGCGCAGTAATGCCTTCGCTACATACTTTTTACGGCCACTGGGACTTTTGGGAGCGCGATCCTTCCAAGAGTCACTATGGTGCGCAGAAAGTAACATTTGATGCGTCTACTAGACTTATTTACATCAACGAAGGCGAGACAGAACTCGATGTGCAAACAGATTTGTACAGTGCATGGAAAGAATGGTTTGCGTCTCGAACAAACTCTGGCAACCCTCCGGCCATCTCAGCTATCGGCGGCGAAGAAATTGACGAGAGCCGTTCGGTAGGAAGGACCTATTTTCTTGAAAATGGCTGGCGCATACAGCCTTGGTTTGGGGACTATAACCTGATCGTTGATGGCAACTTGTACACCCGTGAACCGGGTGGCAAGCCCGTCAACCAAGTCGATGGCGTATCGGTCAGTTTGACTAGATCAAACATCACCGAAGTAGCTATCGCAGGTGGCGTAGCAACTGAGAATCGCCTCTACGAGATATGGAGAATCCTTGGCCTCGATGCCGCAGCAGCACAGGTCATTACTGACAGCAGCATTACTGTCGGAAACATAACCTTGTCTATCTCGCAGACAGATGAGGATACAACTACGGTCGAGCGTTCAGAGTGAGCGTACAACGACGCTTGGCACTTGCCACTCGCGGCTTTAGAGGTAGCGATGGCGAAATAAGGTATAGAGAGGTGGATAACAGCGTTCGCAAGAATCCTGTTGTCGAGGAAACAGCAGTAAAAACCGATAGCAATCTGGTCAGTCTGACAAGAGATGGCACGCCAGTTACTCCTATCACTACCCCTTCTTCTGCTACAAATGTAAGGATTTCACCTTCGACAACAACAATAACCTGGGAGGTGGAATGAGATGGAATGGTCAGCATTTGAAGTAATGATTGGATTTATAGGTATCGCAATCACTTACTCAACTTTGATGTTTGGTATCTACCATATAAGGCAACGTATCGAGCAAGCCGCGTCTTTTTCAATGAAGAACACTGGCAAGTTAGATGATATTAGTCGGAGCGTAGAAGAAATTGCAAAAGTGAATAAGAAACTATCACATGAAGTTGACATCACTCATGAATTGCTAAGAACTAACAATGAACTGATCAAAGACAACACTCGGGCTTTTGAGTCTTTACAAACAACAATACAGGCGTTCCATACTGTACTAACACTTGTAAAAAGAAACGATTAAAATTATAGGCGATACCTATAGGTGAGATATGACACGGATTGTAATTGATGATTTCGGTGGGATCGCGCCTACGATAAACGCAAGAAAACTAGCCGATAAATTCGCGCAGACAGCCGACCGAACTTACTTGAAAGCAGGGACACTTGCCCCTCTTCGATCAGCAACTTCAGATAGTGGTAAATCCCAAATAGCTAAAGGAGCAAAATCAATGTTCCTTTATCAAGGCGACTTTGAGGCATCGACCCGAGATAAGTCTTACGCCAAAGTTCCTATTGCGAATGACAGCCTTGACCGCATCGTTGTTACTGACCACACCCATACAACTAACTACCCCATTATAAAAAGTGGCGCTAGTGAATATCGGCTTGGTATGCCACAACCGGGAGTACCTACTATTGTTTCAGTAACTGCGCCTTCTGACCCTAATGGGTTAGACGCGGAAGACATCACGTATGTCGTAACGCTGGTTGACGCATGGGGTGCGGAAGGTCCTCCTTCTGACCCAGCTACGATTACGGAGCGGCAGATAGACACTGATGTTACGGTGCTACTACCTTCACTCCCGTCTGGCTCGTACAACTTTAGTGCGGGAGCACTGTTCCGCCTGTATCGCTCGAATAGCGGTACAGACAGTACTTCTTATCAGTTTGCTGGCGAGTTTGCAGTATCTAATGCTGGCGCGAACGTTACCGACACAAAAGTCAATGCACTACTTGGCGAAGTAATCCCTTCTGTCGATTGGATTGGGCCACCAGATGATGACACGACGCTTTACCCAAATGGTCCACTCGAACAGGTAGTGAACCTACCTAACGGTGTGCTTGCTGGTTTTGCGCATAAAACAGTTTGCTTTACAGACCCTTTTCTCTACCACGCATGGCCTGCGAGCTATCGTATTACTCTTGAGGATGAAATTGTCGGCATCATGGCAATCGCCAGTGGGCTTGTCGTTACAACCAAACGCAAGCCTTATTTGGTAACAGGTGTTGATCCTGCTGCTATGACCTTGATCGAACTCGATGTAAACCAAAGCTGCGTGAGTAAAAAGTCGATGGTTGATATGGGTGAGTACGGTATATACGCCAGCCCAGATGGACTTGTTCTCGTTTCAGGTACTCGTGCGGAAGTACTAACTAAAGGCTATTACAACCGTGAGCAGTGGCAAGATGCTTGGGAGCCTTCCAATCTGATTGCGTTTTACTGGGAGGGTTACTACCTTGCTTACAATGGCGATATAGCTTCTGGCCCCAAAGGGTTCATGCTAAATCTCGTCGAAGGCGATGTTAATTTTGTCACGCTTGGCACACATCAAATTGCATCAGCTGGCTTCTACGATGCTGAATCAGATACTACATTCTTTGTACTTGACGATTGGAACGGTACAGGAAATGTTTACCCACTTAAGTTTGCGCAGTCGATCTTAGCGCCAGAGGAATTTACCTGGCGCAGTAAAGAGTTCGTCTTGCCCAGGCCAGAGTGCATGACTGTTGTTCGGGTCGATGCGCTCGAAGACATAGCGACTAAACCAGTAACGATTAAGGTCTTCGCAGACGGAGACTACGTTAACCCCATTCTTGATTATCAGCATAACGATCTGACGAACGTCTACACGAACGATCAATCATTTCTACGCCTACCCTCTACTGGCAAGCACCGCGCTTACGCTGTTGAAGTGTTTACCGAAAATGAAATTAGCAGAATTGTACTTGCGAGTTCTATGCAGGAGCTTACATAAATGCCACGACAATCGTTACCCTCGATTCCCCAAGTCCCTAAAGGATTACCTCCAGAGCAGACTCGATTCTTACAAGCGTTGGCCGACGCTTGCCGTATTCGATTTGGACAAACTAAGAATGAAGTGGATCGTTCTGTCACAGTCGGGGAGTTGGAAGGTACTGGTATTATTGTTCGTAACGGTTCTAATGTCGCAGCGGGTGTTGTAACAGGCGACGGGAATGTCGTTACTACGGGCGGTAACTCAGCTGCGTTTACGGATCAAACTACGCCTAGTGCACCAACTGGTCTTACCGTTGGCACTCCTGATAGCACAACAGTTCTTTTGAACTGGGACCCACCCACCGATACGCAAGATTACATCGCGTACGCTGAAGTCTTCCGCTCTATCAATGATGACTTTGATGTTTATGAAACTAATGAAGATACAGGGTCAACGACCGCAAACGATGTCGTATTCGTAGGTACAGGTGCCTATGGGTTCGCTGATCACTTCGAGCAAGGCAGCGCACCAACTGGAGGTTATTACTACTTTGTTCGTTGGCGCACCTACGCTGATAACGCAGGTGCAGCAGCAGAATCTGGCGCAGTTATCCCTGCTCTTGATCCAGCTAATCTTCTTGCCGCTTTAAGTGAAGCAGATGCTGATGATGCACTGGTTTTTGACGAAATCAGTGAGTTTATAGTTAAAGCTGACACTTTTAAGATTCGCTCTCCTGATGTTGGCGGTAACGCGATTGGCGACTTGATCTTTGCTGTAGATACGCAAAATAACCAAGTGGTTATGGACGGCGCTTATATAAAAGCGCTAACTGTTACTAATGCGCAGATCGCCAATACCACAATCGGCACTGCGCAAATCGACACGATTGCGGGTAATAAGATTACAGTCGGCACGCTCGAAGCAGATCGAATCATTTTAGATGGCGCTGTTCTTGGCACCTATGACAACAACGGCACAATCGAGCTGACGGTAAATGGTATCCGCCTTAATACTACCAATGCCGCTGGTGAAAACGTCTTACAAGATGAAAGTGGTAACGCACTAAGCGACACTACTGTTCTAAATACCAATACGACATGGGCACAGGTCCTACTTAATGGCGGTAACAACCTGCCAACTGAAAACCTTGTAGGTCAGGGAGCGACTAATCCTACTGCTTCTAACTATTCGTTAGGCGACTTTTGGTATAACACCACCGATAACGCGTTCTATGTTTTGTTGCTGGTTGGGACCCCTACTCCGGTCGAAACTTGGGTTAAGTGGGGCGACGTTACCGCTGAAAACATTCCACAAGATATACAGGACGGCGCTGACGCAGGGACTGGATTGGTTGAGGGCACTACCACAATTTCAGAGGATTCCGTTGGTTTTACTGCGGTAGCTCAGTATGGAGGCGTTTATTGGGGACCAATTGCTCCAGCGAACCCCACTACTCAAGCAGAAGACGAGTACGCTGCTACTATCTGGATTGATACCTCTACTATCCCTTACACGTCTAAGTATTGGAATGGCACCGCTTGGGTTATCGGGTCTACAGTCGGCGCTCAAACGGGGGCAAGCGGTAACTTAATTGATGAAAATGGTGTACCGATTGTTGATGCCACAGCTACTAACAGGCAGCAGCAAGCATTAGGTATCCTCGGACAGCGGATTGCATTTGAAACTGGGAGCCTTAGCTACGTTGCCCACGAGGACGGCACTGATCTTTACATCAACCAATCTAAAACTCTTTCTCAGGCTGACTCGGCTGACACCGGGACAATATCTGTTACCGCCGGGGATATCATCACATCTAATCGGCCTGTCAGCTTGCATAATGAAAGCGGCTACCCGATTCCCTCCATAGCTCATACTGGCTATAAATTTATTACCCACACGAACAGAGGTACGACTCAACGCTTCAAAATTTACGCGCCTTTTGCTGCGGGGATTATTAAGTATGCGCAAGAAGCAGCACCGGGGGGCCAAAGCATTGGAAGCCATGTCGACTGGGCGGGTAATAACGGAACGGTTACATGGTCGTCGACTGGCGTACCATTTAAGACTGTTACGACAATTGACATTAGTACTACTGACAATACAGCGATTTATCACATTTTTTACAGTGATACGCCAATCGTTATGGTTAAGTGGACTACTGATAATCAGGACTTCGCTTGGGTTCCTAGAACTGAAAACGAAGTTGTCGGCGCACGAACAGCAGCTTTTGCTAGTTTTACTGCCGATCCTGTTAGTTCGATAACGGGAACAACTGAAGGAGCTAAATATTATTACGCTCTATCACCTATTGGGGCCATAAGCAATCAAGATGGTAGCGGGTCGGATGCCGATCATTATGTACCTATTAACGCCCTCGGGGATACTTATTACATCCACCACGCGATTGCTGGTTTTCAAATTGTTGCGCTAGAGGCAACAACAATTAAAGCTGAGTATTGGAGTGGTACAGCTTGGACTTCTTATGCCACCTACGACCTCGAAGATGCAACGCGTGCAGATATTGGGGAAGCTTTTGTCGGTAGTCTTAGCGCAGGTTCAAGTACAGCAACAGCGCTACAGTCAGGTGCCGCACCCTGGCGCTTTATTGGTTCTGGCCGTTTTTATATCAGAACAAACGATACAAATGGAGATGAGTATCCTGTCATTGGCTACTGGTCTGAACTCAGAACGTGGGATATCAATCCTCAAGCTGGCGACATTGACTTCGCAGATCTTGGCGGGGTTAAACCTCCAGCCGATGCTAATAGGAATTTAGTAATTGATTATACCTTTGCAACCGAGCTGGCACGAACTAACGCTAGTACAACTTCCTTTAGCGGTGGAGAGATCGCGTTCGTTACAGAGACTAGTGCCTTATGGCTCTGGGACGGGGCAGGTTCAGGTTGGGTTGCAATTGCAACAATTGGGGGGATTTTAGGATCTGGTGGAAACATCTTTGCTGAAGACGGAACTACGAATCTTACTGACGTAGATTTAATCAACACTAATGTCACATTAAACGATGACGGAAGTTTTGATTATACAGGAGCAGGCACTGGCATATCTCTTTCTGGCCTTGGCTTCGGAGGGGCGTTAGACGCAACAAATAACACTATGGGTTCTGGTACGGCTTTTCCGACAAATCCAGCACCGAGTGCAGGCGATCTTTTTTACCGTACCGATGAAAAAAAACTTTATGAATACAACGGTTCAACTTGGGAAAACTGGGCAACGCTGAACACCGGAGAATTAGCAGATAAAGATAGCGTTGATTACACGACTGGCGAGGTCACGAACACCCCGACTAGCTTGACTGACATCAATATTGGAGAATTTTCGTCTCTACAAAGTATCACGAGCATCCCTCTTGTCATACCAGCGGGCAATAACCAGACGGTAACCCAAGTTGGTCTTGATATCCAATCCTCTGGCAATCAAAGCACTGGCAATTGGTCAACTCAGTTCTACTCAAAAGATGCTTCGGTAGGCGGTTGCGCGGTATCTTTTACCATCGGTTCTACCACTAGCCGATACATGATTGGCTTAAATTCAGACCCCGCTACAAATGCTAGTTATTCGACTATTGACTATTGCTGGTATGTGAGGGGCAATACTGGCGATTATGTAATTTTTGAAAGCGGATCGGTTATTCAATCTGGCGGGTCCACAGTCCTTTTCGGCTCTATTACCGCAGGCGATGTTTTAACAATATCGTGGGACGGCACAACCATTCGCTACATGCTAAATGGAGTTGTAGAACGCTCAGTTGTGCCAGCTACTCAACCATCCTCGTTAGCGCTTGACTCCTCAATTGATGGTATCGGATCGCAACACACGACCATCATTAAAAACATCAACTTTATTAACATTGGCGCGACCCTACCAACGCTCGGAACGAATGTTCTAGCAGAAGATGGATCGACGCTTTTATCTGATGAGGATCTAAGAAACTCAGCGCTAGACGTATCAACAACCGGATCAACGCTTAGTGTCACTTACGGCGCAAACACAAGCACCGGAGTTAACCTTGATGCTAGTTCAAACATTGACAACGCTCTGTACTACACCGCTGGCGCGACCGAGTTTACGGGCGAAATAGATGCAACCCACAACAGTATTCTAGCTTCCGCTGCGACCGACCCAACGGGGCAAGCAGGTGAGTTTTATTACAACACCGCTGACAAAGAGTGGAAATACTACGATGGCTCTGCATGGGTCGCAGTTAGTACATTTAACAGTGGTGCTCTTGCGGACAAAGATGCTGTTGATCTTGGAACATCAGAAGTAACGGGAACACTAGGTACAGCTAATGCGGACACTGGGCTGATCAACACTAATGTAACGTTGACTAACTCAGGATCTACGCTCAGTCTGACAGGCGGTAATGCAGCAACCGTTACGCTAGACGCATCCATTGTCGATAACGTTTTAGCCCGTACTGGCGGCGGTACTTACACGGGCGACCTAGCAGCAACGGCAGGTGCGACTTGGGGCACGGATGTTGATAACTTACCACC
>Ga0208150_1000042_pt1 | contig 48567 bp, 64 predicted proteins | sample DEB08_DNA_8_FD_184534 | JGI IMG/M metagenome (GOLD analysis project Ga0208150, IMG submission 184534) | Aqueous microbial communities from the Delaware River and Bay under freshwater to marine salinity gradient to study organic matter... | ecosystem: Environmental > Aquatic > Marine > Coastal ...
CAGGTAATTTCTTGGCGTGGTTCTGTAAACTGGGTTGAAGGATAAATATTTAGGAAGGTGATTCGATACAATTTCTTTTTCTTCCTGACTCAGATTATACCATATATTATTCAGTACCGAGTCGGTGGGGCTGATACTCCAAAGCTGGCAATAGGTATCAATGGAAAAACCTTCTTCTACTCCGCCAATTTTTTCCGAAAAATCTCCCTTCTCTCTTATATTATTGTCTTTTATATTATTAGCTATATTATATCTTTCACTCTCAGTGAAGGGGGTATTCACTCTCAGTGAATGGGTGTTTTTCTCTGAGTGAATAGGGTATTCATTCTCAGTGAAGGGGGTAGGCTGTTGCTTTTCCCCTGAAATACTGCTTAGGTAAGGGTCTGAATTAACGCGATCCATCGTAAGTAGGAGGGGGCTAATAACCTTCAAATATCGCTTATCTATCTCCTTGCTGCCTGGCTTATATACTACTGTTCTTTTAAGGTGGCCCTGCTTGATAAGTGATGACAGAATATTGCTTATTCGGGTTGGTTTTACTCCCTTCATAAATTTAGCCAGGTACTTATTCCCTGCATCGCATCCCCTTGTTCCAATCTTGTCTAATGCCCATATAATGGACAATAATTTTTCTTCATAGATATTCAAGTCTGATAGAACCAGTTCCCTCGTCATCCATATACCCTTAAACTCTGCGCTAATTTCCATCACTTTTTTTATTTAATTTTTACCTAAAATTTAGACATACCACACCCATGCTACTTTTGCTTTCTAAAAGTCAGGGTAAAAAAAGCCCTTGTGCGGGCATTAGCAATCCAGATAAATCTGGCGGGGGTTTATTCCCGTGACGCCTGCTAAAGCTGCCCACACAAGGGTAAATATCTTATGTAATTGTGTTGCTCAATCCGGGACGTCAATCCATCAAAAGCTCGACTTGGTTTTCAAAAAAGAACTGGTACGTAATTATACCTAATCTACTGCATTTTTACAACTTTTGTGCCATTTTTTTACAATAATTTGCAAATAAATGTTAATTATGCTTTCTAACTGTCAGCTTTCCAATAAGCACCATCCCTAGGATGATGCCAAAAATGATGATGCCAGCGATAAATTTCATGATTTTAGTTTTTTAATAGATTCATTGATACATCGTATTTGATAGGCGATCTCGGCCTTTTCCTCAGGTGTCTCTGGGCGTATGGCCCGTAATATCTCCCGTTGTCTAATTAGCGTTTCAATCGCTTTCGTGTGTTTGCTTTTCCTGCCCATTTCGAAGCTGTTCCTGGTGGATTAGTTGGAATCGGTTGTGGGCCTTAAAGATGCGTATAAACTCCCCTTGGCTTTCAACCTCCTGACCCCTACGCAATCCTTGGGCCTTTGCAAAATATGGGTTAAGAAGAAGCTCCTGCCCTCTGTGAAATATGCTTATCATGGCCTAATGCGATTAATGCCCTGTCTAATTCTCTCAGTCGCTTAGCCCTCAGGGCCTTCGCCCTAGGGTATTCTTTAGACTCCCATTCACTCAGGCACTTACGTACCAAGTGGTATTCCTTTAAGAGTGTTTCGATTGCGTAGTCCATATTGAAAATTTTTACTTTCCGTTTTTGATAGCAGTCAATTCCCTGAGTCTATCCAGGATCTCAGCAGGAACCTTGCGCCCTGCATTGGTCAATTTTCCCCACGTTTCTCGTAGGTCATAATATTGTTTTTTCTCTGCGTTAGTCATAGCATAACTTATAGGTTTAAAATGGCAGGGGCGGAGTCTAAATTCTACCCCTGCCTAGTGTATCACACCGGGCGATACTAATAATCCACATTGGTACTTTGCCCGGCTGACGGTATTTTAAAGAACTTGTCAGGATCACCCAACAGAAAAGAACGTCAGAAGTCAATTTTTCAAATAGCTTGGATTGCACTTAATAAAGTGCATCCAGAATAAAGTGTCGTTCCCCTTCATGACTTCCAGCTTATAGAAACCACAAGGGAAGTCTTGGTAATTAGCAGCTTTAATTTGCTTCAATATACCCCTGGTATATCGGTGGATCATCTCCCCCGACTGGCTACCAAAGGTGTATATCTTCATTTCCCGGATAGACTTAAACTTATTATGCGAGGCTACTACCTCACTTCTGACAATATTGGCGCGTTGCCCATCATCTAGGGAATGGTAGTAGATAACTACGATTGCGCTATCCATCACAGGTAGCGGGGTGGTGCAGAGGCTAGTATCCGTCACTTCATGCTCAGGATATTGCCCCTGACACCCCACTACGAATACAAAAGCAAAGACTAAAGTTAATATTGTTTTCATGGTGTTTAGTATTATATACACAAATGTAGCAAAAAATATACAAAACTTTTGCAATATTTGTGCAAATAGATTTTAGGTAAAAAAATATTACCAGGAAATTTTAATTGAAGCGCTTTTATTATTTGGCTTCGCTGCTGGGACTTCTACACCTTCCTTATCAAATATGGGTTTATCGCTCTTTGCAGCCAGCTTCATATCTCCCTCTATATTCCAAAGCTCATTGCTAAGCTCCATCCATCGAGGATTATGCCCGTAACTCTCCTTACCTCTATATACGGGAGTATTGTCACTACCAATCTTCGCCAAAACCTGGGCTTTGAGTGCTTCGGTAGCCGATTTGGATCTTTTTTCTTTCGGTGTTGCTGCGATTAACATTTCTGCTATCTTTAGAACTTCCTCCTTGGAAAGCTCCCTTGAAGTAATTGTTAAGGAACCCATAATCTAGTGTTTTTGCGAGGGCTTCCGCCTCTCTTTGTTCTAAAAATAGGTGTCTGTTACTTTTCATGATGCTTGCTTTTGTGCAAACCTTGCACGGGCCGCTTTAGCTGCCGTGATATATCGCTGGTTTGCTTTCATAGATAGGTACTTGCGCATAATGGCGCTTACTTCTTCGTTATCCTTCGCAGCCTTAAACTCCGCTTCCATTCCCGTAAGTTGTGCCGGGTTTGGCTCTACTGGTTTCATAGGTTTGGCTACCTCATCATTAAGCCCGTTGCTATTCGCATCGGGATCTCCCTCAGCGATCATAAACACGGCTTTGAGGCAGTTTTTGTGCGCGTTGGTCATCGCCTGGCCTTGGGCTTTGTCGGAGTAGTCAGAAGCTCCCCCTTCGGAGATTGCGGTAAAGCTACTCCCATCCTCGCAGGTAAAGGTGAAGGCTACGGTAGCCTCACAGTAGTACATATTCTTTGTGTAATTCCCCTTATTAATGGTGATTACATTCATCTTTTTGTCGATGACACCGGAGGGAAAGGAAACAACCCCGTGCTTAACCATCAGACTGCGTAGCGTATTGTAAATATTTTTGATACTTACAAACTGAAACCCCTGTTGAGGATTCTTACCATCCAGTTCAAAGGCTGGCATATCCTGCATCACAGCATTGATGCGTTGATAAATGTTTTTGGACATAATCTTTTTAGCTTTTGTAAAAACAATACCAAGTATTTGCAGTTTATTCGAAAACTTGCATATCTTGAACAAATTATAAAAGAACGATTCTTAGGTGTTTTTGGGTATGGACTATTTAAGTCCGATACCCTTACTTTGTGTAAAGTTTGTAAGACAAATGTACTATTTCCTACAAACTTTTGCAAATTTTTGTTAAAATACTCCAAAAACCATGACAGTTAACCTTATTTCAAAGCAAATGGAAAAGAAATTCCACCAGGGAAATGCTATTTCTAGCTGGATCGACAAACACTACAACAACAAAAACTCTTTCGCCCAGTTCGTAGCCGAGGAATCCGATGCAGAGAATACCACGCAGAAGTATAATAGCGTGTATAGCCTCGCTAGGAACATTTCAGGTAAAGAGTTCATCGGGCGCAAATATCACGAAAGGTGGGACACAGAAGTCGCACCCTATACAGATCAGGGGCTAAAATTGGCTGAGATACTGGAAAAGATGGGGGAGAAGGAAATGGAACGCGTCCGGGGGTTCATTGTTGATCACTACCAAAAACAGATATGGATCGCAGAGGGAAAGATTCAAGCACACCGGGAGGATTACACGAAGCTTCTGAAAAATTACAATGACCTTACACAAACTCTAGCCAAAAAGGCGAACATATAGTTTATCTCGCCTCAAATAGTGTCAAAAGATTAGGCACATCAAAAATAAGGGAAGATTAAAAAAGATGTTTTTTAAGGGTTATTGGCTGATAAACAAAGAGTTATCGGAAAGGAAATGATTTTTCTGCCTACTGATTATAAGTCAGTTGCTCTAACCAACTGAGCTATAGGCCCAAATTGAAAGCCAAATATTCTATATTATGATATACGATAAAGCAACGGTTTCCATCACGCTAGACAAGCGCAGACAGAAAAATGATAAAACATATCCTGTAAAAATACGGGTTACCTACTCAGGGCATCCCCGTTATTATGCTACTGGTCACTATTTGACAGAGGCCGATTTCGGTAAGGTGATGATGACACGCCCTAGGGGAGAATATAAGCGCCTTCGAGACATTTTTGATAACCAAGCATCAAAAGCCAGGAAGATAGCCGAAAGCATGAGTGAATTTTCATGGGATAGCTTCAGGGCACAACTTATCGGAAATAAAGAAAAGAAAAAAAAGGTTAAATACTTCAATACCTTATTTAAGGAATACATTGATAACTTAAATAAAGCAGGGCGCACAGGATCAGCTATCAGCTACGGCAATGCCCTAGCATCGTTCTCCCTATTCAGCCCCAAAGCTATTCCCATAAATAAACTTTCCCCTCAATACTTTGAACGATATGAAGCTTGGATGAAAGGCAGGGGCAGGGCTGAAGCTACCATCGGCATGTATATAAGAGCCGCCAGGGCAATAGTAAATAATGCCATAGCTTCAGGCGACATGGAATCTAGCCGCTACCCATTTGGCAAGCGAGGGTATAAGCCGCCAGTAGGGGCCAATATAAAGAAGGCGCTTACAATTGACCAGGTGAAGGCTATTGTTAGCTACGATCCAGAAAATGAAAAAGAGGCTTTTTATAGGGACTTTTGGGTATTGTCATACCTCTGTAATGGTGCTAACTTTATAGACATACTCAGACTAAAAAAAGACAATATCAGAAAAAGCTCGATTGTGATAAGACGCCAAAAGACAAAGAGAACCAAGCGAGGAAATGCTAAGCCCATCGTTATCTCCCTTTCTCAGCAAGTGACAGATATACTCTATCGTTGGGGAGATCCCGAAAGCCAGGGATATATCTTTCCGGTCTTGAAGGTGTCGATGGATGAAGAAAAGATGCTGAAAACAGCAAAGCAATTTATCAAGCAAACGAACAAATATATAAACCAGATAGCTCGTAGGATTGGCATCCGGGAACACATCACCACATACACCGCCCGACATACTTTCGCAACAGTCATGAAAAGGGCGGGTGTTCCCATTGCTTTTATATCCGACTCCCTGGGGCATTCCGATATACGGGTAACAGAGCGTTACCTGGCTGGCTTCGATGACTCTTATCGCGCAAGGGTTAGCGAGGCTTTGACTGATTGGTAGTTCTTCTAATCTCCGTGTTGTTGAGGTGTTGAAGCGATGGACTGCGAGGGTCTATCGCTTTTTTTGTGCCTTGTTTGTACCTTTTAGATATAAATTACTGGTTTACAGTAGGGAACACTTTTTGTCCTGGAAAGTAACTATACGCTCATACATACAATCTCCCCCAACCACAGCCAAATAGATGTGATTGCACACAAAAAGCCTACTGACTTTTATAAATCAGTAGGCGAATTAATTAAGTGTTAAACATTAAATTATATGTGATAATTTTTCTCGGCTTCTGCTATTTAGGTATGCTTGCCAGCATCCATTGGAGGGCGCCCACCGGAACCCATTTTTCTTCAGCTTTGTTCTAGTATCTGGATCTGGCTTACCTGGGAAGAATACCTGTAAGCGATTTTCGGCCACATTATCAACTACCCGTATACCATCCTCTCTTTCTTCTTCCTTCGATGGGGTATTAGCCCTTTCATTCAGTTCCTCATACCTAGCCTTTGCCGCCTGTATAGGGTCGGGTGCATTCGCTTTCCGGTGTGCTTTTTTTATGCCCTTCAGGGCGCGATCCCTCCAATCTTCAAGCGCATTCGCCTTATTTCTCTCCCAGTTGTTCCGCTTGTTTGCGTAGCCTGTCGGAAACTTTGATGGGCCAGTAATCATTGAGCTGATACAGTTTGCCTTACTGTGCATCCAATCGACAAAAAGGCGCTCAAACTTCTCTCGGTATCGTACAGCATCCCCATCATACTTCCTTACCGTTTCCAGATCTTCCGCCAATAGCTCACTGTAATCCTTAATGTACTGCTTCCCCCTTCTCTCAGGGGAGAAACTTGTACCGTTGTGAGCGCGGGTAGCTATTTCCAGGTGCTTGTGCAATAGCATTCCGTCCGTATCAATTTTCTTTCTCTCAATGCCTCCAAAGATCATTGAAAAAGCAGGCTCCGTAGCTGGCTTTTCTGCTGTCTCAATCTCCTTGGCTTGCTCAATTACTTGGGTAGCTTTTTCCTCGAACTGCTCAGCGCTCATTTCTTCGCAATTATCTGGGGTTAACTCAATAACTTCCTGTACTTCTTCTTCCATCAACTTGCTAGCGTAGCACCTGGGGGCCATGCTATACCCAGTACTATCGGGGGCAAAATTTTCCTCACCTTCATAAATATTGATCTTTGCTCGCTTCACTTCCTCGCTATTGCGAACGGTGAACCAGATAGATTTTTCCGTCCTGCGAACGATGTTTACTTTTACCTTGATGGTGCTATCGCCAACGTACCCGTATGTATATGACTTCCCTGCCTCAAATTTTACCATATCTTGCTCAGTTTCCTTTACTTCGAGTGTTGGCTTTTTTTCCTCCTTTTTACTCTCTACCACCTTGTACGGCTTATCCCATTTAGCTACTTCTAGCCATACGTAAAAATTAGGCCAATTACCGTAGTCAGTATCTCTCTCAACAATCTTATGCCCCTCTTTAGCTATTTCCGTAAGATCCTGAAGAAATTTGTTAGCTCTTTTATCCTCACTGTAATCGCTGATGCAATGAGCGTTTAGCTGCTCATGCGCACCGTCTTCAGCAAACCAGGATGGCCCTGCCATGATGCAAATACGAATGCCGGAATGGTTGTCTTTGGTGATAGAAAATTTAAACTCAGGGAATGCTTTTTTAATGGCTTGGCGTTTTTCTTTTACTTGTTCTGTTGTAATGTAAGGCATAACTATTATTGCTTAATGTTTAACTTGAATGCAATTAAACACATCATATACACTTTTGCAAAAATTTGTTAAGTTTTTGTGTATTTATCTGCAAATTTCTTTTTTTCGCTTCAGTTCCCTACCTTTGTAACAATCAAGTGCTAACGCATTTGCTTACGTTTAACTTATAAGCTCCATCTTTCACAGGGTGGGGCTTTTTTAATGCAAAAAGGCCAGGGAATTAGCCCCGGCCTCAGAACAACTCAAATGAAAAACACACACAATCCTTAATTCTCGCAGACCTTCCGCCCCTTAAAGGTAGTGATCTGTATCTTTTTACCCTTTCGCTTCAATACCTTGCTTTGCGCTAGTAGGCTATGGGCGATGTCTGGCAGTTTCTTGCTCATGGCTTTTTATTTCTCTCAAAGTGATACATGTAAATCGAGTGACAGGCCGAAACCTCAATAAGTGCAATAACCATGCAGACACCTATCGCAAACCTGCTTGGATCGTTAGCGCCATAGCATAGCGCAAAGCCCTCGAAAACATCTGCAAAGGCTTTCATATTAGACAGGTGAAATATTGCCAGCCCCAAAAGGCTAAAAAACACATCATTCACCATGCCGGATATATTCACGCCCTGCATATCAATTTAGGTTAGCTTTCTCTGCCCCTCGCAGCCGGATAAGATCTGCCCCCGCCTGGTTCAGTTGTGCTTCAATCATCCTGCCCAGCATATCATATCCGCCAGTCTCTGGGCTGATGTGCATTACGTATTGTTGACCAGGTAAGCCATAGCCGAAAAGCTCCCCGTTATTGTGGGCTTGCTGCCAGCCTGATAGTAGAGTAATATTTGCTTTAACGTCCTCTATCTGCTGTTTGATCCCGTCTATTTTTTTTGGTGTTTTACTTGACATATCCTATAATATCTTTGTATTGATCCATACTTATCTTTCTTCCCCTCGGCCATCGCTTAGAGGCTGTTTCTACCAACGTCACCAGTTCCCCCGGCCTACTTTTCAAATGCCCTGCCAGTATTTGCAGGAACTTATCAAATAACTCGAAGTTCCATGTTAATTCTGTTTCTATTGGATCGTACCAATGGCGACAGCCGGATTGGTCAGCCCCCAGCACTACGATATTTCGATAGCCCTTATTCAATGCCACATTAACGGCAAAGATCATCGAGCTATTCAAATTGGCAACGCATCTAGGCGCGCGGTTTATAGCCTCCCCTCTGTTGAACCATTCCCCAAAGTGAGGTACTATCGTTTCGGTTGGGATGTTGGTAGGGTATCCCTGCTGAAACTTATCGAAGTGTATCAGCCTATCGGGCTTTACACCTAAATCTATCATGTGTTTTGCCGCCCAGTTGATAGCCCACTTTTCGCCCGGTATCTGGGAGAAATCGAATCCTCGGAGGCTGTCACCCCCTGCGATGATGGTTAGATCGAAGTTCATTCTTTGGTAAGCATAAAGGTGCTAATTAATACCAACCCAGCCCACGCAATAAGTGGGTAAAAAATTTCTAACCAGCCCCATTTAGAAGGAAGTCCAATAGCACATAGCTTTAAAATTGCCAGTATGATAAAAAGCAAAAAAAGCCCCCTTGCTATAAGCATGAGTATTACATAAATCGCGCTTTTCATGATATTATTCTTTAATCTCCAATTTATTTACATTTCCTTTCTCAATAGCCTCCATTGTCTGCTCAATCTGCTTTTGTGTTTCCTCTGAGATAACAGGAGCTTGCTGGTAAGGTGTAACTATCAATCCCTTTTCCACCGTTTCAAGTGCCCATTGGCGGAACGTTTCTGCATCGTCAGGCCAAAACTCTGGGTTGCCTATATCAAAGACACAGTCCATGAATATAATTTGTTTCTGAGGATGCAACTTAACCCGTAGCCTAACCCTTTCATCTGTACTAACCTTCAGATCTCGCATGAATTGGCGCTTGCAGTCGCTAGGGCTATTATAGAAGCCCTCGGCTGTCCACCTTCTAGGCGTTGGCTTGACCGGATAAAGGATGCTAAATTTTCTTTTCTTCCGCTTGCTCATATCTCCACAAATAAAAAAAACGGTTACGCTCCTATACGCAACCGTCTAATCCTAATAATGAATCACTCAACTTTACTTATTTCAATTCCTCTTCTCGTTTTCATGTTGTTGGCTGCACAATAATAACACTATTACGAAAACTATGCAAATTTTTATACAAAAATGGTATATTAATTGCTAAAATTTTCGTAAAAGTGAGATAGTATGACTACGTGGGGATTATTTTGGGCTTTTGTGGTGCTGTTTGCTCTATATGATGGAAGCAGAGATTGGAGGAAGTCAGGTGGGCTAGACCATACCTTTAGGGCCACCTTTCGCCTAGCCTTCATTATTCTACTATCATTTTATGACTACGGTTTCGAAGCCGAATACACCGCAGGGGCTTTTAAGCTTGCCTGTTATCGGTATATGATCTTTTGGATCTCCTTCGATATCCTGGTAAACCTGGTACAGTTCCGAAACTATATCCTGAGAGGGAAGCTGCAAATGCTCACACATCTAGGTAGCACCGCTTTCCCAGACTTTATCTTCAGGTACGCGTGGGCTGTTCCTGGAAACTTCAGCTATCTAACCCATCCCGAATATCTCAACTACTATCGACACAAAAGAAACTTAATAGGGGCCGTCATTACTCAGTATGTATTCAAGGTACTGCTGTTTATCGTCGCCTTTCAATGGTATAATTTTACACCTGAAACATATTTATTTTAAGCTATGGAATATAAAAAATTTGTATTGACAGAGTTCCAAGATCCGCAGCCGGAAAAGCGCGCCCTGCTAGATCGATTATTCCCTGCCAGCATGGACAATACGAAAAAGGCAGTATTAAAAATGCTTTTGGTATTCGTTTTTGTATTTGTCTTCACCATTGGAGCAGATCTGCTGAGCGAGCTGGTATTTGGAGAGGACACCCCAGGGAATGAGTTTTCTATCGGCTTTGGCTTTGTCGCCTCGCTGGTGCTGTCTCGTTTGGCCTGGATTAAAGAGTATTAGGACTTAATTGAGGGGATGATATGAGAGAGACAATAAAACTAAGTAGGCTAAAGCCTAATCCTAACAACCCGCGCGTAATACGGGATCACAAATTTAAGCAGCTATGTAAGTCTATTGAGGACTTCCCTAAGATGATGCGGCATCGTCCAATAGTGGTAGATGCTGACTATGTTATTTTGGGGGGGAATATGCGGTTACGTGCTTTGCAGCATTTGGGATTTAAGGAAATACCTGCTGATTGGGTGTCGGTCGCTTCTGAGTTTACCGAAGAGGAAAAGCCAGAATTTGTGATTAAGGATAATACGAATTTTGGTGAATGGGATAACGAAGCACTTGCTAACGAGTGGGATGATAAGCCTTTGGAAGATTGGGGGCATGATGTGCCTATGTGGTCCACGGACGAGGTAAACATGGACGATTTTTTTAAAGAGGATGATAGCGATACAGAAAAAGAGCAGCTAAATAAAATAGTCCTTGAATACTCTGATGAGGATTTTAAACAGATTACGGAAGCTTTTAAAAATATTGGAGGGAGTAAGGAAAAGATAGTTTATGAAATGCTACTTAGCCACACCGCACAGCTATGAAATTGTACACCGCACTAGCAAATTCTGGGGGGGGGGTATGTCTGGAACACAAAAGAGGGTAAAGAGGCTATGAAGGTATTTTTGGCAGCCCCAAATACGGGGACTGTTTCAGCTAAAGATGTAAGGATGAAACTATTCATAGCAGGGACACACGCAGAAGAAAAGATAGCGAACGCCAATAACGATTTCGCTAATAAAATATGTGTGCTAGAATCATTTTTTTACATAAAAGAATGGATGATACCATACATACACAATCATTGGGATTTTCTTCTGGACAGCGGGGCATTTACGTTTATGGAGAATACAAAAAAGGGGATAAACTGGAATGAATATGTAGACAGATATATTGACTTCATAAATACACATAAAATACAAAACTTCTTTGAGCTTGACCTTGATTCTGTCATCGGGCTAAAGGAAACAGAGAAAATAAGGCTAAAAATAGAAAGAAAGACGGCTAGGAAAACAATACCAGTATGGCATAAAAGCAGGGGGTTGGATTATTGGAAATGGATGATTAAAAATTACCCTTATGTAGCTATAGGCGGCATAGTTAGCGGAGAGATAAAGCGAAACGAATACCCTGTATTTTCTAAGCTGCTGAGAATGGCAAGGGAAGAAAATTGCAAGGTGCATGGCTTGGGATTTACCAATATAAACGGGTTACATAGATACCCCTTTTATTCAGTAGATAGCACAGCTTGGATATACGGCAATAGGGGCGGATTCATATATATGTTTAATGGCAGTGGATTTGATAAAATACAAGTACCGGAAGGCAAAAGGCTAAAAGGCAAAGAGGTAGCAATACATAATTTTAAGGAGTGGATAAAATTTCAGGAGTATGCAGAAAGAAATCTATAAAAACAAAGGGGCTTTGGTTCTCCTTAGTGGCGGACAAGATTCTACAACGTGCCTATATTGGGCGCTAAGGTACTTTGGTAAGGTTGAGGCGATAGGGTTCAACTATGGGCAGATGCACTCACAAGAGCTTAAACAGGCCCAAAAGATAGCCGATGAGGCGGGGGTAAAATATACCGTGCTAGACGTTAAAGGGCTGCTAGCGCCAAGCAGCTTAACCCAACACACTGACCACAATCAAAACAGCACAATAAACGAAAGTCTACCCGCGTCTTTTACTGCTGGCAGGAACATACTATTTCTGTCAATAGCGGCAAGCTACGCAGCGGGGAATGGCATTAACGATATTGTGACGGGCGTTTGTCAAACCGATTACAGTGGCTACCCGGATTGCAGAAGGACAACGATAGACGCAATGCAAAACGTAATAAGTCTTGGATATGGGGCTGGTGACTTTCGCATTCATACACCGCTAATGTATCTAACCAAAGCCGAAACGTGGAAATTGGCTAACGCTATGGGCTGTTTAGATGTAGTAATAAATGACACGCTGACGGACTATAATGGAGACATGACATTAAACGAATGGGGGAGAGGCAAAAGAGATAACCCCGCATCTGAATTAAGGGCAAAGGGATATTTTGAAGCAAAGGCAAAAGGATGGGTATAACAGCAGAAAGATACCACGATATAAGCTGCGGCCACCGTGTAGTAGGACACGAAAACAAGTGCAAATATCTACATGGTCACAACTATCGCTTTCACCTAAAGATAGCGGCTAATGAGCTTGATAGTATTGGTAGGGTGATGGACTTTGGGGTCATCAAAAGCCACCTATGCGAATGGTTAGAAGAAAACTTCGATCACAGGTTTTTGATATGGGATAAAGACCCGATGCTACCAGCATTGGCAGAGATTTCAAATGAAAGCCTTTATGTTGTTCCGTTCAATCCAACGGCTGAGAATATAGCCCAATACTTCACGGATGAAATAGCCCCTACCCAACTAAAGGGAACGGGGTGTAAATTGATACAATGTAGGATAGAGGAAACTAGAAAATGCAGTGCAACTTATGAAACTAAAAATAGCTGAAATATTTTACTCGTTACAGGGCGAGGGGGCCAGGATAGGAACGCCAACCGTATTTATTAGGCTTACGGGTTGCAGTGCTAAATTCGCTTGCTACGCTTCTGGTATTAGATGTGACACTGAGTTCGAGAGTGGCAGGGACTATGAGCTTACAGAGCTTTTAGAGTGGCTTACAGACAATGCGCCACAATGCAAGGAAATAACATGGACGGGAGGTGAGCCGCTTGACCAGCTAACGGAGGAAATAGTTACATTCTTTAAAGAAAAGGGTTATTACCAAGCGATAGAAACAAGCGGATTGAAGCCAGCACCAAAAGGCTTAGACTTCATTTGTGTTAGTCCAAAGGTGGCGGAGCATGTAGTTAAAAAGAACTTTCCTGATGGGGTAACGGAGCTTCGGTATGTAAGGCACAAAGGGCAGGAAATTCCTAATCCTAGCGTTGAGGCTCAACACTACTGGATAAGCCCACACTCAGACGGATTCAATATAAACAGCGAAAACCTAAAGCACTGCATTAAACTTTGCCAAGAAAACGGTAAATGGAAACTTTCAGTTCAAAATCATAAGATATGGAACGTACTTTAATAACCTGGTACGAAATAAAGGAAAAGATCAAGCACCTTGACAGGACAAAAAAATACTATGGCGTTCCACGCGGTGGCTCATATATTAGCGCAATGCTTAACCCGGTAGATACACCAGAAGAGGCTGACATAATTATTGATGACCTTATAGATAGCGGAGCAACAAAGGAAAGGTATGCTAAATATGGCAAGCCATTTATTGCGCTATTTGATAAGACGGTGGAGACGCATTTACGCAGGACGTGGCTAGAATTTCCCTGGGAACAGAAAGAGGAACCTATCGAAGATAACGTCATTAGGATTTTACAGTACTTGGGGGAAGATGTAAAGCGGGAAGGATTGAGAGATACGCCAAAAAGGTATATCAAATTCCTAAAAGAATTTACTACCCCACAGCCATTCAAGTTTACTACCTTCGATTCTGAGGGTTGTGATAATATGATTGTGCAAAGGAATATTCCTTTTTACTCCTTATGTGAACATCATATAGCGCCTTTCTTTGGTACTGCTGATGTCGCATATATACCAAATACCAAAATAGTGGGCCTATCAAAATTGGCTAGATGTGTTGACCTGTACGCGAATAGATTCCAGAATCAGGAAAGGATCACCGCACAGGTAGCAGAAAGGTTAATGAAGGAGCTAGACGCAAAAGGCGTAGCTGTACACCTAAAGGCACAGCACCTATGTATGTGTATGCGAGGCGTAAAGAAACACGATACATGGACTAGCACCAGCAAGCTATTAGGAGCATTTAAAGATGACCATAAGGCGCGTGCTGAGTTCCTGAGTTTAATACGATAAAACAGCGAAAAAACAGCGATGCCAAAGCCAGAAAACGTAAAGCCACATGAATGGAAAAAGGGCCAGTCAGGCAACCCAAAAGGGAGGCCCAAAAAGATATACACAGTCCTAAAGGAAAAGGGTTTTTCGGGTGATGATATTCGCACGGCTTTTGGTGAAATGGCATGGTACACGCTGAACGAACTGAAGCAGGTACACAAAGACGAAAAGAAGCCCGTTATCATGCGGATTGTAGCTAATCAGTTTTATCTGGCGTTGAGCAAAGGCGACTGGGGAAAGGTAAAGGAGATATTAGAGCATACAATAGGAAGGCCAACGCAAGGACTAGAACACTCAGGAAAGGACGGGCAGGAGCTACCGCCAATCATATTCTTACAAGCGCCAGACGATGACGATAACAGCAGTAAATGAGGATGCGCGCAAGGTAACACTAACAAAGGTTTTTAAGAGATATGCAAGCGCAAAAAAACGGATAATCGTAAGCCGGGGCGGTACACGTTCCAGTAAAACGTTTTCCGGTGCGCAGCTTGCCGCTACGTGGCTACTATATCCAGAAACACTAAAGCAGCAATACAACAGCGACCTACCCCAGACGGGCGTATGGTCGTTCGTGCGTAAAACGCTACCCTCGCTAAAGGCATCTGCATACCGGGACTTCATTGAAGCCCTTGACATGATGGGATGTAGGCACATAGCAAAGGAAAACAAAAGCGAGCTAACCTTTGATTACCAAGGGCGAAAGGTAGAGTTTTTCAGCATCGACCAACAGCAGAAAGTGCGATCCCGAAAGCGGGCTATACTCTATGTTGTTGAGGCCAACGAAATAGACTTTAAAAACGACTGGCAGCAGCTTATATTCAGGACTACCCATCGGGCGTTCTTGGACTTCAACCCAGACGATGAAGATATATGGATCAATACTGAGCTAGAGCAAAAGCGCCAGTACACGAAGAAAGATATACAGGTATTTGTTTCCACCTACAAAGACAATCCATACATAGACAATACACTGGTAGAGGAGATCGAGTACACCAGAGATACCGACCCGGAACTATGGCAAGTCTACGGCCTAGGCGAGTACGGGAAGATTACCGGACTTATCTACCCATCGCAACCTGAGATAATAGACAGCTTCCCGGTAGAACGATGCAAACAAATATTCTACGGGCTGGACTTTGGATATAACGACCCCATGACGCTTGTAAGGGTGGGCGTTAATGATCTGGACATCTACATAGAGGAGCTGTATTACAAGCGCCTAAAGCTCGTCAGCGACCTCATATCGGAGTTTCCACAGCTTGGAGTGGAGAAGAACGCTACCATATACGCAGACAGCGCAAACCCTGGGCAGATACAGGAGATATATAACGCAGGGTATCGAGGGTGTAAGCCAGCGCAGAAGGGGAAGGATAGTGTGCGCTCTGGTATCAAGAAGCTGAAGCAGTACCGCTGGCACGTAGTAGCATCGAGCGAAAATCTACTATATGAGCGTAGGCGGTATAAGTGGGCTACGGATAAGAACGGTGAAATCATAAAGCCTGAGAAGCCGAACGATGGGAACGATCACGCGCTGGACGCCTTACGGTATGCGGTTTATACGGGGCTATTCAAGCCGAGGGCGAGCAATAGGACTGTCGTTATCTGATTTGCTGACGTTAGCAAAATAGGAAAGCCCCGGTATAAACACTATACCGGGGCTTTTTTTATAGCCTAAGTGGTTACTATTTTGTTTGCTTCGAAATAACATCCACACAAGTTGCTACAAAGTTTTTTAATGCAGACAAGGGTAATTCAATTGGTGCTATATCTTGTATTGAGTCCCTCATCCTCTCATTTATCTCATCCTGCTCTGCCATTAGTCTATCAACCTCTTTATCATCGTCATTATCAAAAGCATCATCTATTTTATGAAATAATGCAAGATACAATAGTGCGTCTTTTCTTATTAGAGACACTAAGTCATATCTTACTACAAAATTCTCGATTCTTTGTGCTAAATCTTTCATAATTCTTTTGCTTAATGTTTAACTTATTACGAATATACACAATTTTTTTAACTTTACAAATTTTTGTTAATAATTAGCCAAAAAAAGTACAAATAATTTCCCCATCACCCGTAAATACAAAGATTATTAGCCTTCGGCACGATATTGGAAAGATTTTTAGTAAATTGTTAGCAAATGCAACGATACACCGACAACGCAAAAGAGCCAGGGCAATGCCCCCCGAAGGGCTACATAGAGGGCCGGATAATGGCGGAGATCATGAAGCGCGTGGACTGGGATAAGGCAGAGAAAGACGCGGTGACCATCACCAGCATTACCCTCGTTCCGGTGGATGATATGCCGGAGGATGACGCATTACACACCATTGACTTTAAGGACGAATGAACCTAGCCACCTTCCTACATATCCTCTCCGACCCTGACCACATGGGAAAGGTAAAGAACCTGGTGCTACGCAAGCAAGCGGAAGAACTGAAGCAGCAGGGCCATGTGGATACAGGTAAGCTTCTCAAATCTCTGGAAGCGCAGATCGAAATAGCCGAAGGGGATATACTGCAAGTAGTTGGTGAATATGAGCCATACGGGCGCTATCTAAATGATGGTGTACCGGCATCCAGAATACGCCCAGCACGTAGAAATAGGAAGAGAGGCAGAGGGCAAGGCAACAGCCGCAAATCAGAGCGCCAAAAAGCTATCGAAGGATGGCTGAAGCGGAAGGTAATGCCGGGAGCATCTGAGAAAGAGGTAACAGGGCGGTACTTCGCCATCGTTGCCACTTGGAGAAAGCAGGGATTCCCCTCGCCTGGTGGCAAGAAATTTGCATCAAATGGAAGAAATACCAGGTTTTCAGATCTGGCGATAATGGAGAATGAAGGACAAATAGAACTACAAACGGAGCTCGTAAGCTTCGACGCTATTTGCCTCGCGCTATTAGATGAATTGGAGAAGGTGGAAAACGAACTAAACTAAATGGCAATATCCATAGCAAGCGAACCTAATACTGGGGATTTAATAGCGGCCTACATCGCCAACGCTAACGACTTCGAAGTTGACGTAACAGTCTCCACCGGAGAGCTACCCCCAAAGATCAAAACTACTGTCTACGGCTATAAGATAGGTACGGGAACAGTCATTCATACTAGCAATGAGCTTCAGCATGAATACAACAGTCTAGCCACACTTACCTACACTTTTAATGTAGACGTTTCAGGGAGGCTTCAGGCGTTCTTCGATAACTTGAATCTATTCCCCGCATTAGACACCTATACTAGCGGTGTATCGGATGCCTACGGCATAGACTACAAACTAGAGGCTACCAGCGTCAGGGCCACCGGAGCGGATGACACATATCAAGATGTAGCCACCGTGTCAAGCTCAGCGATTACCAGTGTTAATGCTTACCGAGATCTATCGAAGACTCAAAACATGGATAGCTATGATGCGAACACTACCAACCCTCACAGCTTCTTTACCAATAAGCCTGACTTGTCAGTTGTGGATTATAGTACGAATGAATTCCTACTTGTCCATGATGCTAATAGCTGCTACCGAGTACAGGTGCAATTTTATACCGGAGTACTGGACACCACGCCAGCCGCTACCAGGGAATTTTTTATTACTGGCACAACGGTAGGGGAAAACAACACTGGGAAAATAGGTATTGTGGGTATCGGCCCTGTCAATATTGACGCGGTGGGCGCTGCTGGGCGCTTCGTGTCTGGTGCAGCCGTGCCAATGGAGTCCAACGGCATTAAGAAATACGATATTATTGTCCAGGATAGCGGCCCTACCCAGGTTTCCGTACAACGTACGTACTATGTTCAGGCGTGTAATCCTATTTACAGAATACACTTTGTCAACCAGCTAGGAGGCATCGACAGCCTGCTTGTAAGCCGATATAAGAACGAAACTACCCGCTTTGATGGGACTAACTACGCCACACCAAAAACAAGCGCTAACACGGCTCACGAAAGCGGTGTGCAGGTGCTTCAAAAGGTAGGTACTCAGGGGATAGCCTTCAAGATGGTGGTCACTCAGGAAGAAATGGAGTGGTTACGACAGTTGGCACTATCTCCGGCTGTGAGGCTGGAAAAGGATGGGGCGTATATATCTATCGTGGTGACTAAGGCGGAGTTCACGCCAGACGATGACTTGGGGCAGACATACACGCTAGACTTCGAGGCGGAGTATTCAAATAGGATTGAGGGGCTGAGAAATTAAACCATGCCAAGAACTAACGTATACATAAACCGCACACTTTGCGACTTCGAGCAGATAGAGGGGCTACCCATCGAGCTTAACGTATCCGTCGATAAGTTCCTATCCGTAGACTCAAGGCTCACAGGAACTAAGCTAGACGGAGGTATCAAGCAGCTAGTCCTTCCAGCTACAAAGACTAATAGTACGATACTATCGGACTTCTGGGAGTTTGGAAGCACACCGGATGCCATGCTCGATATTATCATCGACGTAGACGGGCAACCCGTATTTGCGGGGAAGTGTAAGCCTACGGAAACGCTGCGAAGCTGGACAAGGCCAAAACAGTATTTCCTAGACCTCTATGGAGGCGCAAGAGATCCTTTAAGCCAGCTAGAGGGGGTATTACTTACAGACATAGATATGGGCGGCACATCGACTGACACATCGACCGTATTAAGCTCATGGTCACATAACTTCGGGACATCAGCAGCTACCGCCACCTTCGCCCCGGTGATGTATGGCAGACCCGTTGCCAACAACCCCCAAAAGTACTACCAGCAGCATGAGGATTTGCGACCACATATCACCTATACCCACATCTTCAATAAGATATTTGAGAGCCACTTGGGATATAAGATAAATAGCACCTTTTACGACTCTGAGGCGTTTCGGAGGATGCATTATATGTTTGGCGTTGGCGATCAATGGGAGCGCACAACAAACGTAAGTAATTACGAATTTGAATATACCCTAAACAGCGCCTTAACTGGAGCGCCCCCTGTCGGATTAAATAAAATACCATACGGGACGGTGGTAAGCGATCCGTCTAGCATGTGGGATGCCGCAGGGCACTATTTTACAGCGCCCATAGACGGCTTCTATGAGTTTGAAATAGAGTATACCATCTCCAATACTTCAGGCTCTTACACGCTAAATATAGTCACTTTTGGGAAGGGGCAGCATAACCTATTACAGTGGCAGTATGCCATTAGCGGAACCCAAGTAATAAACCACAGAGTGAAGCTACCTAAACAGCTTTACTCAGCCGGGGAACAGTTTTTTATTGCCTCCAATACTCAGGACACCAACGTAGAAGTAAATGCCCAAAGCAGCATTAAGGGGTGGTTAGACACAGCGGCCTATATGGGGGCTGAGATACAGGTAGAGACGTGCTTACACAAGAAGCCCGTCAAAGACTTTTTGCGCGGTGTCTTTCACCAGTTTAATCTGACGGGCCGATTTGAGGTGATTTCTAAGCAGTTCTATTTTGAGCCTAGAATGTCCTACTTTACCTCTGACAGCTATGGGGCGGGCCATGCCGCCAGCTTTGCCAGAACACAGTACGATGGATATTATCAGCGACCCCTGACTAGCTCGGAGGATTGGAGCGACAAGATAAACCCGGAAGAGATAAGGGTAAAGAAAATATACCCCTTTGGAGATACGCTAACGCTAAGCTACAAGCAGGGCGATGACAGCGTTACCCAGGCTATACTTTCTGAGAACAACCAAGACGTAGAAGGCTTGACGGGTTTACCTCCTATGTATGGGGTGAAGTACCCAATGGCAGACAGCACAACAGGCCAACAGCTCACCACTGTTGAAAATCCTTATTTTTATTCCCTACCCAATATTGTGGTAAACGAGATACAGCCAGGTGCACACCTCCCATCGATGATGCCCAAAAATTACGACTTTGACGGGCCGCTACCTGAGCCTACCTTCGAGTTTAATCCTACTTGCGGCTTCTACTACGGAGTTTCTAGTAATAACGCTTGGAACTACAACGGCACAGACAGGACTCTACCTATGATGTATATGCAGCCCCCTCAGGGAGGCCTGTATTACGTTAGGAATCAGGACTGCATCACATTCAATAATACAGGCGACTACATAGCCGGGCAGCGCAGCGACAACAAGGGCCTAATTGAAAATTTTTACATCAACTATCTCCAATGCCTAAAGCATGGCGAACTGGTAGAGGCTACGGTAAAACTGCGCCCTGACGAGGTTTTTTCTGAGGACTTCACGAAAATGAAATCTTTCTTGAATAATTATTTTATTTTATTTAGTATTGGTAATTACAACCCTATAACAAACCAGGCTAAGTGTAATTTCTTCAGATATACATACGGCCTCACTCAAACCGAAAGAACTGCATTTGAAGCAGGGCAATCGGATATTTACGCAACCTACATAAGCAAGTAAGAGAATGAGCTATTGGCCAAAAAAACTAGAAACAAATACAATGCCTTTAGAGGTCTTAGAAGAAGTCCGTAATGAGCTGGACAAATCCCCCTACCCCATTCGTGGCGAGATTACCACTGGCACTCATGGCGCTACCTTTATTGCTTGCAGCACCCAGGGCGATGAGCAACGCGCTATATTTTCGCTAAAATTTGGTAGACCGAATCCCTGGCCCTGCATCCTTGTTTTTGGGGATGACTCAATGCATGTACAGTCCTGCCCGAATGAGGATGGATTAAGGAGATCTATTGCAGCCTATAACAATAGCCCCTTTGTTATCGAGCAGCTTTCTGAGCTAGTCGAATCTACTCTTGTTGTCTCGGAATAAATAACGTTTTAAAATGAGAAAACCGCCTACTTTTTCAAGTGGCGGTTTTTACTTTTTGGGTTATGATTATTATTCCTTTTCATGTGCTTTCTCAATCAGCCAATCAACATAAGCAGACCTAGACAGCCCCATCTTTGCGGCTTGCTTGTCCGCTTGCGCTACATTGACAAGCGACAGGTTAACGCGCTGTGTGGGGGCGCTTCCTTGCGCCTTGTGGCGACGCTTGGGGGGTTGATCATAGTATACATTTCCCCACCCGTCGCAACAAGGGCAACTTTCGCCAATATCACCATAACCTCCCCCGTTACATTCCGGGCAATCAAAAGCCTCATCGCCTTTTTCATCTTGATTTTTTTTTGAAAAGGTTTTTTTTCCTTTTTCTGCCAAGTCGTTATGCTTGCGAATAACCTCGGTTATTTCAGGAGATTCGTTTCCTGTCAAGTTAATTTTTAAGTCGTTCCAACTCATTTTTTTTGGTTTGAATGTTATATAAAATTTCATCCATATTAATCTATATTAACGTTGCACCGTCTGGCAAGGCTTCGAAGTATTCAAGAACAAATGAAGAATTATTAATTCTTTTCGCATTGGCAGCGGTTCTTGATAGATAGAATCTATAAAAAGGTGAGTGCCTACTCCATACATCAATGAAGTAATAGCCCTTTTTGAATTTGCCTGTTCTTGTCTTGAAAGTTTTAGGTTTTGTATTTCCCATTATTTCTTTTTTAGTGGTTAAAAATTCCCTACTTTGTTGAGGCTTTTCGGGTGCTGCCTGTTATGTAAAAAACCTACGCACCCAAAAGAGCACGCAGGTTAGAATCAACTCAATAATTCACGAACCTTAGCCTCGTCACTATCCCGCAAGGCGATATGAAGCCCAGAGATATGACCCACTGGCTCTTCATTAAGGCTTGCGAAACGATCGCAAACCACGCCCTCGCCTGTTTCCCTGTCCATTGCTAACTCAATGGACGAAGAAACAATACCAAGCCCCTTGATACGGGCCTTGATTGTTTCTTCGGTTGCCCCGCTTGGCAGGGCGATTTCTTTTTTTGATAGGATTGTCATATATTTCCCCAAAGGGGATTAAAAGTAATGCCTACTCTATTTTGCGGTTTTCGGCTTACCCGCTTGCAATTTATTTAGGCTTTGTGATAGCCTAGTTTCTCGGCTATATAGGATGTCATTGAGATGACATCCGTTAAAACCCTTTTGTCCTTCTTGTCTTGAGTGCAAGAAATCTCAAATTCCTTGGTGTAGGAATTAAGTCTTATATTAAATAAGACCTCATCATTATAGGTATTCTTAATACCTACATTCATTACTGCCGGATGTTCGTCCGGAGTAATTACCTCTATTCTAGGGAGGTCTGCCCATCCGCCCAGCGAGAGGGCGTTGGTGATGGTAGATATGATAATTTCTTTTTTTGTTAATGCTCTTACTCTCATGATATTTTTTATTTCTCCGTTGCTCCGTTGCAACAATACAAATATACACAACTTTTTATTAATTGCAAAAAAATTAACAAAAATTTGCAAAAATATTTCCAGGGCACAAAAAAAGGCGGGTTTTTAGCCCACCTTACCAACAACTCGTATACAAAGTATTGGCCCTAAATTTGTTAGTATATAACACAATAATGCTGCCATTATTAGCAGACGGGCAGGAAATAGCGGGGAATGGCAAAAACAATTAGCTTTAAAATACGACTGGAAGGCTCCAAAGAGGTGCTTTCTGAAATAGATAAGATAAGTAAGGCGCTAACGAACAAGCTTAAAGCGTCTAATCTCACTATTGATGAAAAGGGGCTGAAGGAAGCCACCAAGCAAACGGAGCAGCTTAGCAAGAACGTAGCCGCCACTGGGAAAAGCATCTCCCAGGTAACAAAAGAGATGGCTGCACTAGAGGCTGAAGGCAAACAAAACACAGAGCAATACAAGAAACTGGCAGATGAAGCCGGTCGCCTGAAGGTAGCACAGCAGCAAGCCAGAGATGCGGCAAAGCGTAGCGAGGCAGACCTACGCAACCAAGTAAACCTTCAGAAGCTACTCAATGGAGAAATTAAGGCTACCGACCTATCGCAAAAACAATTCTTCCAGGCGCTTAACTCAGGACTTGACCAAGCAGATCCCAAATACCAGGAGCTTGTACAAGATTTTGTACGTCTGAAGCAGGAGCAAAAGGAGTTCAATGATAACCTGAGAATACAGCAGCGATTACTAGAATCCGGCAGCGATGTATCCGGGCGTTTTCGTAAGCTCAATGCTGAGCTAGTGAATGCCCGTTCAGCCTATCGGGATCTGACAGATGAAGAGATTAGAAGCGGTAAAATTAGCGATCAGCTAGTAAAAAAATATGGCCTTCAATCCAATAGCGTTAAGGAGCTTGAAAATAGGGTAAGCCAATTAGACAAGGAACTGAAGGAGACTGACGCCAAGCTGGGCAACTTCCAGCGCAATGTCGGTAACTATACCAGCGCCTTTCGTGGTGCTGCCAGCGCGTTAGCACAAATTGGTATAGGTGTTGGGTTGAGCGAATTAGCACAAACGGTACGGAGAACCATAGGAGACTTCGCGGAATTTGAAGCACAGGTTAAAGCCGTTCAAATTGCATCCGGTGCAACGGCAGAGCAAATAAAAGAATTAGAAGAAGATGCCCGGAGGCTAGGGGCTACCACTAGATTCACAGCTAAAGAAGTGGCCGACCTTCAGGAGAATTTTGCTAGGCTAGGATTTTCCCCTGACGAGATAAAGGCCGTAACTGAGGCGACACTGGAACTAGCAATAACCACCGGGGAAGACTTAGCAAGTGCCTCTGAGGTGGCAGCGGGTACGTTGCGAGGGTATAGACTGCAAGCTGCCGAAACGGCAAGGGTAACAAATGTTATGGCTCTGTCTTTCTCATCGTCTGCGCTTAACCTGGAACGCTTCAGAGAGTCACAAAAAACCGTTGCCCCTATTGCCGCTCAATTAGGGGTAGACGTAGAGGCCACGACAGCAGCTTTAGGCAAATTGGCTGATAACCAAATTAGCGGAAGCCAAGCGGGAACGTCATTTAGGCGAATACTGGCCGAATTAGGTAATGAAAATAGTAAACTATCAAAAAGGCTTGGCGTAACAGTGAATGACACTGCTAGCTTTCAACAAGCCCTTACAGCCCTATCTGAAAGTAGTATCGGAACAGCAGAGGCGCAGGAGTTGGTGGGTGATAGGGCCTTCGGTTCATTGCTTGTTCTGAAAGAAAATGCAGATGCTATCAAAGACCTTAACGGAGAGCTGAATAACGCAAGCGAGGCGTACGCTAGGCTTGCTGACGGCTCTATTGTTCCACTCACTGAGGAACTAAAAAACAGCGGGGAATCTTTCGAGGTGCTAAGCGCAGGACAGAGAGGCGCAGCTATCGCTAGTGATACACTTTCTGGGGATCTCGCAACACTTAGGAGCGCCATAGCAGAGGTAGGGCTAAAATTCGGTGAGGCCACCAAAGGCGGGTTGAGAGACTTCGTGCAATTCCTAACAACTGCAATACCTAATGCAGCACAAGCAATAGGCAATTTCATTAATGCGCTGCTTTCTATCCCTCGAATAATAAGAGAAAACAAGGTAGAAATAATAGCGTTAACAGTGGCTATTGTAAGCTTAAATAAGTCCTTTATCGCTGCCGCGATAAGTAATTCTAAGCTACTAAAGGCGATTAAAAACAGCACAATAGCGACAAAGCTACAAGCAGCCGCGACAAAAACTGCCACCTTTTTACAAACAGCATATAGTACAGCCGCTGGGGTACTTACCGGAAAGATTAAGCTTGCAACGTTAGCTACCAGGGCACAAGCTGCTATACAGGGCGTATTGAATAAAGTCCTAAATGCTAACCCCATCGGTCTGGTAATAGCAGCCGTTGCTGGGCTTGTGGCTATCTTTGCAAGGCTATACAAATCCTCACAAACGCTGCGATCCGGCATAGCTGGAACGTTTGGCGCATTAAAGAAAATAGTAGGTAATGTCGTAGGGGGAATCGTTAAGCAGTTGACAGGTTTTGGTCAGTTGCTTAAAGGGGTATTCACTCTAAACCTTGATGACATCAAAGCAGGAGCCAAAAGGTATGCAGAAGGGGTAGGTGATGTCTTTTTAAGGGCTGGCGAGGGTGCTGGCGATGCCTTCAATAAGGGCTTTGATGCTAAGACCGCACTAGACTTAAATAATGCCATAGAGGATGCCATAGCTCAGGGAGATAGCCAAATAGGTGACAAAGTAAATGATCAGATAGTAACGGCATTGGAAAAGGGGCAAATAACGAACGCACAAGCTGATGATTTCCAAGCCAAATTACAGGAGGGGATTGATAAGGCTACGAAAGTAGAAGAGACAAGCATTAAAGATACCGGATTCAATTTAGGCAAGGACTTTGGTAGTGGGGTCGCTTTAGGTATTTCTGATTCTGAAAAAGATATTATACAAGCACGAAAGAAAGCCCTAGAAAATATACGCAAGCTCGAAACGGGACTTATCACAAACGAGTTCGATGCCCAGGTAGTACAGGCAGAGACTAGCGCAGATTCCGACATTTCTGGTCTGGTGGGAGATCCTGAACAGATACGTAGACAAGAAGCATTAATAAAAGCTCAGTTAGGGGTATCGCTGGGAGAGATTGAACAAGCCCGCATAAACTCCTTCGCACAGACAATCGAGCGCGCACAGCAGGCCGCAGCCAATGAGATAGCTTTGCTGACGGGAAGCCCTAACGAGATTGAACAGCAAAGCTTCATCATTCGCCAATCTTTGGTAACTCAGATTGAAGGTATTTCCAGCGACCGTGATGCTGCCATAAATCAAGCCATAGCAGACGCGCAAGCTAGGCGCGATGCTGAGATAGCAGCCCTCACCGGAAGCCCTGAAGAGATTGAGGCCAATGCCGCCACTATCCGGAATACATACAGCAAGGTAATTACCGACCTGGGCACTACTAGAAAACAGCTAACACAGGCGCAAGAAATAGAACTGGTAACGCTCAGGAAGCAGATCACTCAGGAGCTGGGCGGAGAGCTTAATGCTGATTTAGAAGCAGCGGGGGCAGAAGAACTTCGCATCCTGCAAGAAAATGTAAACAAGAGATTAGATGTAATAAACAAAGAAACAGAGCGAAGGAAGGAAGCGCTAAAGGATGCCGCAGAACTGCAAAGGCAGCGTATACAACTAGAGCTAGCAAGTGAAACAAATCCAAGGCGCAAGGAGCAACTAAATAAACAATTAACAGACCTAGAAAAACAGCTCCAATCTGACTTACTGCAAGTCGATAAAGACGGGGCCGATAAGAGGCTGGGAGTAGCAAAAACGTTAGTCTCAGATTCTACAAAACTAGCACAAGACTTAGCTGATGTAGAAAAAAGAATAGACAAACAGAAAAACGATGAACTTATAAGAAATGCGAGGCAAAGGGCCGCAGAGATAGAGGAAATAGAAAAGGCAGCTAAAGATGCATTAATACAAGGTGCTTTTGACTTTGCAGGAGCTATCGGCCAGGATATTATTGAGGGTGAAAGAGCGCGTGTTGATGCACAGATAGATTTGGAACGCAGCAGGGCCGATGCTAGTGCTGAGCAGCAGGAAAAGTCTACAAGAAAGTCGTATGAGAAGCAAATAGCCGCTGCCGAGGGGAACGCTGAAAAACAAGAGCAGTTAAGGCAGGAGCTTTCAGACAAGCTAACGTCTATTGATAGGAACAGGGCAGCTAAAGAAAGATCTATCCAGCGAAGGGAAGCTATTGAGCGAAAAAAGATAGCTAGAAAAGAGGCTATTATACAGGGGGCTTTAGCCGTAGTTCGGGCACTAGCTTCACCAGCTGGGCCAGCAGCTGCGGTAGCTGCTGGCATCGCTACGGCAGTACAGCTGGCAATCATCGAGGCGCAGCGGTTTGAGGAAGGGGGAGCGCTTAGTGGCGCTGTTGGTAACTTTATCGCTGCGGGTGCGGATGTCATTGGTACATCATCCTTGCCAGACATCCAGGGATCTAGCCCAAGAATACCCACTGAAGGGGTCATCCAAGGGCCACGACATACAGCCGGAGGGGTAAAGGCTTCCTTTAATGGAACAGCCGTAGAAGCTGAAGGTGGCGAGTACAAGCTAAAGAACGGGGGAGAGACTTATATCATCAACCGAAAATCAACAAAACTGTTTAGACCACAGCTAGACTCGCTTCGGGGGAACGTCCATAAGTTCGACCCTGTAAAACGGGTGATTGCCAGTAATATTAATTCATTTGGGGGAAATGGGGTAAAGTTTGCCGAGGGAGGCGCGCTGGGAGTTGACGTTAACAAGCCGCTACAAGTGCCCCAGGCGCTCCAAAGTATCTCCAGTGGTATTACAAGGGAAGAGCTAAACACGTCAATCTCGCGCATCTATGAGGGGCTAGGGGCTATCTCAAAGAGCCTAGACAGTAAGACGGATTCAATAGCCACCAATTTACAGCAGGAAATAGCGGCTATCAATAGCCGGATAGATAGAATTAGAGTCTACAATGATCCCGTAGAGGTGGTCAATGCAGGGAATGAGAGAATAAAAGCAGATGCCGCAGCAGAGTTATAAACTATGGATAGAGTTTGGATAATACCGGAAGCATGGCATGGGAAGGTAGGTGAATACTACCGAAAGGAGCAATGGAGCAACTTGGTATATGTGTATAACCATTTCAGCGTAGGCGGTAGATCTACCAGGTTGTGCGACTGCCCAGGAAGCTGGGAAAAGATGAAGCGAATATTTGAACCATTTAAGGAGATATATGAGGACGGAAATACAGGACTGGGCGAGGATTGACGCAAGGCCACACGGAGAGGATTTAAAAGGGCTGTACCGGGATATTGTGTGCCCTATGTGTAGCGATATGGCTCTATTTGCTATGTCTGAGCAAGCGATGGTAAAGGCTATCTGTATTGCTGTCTATATGGCCTATCTAAACAGGCTAGCCAATCACAGGATAGTATCTGTTTTGGCTAAAGCCTTTGGGGTGTCTGAGTGGACAATAGACAAGTGGCTACCATCCAGAAAAGGAAATATTAAATATGTGAACGTCCGCCAGATAGATCGCGCGGGTAGGGCTGTCGCTAAGTTTGAAAGCATTAAGGAGGCTTCCCGGGAAACGGGCATTGGTAAGGATCTTATATATCGGGCTATAACTCATGGGTATCGGGCCTCTGGTTTCCGCTTTGTTGCTGATACGTCTCTGCCTGTTTTCCAGAAATAGCAAAACCCCGGATTTCTCCGGGGCTGTTTTGAAAATTGAGCAAGGTTTAAGCCTTTGTTCTTTTTACCACCCCTCCCCAAAATTTTTCAAACTCATAAAATGGAGGAAGGTTTTTTGTGGTCGCTATTTTGTTGAATAGCAAAATATCATCATGAATAATTTCTTCATGATCATCCCATCCTTGGTCATCTGCTGGATGGATAGAGGGGTTTGCCTTTTGATTTATTATTGATAAGCCAATAAAGTGTAATGTTCTTTTTACTTCTGTTTCGGTGAAATTTTTCATGATTTTTAGTTTGTAGTGTTATTAAAATAGGAAGCCCTTACGAGCTTTTAGTTTCTAAATATCTTTTTATTGCTTGCTGAATAACTGCGATAGCATTGATGCCATGTGCGTAGCTACCATCACCCTTTTTGTAGTTGATGAAACAATGAAGCTGCATATCTTCCAGCCTGACTATTTCAACCTTATTTTGCTCACAGAAATTTGTAATTTCTTTTAGTGTCATTGTTCTGTTTTTAGGAAGGTTAAAAAATAGAAAGTTGCTGATTGTCGTATTCTGTTGAATCCTGGCGAAATATCTCGTTTTCGGTTTCGCTTTTTTCTGATAGGTCATTTATGCCACAAAACCCGTTGCAATCAATTAGCGGCTTTGGGGGCTTATTAATCCCCTTCATATCAAACAGGCATTTGTGATTTGGATAATTTGGATTAGGAAGTAAAAACACATTCCACATACCTGACTGCTTTGCCGCTTTTGATTGGTCTTTATTTATGGTAACTGGCTTCCCTTTTAGTTCAGATATTTTATGCTCAATAATCCCCATTATTAAGTAACCCCAAGGATTGATTTTAGAGAATAAATACCAATAGGAAAGTCCACCTTGAACACAACCTGTCTGCAAACAATTATTGTTGTGTAAACCTAATTTATAGGCTACGGGAATTTCTATTCCTGCATCCTCAACAAACTTTATGCAATCGGGCTTATCGTACCCGTACATCAAAAGAGGGTAAATAGCTTTCGCGTCTGGATAATTCAGAGACATTCCCGAAGCTCGATTAAATTCTTTTTTACCAAATTCATACCCAAATACCTGGTAATCATAATTGTTTTCTTTCTGCCATTGCTTGCGAACGGCCCGTTTTAATTCACTAGAACAAATAGCGCCAAAGGCAAAATTCATTCCTTGGAATTTATACCAGACATCAACAATGCTATCATATTTGGGGTTCCAAATCCTTTCGATTTTTACCCCATACCATTTTTCGCAATCTTTCAGAAATCTGTAAGTATCTTTATGTTCGTTTTTTGTGTCAATCATTATTACACGAACATTCTCTTTGCCAAATAGCTTGATTGCTAAATAGCAAGCAACCGCTGATGTAATACCACCAGACCACCAACAAACAACAACCGTTTTATTTATACATTTAGTCATAGTGTGTTACTTTTAGTCAAGGTTATTATTTGAGTTATTCATTTTCAAATACTAACATTTTCTCAAATGGATTAGGTAGCTCGCTTATCTCCGAATTATCGGCAGCGTCACGAAGTTGGCAGGGGATCCCAAAATCTTTGTCAGTAAGGATAAACCCCATACCATCATGCCCAATTTCAAGGCCAATATCCTCTAAAAAATCTTCAAGCTTTTTAAGTTTCTTCGCTAGTGTGTGCGTTGGTAGTAGTCTTTTCATAGTGTTTTGTTTTAATTCCTAATGCAAGGTTGAAAAAGGGCGGATTACATACCGCCCTCATTCCTTTCTGAATTTTCCGGTGTTTTGCATTGCTGCTCTGCACTCGGTTAAACTTAATTTTGAAAGAACGTTGTATCTTTAGGGTAGCCTATTCTCAGACAGCTACCGCCTTCTTAGCATCTTCCAGGGCGCTGATATGGGCCTCGAAAAAGGCGCAAGCTTCCTCGGCTTCCTCAAAGCACAGGGCAAACTTATCCATATTCATTAGCCCTGTATGGGGCTGTATCTTCACGCATTTGAAATCGTGAGATCCGTACACGCCCTGTGTCATTTCATAATGACCAATAACTACTGATTCGAAGTAATCATCTTCCCAGCTAACTGGCACGCCAACCTTTTTAGCTTTCTGCTCGACACCATCTACCACTTCCCACAGGAGGCGGTTTTCCTGGCGGCTCTCCTGCTCAAAGTCTCTGTCATCGTATGCTGGGTCGTTGCTGTAATATACCATAGTGCTATTGCTTAATGTTTAACTTACCTGCAAATAAATACATTTTGCCCATTTTTGCAAATTTTTATTAAACTTTTGCAAATTTCGTGCAATAAAAAAGCCTAGCGTAATGCCAAGCTTAGCTTGCTATATCGTTTATCTAGCTTCTGTGTGACTCTCAGTAGTACCTTGTCCCTCTGCGGCCTTCTCTGGATGCGTTTAGGCTCTTTCTTGCGCCTAACTGTCCCGTCCTGGTATATCCATAGCAGCCCAGCATACTTAGGACATTCTGAGGGCTGTATGAGGCCCGCAGGACAGGCGTAGTAGAAAAAGTTAGCCGGGTACTTACCCCTCTTTATCATTCGGTGCTTACGCTTCCGAATATCCCTAGCAAAATCGCCCCGGCTAATCTTAACCTCTACATCAATAACGTTCTTTACCTTTATGCTAAAAATATCAACCTCAACCCCTCGCACGATATACACATTTGGTATAACTGCCCAGTGGCCCTGACCTCTCAAATATTTACAAACTATCTCTGTAACTCGCTTGGTGTCGAGTTCCACCCTTCGAGGTGTTCCAAATAGTCGGTAGATATATCCAAACATGGCTCAGGGAATTGGCTTTTTATTTCTTCGATGTGTTGTTGGTACATTTCTTCGAGGTCATCTATTAGTTCGTAAATGGCTTCGGCCTTCGCTTGCAGTATCATCTTTCCTTTCTTGTTCTTGTGTTCGGCTGCATACTCTGTAAAAGCATTCGCCCGGTCTAGCATCCGGCTTTTCATGCCGCCCCACACTCTCCCCTTCCCCTCAATTAAGAGACGGCTTAATATCTGGTTTATCATATTTATCCTTGAAGTAATAAGCGAAATTTTTAGGCTTACTTAGATCTTGCTCCTCGCCAGGATCGCCCACGCTTTTTAGTTTCTCATTCTCCCACAAAAACACCTCAATATCACCCTTTGCCTCTGGGCCATAGATTAGCCCGAAAAGATCTAGTAAGAAGGCTTCGTAATGGTCATTTAGATTAATTATGTCAATACCATAATCATATAGGTCATTCCAATCCCTATTAACTGTTAGTAATCTCCATCTTTTAAAGAAGCTTTCCCATTCATCAACAAAGCGATTATTTCTTTGTCTAATATCTAGCTTCGCCCAAGTTTCTGGCTGAAATAATACACCCATAACCATCGCACCAAATAGGCTTAGTAATCGCTTGCTTTCTGTTAGCACCCCTGTTATATCCAGTCCAAGTCTACGGATGGCTATTTGCTGCATTTGACCATCGTTAAAATCATCAAGGGCTGACCATATAGGGCAATGTATTTCTTCGTGCTGTGCCATACGTAAAAATACGTAAAATTATCTGTTTTGCAAATTTTACAAATAATGTTGCAAATATTATGCAAAAGATAAAGCCGCTGTACCAATTAAGGCGCAGCGGCTTATTCCCTCTGTTTTAGGCAAGCGTTACTTCACTACCTTTTTCCAGGTTCCTTCTGATGAATCAATGTAGATATAGGTTCCTCTCGGCAGCGCTTTGATATTTCATGATCTATAAAAAATATTGATGTAAAGTATATCATCCACCGCAGGAGTTACACCGCTTGGTGGATAGTATTGAATTGTACCGTCAGTGTTTATCTTAATCGTGGCAATATGGTAAGTGCCAGCGCTATCGTCATAGTAGCTGATAGGCTTAATAACCGCCCCCGAAGGTCTTCGAGCTGGTGGTATAGGGTCGATATCAACGATCGTATTGCCGGTATACCCTGTCGAATTAGTTAGCGCTTGACTAATTAACATTAACTCCCCATCAAAAAAGTAGACAATAGCCGCAGCGCTCCAATCTGCCGAGCTGTCAAACGTCCCGGCGATGAAATTCACATTAGATCCGCTTATCGCATCATCGACGTACTTCTTGGTAGCCGCATCGTAATTACTGGTCGGTGTTGCAAGTCCTGTAATCTTATTACTTCCTGCTGCTAGGCTAGTAGTCATTGGGTTAGTAACCCCGCCCCCTGTCCACTCCGTGATAGTCCCATCATTGTCATACCATATTTTAGGGGGGGTTACATTCATCTGCCATGCGTATGTACACCCTGAAGGGATGCTTACTGGCTTCCTGTCTACCTTATATATTTTCTCGTATTCTGCCATTTCTCTTACTCATTATGTTTTATTCTTAACTTATTTGTCGTCATAGTCTGGCGTGACTCCGCTTGGTGTCCAGTTAATTTCATGATTAGCCCTGATATAGCCTTATACATCTTTTTTGTCACCTCTTCCTGAGATGATGTGATAAATACCAGATACTCTCCTACCTTGATCTGATTCATGCTAAAATATGGAGGTTTTAGCGGTAAAGGTGTCTGCCGTTGGCTGTGCTTCTTCGCTTCCTACGGTGTAGAATGTTGATGGGGAGTTTTGGTTATTGTAATCAGTAACAATATAGTCGTCGCTTAATAATGCGTCAAAAACCCGAAACTCATCAAGTTTAATATCCGCATACCTCGGATTCCCATTCGCACCATCCCTGCCTTTAAACATTGAGTTAGTAAAAGAGGTTATTCCGTGTGTGTAGCCTACTGTACCACTGCTCACCCCATCCTTATAACATTCCAAGGTTGAAGTGTCATCATGTTTTAATACAATATGATGCCAATTTGTATCCGTAATAGTTGGTCCTAACGGCACGTTCCTCCAGCCCCCCGAATAGCAATTAAAAACTAACTCTGCATTGCTGCCAGAAGACCCGTTATCCAACATCATAGACCATTGTTGTTTGTCTCCCCCGGCACTATTCCTTTTTGAAAAAATAAATTCGGCAGAAGACAGTGTGCTACTATTATTCCTTTTTAACCAAAAGCTAAAAGTAAAGTCTCCCGTCAGGTTGTTAAGAACACTAACGTCTGTGCCTGAATTGAAGTAATCATTTGTCCCATCAAAATCAGAGCCATTGCCAGATAATGCCCCCTCAACACTTGTTGGGCCAGTCCTGGTCAAGCTTATGCCATTGGATGACGAATCTACAATATTTCCGCTTGTTTCTTCATGATGCCACGCTCCAATCACATTATCAGTCCACACATTTTCGCTTCCATAGGTATCTGTTGCAGCATAAGCACTAGCACTAGGATTACCGTAGTAAATCTTAAAACTTGTGTCAGAACTAGATGATAAGAAATTAGCCTTAAAATGTAGCTCCCCCGTTTTGGCGCTTGTGTCAATCGCTACTATCTCAAAAGCACATTCTGTAGTCCCGTCTGCCCTGGTAATCCTGATGTCTGCCCCTGCACTATCTACATTTGTGAAGAAGCTTTCAGGCATCTCAGATAGATCTACATAAACAGGGAAGTCAGATACATCTCCATTTACTTGAGTATTATCTACTGTGATCTCTACCCTATAGTCCCAGTCTGTGTCATACCAACTCATTAGACATAGTCTTTAATCTGCCATGTGCTTCCAGCAAGCTGAATGTATTTTTTTATTGATTCCTTATTCGCTCCTGCATTCTGATAGACAGTAACCAAGGCAAACTGTACCTGCTCATCTACTTCATCAATTTTGTATTTTGTATATCCTGCAAGCTTGAGTTGTTGTTCTACTTGCTGCTCAAATACTTCAGGAATCTCTGATTCCTTCCATGCAGATTCATTTTGCTGCCCAGGTCGCAGAATGAATACTTTTATTGTGCTTTTACTTGTCCTTCTTCGTAGCCTGATAAGGAGATTAATCTGCCAGGTCTGAAAATTTACATTTACCTCACTGAGAGGGTCAGTAAGGTTTTTAGATAGGTTTTCTACTCTTTCGGTAGTAAGTCGAGTTACTCCTGCGAGTGTGTCTATTTCTGTGAGAATATCTTGAAAAGTTGCCATATTTTTATTCGAAAATTAAGTTAACTATTAAGCCCTTTGGGGTTGTGGTAAAAGTTGAAGCACCTATCTGTAGCTCTAGTCTATCATTTGTGACTACATCATCTGCCGCTGTATTGATTGAGCCTGTAGATGAGTCTATTCCTCCTGCTGCTATAGTCAAGTTTGCAGAGAGCATATTTGCGGTGTCTGTTCTATTGTATAGCATCGCGTTGGTGCTGTCTCCTGCTCCTGCTACATCATGATGGTACGTGATTTCTATCAAATCCATGCCTGTAAAAAGGGAAGGAATAGGCCCTATTTTGTAATCAGTAGAGACAGTGATGTCTGTTGCTGCATCAACAAGTCTCACCATCAACCCTTTTTGTTTGGTGATAGCAGGCAGTTCTGCAACGGGAACAAGTGCCGATCCATCTAGGGAAGCATATCCAGATGCTGCGCTTTTTTCAGATAGAAGCTGATATGTGCCTGGTGCAACTCCCCCGCCCCCTGTCCACTCCGTGATAGTCCCATCATTGTCATACCATATCTTAGGAGGGGTTACATTCATCTGCCATGCGTATGTACACCCTGAAGGGATGCTCGCTGGCTTCCTGTCTACCTTATATATTTTCTCGTATTCTGCCATCAATTAAGTACTTTTTGAGGTGTGTCCGGTAATTTTCGGTATGTATCGTAGTTATAATCAAAGTCTACTGCCGCTGGGCACGGATCAATCTTGATAGTAAGGAAAAACGGAAGCTCCGCTAAATTGTCTCCCCAAAAGCCATACCTAGGGGTAGTGGTTAATTCCCTATCTACAATCTTTGTCTTTAGCCAGTTTTGGCGCTCAATGGTATATCCTTCTGCTTGCATCCAGCGATCAGAATACCAGCCCCATGCAGAGAACCCGCCGCCATCATCATATCGGGAATAAACAAACTGGGCCAGCTCATTGGTTAGCTCCGTGAGTAGCTGCCTGAGATCCGCTCCTATTTGCTCGAAAGTCCTTTGCTCGGAAATGTCGGTTACCTCGCTTGTCTTTTGCGGCATTAAGTCTGTAAGGTAGAAAGCCAGGTTTACCGTATGGCCTTCTGTCGGCTGGAATAGATTGGTAATATTGTCTCGGTTTTCGATAACCTTTAGGGCTGGATAGTCAAAGTTTAGGGCAGAATCCTTAGATCCGTTTAGCTCCCATCTGCGGGAGTAGAAATAGGCTTTATCTTTGTACCGTGAATCTTTGTCTAGGTTCGGTGTATTTTGCCCAGCCTTTGGCGATATTACTGCAAATGTGTTTATGCGCTTGTGCCGGTAATATACGCCATCCGTGACCGTTTCGGGCCAAGCTTTAATGATCCTTGCAAGTATCTGGTAAAAGTCTATTGTGTTGGTTAGCGTTCCTGCCATCGCCTCATAAATCTATAACTGCGAACTATATCATTGATGGCTACTGCAAAGATAAAGCCAAATATAATAGCGAATGATATTATTTGTATATCGAATGCTAACGGGTATAGTTTCCAATGGATCATTTTATCCTCTTCCTAAATCAGTTGTTTCTGCCAGCCAGGTAAGCGCTTCCAAGAAGTTGGCCCTATATGCTGACTCTATGGGTGTCAATCCCTCCTGGTTAAATACCCCTCCCTCTGCGATGTGATGAACTATTGAATACCATCCCCACCGCTTCCACTTAGCCTCGAACTCCTTCTTTCTTCTGGCATAGTCTTCCAATGCTGTGCCAGTCAAGCCGCTGGGCTTGCTTGCATTAAAGAGGACAGCGATAAGGGGATGCTCTGTGATAAAGCCTTTAAGCCTGTTGAAAAAAAAACCACGTCCAAAGCTATGTCCATTGGTATATCCTCAAAAAGCTCCTGCCGCTCCCATTGCCATTGCAAATAAGCAGGGCCATCAACGGGGGGCTTCTCCACCTTTCCGCCCTTCAATACCTCGCGGCTGAGTGCCGCTAATACCCCAACGTTGATATTGTACTCGTTGGCCCTGTTTTCTGTATGGTTCTCCCAGCTGTGTTCTATCTGTAAAGCGTTGATCGCATCCCTAACCGTCATATCCGCCCCCGGCATTTCCTGTCCTGCTATTGACTTCGAAACGAAAGCTTTGAACTTGCGCCCCTTATGCTCAAAGTATTCTCTCTCCTGTGGCTGGTAGCCATATACGGTATTAATCGTAAGCAGGAAAAGGGAAAGAAGGCTATCCACGCCTTCGGGTTCTTTTGGGCTACCTAGCGGCATTTCTAGCAAGTCATCTAGTCTCGCATTATTAACAAATGTTAATGATAGCTTAGCAAATAGCACATAGCTTTCCGCCCATTGCTCGGAAGTCCATTCCTTTTGTAGTTCTACCCTCTCGGCTTCATCCTTGGCATTGTGAAAGGCTTTGAACCAATCAGGCATCTTATCCAACCTCTGGAAATAGGAACCCCATCGCTTCAGTGTAATCTCTGATGGGTGAGTTAGTACATGGGCTTTGACCGTTTCAACCTCGGTCGTACCGTTGTCTAGCTCCGTTGATATGTCGATAGCGAAATCTAAAGGCATTTACTTGGCCTCAGCAATCAGTCTCTCCAATGTCTCTACCTTCATCGTCTTACGTACCTTCAGCCCCATCGCTTTGGCTTCAGCATAGAGCTTTTCCTGTGGTGTCTGTACGGGTTCCTTCACAATCTCATGAATAGCTTCCTTCAATCTATCTTTCGCAGCCTGTGGACTGGCCATAAATTCCTTGGCGCGAGCTTGGTGTAACCTTGTTCCGGCCCTTTTGATGTCTCCTGCGATAACTGCCCAGTTTGGATGAATGTCATTCTGGTACATCCATATACCGATATGTGCCTCCTTCATCAAGTCAAAAAGCTCGTTTTTGTTTCTCAGTCGTTCCGTATCTGTCATGTCGGATAAAAATATTAGTAAAAATATACAATCGTGTGCAAACATTGTGCTAAAAATAGGCAAAAGGCCCAAAGACAGCATTTTTTTTGCGTTTACCCTACTAAATTAATTAGCGGGGATGGACACAGCAGTGATCGACAGACGTATAAACTCCTTTTATAATATCCAGAACAAGGGCGAGGACACAGCAGTAATCGACCTTATCGGTGTTATAAATGACTTCTGGACAGGCGATAACTCGAAAGAGGTTTTTCTGGCCCAGCTCAAAGGCATTAAAGCCTCCAACATTACAGTAAACATTTCTAGCCCTGGGGGCGACTCTGCCGATGCGATGGCGATATATGATGCTCTGAAGGGTCACCCTGCCAGAGTTACAGCGCGCCTCTCTGGCTTGGTGGCTTCAGCCGCTACTACCGTAGCCTGTGGCGCTGATGTAGTAGAGGCAAGTCCTACCTGTATTTACATGATCCATAATCACTGGATTTTTACAGCTGGGAATAAGAAGGAAATGGAAAAAACCATGAAGGCGTTAGACACCTTCGATAAGGTCGCGGCTGGTATCTACAAGAAAAGAACGGGACAGAGGCTAGACACCATCAAGCGAATGATGGATGAGGAAACCTACATGACAGCACAGGAAGCAAAAGACTTTGGCTTTGTAGATAAGATCATAGAGGGTATCACTTTCGAGAACCAAGTAACGCTTGAAGATCTCGAAGTAAGGAACTACATGAGTAGTACCCTAAACTGTGCTAAGCTACCGCCAGTCGCAGCAGGGGAAGCCCCCGAAATACCAATCAATAGTCAAACTGATAATAATATCATGGATAATCTTAACACAGAGCAGCAGGGCGCTTTTGTCCGCTTTGTCAATAGCCTTATCGGCAAGAAAAACGACGAAGCAGAAATCGCGGAAACGCCCCAAGCAGAAACCAACGAACTTGAAGCCCTTCGCAATGAAGTGGCAGACCTGAAACAGCAACTTTCAGAAGCTAAGAACACTGAGACCTTCGATGTCCAGGCTTTTGCTAATTCTATCGCTAATGCCATCAACGGCAAAGTTGAAGAGGTAGCCAAGGAGGTGGTAAACGAAGCGACCGAGGCTGTAAAAAACGAAGTAACCGAGCTTAAAGCAGAGGTGGAAAAAGTAGCCGACAAGGTTAACAACAGCACCGAAGTAGAAGCCCTCACCGAAAAGGTGGAAGAAGTAGCCAAAGCAGTCAACAAAACAAAGACGCTCGAAGCGCAGCCTGAGACTCCGACCAATAATGGTGAAGGGTTGGAGAAGGTAGTCGCGCCCGAAAATACCTGGCTTCACACTGTCAAAAATTTCTCCAAGAACTAATAATAAAAAATAGCAAGATGGGAATGGTAAATACTGGTGGAACGCTTAACGCAGGATACCAATTAGAGGAAAGCAGGGAATTGCTATTGAAGCCGGTTTTCGAGTCAGAGAATGTTCTGGCCCAGGCTGCAAATGCCCTCAATATTAACGTGTATGATGTATCGTATGGCGTTAAGAACAAAAAGAAATTTAAGCGTATCGGCAAAATGGGGCCGATCGCCAAAGCAAGAACGAACTGTTCCACATGGGATCCTGTGGTTATCCAGTCAATGGTCGATGACGAGTTTACTGTACACGCTTTTGAGGTGGAAGGGGAGCTTTGTGCTGACGAGTTTACTGGCATCTGGGAAAACATCCGAGGCGCAGGAAACAACATGAACAGCACAGAAGGCGATCTTGCAAATCAGTTGGAGCAAGCTTTAATTACCCGCGTTCGCGGTGCGCTCAAAGATGATATCTTCCGTCAGGTATGGTTCTCAGAAACAACTTTTACTACCACTTACGCTACTGGGCTTTCACAGCTTGATATGCGTACTCGCGGAGTCCTGGAAACGCAGATGGCCCAGTTTGATGGCCTGTGGGAGCAGATTGAGGACGGTGTAACCGCTACCAATATCGCTTATGTGGACAGCTACGATGGCGCTACTCGCTATGCTACCAGCGCAAATATCTCCTCATGGTTCGAAGCTATGCTCGACGCAGCAAGCAACGAACTGCGTCACTTCGTTAACCAGGGACAGGCTGTATTCTTAGTACAGCGTGCATTCCTTAAAGCATACCGCCAGTATTTACAGGGATTGGGTACTGAGATGTCTAACCGCTTCATCGTTGAAGGTAACGGACAGCCGCTTCGTACAGTCCTGTTTTATGATGGCATTCCGGTGATAGAAGTCCCTGAGTGGGATGACTTTGATTCAATGTTGCCTATTTCCGGCAAAGCAAAAGAGCGCGGCCTGTTGGTAGCCCTCGAAAATTTGCAGATCGGTACTGATGCTGATAGCTCCGCTTCTACTGGAAACGGTCGCGGCTTGGTTATCTACCAAAACCCTGAGCCAAGCGCGAAAGGTCGCGTTGAGATGTATAGCGCCTACCGTATAGGTTGTGGTGTTGCTTATGACAATCTGATTGTAGCGTCTTACAACGGTACAGTACTGCCATAATGAACCCCCAAGACAATTTTATTAACCTAATATCAAGATAAAAAAATGGCTTTTTTACCAGCTTGTTTACCCGCAGCCGTATCTCTGGCATCTTGCCCAGATGGTAGTCCGGGGGTAGCTAATATCTACTACTGCCAGAAGTCTGATATCTCTGCCGTTACCGTTACTAGCGGTGACATCACAGGGTTCACCATGACAACAGGCAAAATTTTCTACGAAATCCAGTGCGATGACCAGGTTTCTACTCTCGTTGAGGAAAGCGCAGATATTCGCTACGCTTCCAAAATTACGCAGACGTTGACAGCGCAGATTCCTGGCCTATCTTCTTCCATTCAGCAGCAGCTTCTGAGCATCAAAAATTGCTGTGAGTTGGTTCTGGTTCTGAAGTTCAATAACGGTATCTATAAAGTGATGGGCTACGATGTAGACTACGCAGCCGATACCGCGACCTATAAGAACTGCCAGGTAAACGTCCTCGGATGGGATTCAAAGGCGACACAGGACGACGACTACGCGACATTCAACTTAGGTACTACCTGTACCACTACCGGACTCGCTCCGATCTTTACGGGTACGTTGACCTTATCATAATTTTTAGCTGACTATGGCTAAAAGAAAGAACGAGGAAGGAGTATTTAACCGTACTTCTTCCCCTTCCAAAAACCAGGACGCTGAGCGTAAAGCGCCAGCAAAAAAGGTGAGTAGGAAGCAGCAGTTTGAGGTGGTCGGGACTCCGGGCCGAAACTTCGCAATCGGTGGACGATATTTCAACACTAGTAGCGAGGATTGGTACAGCCCTGGGGGCCGCAAGTATGCCGGAATTGCCAACAGCCAGGAGCTTCTACAATGGATCTTCGACTGGGGGCCGTTAGGCGCAACATGGGTAAAAGCACCCGAAGGCCACGAAGCACCCTGGGCTAAGTTCATCTAAAAAAAAAGGTATCTGCTATGTCTAACCTGGATTGTACCGATTGTGCGAAGATTACCGCAAAGACGCTATCGAATATCGGCAGCGGGTATGGCACTAACTGTTTAGCGGTTGGTGATGTTTGCAATCCAATCCAAGATGAACTAACGCCCTCGGAGAATGAAGCCCGTAGCAGTTGGTACGGTGGTTTGCACATCGTTCCCTATATGGGCGAAAACCATACAGCGCTGAAGCTATTCAACCGCCTAAGCACGCTTAGCCCTACGCAGGGCGCTTGCATTCAGTCGATAAAAGACTATGCTTTAGGTGGTGAAATGGTTGTTAAGCGCCGAAAGCGTGACGGCTTTGCCAATACACGCGAAATACAGGAGGTCAGCCCACAGGAGGCTAACACGTTCATTGATTTTCTCGAAAGCTTTACCAGCGGAAGGGAGCTTTATGCCTTGTCAAATCAGTCATATAACAACCTTCAGGAAAACGGTAATGCTTGGATTCAGGTAATCTTTACGGAAACTGCGGGTGTGCGAAGCGTTGAGCTAAGGGGCTATGACCAGCTTAATGTGCGATATAAGTATAGTAAGCTAGGTGAGGCCCGAATGGCCTATGTTTCGGATGAGTGGAACACTACCTATCTAGCAGCAAATCCGGCAAGGCTATTACCTGTCTACCCTTATATCGGTGATATGGGGGAAGGAGTATTTACTACCCTCATTCATGAAGCCAACCTTACCACCTCCAGGAATTGGTACGGAGTGCCCTTCTCCATTAATTCTATCTATTTTCAATGGCTAGAAGTGATGCGCGGGGATTACACCCAAAAGGAGTACGGAAACGGATTTACAGGAAAGCACTTTGTAGAGGTTGAGGGTGATGTCGACAGCTCAGACTATGCAGACGTAGCCGCAAGCTTTAAACGCGTTTTTTCCCGGAAGGGCGAAGCCAATAGCGTAGTATTGAGGCAAAGGGCCGAAAGTCAGGAAAAAGCTTTTATCCATAGCTTTAAGCCCAATACAGACGAAAAATTTCAGAAGTATGTAGCTGAAGATTGCGAGGCCCAGATAGTGAAGTCTCACAACTGGGATGGTTCTCTCATGGGACAATCGAAGGCGGGAACGCTCGGTAATACTCAGGAGCTAAACAGGCTGTACAGATGGAAATATCAGACGGTCGTTAAGCCCTGGCAGAACCGGACTCTAGCGCCCATCAATTTGGCAGTAATGCTTGCAGCTGAATACATGGGGCAACCAGAGATGCAGCAGTACAGCATAGGCTTCACCAATCCAATGGCTGAGCTATTGGAGCAGGAAGCAGAAGCGCAAAGCAGGGAGGGCGTGGCATGAGTAGCTTGATAAATGCATACGAAGTGCGATACTTCAGTCCTGCCGGGCCTAACTATGATGTCAACCTATTCAATAGGCTGATTAATACCCGCGAAAGGTATGTTGCCAACAAGTGCTTGGGTTGGACTTTCTATGACAAGCTGGTAACTGATGTGATAAGCTATGCCGGGACTGATTGGAGCAATGCCGCCACCTACTCAACGGGTGACGATGTTAACAACAACAGCAACGGACTCGTTTATACCGCCCTGCAAAACGTGCCAGCGGCCACCCCTTTGAGTGATACCAACTACTGGGAGCAATCGAAGAAGTTCAACACAACGGCTTACAATAACCTTTGGAATGGTGGCCTACGTGATTACCTGGCAATAAGCGTCTACCGTGCTTCGCTTGCGATGTCAACCTTTAGGGGTGAGTCTCAGGGCGTACTTCGTGGTAGTGATCTGACAGTAACAAAGGAGGAATTGAGCTATACCGTAAGTGCTGCGAAGGAAGCGGAAACGGAGGCATACAGCAACCTGGTAGACTACCTGAAGCGAAATGCTACTGCCCTTAGTTGGGCTAGCTGCGATGATGATGCTGACTGTGAGGCATTGAGGACTAAAAATTTAGGTTTCATGTTCTATGCAGACGACTAAACTACTACTAGCAAAGGCCGGAAGCAGGGCGCTGAAGATGGTGTCCGATGGCTTCGACTTTGAGCAAGTGAGCGAAGAGAAAGCCCAAGAACGGCTAGCGATTTGTAAGGACTGCAAGCATTTACAAGGCGATCAATGCGGTGTATGTGGATGTGAGGTAGAGTTTAAGGTAACATTGAAAACTAATCCTGTATTGACAGTATTTAAAGCAAAGAAAAAAGAAAATAAATGCCCTAAGGGGTTTTGGTAATATTAATAATTAGAAATCATGATTGTAGCAAATTTAGCAGCTGGAAACAGCAACCCCGGAAACGCAATCAAAATCGTTTCGGGTATCAATGACGATAGCGGCACAGTGGATACCTCTACTGATGTAAAAAGCTATACAATGACTCACGACGTATCAACAAAAGGCAGCTTTACAGGCGTTAGCCTGGCCGGAACTGTTTATCACTTCGACCCTGTATTGGATGGTGACGATACAGCCAAATTGACAGCAGCCATCGAGGGCGCTATCCTGGACGCTGGATTCACTTACGATAACGGTGATGTTCGAGTAAGCAAGTCCAGTAATGAAGTTACTATTCAAGCCTATCCGTCATCTTTGGTATTTACTGAAATGAAAGGGGCGACAAGCGATACCAGCTTCACCGCAGCCAACTCTAAAAAGATCAATGTGATCTATGACGAGTTCAACAAGAAAGGATACACCCAGTCGGCAGCGGCTATTTAAGGTAATCTTCCTAGTTCATTTCATAGTAGAATCTCCAAGGGGGTAGGGTGTATTCTCTACTCCCTAATTTTTTGACAATATGCCAAGCTATTATTTTTGGGAAAGTGGGAATGTAGGCCCGGTCAACTTCGAGACAGGGCTTACTGAATCTGTTAACCAGGTAGGGCACGGCTTTACCTTGCCCTCGTTTGGGTTTATTCCTGTCTATGACAATGCCGGAACATGGACAAAGGCGATAGGCTCCGCCAGTTCTACCTATCAAGATGCTGTCATTATAGAGGTGACTGATATAGATAACTTTGTCATCCAGCGCCAAGGGTATGTAAATATTGCCAATCACGGCCTAGCAGTAGGCCGCGATTACTACCTTTCGGATGATGACGCTGGGGAGATCTCGCAAGTGCCTACCACTAATCTGGTAAAGTGCGTAGCTCCTGTAAATGATAACTACCTTTTTATCTACAATGTAGGCAACCCTTACTTGGTTAATGGGCTGCAAATGGATAGCACGACTGGGCAGGGAAAGTTGGGAGGTACTCTTATAGAAAATACGCTAATAAACGGGAACTCGTCATATAGTATGCTATATGCTTTGCTTTCGTCTTTTGTTATTTCATCTGCCGATAATATTATAATAAGGGCTACAAATTCATCACCAGGTACTGCTTTTTTTGGAGCAAATACAGAAGTAACACTATCAGGCGGAACAAAGGTATTGATAGTTACTCCTGCCGTAACCGGTGCTACCGCCAGCATAAACGATGTCCTCACACTAACCAATGCCACTACCGGAGAATGTGAATGGAGCGCACCAACGGGCAGTAGTAGCCCATTAACTACAAAAGGTGATTTATTTGGATTCAGTACAGTAGATGCTAGGCTTCCAGTAGGGACAAATAACCAAGTATTAACAGCTGACAGTACTCAGTCCCTCGGTATAAAGTGGGCCGATATATCAAGCTTTAGCGGTGGCACTTATGGCGCATCATCATCCTATCATACCAACCTTACCGGAACAACAGACAGTAGAAAAGATGATGCTGACCAAATTTATGTAAAGGGGAGCGTAACGGCAACGGCTTCTATCTCCGCTGGTACTACGCTTTTTCAGCTTTCCGAAACTCCTAGCAGCACGATGCATTTCCCGATGATTTACCTATTCGGAGGGTCTAGCAAAATAGCCATCGTCGGAAGCTGCGACAGCTCCGGAAATGTATCTATTAGCGCGGGGCTTTCAAATACAGACGTAGTGCCTTTTGATGGGGCTAACTTTTACGGAGGATAAAAAGAAATAAAACCATTGTTCAAAATTTTGCAAACGGTATAATTTTAGCAGAAAAATGACAAACGACCAGATATTGAGCGCATTTAACGAAAGCGTAAAGGAAATTAAGAGAGATATAGCAGAAGTGAGCGAGAAGTTAACCAGGGTTAACACTATCCTGGAAGGTGCTGGTGATGGTGGTATTATAGGCGACCTGAAGCGCGTCGAGCGTAAGGTAGATAAATTAGAGTCTGAGTTCAGGGAAGATATTGACACGTTGAAGCGGAGAATGTGGCAGTTAGTCGGTGGCATTTCTGTTGTTACCTTTCTAGCTGGGTTCCTGCTTCCCAAAATTTTGGGATAATATGAACGAATATAGACCTCGATGGGGTGATGAGTGGAGAGGGATAATAGACCAGGTGCGAAAGCTCGGCCCTGATCGCGTACAGCTGATGTTAGAAGAAATGCAGACGCATAACTTCGCACCCAAAGAACCGATATATAGGGAGGAATACACGGTAACAGAGGGAAGAAAGAGGGGATTGATATTGCCGTGTGTTCATGCTCCCTTCCATAATGTCAGGCAGATGGATGCCAACCTAAAATTAATCCGGTATATAAAGCCGGATTTTGTTGTTATTATGGGTGACTTCCTAGATGCCTTTTCGGTGTCGTCGCATAATCGCGGTCAATGGGAAATCCCTGGGCTTACCTTGCAGCAGGAATACGATGAATCAAATGTAGTTTTAGACGTTCTGGATCAAGCTATGGGCGACTGTGAGAAGGTCTACTTGGAAGGCAACCACGAAGAACGTATTAGACGCTTCAAGAAGCCCGTAGACAACGCTAAATTAGGCGGTGCTATAATAGACTACCATCAAGGGCTAAGACTCGCTGAGAGGGGCTATATCAGCCTCGCACCATACCGGGAAGCCAGGTGCTTCATTGGCGATCTTTGTATCATTCATGGCGTTTATTGGGGTGTCCATGCAGCCGCCAAACACCTGAAGGAATTAAACCAGAATGTAGCCTTTTGCCATACCCACCGCTGGCAGCAGTTTAGCAACGGCAGAAGCACAGCATATAATATCGGGTGGGGTGGAGATCCCGAAGCGAAGGTATTCAGATATAAAGCATGGTGGGAGCGCAAGACCTGGGTAAACGGCTGCGCTGTCATCGACCAGCACGAAAATGCAATGACCACCGTTACGCCCTTGCGCTACGATGGTCAATACTTTTTTGAGGGGAGGGGCTTTTAGCCTACTCCGGAAACAATACCTCCTGTCCTGTTGTTATACTTTCAGGCATCTGATATAGGGCTTCGGTATTCGCACGTATTTTACGGTTTTCGAGGTATCGCGTCACCTTCCCCCATCCCTTATAATCCTCAATAAGATGGCGAAGCTCGTTTGCATTAAGTGGGAGCCTATCAAAGTATTCGATAGCCTGGTCGGCAGTCATAGCCAGAGGCATATACACCGTTTGTCCGTTTCTCTCCATGCGGATTTTTACATCTCTAATCTCAGTATCTATTGCGGGGATAATCGGCTCATTGTGGCTCATAATCGGCTCATGGTAGCCCTTTTGTAGCTCATGTAGGTATGTGCTTTCCCGGTACTCCCTCCGAGCGTAAAGGGCGCTAACCGCAAGCAATACAGCAAGGATAAGAAAGCCTATGCTGATGGTAGTCGTCAGGTGTAGCCCTGATTCTGTCAGATTGAAATATCCCTCATGGCTAGGAGTTGTCTGCCAGTTAATCCAGCGTATTACTACCCAGTATCCAGCCGCAGCTGGGATAAACAGGAATACCAGGATGATCCATGCCTTTGCCTTTTCCGCTTTGTTGGCTTCGCGGTCTGCGATGCTCATAATTCTTTCAATCATAGCGCCCTCCTTTTATTTGGCGCTTACAGGCTTTGTTAGTAGCTTGTTCGCGCTGTTTGTTATCTCCAATAGCAATATAGCAAAAACCCTGCACTTTTTGAAGGTGTAGGGTTTTGTTTTTAAAGGACTTGTATTCGAGGGGTTTAAAACAGCCTTAGTTGTGATTCTTGTTTATTGCTTGATTGTAAACGGGCTTTCTTATTTTTCTCAAACCACTTTTTTAGCCTGTCTAGTTCTGATATGTCAATGCACTCAGTTTCCCCGCCAAAAGATTTTTTTGGTTGGTATCGTTTAAGGTTTGGGATTCTGAAAGCTTCTTTTTCTAGGTTGTAAATATGTTTTGCTGTACCCGCTATTTTGGAAATTAGCGTGTATTCATAAGGAAGGGTGGCAGAGCCAGAAAACCGCATATTTACATTATAGAATGTCCTGCCTACTTTCAGGAAAGATTCGCCATCTCCATCACATAAGATAAGGTACAGCTTAAATCCAGTAAAATATTTTGACTTTTTTGACGCATGCCTCCATGCCGTAAGCGTCCACCCGCTATTTTTACACCCTGAACATCCCCTCCCCTGCAAATGACTCCCAGGTGTCTGATAAAACGGGCCGTGAAACTTACATTTTATTAGAACCTTTATACGCGAGCTCTCCCATTCGGTGCCAGAATAATCATACCTGTCTCCATGAATAATTTTTGCTTTATTTATGAAGTCATTAGTAGAGACCGTGCCCGAACAAGCGGGACACCCGCTCCCTCTTAGATGGCTATTTGGGACTTGCTTAAACACTCCGTGTTTTTTGCAAATAATAGAAACTTTGCTTTGCGCTTTTATGTATCTTACTATTGAGTAATCATATATGTCCCCATGTACAGACCTAGCATTTCCCACAAAAACATCTTTTGGTATACGGTTCTTCTCTGCCATCGAAATATCGCCGCACTTCGGGCACCCCTTCCCCTGTAAATGACAGCTGGGCCTTTGGTTAAATACCCCGTGTTTTTTGCAAATTATTAAAACTTTAGTGCTGTTATTTTTGTATTTGACTTTAGAATAATCATACCTATCTCTATGTATTTTTTTTGCTCTGGCCGTAAACCCAGATTTAGATAGCCGTCTTTTTGATGCCGTCGAAATACCACCGCACTTCGGACACCCTTGGCCCTGTAAATGGTGTGCAGGCATCTGAAGGAACAAGCCATGAACATCACAAAGTATTGAAATTTTTATATTTGATTTTTTATAGTCTACTTCTGAATAGTTGTATTTTCCCCTGTGTATCAATGATGCTTTTTCTATAAATGAGCCTGTTGTATATGTTTTTATTATTGCCCTCCTTTTTGATCCGCACGCCCTGCATCCACGTCCGCGTAAATGATCCTGCGGCAACTGCCTAAACACACCATGTTCCTTGCAAACTATATCAACCTTAATAATCGCCTTCTTATACTCAACCCTCGAATAATCATACCTATCCCCGTGAACCCTTCTGGCCCTTTCAATAAATAGTGCGGTTTTATCCCTTTTCATGGCCATTCAATCCTTTTTATCTCCTTTATACTTCAAATAAAATTGTTCAATCTTTCTAGCCGTTTCCAGCGTTTCCCAGTACACCCGTTTTAGCTCTTGCATACTGATGTCAATATCGAAAAGCTGAGGCGCTTCGTTAGCTACCGTCAGGGCTTCGCCTAATTGCGGGTTTCCTGCGCGTCTAATGAAGTTAACCTGTGCTTTGCTTGGTGTTATACCTGTCTCCTGTCGCAGCGCCAGGGCGTAGATATGGAGCTGGGAGTAATGGCCTGAAGTGTACTGCGCTTCCTTACCCTCGCCTCCTGTCTTGTAGTCGATGATGTGGGAGAGATCCGCCAAGTTGCTGTCAATGAATCCAAGCACATAAAAGCCATAACTTGGATAGTGCAGCCTTACCTCTCGCTCAAATTCATCCAGCCTAACGCATTGCTTCAGTACCGACTGTTCAACTGGTGTGAACTGGTTGAACTGGTTACGCTCCAAAGCCTCTCCTACCTTACTTCCAAACTCGGTGTACTCATTCCCCTCGAAAGGCTTATCCAGGATATATCTATCGTAGTAGTCGCCCTTATCCTT
>Ga0208150_1000044_pt1 | contig 47373 bp, 42 predicted proteins | sample DEB08_DNA_8_FD_184534 | JGI IMG/M metagenome (GOLD analysis project Ga0208150, IMG submission 184534) | Aqueous microbial communities from the Delaware River and Bay under freshwater to marine salinity gradient to study organic matter... | ecosystem: Environmental > Aquatic > Marine > Coastal ...
TACGGAGACCTCCAAGGCTTGCAAGACTGCCTTGAAGCAGATACGCACTTTGGAATCTTCGTTGATACCGAGAACATCGAAACTGACTACAGCGCACAATAAACAGGAAACGAAAGACGTTATCACTATAGAACACGGGGAGGCAAAGGGTCTCCCCACAAATCCAATTCAAATGAAGAAGAAAGTAGATGTTTACCAGAAAGTTACCGACCGCATCGTAGCTGGGTTGCAAACCAAAGGTCTCCAATGGTTCAAGCCATGGAGCATTAGCGGGAGCGGGTGCATCGAGCACCCCATCAACAACGCCACAGGCCGAGCCTACACTGGCATCAATGAGCTGTTCCTCACCATCCATGGGCAGGAGCAAGGATACGAGCACAATGAGTGGCTCACCTTCAAGCAGGCTCAAGCCAAGGGAGGCAGTGTCCGCAAGGGAGAGTCAGGCACCGAGATTGTGTTCTGGAACATCGTCTTCAGGGGCGAGGATGGCAAGTTCTACCGCAAGGTTCAGGACATCCCTCAAGGCATGGCGTTCGACAAGATTTTCAGCCCACGATTGTGGAATGTCTTCAACATCGCTCAGTGCGACGATATCGAGCCACGACGAGAGAAGGTCGAGCCTAGCGGAGACTTCAATCCCATCGAGGAGGCTGAGGCAGTGTACGCTGTCAAGTACCCTAAGAAGCATCGCCCAACGTTGGCTCACGGCGGAGCGAGCGCTTTCTACAGCCCAAGCAAGCACCATGTGCAGATGCCCAAGCCTGAGACGTTCGTCACCAACGATGACTACTACAAGACGCTGTTCCACGAGTTGGTGCACAGCACAGGCCACGAGACCATCCTCAAGCGATTGGAGAAGGTAGCGGCATTCGGCTCCGAGGCATACAGCAAGGAGGAGTTGGTGGCTGAGATTGGTGCTCAGTTCCTCGTAGGCCTGACAGGTATTCAGCCCAAGGACGATGAGGCCAACAGCCAAGCCTACATCAACGGATGGGTAAAGAAGCTACAGGACAAGCCGAAGATGGCTCTGTCAGCGGCAAACAAGGCTATGAAAGCCGTGAACTTCATCATGAGGGACGAGGAGTAATCCTCCCCTCTTGGGGCAGGCGATGGCTCGCTTGCATCAGGTTCGATTCCTGACTGCCCACAAAGCGTTAACAGATTTTTACAAGTAGGACACAATAAACCCAAAACTAAATCCGTTCTACTATCAAACACAGACACTATGAAAGGATACCCATGCACCCCAATCGAGTACGCGAGCCGCCCCTACAAGGGAGTTATCAACCTGAACGAGGCATTCGTGGCCACCATCCAGTTCTACACAGGTAAGGGCTACACAGGGCTGTTCGATGTGACTAACAGGTTCAACAACCAAGCGCACATGGACAACTACATCAACCTGATGTGCCGTAAGAAGGGATGGAGTCTCGATGAAGTATGGATGCTTCGCAACATCTAAAAAAAATCAGTCCGCGCACAATAACAAGAAACTCTTCTGCGTTATTACTATAGAAGCCACTAAAAGAAAAGAAATATGGGACAGAAAGCAATTCAAATAGACACAATGACCTGCGGACAGCAGTTCCTCCCTGCAATCTTCAACGGAGACGTTGAGTGCCTGAGCGCACACGAAGAGTTCCTCTTGGAGCGTGAGATTGGGTGGTACAACGCGCAGGGAGAGGAGGACTATCCAGACTTCGTCAGCATCGAGTTCGAGTGCACCTCAAGCGAGCGACACATCTGCGGATGTGACTTGACGGGACTCCTTAGTGAGTGCGTAGAGGTGAAGGTCTTCGTGTACCTCAACGAGAACTACGTGAAAGATTAACAGCCGTTAACAAACCAAGCACAATAACAGCAAACCTGCCGCGTTATTACTAAAGAAAGCAGTTCAATTTAATCCTTTTACATTATGCAAGACAACGCATTGACACCCCAAGCCAAAGAAGTAATCCGCAATGCCGCGCGATTCGCAACGAACCTTGAGAACCACCAGTACGGCATCCGTCGGCGAATCCTCAACAAATACATCGAGGACACGTCAGATTCCATGGGGCGTATCAAGCACGACTACAACTACGTGCAGACTCCTGAGTTCAAGATGGCATTTAGCAAGGTCATCATGAAGGTCATCCCAGCCGAACTCTACGATGCCTGCAAGCAGTTCGCTGAACTCGCACCTGTAGACAACTGGGGCTACCTCACCGACGAGGCATCCGATGTCATCCGTGAGTTCAACAAGGACAGGCGTTACAGCGAGACGGTTAGCGAGTACCGCTTGAAGGACATGGTCGAGGAGGTTATGAACCCAAGGCTCGACAACAGCATAGCTCGTGAGTATATGGAGAATCAGGCCAAGAGCATGAAGCGAGCTACTTACCTCAAGAAGGTCAAGGAGGGTGACCCGCTCCGCGCAGGCTTGTCCGACGAGCAGACGTGCTACGAGTTCACGGATGCTATGTTCGACAATCACACCGACGTGTTCAGCGACGTTCTGTTCATCGGTCACCAACTCCGAGTTGTGAAGAACTCAGATGGCAACTACGATATCGAGAAGCTGAACGGCAAGTGGGTATACATCTCATCCCGTGAAACCTTGACCGAGTGCATCTTCGAGTTGGCTGATGCGCTACGATACATCGAGAGGTACGCTGTTGATAGTGCTGTCCAAAACTCCGAGCGAGGCTTGCCAATCCAAGACAGTCGATTCACTGCCGACGAGGTACGACAGCTCGCCGAGGCACGAGGCATCGTGTTGCCCGAGCAGAAGACTTTCTCGGTCATCAAGACCAAGTCTTGGAAGTCTGTTGAGTCTGTGACCTGTGAGTCTGTGACCGAGCGCACAGATGTGGTCAAGGTCATCGCCGCAGGCCTCACCTTCGAGCAGGCGGACAAGCTGCGCGAGGCTCTCAACCTGACCGAGCACAAGGCAACCGTTCTCGAACGTGCCAAGCGTCGTCAGAAGAGCGCGGAGGAATCCCTCAAGGCCGCCAAGGAGGAAGTTTCCGAGGCAATGACAGCTTACCTCAGGTCAGTCCAAGGTGTCGCAGAAGTGCGCAAGGCCGCTGGTCTCGACCCTGAAGTGAACGTTGAGACAGAAGAAAAAGTGGAGGTAGCACAATAAGTGCTACTTCCTCACCGTTATAACTGTAGAAACCTTTAAAACCTTATCAATTATGGGATTAGATATGTTTTTGTACCGAGTGCACAACGTGCGCAATTGGGGTGGAGCAAACGAGAACTCATCCAACAAGAAGCAGTACGCTGTCGGGGTTGAGTTAAACTACAAGCCGGTACCATTCATTGGTAGCATCGGAGAGATTCACGAGATTACCGAGGAGGTCATGTGCTGGAGGAAGGCGAACGCTATTCACAAGTGGTTTGTTGATAACGTTCAAGACGGAGAGGATGACTGCCGAAGTGCATACGTCTCCCTCGATAAGATTCAGGAGCTACGAACCCTGTGTCTGTCAGTGTTGCTTAACCGAGAGCGAGCACCTGAGTTGCTACCATGCGTGGAAGGGTTCTTCTTCGGAGGGACAGAGTACGATGAGTACTACTTCGAAGACCTTGAGAACACGGCCAAGGTGATAGAGAAGATAGTGAATGATGCTATCAAGGCGAAGCAACAGAAGCATTCAATGTACCTAGAATACAGGTCGTCATGGTAGTAGATAGAGAGCGATATATGATGGAGTTGTGGAGCGCGATTGTGTCTCCCTCTCCCTCGCTCCCCGACTACGTAACTGAATGCAGATGCTTGGACTTCGAGGTAAAGCTGAGCCTCGGATGGCCTGACCCTCGTTAACATCGGTTAACAATCTCAGCACAATAAACAGAAACCCGTGGCGTTAATACTATAGAACCCACATAATTTAATTCACATGAGCAAACCAATGGAACTTACCACATCGATAATGATGTACGAAAACGGAGAGATAAATGAGGTCAACGATGTACTTGAGCTGTTCTCAGCACTCATCAAGACAGGGTTGGCTTGGCAACTCCAAGGCTTCTTCGGAAGGACTGCCCGACACCTGATTGACATCAATGCAATCGCCGAAGACGGCACAATAATTTACGAAGAGCTGCCGTTCTAACTATAGAAACACCACAAAAACAATTCACCATGAGCTACGAATCATTTAAGAACAAAGAGACATGGCTACTCAATGTGTGGGGATACCTAGACGAGATTGCCAACGAGTGGATAGAGACAGAGAAGCCGACAGGAGCAAAGCCTATGAGCATCTCAGCTGACTACTGCCTAGAGTCATTCACTTGGATGGTAGACCACACCTTGAAGAAGCTACCCAATGGAATCATAGCTGACTTCGTTAACGATAGTATCAGCACCATTGATTGGAGGGAGGTTGCCGAGAGCGTCAAGGACATTGTAATAGAGCAGGAGAATGACAGTTGAGGAGCTAAAGAAAAAGTACCTGATAGGGTACCACACATCGGTAGTACAGATAGACTGTATCGCAATGCTTGATAAGGATTGGATAAAACTATTCACCGATTCATTGGACGAGTGTCCGCAGCGTAAAGGCGTAGTCCTAGACTGTATAGAGTACAAGTTTAATGAGCTGACCCAGAAAAAAAATTCGGACACAGCACAATAAACAGAAACCAAAGACCGTTAAGTAGTTGTAATCAAAATCAAGTAAACATGAGTAAAGAAAACAATCGAGGCTTCAGCCTCAGCGCAAACGCAGGAACCAAGTCAGGAGTTCTGCAAATCGAAGTGGGCAACACCATCCTATCAGTGACAACCATCAACGGAGTGAACGAGATGGTAGTGTTCAGCAAGGATAGCAATGACACCATCACTGAGCGCAAGGCAGTGACAGACTTTAGTGATGTCATCCACATGATATGGAACCTAGAAAGACTTTGAGCCATGAGCAATAAAAAGTTTCAGTACGACGTTGTCTATTACACAACAGCAGCAATGATATTCACCTTAATCCTAATCATAATCCTAAGCTAATGAAAGCCCAAGAAACAATCAGCGGAGTGTCTGTACAGCGACAGTTCCAACTCCATGACAGCGAGACCGTATGTAAGCTGTTCCTCAATATCTGTAAGCAGTACGACCTCGGTAACATAACCGAAGGAGAGTTCGTTCAGAAGTGTATGATGCTCAACGACGATGCGGAGAACCTAGGCCTTGTGAACGACCCTTTTAAAGCTTGGGAATCATGAGGGCATACAAAATGTTTAAAACTTTATGCGCTAATCTGTTGAAAAGCTCAAAAAAAACCTCGAACTTTGTAAACACACAGCAAGCAGACAAGCAAGTGTACAGCAATCTTGTCATGAGGCAGAGTGTATTGTTAGACGAGTACGAAGACTTAATAAAAGCATATGATGAACAGCTTCTTAAAATTACCGCTGATGGTAGTATTATTAATCCTGATACTGATACTTCAGCCACTAGTAGACCTTCAGAAACTACTAGCAAGGATAGCCGAGACAATTGTTAACCATTAATTCAGTACAAATGAGTACCCATAAATTCAAGACCACAAACATTCGTGGTAAGCAGTACGTTGAAGTCAACGAACGCATTAAATTCTTCCGAAACGAAGAGCAGTACAAGAACTGGACTATCTCAACAGATATAACAGTCACGGATGATAGGGAAGAGTGCATATGTAAATGTGTAATCGGTGACCCTGAGCAGCGAGTCATAGCCACTGGTCATGCACATGAGGTGAAGGCATCGAGCAACATCAACAAGACATCTTTCATTGAGAACTGCGAAACATCAGCAGTGGGACGTGCCTTGGCAATGATGGGAATCGGAATCGACACTAGCATTGCTTCAGCTAACGAGGTAAAGGATGCAATCGCAAAGCAAGATGCTCCTGCACCAGCAAAGAAGGAACAGCCTACCACTGAGCAGGACTATCAGAAGGCAGTCACATTCCTTAAGAATGCAGTAGACCGTGCTGAAGCATGGAGTAAGATTGAAAAGCAATGCAAGGCTAAGTTTAATGATGAGCAGTACAACAAGCTCGTCGAATACGTAAAAGCATAATGCTTAGCATCAAGCTCGCAGAGTCAGTAGGTAAGGGTCACCTATCGTACAGCTCCATCAAGTACGCGCTTCAAGACATGAAGCTGTGGGAGATGTACATGAGAGGTCAGCTCTTTAAGGAGAGTGAGGCTCTTACCTTCGGAAGTATGTACGACTGCCTTCTCTTCACTCCAGAAGACTTCGACAAGCAGTTCATGGTGCTCAATGACAGCACTAAATGTGAGGAGATTGGTGGTCGTGCACCACGTATGACCAATAAGTATAAAGCTTGGGTCAAAGACTTTCAAGAAGAAGCCGAGTCCAAAGGAGTAAAGCTCATTGGTGAGGATGACTTCAAGAAGGCACAAGAGATGATTGAACGACTCAAGGTGAGTGGTGTGTTGGAGACGTACTTAATTGGCGACTATCAACATGAGTTCAATCAGGAGATTAACGGTGTACCTGTTCGGGGATTCTTAGACTGCCTAAACAAAGAGTACATCAGCGACCACAAGACTACCCGAAGCTTGAATCAATTCCGGTATGCTGTTAGGGACTATGGCTATGACATCCAAGCCTACATCTACTGCACCGTGCTCGGTCTCGACAAGTTCTATTGGGTAGCGCAGGAGAAGGCCTACCCTTTCGCCATCGGCGTTTACGAGGCAAGCGAAGAAACAATTGCGAACGGAGAGGTCAAGTTTAACAAGGCAGTAGAGAGAATATCAAACTACTTGGACAATAACATTGACACTGAGACGTTCTTCATAAAAGGAATCATCTAATGACAGCTAACGAACTCATAGTAAAATCAAGTTTGCACTTTGGAATTGACGTAGCTCAACCATGTGCATTTGGAAAGGGTGCTTTTTCCGAGCGATGCATGACAGCATACTACGCAATCAAGGAACTACACATGCCTTACCGAGAGCTTGCTGATGCCATGGGTTCAGACAACATCGAACTTAGGTTGATGTGGCTTTACGCAGAAGGAAACATGGGAGTTGTACAATCCCGTAACCGGTACAAGGAATACATTTCAAACCTTAAATAATTCACCATCATGGCTGAAAAAAAAGAAAACGTGTATGTGGGGTACACTAATTCCCCACGAGTAACTCAGCGTATCTCGTTTACGCTTGAGGAATTGGAGAACCTGAAGCAGTATGCTACTGCAAAAGGTCGAGTATACATTGACGTGCTGTCCATCCCTGACCGGGAAGATGACCGTCGAATGAAAGCTTTCTGCTCTGTCTATGACCCTAACTCCGAGTCTGAGCAGAAGCGTAGAGTAGAAAAGCAGGTTGTTGAAGAACCTATTTTCTAACTGATGATTGGGAGGGGGGTTCGCCCCCCCTCTTTCATGCTCTCGTAGCTCAGGTGGATAGAGCATCTGCCTTCTAAGCAGACGGTCACAGGTTCGAATCCTGTCGGGAGTACACTACCACCACATGGGATAGTAAAACTTTACCTTGTCGGGTGAGGTGGGGTATCCAGCCATATCAATCGCGTGTTACTTCGTGATTGACATTGGTCAAGTCGGGGCCTAGTGGTGGTGTCAATCATATAACCCCGTTATGGATATCAAAGACTGACAGCTCGGAAAGACGGGCGCTACGGTCATCGCGTGAGACAATTTGGTATGGCAACACGCAGGAACGAGGTTACGCAGCTCGTCTCGGTTCGATTCCGAGGATGACCGCAATTCATTAATCAATAAAAGCATCAGTAATCAATGAAAGTAAAAGTATCAACTCGGGTAGTGTTTCTTATTGGAAGGTACGCCGTGAAAATCCCCATTGATAGGAGGGGGTGGCTACAAGGATTGAATGAGCGAAAGCTTTGGAGGAAGTACGGATATCAAAGCAACCTCATCCCTGTCAAGTGGGGCTGTGGAGGTGTCGTCATTCAACAACGTGCTAAACCTATGGATAGGTTTAAAGGGAAGTATGTATTGGCAGTAAAGAAACGAATCCCAGAACTTGATATAAATGGTTGCGACCTGTACAACCCTGCAAATTGGGGTATCTACAGAGGTAACATATACTTGCTTGATTATGGAATCACTGAGCGAGTATCAAGAATGTACACTAAATAAAATCAAATGTCACAACAGAACATCTTTCAAGAGACTCTTCAAGAGTATTGTTCGCGCATCGGCCACACGCCAGAACGAAACAGACTAAGACACAACGTAGAAACGCGAGCTGCTTTTGCTAATGCAGTCAACCCATTCTTTCATCACGCTGACGTTGCAAACCTATTCGGGATGGAGCGTACAAGCGTGTATCACTACATCAGAAACCATGAGGTCTACTACCTATCAAGTCCGGACTATAGGAAGTGGTTTGTAATCGCGTCTGAAATTGTTCATGAAAAAGTAGATAAGAAAGTACCTTTGCATGTAAGGCCAGAAGGCAAAAGAAAAATCAATACTCATGAGCAAATTGATACAATCAAAAGAACAATCGAAATCCTCGAAAGATTCCTCCAGCGATTCCAATACAAGGTTGCAGGACGTAAGGCCAAATCATTACAAGACAGCTGGGAAAGAGGTTTACCAGATGATGAAAGACATATGGGGAGTGGAGAAGTACATAGCATTTTGCGAGATGAACAGCTTCAAGTACAGGATGAGAGCGGGAAAAAAAGAGGGGCAGCCCTTAGAGACCGACATCCTGAAGGCGCAGTGGTATGAGCAACAGGTAGAGGAGCTGCGTAATGAAAGAGAAGAGAGTAACGATATACCCAACAATCTATCGCACACAGGAGGCGGTAGTGACATCGTTGGATACAGTACTAAGAAGAATACGAGAAGGAAACAGTCGGCCAAGGGTTGAGCTCGTAAGAAACGGAGACAAGTCTGAGAAGCAAGAGCTACCTGCTGTCTGCTTCAGCGGAGTGTTCCCCAAGGGGAAGCGAAGCGATGATACACTTCAATATCATTCCGGATTAATCATACTGGACTTTGACCATTGCGACGTGACGAGAGTCAAGTCCGCACTGGCGGGTGACAAGTATATCATGGCGTGTTGGGAGTCCCCAAGTGGCGATGGTGTCAAGGCGCTAGTCGAGATAACAAATACGGAGAGGCACCGAGACCACTACCGTTCCTTGGTCAAGTACTTTGACGAGCAATACGCTCTTGAATTAGATATCACTGGTCAGAACGAGTCGAGAGCCTGCTTTGAATCGTATGACCCTGACATCGTAATCAAATCAGAGTACGATAAGTATGGTGGTATGCTGTCCGAGCGTTCTCAGAACCAAGAGGTTTTAGAGCGTGGTGGATGGACTGACTTTCAAAAGGTGAACGTTGCTTCACTCATGATAGCCAAGGCTACGGACGGTGAGAAGCATAACGTCCTTGTCAAGGCTTCCACTCTGATGGGAGGATATATAGCCAGTGGCATAGTTGAAGAGGAGGTAGCTCGATGGGTTCTTGAGCGAGAGATATCCAAGAAGGATAACATTGAATCGCTAGAGGGTGCACGTAAGACCATTGATGATGGTATCAAGGCGGGAAAGATGATGCCAATTGGTGAGGTGGTCAACACTGAAGAGAAGGCTAAGCGAGATATGCGATTGAACGATGGCGACATGTCATTCGTTAGTAGTGATAACGTTGACTATGATTGGATTGAGGACTACGTTGATGGTAACATTCCGATTGGGTTAACTACCGGCAACAGTAGGGTGGACGAGAACTTCATGTTCAAGAAAGAGTTCGTCATGATTAATGGTCACAGCAACATCGGTAAGACTACGTTTGCTTTATGGATGATGGTAGCTAGCGCAATGAATCATGACTGGAGATGGGTTATCTACAGCTCGGAGAACAGGACAGCCGCCATCAAAATGAAACTCATGGTGTTTGCTTTGAACAAAAAGTTAACGAGCACGACCGTGCAAGAGAGAAAGGCAGCAAGGAAGTGGGTAGAGGAGCACTTCATAGTCATTGACAACAGCAAGACATACAGCTACTCAGACATCATCATTTTCTGCGAGAAGATTCACAGACAGCAACCTATTGACGGGTTATTTGTAGACCCATACAACAGCTTAAAGATTGAGATGAGTGCCGGTCGTGGAATCGGACCCCATGAGTACCATTACGAAGCCGCTTCAGAATTCCTTACCCTTAGTAACAACATGGAGATTGCTGTCTGGGTAAATGCTCACAGCATTACGGAGAGTCAACGTAGAAAGGGTGATGATGGACTGCAGGTTGCACCTTATGCTGAGGATACAGAGCACGGAGGTAAGTGGGTGAACAGAGCGGATTGCTTCATCACTTTGCACCGAAAGATTCAGCACCCCGATGTACTACAGAGAAGGTGTATTGAGATGCACGTTCGAAAGGTGAGGGAGGTGGATACTGGAGGTAAGCCAACCCCATTTCTTGAGCCACTGATGTTTGAATTCAATAGTACGCAATCGGGATTTGCTTTATTCGGTCCGGAGCCTACACTTTTTCCAACACTTGGGGATAAGTTGAGAGGCCAACAAAGGCAACTTCATTCGTAAATTGTAGTATGAAGAATAGGAGTAGAAAAAACTTAACCAAGCCGCAAAGAGGGAGGAAGCGACGCGACCTCTCTCGCGGTTCGGTTAAGCTGAAGTCTACCCTTGAGACTTATTGCTACGACAAGCTAAAGGAGGCGAAGCTTCAGTTCGGTTACGAGTCCGAGACATTCAGTCTTGTGGACTCGTTTCGTTATCCGGGTGTATATCACAAGTCAACTAGGGGTAAGGATGTTCTTGTTGATGCTACTAACAAAGTTGTGTTAGCAATTAGGTACACCCCTGACTTCATTAGTCATGAGCATAGGTTTATTATTGAGACAAAGGGATATGTCCCATCTCAACACACGTTTCCAATTAGATGGAAGCTATTCCTAAAGTACCTAGAGAGCAATGACATGGATGACTACATGCTATTCATCCCAAAAAACAAGAAGCAAGTTGACCAAACCGTTGAAATTATTAAACGCCACCTGAATGACTGAAGAAAAACTTAGTCAATTGTACTCCTTTGCCACTGAGGAGATTCATAGATTGACAACGGAGCTTTACGAAAGCATCCATACAGATGATGGTAATCCACAGAAAGACTGGGACACCACTGTTGACGAAGTCAGAAAATACAAAAAGCTTTTAATCATTGAGCTTGAAGGTATTAAGACTGCACTGAAAGAGTTCAATGAGCACTGTAGAGAATGACAAAGCGATAGGCGATGCCATCGAAAAGGCTTGGGGTCAGTTCGTGCTCAACACCTACCCTGTCTCTGAGGTAACCTTCAGTTCCGGAAATGTTCCCGGCTGGGATTTAAAGTTAACGTCTGAAGAGGGGCGGGCTAAGTTCCATGAAGTAAAGTTCGACCAGTCTTCTGCTGCCCCATGGCTGAACTACAAAGGTGAGCAGCGCAGACCAACAGGTAATCTGTTCATTGAGTACAAGAACCCTAAGATGGGCAGGCCTAGCGGCATAATGGTGACACGTTCTGACTGGTGGATTTACATAGTCAAGCAAGCCTACGAGTTGGTCACATTACAGGACGTGAACAAGTACAAAGCAAAGGCTTACATCATTCATGCCCAGCAGCTCAAAGATTTTTTGAATGGTGAGCACAATTTAAGGTCGGTTCCTACCGTTAGGGATACAGTTAACGGAAGGGTGAATGCAGAGGGCTGGCTTTTACCCATCCACACACTGAAGTCTTCTGGAATTCTGTTCTATGAAGAGGACTTTACTTCGTATATTAGAGCCCTTTTTTCTTCCACCCTTTAAACCATTTTACATGGATAATCAGCAGTTGGTGGACTCCATTCCGTGGGGTCCAGTAGGATACGTCACCTATAAAAGAACGTACTCACGTCAGTTAAACAGTAAGCGCAGCGAGGAATGGCCTGACACGGTAGAGCGTGTGGTCAACGCATGCAGCAAGCAGTTAAAGGTAGGCTTTACTCCTGAAGAGGAGCAGGAACTCAGAGATATTATGATGAATCTCAAGGGTACTGTAGCCGGTAGATTCCTTTGGCAGCTAGGGACAAAGACAGTTGACCGTCTTGGCCTACCATCCCTACAGAACTGCGCCTTTGTTGTTGTTGATTCCCCAATCCGTCCGTTCACATGGGCATTCGAAATGCTTATGCTTGGGAGTGGCGTTGGATTCAATATCCAAAGAGAGAATGTTTATCAACTCCCGAAGGTTAAAAAGAAAAAGATTAAATTAGTTAGGAACGATGAAAACGATGCAGACTTTATCGTACCTGACTCAAGAGAAGGATGGGTTGAATTGCTTAAGCGAACACTCGAAGCCAGCTTTGAAACTGGTGAGGGATTTAGCTTCGCTACTCACCTCGTCAGACCAGCTGGAGCTCCTATCAAAGGTTTTGGCGGAACGGCAAGCGGGGCGGAAGACCTAGTCAAAGGAATCATGAGCATCAATGAGGTGCTCAACGGAAGAGCAGGTCAGAGATTAAGACCCGTTGATTGTCTTGACATCATGAACATCATCGGAAGCATTGTTGTTGCCGGTAACGTAAGACGCTCAGCACAGATTGCATTAGGTGACCACGATGATATCGAGTACCTGCGTGCAAAGCGTTGGGACTTGGGCAGTATTCCCAACTGGAGAGCGATGTCAAACAACAGTGTAGTCTGTGATGATGTCGGTATGTTACCAGATGAATTCTGGGAAGGATACAAAGGCAATGGCGAGCCTTACGGTCTGATTAATCTAGAGTCGTCTCGCAGGATGGGACGAACAGGAGAAACCCAGTACCCCGACCCAGACGTGCAAGGATACAACCCTTGTGCTGAGCAATCACTTGCGAACTTTGAGACTTGCTGCTTGGCTGAAATCTATCTGCCGAATATTGAATCAAAGGAAGAACTATTAAAGGTTGCAAAGTATCTTTATAGAATCAATAAGCATAGCTTGGCAATCAAGTGTGCGGTTAAAGAAACTGAGGACATCGTTCACAGAAACATGCGAATGGGAATCGGGGTGACTGGATATCTACAGGCTACCGAAGAACAAAGAAGCTGGCTCGGTGAGGTGTACTCAAAACTCAGAGAATTCGATGTCGAGTATTCAAGAACTAGAGGATTTCCAGAATCAATTAAGCTCACGACGGTCAAGCCCAGTGGCACGCTGTCTCTACTTGCTGGTGTTACACCGGGAGCTCACCCCGGATATTCAGAATACTTCATTAGACGAATTAGAATGGCTTCAGGTAGTGACCTTGTACAAGCTTGCAGGGACAGAGGCTATCGCATAGAGTATGTCAAGAATTTTGATGGCACTGAAGACCACGGGACAGTTGTTGTAGAGTTCCCTTGCAAATTCCCAGAGGGTACTATGTACGCAAAGGACATGACTGCTATCGACCAGCTCAAAGTGATTAAGCGCCTTCAGCAAGAGTGGAGCGACAACAGCGTATCTGTTACTATCTACTACAGAAAAGAGGAGCTCGATGATATCAAGTCTTGGCTAGCGCTGGACTACTTCAACATGAAGTCAGTTAGTTTCCTGCTCCACAATGAGCATGGGTTTGCTCAGGCTCCGTTCGAGGAGATTACAAAAGAGTTATACGATGAGATGTCATCAAAGGTTACACCAATCACCAACCTAGGTGTGCTTGACATGGCCGACATTGACATTCAAGATTGTGACACCGGAGCATGCCCAGTACGATGAACAGGAAACCAAGCAAAGAGTTTGTTGCCAATATGAAAATGTTCCGACTGGAGCAGATTATGCAAGCCCTCGTGGACGAGGAGGCTCTGTTGGCAGACGGGTTTGAAGAAGCATTATTAGGCCACACCCAAGGCATGAATGTTGTAGCTGTTTATGACTACGACATGTGTGTACATGTTCTAATGGAGAGGGATGGAATGACGTGCGAAGAGGCCATCGAGTTCATGGACTTCAATGTTACTGGGTCATACGTGGGAGAGAAGACACCAATCTTTATCTCTCTGATATGAAACGAATGTCTTGTTGCTGGGTGAGCCAGCTTTATTATCTTGGTACTGTTACACCGGCTTGATGCAGGAGTTTCATTACCTTACGGAGACCCTCGCCCCTCAAGGCGGGGGTTTCTTCTTCCCTGTAAAATGGGTCTAGCTCTGCACTGGCGCATACCGTCCCCCAGTACTGAAGCACTTGCTGGAAGTCTGTCACTGTGAAATACCCATCTCCATTCACATCTCCTTGCTCCCAGTCCAACTCTCCCCAATGCTCCATCATGAGCAACAAGTCATTCGTACCCACAACAAAGTCACCACTTACGTCTCCGTAACACACGGGGTCTTCAGTTGGGTCGGTTAGGCCGGGCCGAAATACAGGCAGCACAGCGTGGGCACGCTGTATCTGACCGGGAGTAAAGTTTGTTCTACATGAATCCACATAATAGTCCATGTGATTGTTGGGTGTGTAGTCGTATAGTCCCGGTGGGCATATCGGATTCTCGCAACTCCAGTTCACCTTCGTTGGAGGGGTGTCGCATACGCCGTCGCCAGTTTCTTCACATGGTCCAAGGTCTTGGCCGCAATATTCCACGTCATTAAACACATGGTGCAGCCCAACGTAATGACCTACCTCGTGTATGAATGTCTTGTTCTCCATCCGTGTAGGCAGGGTAAGCTGTTCTCCAAACCTCCCGAACACATTTGTTCTGACCCAAACCCCCTCCATGTCTGTTGCCGCCGTGTAAGACAGCCATGCAAATCCAAGTATTCCAGAGCAGAACTGCGGGAAGATGTGTACGTTCATGTATTGAGTTCTATCCCAAACGATAGGAGATATGTACTCGTTCATTTGATACCAGCCAAATCCACTGTAGGGGACACAAGTGTAGTAAGGTTGTAGTAGTTGCGGGGCTGTCTCCCACTCATCAAAGTCGTGGTACTCAATTGCCGCGAGTGAGAAGTTTATCATCACCTCCTCAAACTCTTCAATGAGGTGGTCATGCGCATCATAGATTACGTCCTCTGAAACATAGCTATCGGGGAAGCTGTCCGTGTGGTGTACGTGAACTACGTAGTTTATAGTCTTCCAGAATACTGGGTTGTCATCAAACAATCCCATCGCTAAAACTACTGGTTGCTCATTACCGAAAACAGCACACGAGTCTTGAGCCGACACATTAAATGTGATGGTTGCAATAACCAAGGCAATCAGCTGCCTCATTTCTTTGATTTTTCAATGGTGCGACCAGCGAAGTACGCTCCGAATGAGGTAAGCATAAGCACCTGAAGCAAATCAATATAGCTGTCCTTCACGTTAAACGGCCACTCATCTAGACTATCGAACACCATGGTCAGGCAGAACATAACCATAAGTGTGATTAATGTCACAGGCCTGATGAGCTTGGCAAGCTTGACATCACTATTCATGTCTGCCTTCCATCGCTCAGTAACGTTGTTCTGGTAGGCAATCTCTGCATCTACCCTAGCCTTAGCTTCTTCCGGTGAGATACCGGGCTCCTTGTCTAGTAAATTCTTTACAATGCCTAGCGCTCCCTTATCTGGCAACAAATCGCCAACCGTATCCAAGACTCCGGGGGCTTTTTCTTTTAGCCATTGGCCAAGACCAGTGTCCTTAATCTTCTTCTGTTCCATCGTAATCTATGTATGTAATTGTAACCTCGTCACCACAGTCGAGCGCTTCTGAAATTGTTTTATATATCCTTTTGTATGCATTGACTGAGCTACCAACGAACCCATCTGATTGAATGTTTTCCGTTTGTGTGTCTCCTACAAGTAGGCATCCACTTGTGTCATCATCATCGTTGCCTGCATGGATTAAGATGTATTCAAAGTTGGGCACGTTTCTAACCCATAGCATTCCCTTATGCGTGTCTGGAAATCTTTTCGAGTACTTAGAATGAAACCCACCTACAGTGCGAAATGTAATGTCGTATGTGCCAGCTGGTATTCTGGTTTCATGCATTACCTTTTTCTCTCTGTACTCATCCTCTAAGGTGTAGCACATAAACTTGCGGTCACCATCCGTGATATCAAAAAGCAGTCCGAGCGTGCTGTCCTTCTGACTGCTAAATCTAAGTACTTCTAATCTCATTCTTCTTTCGATTCAATGTATTGACCCTCAGTGTAAAACGCAGGCCTAACAAGAGCAAGATACATATCAGTGTAAGTCTTGAATTCAATGTATTCTTCTGGGCTCATAGTCTGTCTCTTACTTCTCATGAATGCGTAGTAATCCCTTGCGTTCTTGAGTTGCATTGGAAGCTTGCGCACCTCCCTGATATACTTTCTGTGCTGGTCTGGATACTGTTCCTCCATGTTCTTCTCAGCAACAATCGGCTTGATGCTTGACTTGAATGAGTTGACTGCTCGAACTTTATCGAATGGGTTGTCAGCTTTCGCTGCGATTTCTCTCAGCCTGTCCTCACCTTCGCCCTCGCCTAGTGTTCTTCCATACTTCTCTGCAATTGATTCATACGCAGCTAATGCCTCTTCGTTAGACAGTCTTCTGTCTTTAGGTAGGTTGTCCATATCCCTGACCAGTACATCAATCTCTTTACTGGACAAGCCTGCAACCTGACCTGCAGTCAAGAAAATCTTGAGGTAGTAATGCATCATCATAGCCTCCTTGTCCTCTGGCCTTACGTAAAACTCCGTCCCTGTACTACTAACAACTTTGTTTTCAGGCATGGACAGATTATGGATTGTAGTTCTGGCATCATCAATGAAGTCCCCGTATGGCCCCATGAATCTGAGTAAGCCTTGCGTTGCATCCTTTGGTGCCCCCTTGTAATACAGTGGCACACCTTTATTTAACCTAGTCCACCTTTCATACCCGTCATCATCACCAAGATTAAAGTCACCTTCCCTCATTACATCTGTTGGGTACCATAGATATCTATTTAATGTTGATTGAATCTGCTTGTCAAAGACTCCAAGCGGTGGAAGCGGCTGGGCATCGACAATTACCTGTGTTGCAATTTGCCTCCACGCATTGTCCTTTGGAAGTTCATCTTCATCGTCACCTCTAAGCATCGCCGAAATTGCCGGAATCAAAACCTTACCCACATACGAGAACAGTGTAAGCTCCGCAGCGTGGCCAAGCATAGCTATGCTACCTTCCTTCTTGGCTTGCGCATCACCATACAATATGCGCATGAAGTCAGATGAAATGCTACGCTTTTTGTTCACGGCAAACCTAGAGAATGGGAGTAGGACATTCTGCGCCAAATAAGTGACAACTGCTTTTGACCCTTTCTCTTGCTGGTACAAGTCAGCAGCCTCTCTCGGTGTTGATGCGGCTTGGTCTTTATTAACCATCATATCTGCATAACTCAGCGCAATCTCATTTGGGTTTGCCGCCTCAGCATCCCAGTCAATTTCATCGAAGCTTTCGATAGCTCCTTCTGTCATCAAGGCATCGCCATAGAACGTAAACCAAGAGGCAACAGCAGCTACCTTATCGGTACCCTTCAAGTTCTTTAGGCTGATGTCGCTGAGCTTTCTTACAATCTCCTGCAGCTTGCCTTCATCCAAGCTCATTCTTCCGGTGTATGGGTCAATGTTGCCTGCCTCGTAATCCCTCTGGAATACAGGTGAGTTCTGCAACAACTTATACCTACCATCATCCAATGCTAACTTGCTGTCCTCTCTGGCTAAAGTTCTTAATGAGAACACAGCCATTTCGGATACAGTTTTAATCAGGTACGGAATTGATTGAATCGGATTATTTGTTTGGAACATAACCGACGTAAGAACTGTACTCTGTTTGAGGGTCTGAATTCCAAAGCTTCCAAAAGCTTTTACGATTACCGCATTCCTTAAAAGGTTTACTGGGTTCATGAACTTAACTCCTCTGACCCTGAATGTAGGCTGGAATACTGGCGGAACTTTTCCCGTGTCCTGCTGAACATACAACATCATCTTTCTTTCAAGCTCCTTCCTAGCCTTAGCGTCCACAATAAAGTTTTTCATTGCGTCGCTGTTCATAACGTAGTTCGCAGCAACCACATCACCAACGGTGTTAGACAATATGATGTTGTCTCTTAGCGTTCTCTCATTAATTGAAAGGAAGTCAAGTCCAATTCGATTCTTTCCCTTGAGGGAGCGAGGGTTTCTTTCGAATGAACTACCAGCAACTTTTTTTGTATGAGATAGAGATGAGCTAGCTAACGCTTCACTAATGGATACCCTCATCCGAATCAAATCATCTACGTTTCTAGCTCCGGTCTCTGGGATTACCTCGAACGCAGTGTAGTTATCTTCTAGTTCTAGCTCCTTCCCAAGATATCTTTCCACGTAATTTCTAAACTGAGGCATGAGGCTGCTGTGGATGTCAGACATATAGTCAACCAGCCCAGTAATGTCAGACCTTTCCGACTCAACCCTTTGAATCATTTCAGGTAATGTTTCGGCTGCACCGAACAGGTAATTGAACGCATCTTCAAACTCATCAATCTCATTCTGCTCAAAAGTCTTTTGCTCTACGTAGTAGTCGATACTTCTTCGCATAGCATTCCTTAGCTCGATATACCAAGCAGCTTCAGCACCTCCTTTCTCTCCTTCGAATTTGGGCAATTGCCTAGCCATAGAATACATCTGAGCAATAGCTCTGTCAGCCCTTGTCTTCACACTGCCGCCTTCACTTTCTATCCTGTCAATCTCAGACTCAAGCATCTCCACTATCTGAGTATGAATGAAGTCAGCCTTAGCAAAGTTTGTAGTCATGGCGGACAAGCCGAAAGCAACTCTGAGTTTTGCAGTTGTAATCCTGTCGGCTGGAATTAAGTTCTGGATATAGGAATTGATAGTATCCAGTGGCCCCGACAATACACCAGACCTAGACTTTAAGTTCTTAGACCGAACTAGTTTTGAAAGCGCGTTCGGCATGTCAATGTTTCCCTTGACTAGGGCGTGCATGTAACCGATACCATAAACCGAATCGTTTACAACGTAGTCGTCAAGCCGGTAATCAAGATTGATGATGTGATGCCGCTTAAGCTTTTGCAATCTGAGCGCAAGCTTATTCACGTCGAACTCCCCTTCGTTATACAAGCCTAGTATATCTGCAATTTGAGAATCCTCAAGCAGCTTGGTGAGGTTTGCGGCAATCCTTGGGATGAGAACGTCGTATATGATTGCGTCCTTTTGCAGCTCCTCTTTTAACGCAGCGTTCTCGGCGAGAATCTGAGTGACCAAATCCACATGCGCTGGGTTGCTCTCATCAAGGACTACCTGTTCCCCTGTTTCAGGATGAGTGATAGTGGGGTTGTCGTCAATGAAGTCTAGGATAGCCCGTCTGCTGGAAGACAATCTACTCCGTTCGTAGTTCTTTACAAGCTTATCATACTCTTCCTCTATGCTTGTTTTATTCTTAGCTGCTCTTACTTGAGCCTTAGCCATAAACAACGACTGCCTACCAATCTCCTCCATTGCGCTATAGCTGCTAAGCTTGCTTCGCAATACCTCTACCCGGGTTTTGTCAAACGATATGCCTGCATACCGCTCCTCCTCCGCATCGAACACGGCCTTAGATTTAGACATCGATGAGATGGTCTGCATGAGCGTACCAACAAAGCTTTCAAGCTCATTCTGAGGAAGTAATGCTGGGTTTATTGCAGCCAATCCATTAGCTACCTTGGCATATGTCGTTACGTTCTTTGGTGCTGAGGCTCTGCCCCTCACCTTCGACATGCGCTTTAATCTGGCCTGAAGATTTCTTGCGTGCCGCACTCCTTCGAGATACTTCTGCATCTCTGCCTTGGCCTCACGCTTGTCAAAAATTACAGAAATCTTATCAATGAAGGACTGCATTGCATCCAACCCTTCTTCAGATGCACGCTTTGCATTTACGTTGTGCGCTTGTCTGATGTATTTAACAAGGTCTTTAAGCTGTCCTCTTGTGAAGGGTGTCTTTGAATCTTCCTTCATCCGCTCATCAATAAGATTGATTGCTTCTGATAGGAACTCCTTAAATGTCTTTGATTTGTCCCTCAATTCCTCCAAGGACTTCTTGAGGTTCTTTGCTTTGGTAGACAGCTTACTGGCTTCCTTCGCGTTCATCATGGCAACGCGCATACCCTCCCGCTTTCCTTGGGTTCTTCCCTGCTTGTAGGCTACGGCCTCTTTGAACATTCGTTCAGCCCCCTCTTTAGTAAACCCGTAGTCCATCAACGTCTTGATGACATCTGCCTTGACGTGCACAAAGGCATCCAGCTGCATGCTTTCGTCAATACTGGTAACCGGATTCTTTCTGCGCTTGTCTCTGGTGATTTTAGGTGACGGGTATTTTGCGTCAATCATTTGAGACACCAATCGGGTTATGTTGCCCTGAGCTTTTGCTTCCGCGTCTACTATGGCTTGAGCCTTGCCCTTGTATCGTGCTACTCCGTATGGCTGATTAAGCAGACCAAGTAATGCATTCCACGCGGATTCGGCTGCCTTGATAGGGTCTTTGAATGTGCCGTCCTTCTTCTGCCTTCCTTCATATTTACTAGAGAACGTCTCTATAAACTCCTTCTTTCTAAATCCTCTTTCAGTTGTAAGAATGTCTTTAGCCAATGGAAAAACTTCGTCAGGCTTGACCTTCTTCTTGAACAGGTGCATTGTCACTGGCTTCTTATTCCCGTTCTCATCCAGCTGAAATACGGAGGCCGGGAAGATAGGTGACGCTTCTGCGTCTTCCCCAAATGTGACATCCGAATCTATCTCGATTGCTGCATACGCACTTCCGGTATCTATATCAACTAAGAATCTTTCGGTGAGCAGTCTAGCTATGATTCTCTTTAAGGTGCTGCCAGTCTGCTTAGCCCCTATCTTGTCCGTTTCAAGCATCTTCTGAATGCCGTCTCTACCTGCCTGATTGTCAGCGAAAGCTATCCCGATGTTGACAAGCATCTTATCAGTAAAGTACTTACGCTTACCGAAATCAGATGCCTTAACATCTGTCATGAAGCTCAAGATTCTGTTTGCTGCGTCCAAAGTAGACCCATCAATCCTAACTGGCCTATTCTTAGGGAAGGTCTGCTTGAATGACTCTATGACTATCCTATTGAATGCCACGTCAGTGAGCAGCCCCTGAGCCATCAACTTTCTGAGAATGAGTTCGGTGGTAGCTACCGCACCCGTATTACTAAATACCTTCTCGGGTCTTCCGGCCATAAGCATAAAGAAAACTTTGCCGTCTGGCGATGCCTTCCTCAATGCGTTTAACTTTTCAGCTACAACTCTCGCCTCCTTAAGGTCAGCAAATGCCCACATGTTTCCAGTTCTCACTGGGTAATACATACCACCAGCACCTTCGAACACAAGCTCGTCGTCGAAATACAATGACCCCACCATAAGGTTGTCCGGAGACGATGTCATTATAACCCTATCCATGAGCAGTTCGTCCGGGTCTTGATTATGAACCACACTTTCGGCCATAAGTCTCTTGAACTCCTTGTCGTCCTCAGCGTATTTAGTAGACAACAAACCAGCCCTTTGAGCCTTGTTGGTCATCATTCTCCTCGTGTCAACACCAGACTCACCCGGCAAGGCATGTTGGAACTTCATCGGGGTTCCGTCCTTCCTGACTACGGTAAACCTTTCGTCTGAAGTAGATACCTTCTCTACGTCCTTAGCCAATACAAGCGCACCAATCTGAATTACCTCTGATGCAGATACGACTGGGTTACCATCCCTCTTGTCGTAGAACCAACTGTGTCTGAATGGGTTCATACCCACTTGAATCCAGCCATCAAGTTTGCCTTCCGCTAGGTCTGACATATTGTACTGGTCACTATTCATAATCTCCTCTGCTCTGTCTCTGAGTTGTTGAGGGTCGTGATTATTCCAATCGCCAAACATTCTAGCGATTGTAGTCTTTCCTTTTTCAAGTGCAATATTGAGAGCTCCCTTTGGCACAGAATGAAACTCTACGTTGGTGGCTAGGGCTGTCTGCCCATACCCAATGGACTTACCTCCTAGGTTGGGGGCTCGCTCCTCTCCTCTAGCACCTTGGTGTACAGACACCACCCACACATCGTAGTTATCATACGCGGGTATATCAAGCCGAAGGCCTACGTAGTATCCCTCTGGTATTTCTTTATTCAGGCCAATGATTCCTGACTCAAGCTTGTTGCTTGTAAGGGCTGCACCGATGTCAAGCGTACTCGGGACCTCGGGAACGTAAACAAATGGAGTGATTGGAGTCTCTTCTCTCACCACCTCGATATACTGTTCTTGAGTAATCTCTTGAGCTACATAATCCTGAAGCGCCTTGACAACTTTAGGACTCCTCTTCTGTCTCTGGCTCTCATCAAGCTTAAGCTCATCCCTTCTTTGCTCCAGCTGCTCTTCAGTTACCTGTTGTTTTTCGAGGTATGAATCCCTACCCGGCTTTTCCTCTAGCGACTTGATGATTGCCTGCGGTTTGCCGTTAGCAATTCTTTCGGCATACTCGTAAGCCTCCATGTAGTCTGTCATTCTGACTCCGTCACCGATATTCCCCTCCCCTCTAACAAAGAAGACTACATCTGGTTGGGTTTTAAGTGGCGAGTCAGCATCGTCCCACCCCTCTGGGGCAAACTCAGGATTGAAGTCAAGCCTTGCAACAGGTCTCCATCCATTACCAATGTAAAGGCTTTCAAGCTCGGTTGCAAAAGCATCATAGAACTTACCTCCGTTCTTGGCCCTAGCAGTTTGAAGTGGATTACTGACTAGCTTAAGCTCTGAGTCTGGATTCTTAAACAATCCACCCATATACCCATCAGCTTTTACATACGCACCAGACAGTCCATCTTTGGTCATGAACAGCTTACCCCCGTCGTCAAGGATTTTTTGCGCATCCTCAGTGGTGAGAGGGTCTACCTGAAGGAACATCTTCTTTTTCAGCTGCTTCATTCGCTCGGTAGCCTCTGCCATTGCACCCGCAAACCTTGCCGCGTCAGTGACCTCTTCTACGTCTCTGTTCCTTGCATAGATTCCTTGAGCCTTTGGATTCATATCCTCAAGCTCAATCATCATTGCATTGTAACCAGCTCTGATTGCAGCCTCCCTTAAGTCCTTCGTTCCTGTAACAGCCTCACCCTCAGCAAGTTGACCTGTAACTTTTTGCAGTGCATTAACTAGGTCTTGTATCTTTGGGTCAGCATCAACCATATCTACATTCACACCGGGGATGGTGTTGAGTGTTGAGCCGACAAAGCCTTTGAATGAGTTAATCAAACCCTTCTTTACAGCTACATCCAAGTCTCCAGTAGTAATGTCTGCAAGGAGCTCAACAAGGAACTCTTCGGCTACGTCCACATTATTCTTTATGGCTTTGCGAATATTCCTAACGTCACCGTACTGAGAAATAAATCTTTCGTATTTGCCTATTGCATCAGCTGGGAGTGCTGACAAGAGTCTATCAGCCAATTGCTGCACACCCTCCGGTCCGATAGCCTCAAGTACCAAGTCATGGTACGCTTCGTGAAACCCGGTATTCTCCATAATGGCTGGAGCAAAAAGGTGAATCTCTCCTTTCCCAGACCACATGCCCCTAGTCAGTGTAGTCTGTCCTGTTGCTGATAGGAACGAGTCTGCTGTCTTGTGGATTGTGACTCCGGAAAACTTACCCGTCTTAGACAAAGACTTCACCACAGACACAACGTTAGCCATGGCTCTTCGCATCTGAGAGCCCGACTTAAACACCCCGCTTTCAGGCATTGGAGTGCCATCAAAGGTGGTGCTGTTGATTGCATCCATGACGGAATCAACATTCTCTGAAGTCACAGTTACAGAGTCAGCTCCGCCCTGAAACAAATCACCATAACCATTGTATTTTTTATCTATTCTTGAGATACCACGGGCTACTCTGTTGAATTCGCTTTCAGCGTTTAACTCGTACTCTAAGCCAAGGTCTGTTTCCTGCTTTGTTCTTTGGTCTATTAAACCTACAATCTTTTCTTTTAAGCTGTTGCGAGCCTCAGGGTCTTGTGAGCGGCCATACTCAATGCCAAGTCTAGCAATCTGCTTTTGGATTTGCTCAAGCTTTTGGAAAGCTTCTGGGTTGCTTTGCTGAAGACTCTCGTAAAACTTTTTTCTGCCGAGTCTTTTATCCCAAGCCTTCATCACGGCATTGTTAATCTTGACCCCAATCTCCTGCCGAAGCTTCATCGTTGGGGCAAGCTCGTATTCCTTTGCTAGCTTGTTTATCTCAATTGAATCCCTGAGTCCGGGGATAGATGTAAGCGCCATTGCTCCAGCCCTAACACCAGCCGGAATGCTGGCCGTACCTGCGACACCAGCGCCAAGTACTACACCAGCGTACCACCCTTCTTTAGTAGCATCCCATAGCCCATCCATGGTGAAGTCTACGTTGGGATTTGCTAAAGAGTTTAGATAGTACTGACCTGCTGCCGTTGTTGCCTCAGTCATCCCCTCTTCAATAGCGCCAAAGCCTACAGCCTTAAGCATTCCTCTAGCAAATGACTCGGTGGCTGCCCTGCCTCCTGCTCTTAGTACCGAGGTTGCAATGGCTGCACCGACAAACGCCGGGGCCCCCTCCAAGAATCCCATTGCAGAGGTATACCCCGCCTTCTCAAAGCCGTTCATCTCTTGGAACCAGTCCTCATCTCGCACTGAGTTGTAGGTACTGGCTATGCCCATTGCGGTGGTAGCTCCAAGAGCACCTAAGTTCTGAGCTCTTCCTGCTTGCTTAGTAATTCTAGCTCCAGTTGTAGTCTTTTGAGCTGCACCAAACAGGTTGGTGGACCTTACGGCTCTGAGGTTTTTATTTGCCTCAATTATTTTTCTGGTGGCTGCAACTCTTTCGGCTCCTTTTAACCCTTTAAGAGAGCCAAGCCCCATGCCTTTCATAGACTTCCCTCTTGTGATTAAGCCTGCGGTAATTGCTGCGCCCATCATTGGTGCCGAAGCTCCGCCCAGTCTTAAGGATTCATCAACCCAGTCATCTAGCTGTTCAAATGGAATGCCTCCACCCATTTGCCTAGCCCTTCCAAGACTCGCAATCAGATTGTCTGTCTTTTCTGAATAGCTATTAAGGGAATATGGAAGTCTGCTCATTGCCTCCTCAGCCATCTTCCTGCTTTCCTCCCCTGATTCAACAGCCCACCTAGAGAAGAAGTTGTCTTCCCCAAACATGGAGGCAAAAGAATCACCGAGTAAAAGCTTACCGCCAGCCATTGCTTCATGCCAAGCCTTTGCTACGGATGTCCCAAATCCAGATGACCCCCCTTCCTTGAGAAACTCATACCCTCCGATGTATGTGTCACTGTTTAAGTCAACAGCCAATCCATATTCATCGAGAAGGTATCTCTCATAATTCATCAGGCTTTCGGGGTCGTTCTTTATATCATCGGGTAACAGTTCTTTAAGCCTTGCCCCCTCCACCTTAGAAACCTCATTCCCTAAACCTCTTATAGCCTTAGACATGGGTGCCGATAAACTAACCGGCTTCATTTCGTACTCCCCCTCAACTTCAGGATTCCCTGTCAAATGTTGAAACACCCCATCGTCTATAGCGCCAACAAGATATCTATTGAAATCATAGTCAGCATCTGATTGTTCGCTCAGATAGTCAACAACGGAGGACTTGACAGCATATTTTTCGTCCTCAGTTTTAGCCGCGTTGTAGTTGTCAATGAAAGCCATCTCCTCTTCGGTGGCCCCTCCATTGTATTCAACCAACTGTCTATACTTGTCCATGTCGAACCTGTCATAGAACAATTGGTTAAACGAGTTCTCTACATTGTCTGCGTATGATATGAGTAAGTCTGCCTGATAGTCTGGTACGTAAGCCTCACCTATCCTCGGTCTTGAAACCAAATCCGAAAATGAAGGACCTTCTCTTCCCTCCAGAAGTGAAACCTCCTTTGAATCCAATGAACCCATTTCCGAAGTGGATGGAAAGGTCGCAATGAGCGGGATTTGCTCTTGCTCTTCTTTTTTTTTTAATCCGTAGTAATCTTCCATGATACTACGAATCTCCGTCATTGATGCTCCGCGTTGGCGGGCCTCATCAATAAGTGCCTTCAATTCTGGATTCATACGCTGTTATTTATTCGGGAAAAACAATCTCCCCATCTACTACTGCGGCGATATTACCTTTCTCTAAAATCTCTTCAAAGATACGATTTTCCATTGCTGTCTTCTCTTCGCCGGTCATAGATTCCAATACATCAAATACCTCCTCTACGTTTTTTAAGTTCGTCCTGATGTTTAATCGTTGAACAGCCATGAGGAGGTTGTGTTCCCTTTCAATTGACTCGTCTGTAACTGGCTCTTCTTCAATCGTGGTCGCCTGATTTTCTTTTTTATTTTTCTTTTCTTCTATTGCTGCTTTTACAGCAGCTTCTGAGTCATATAGGAACTGAGCTCCACTCCTCTTTGTTTTAGATGGAGCCGCTATTTGCCTCATGGACGTGATAACCTCATCAAAGGCATCGCTACCCCTTGGTACTGTAATGTTCTTGATTGGCGTTCCGTCAATGCTTAACAAAGCTCCTTCAATTAGACCCGGCCCCGTGTTTAAATCAAATCCAAGAATCTCTCCAGTCTCTGAATTGTGAATGACATTCTTGACTTCGACTTTAATGTCTCCAGTTAGTAGCTCTTTTGCCTTGTCTGAAACAGCACTTCCTTGACTATTAATCTCCGACTCAATCAAACGTCCGGACATATTGAATCTGAACGTCCTGCCGGATACGCTAGCTTTTACTTTTACTGCATTGGTATTTTCCGCCCCTTCTTCTGTACTGACTTTAGTGCCGGGCTCTACGAAAAATTCGATAGGTGGATACTCCACCTTGTTGGCTTCTGCCGCTGCTGCATCTAAAATGGCCTTGGTTTGAAGCCTTTCTTCTTCACGACGAATGCGTTCAGACTGGGCAGTCTCATCCTTTACTGGGATTAAATTGTATGCACGCTCAGCAGACTGCTCCATGTATACTTTTATCGCTTTTCTTTTTTGGACAGCAACCTCCATACCCACTGCTGAGTTCTTGACTTCCTCGTCACTCACATCGAACACCCATTCACCCCTATCGTTCAGCCTTCCGCTGGCAATATTTCTTCCATCTGGAAGTACTGTGTTAAACAACTCTCCCTCAGTGTAGAATTTGGTTGCTTCGTCAATGTCGCTCTCACTAAGCTCAGTTTTCCCCGGGGCACGCAATACTTTGTATCCTATAGCTTGCATAGCCTCAAGCATTTCTGGCCCCCTGAGACTCATTCTAGATTGAAGCTCATCATTAATCATTTGATAAGCTGTCTCTGAATCTAAGTTGCCTGTAGCAAATCCATTGCCATCTCTAACCTGAAGAACCTCCGCCTGTTGAGCTAACAGACTATCATAAATATCCTTACCCATGTTCTCCGGCATGTAGTTGGTTCCTTCCCACATCATGGGTGGGATATACAAATCGTTTACATCCGATAAAAATGACTCAGCCCAGTATTTAAGCTCTCCTGTTTTTTTGTCTGCGACTACTAGCCTGCCATTCTCGTCAAATCTAACATCGGCTTTGTCATATTCGATAAAATCAGCGAGAGCTTCCTCTTGAGTGCCTGCCAATCCTTTAATGTTTCCGGCGACTATATTGGCCCTAATTTGGTTATTCTGCGCACTCTTGGCCGAAGCTATATTGGTGTAGGTCATGTACTCTTGTTTAGCTGCATTAGCGGCAGCTATAGCTGATGGCTCTCCAGAAACAAGGGCAGCGCTTGACTTCTCTTGCATGTCATTGAGGAGTAACTGAGCCCCTTCCCTGTACATGTTGTTGAGCTTTCCGTCAACAGATTCCTGCATAGCTTTTGTGAAGCCATACTGCTGGTCTCTCTCTATTCTGTCCCTTCTTTCGCGCTCCCTTTTCCTTTCCACATCAGCAACAATCTGCATGCCGATGTTTCTGCCCGCTTGAGCAAAGTCAAAAGCAGGACCTACGTATCCTGTTTTAAATCTGATTCCTTCTTCAGCCATTGTCGTCTTCTTTTTCGAATCTAGTAACGAGCTTATTTACAAATCTATGCAGGGATGTCTTCCCGCTACCCGCCAATTGCTTGAGTTTCTTAGCGTCCTTTGGGGCAATTACATACTCACCCCCAGTCAGAGCAATTCCCACGTCTCTTCCGTCCTCATCAACCACATACATTTCGTTGGTGTCATGATTAAATTCACCCGGAGTCTTTTGAACCTCACCCCCTTCCTCCATGAATCCCGTTGCAACCTTCACGCCACCCTCAATAAACCCAGCTATTCCTTGCGCTAATTGCTGTTGCTTTTGAGCCAACCTAGCCTCAGCCATCGCCTTCTCGTCGTAAGCGTATTCTAAATTTCTACCGTACTGAGCGTCTTGCATTTGCTGCGTGAACTGCTGAGCCTGACCAAGATTACTCAAAGCCTGAGTCTGAGCTTGCTGTTGAGTAGCTGCCTCTGCCCTCATTTGCTGTTGAGCCGCTTGTTGAGCCTGCATCACAGCACCTAAGCCTCTAGAGCCATACTGCTGAGCCGCTTGCGTTGTAGTGGCTAAAGACCTGTTAATGTCTTGCGTTCTCATCTGCATGAGTCGCTGGTCATAGGCGTTCTTCACTGCATCGTAATACGCAGATGGTGTAGTAATAGACGGTTGAGTGGCCTTGATATTCTCCACGTTTTGTTTTGCAGATTCAATATCAGCTTTGATGGCTTTTCTTCCTGTTGCGCCAGCAATGATGCCAGCCAATCCTCCAGCGGCTCCAGCGATTCCAGCAATTTGGTCTTCACCAAATTGAAAAGTTTTCTCGTTCTCTTCCGGCATTATTTCTCTTGTTCGTTATGTAGTGGTGATGGAGTGAGTGATAAGTTTACGGCATATAACTCAACATCATCAGTATTATCGTTCGTTAATTCTACCTTGGCATAGTAGTCTCTAATGTGGTCTCCGTTGATTACGCTGTTAGAAACCGCGATTAACGTTTGACCAAACAACCCGATAGCAGAGGAGCTAGTCTTAATTGTCTTTCTGTCTAACACCTCAGTGACGGTCAGTCCTGTTGGACTGGTTGACGAGCTGCCGAGTATTCTTATTTCGTCGCCAATTCCAAACGGCAAATTACTAATCCTCCCGTCAAACCCTACCTGATTAAGCGCCGAACCAGATAATGAGGTTACTTCACCAAGCACAATAATGTTTGAGCCAGAGGAATCAGAAACAGCAGAAGATGTATCCTTTGGGATAACAGAGTACCTCAGACCCTCCTTGGTTTCAAACATAGGTTCAGTGACATCCGTCGTCTGGGTTGAGTTTGATATGGTTGCTGACCAGCTATCGTTTCCCTCCAAGCTAATAGCGTCATAGACCTTTATCATGGAAGGATTAATCCTAGAGACCATTGTCAATTTTGAGTTGTATTGAGTACCGTAAAAATTATTGTTCGTGTTATTTACGTTGTGCCTATACATCTGCCCCTCCTCAAATGAGAAGAAGCGGTTATGGAGGTTGGTGTACATCTCTGGGTTAAAGGAATAAAGGCTTAACCAGTATCCCTTCTTTGTTCCATACGCAACGGTATTACCGTCGTCGTCTACCCCATCAGTAACCGATATGGAAACGGATGAATCAGCGAGTATACCAAACTTAATTAACGTCGAGGGGAATGATATTGAACCGTCTGCAGGGTTAATTAAGCCAACCCCACGATACGCTAAGTCTGATGTTAGTATATCAATCTTAAGGGGTGCTGTCCCTTTGCTTCGACTTGGGTCAACAAACACCGAACCCCGCTCTGTGAGTTTGTCAATGAACATGATTGAGCCACCCAAGCTATCCCACTCTGGTAAGTACGAATCGGACGTGATATTGGTGTCATTCCACTTAATGTAATCCTTATCCCAAGTCAGCATATTGTTACTCCCGTAAACCGGTTTTACTTTACCAGAAGGATTCGCTACCCTTGCGTCAGCTGGTGGTTTAGGCACATCGCCTATCGCATCACCGTCAACAATAATGTCATTAACATCTTGAGCCTCTGTCGTTACAATGTACTCGTCATTTTCGGGGTCTAGTCCACAAGGGATTTTTGGTATGGAGTCTCTAAGCAATAACTCTGCAAACAAATCCTCAAAGAATGAAGACATGCTCTTGTCACTGATAGGTTCTATACCATTGCTCGATATAGAGAATACCTTACCTGCATCCATGTCGCAGAAATAGACAATCCCGAATCTGTCTACGATGGACTCTGGGTTTAATCCCGGACCGAATGAGCCCGCAAAATATGTCTCATTTCCAAGCACGTTTGTACTCGTTACCAGCATCCCATCGCCCGCAGCCTCTATAAGCTGTCTGCCGATTGGGGTTGCGCTAATCTTTTTCTCCTGCATCACTAGGATACCATCACCCCTATCAACCAAGAAGCAAACAGCTCCGTGCTTAGAGTTGTAATCTTTATATGGATACAACACTGGGTTGAATGAAGACAGGTTGAGAACTGAAGAATCAGAAGCAAATGGTGCGCTGTAGGTAATCGCGGTATGCCTCCTTATTTCTCTTTGGTCTGGTGTTTCGATAGCAGGCCTCCCAATACTAACCGCTTTCGAATCAAAAAAATCATTCACTGATTCGTCCTCAACAATCCATTTTCTGTAAAGCTGGTTATCTGGTTTCGTTGGGTTGTAAAGGTATTGAATGGCCGAGTTAGAGTTTGGGTTGTATTCTATTTCAGGGTTGCTTAGCTGCTCCCTAATTCTCATATAAACATCCCCCTCCTCAATGGTCACGACACCCGGGTGTACACTGCTAGGTGAGCCTACCGTTGTAGTTGGTGTTGCGTAAATTTGGGCGGGTTGAACCGTAACACCTTGGCCCATAGGAGGAAAGCAGGTGTATCTAAAACTCCCATCATCTAACGGTTTAATAGATTGAACAATTACATTGTTGGCACTTCCGGTAATGTTAAGTTGGTCACCCTTGTAAAACCTCTCGGGTGATGAAAAGCTGTTTAAGGAGCTGGATATATTATATATTGGAGAAGAGCTTGCGCTGTCATTTGGCCTGTCTCCTGCGTGAGTCAAAACGCCACCAACTTCCACAATATCATACTGCTTGCCAACTTCATAGTACACTCTAGCTGAGTCCTCCGAACTCTTCTTTGGCCTACATATTTCAACTAGGCAGTTCTGAGAAAAGAAATCTTTACCAGTCGTAACATCACCACGCCCGAAGCCGCTGATGTTGTTGTCTCTAACAGTAAGGAACCATCCGGTCCTCCTATAATTGTTTTCATCTTCAGCTTCACTTGCGTCTGATAAGAGGATAGGGTTCTCATCATCATCGCCGTAATATGCATATGATGTGATTACGAATTCATGCAATGGTCGCTGAACATTCCCCTCCTCATCTTCATACTGAAGTACCCTAAGTATGTCGCCTTCATTGAAAGAATAAGAAATGTTAGCGCCCTTAAAATCCCTATATGAGTTTGACTTCCCCTCTAGCCCTCGGAGCGATAGAAATATTTGACCATTGATACCACCCTCTAACCCCTGAAGAATTGGTCTGGTCTTCAATCCATCATTTGACCTGATGTCAGTAAAGTCTGTTTGCTTTCCAAGAGCCGCTTCATTTACGATAATCTGGAGAATTTTGTCGTAAGAGGTGTTTTTAGAGTAGACTATAGAATACTTTGAAGCCCAGCCCGGAGGTGTGTGCAACAGCCTAAAATCAATCTCAGTCCTTCCTTGGTTGCCACCACGAGCCTGTTCTCCGAAGTGGCTAACGTACTTCTCATCGAGAGGTTGAACTCCGCTCTGACGGTTTCTATCATCGTAATAAACAATTCCAAAGTCATGAACAGCCCCAGCCTTAAAAGAAGTTACAGCTTCACCGTCTTGAGATACTATCTCAATAAGACCGTTATTAAGTTTGTAATCGAACCAATGAGAACGAATTGCACCGTCACCAACACTGTAATCTCTTAGGGTGTAGCCAGTTCCGTTAGTCTGTTGGTTTATGCTTAAATCAATCTTATCGTTTTGGTACATCCAAAGCGTAGAATATCTTACGCATCCCCCACGGTCCACTAAATTTCCATTAAAGGCTGGCTCATTAGTATCAATAAAATCGTTGCCGACGTTGGTGGAGCCGTTGTTCGCAAAGTGATATGGAGCTATCACAGTGTCGGCTGATAGCTCGACACCCGTGCACCTAACCTTGCAAGTAATCTTTTGTTCTTGTTCGTTGTAGATGGCTCCGGCTACAGAGAAACTAGCTGTGCCTGACATCCATGCAATCAATCTATTTTTTTCAGCGCCACTGGCACCGTTTACAGATTGGAATCCAGTTGTTCCTGCAAACATTGCGGTTGCCCCGCCAAAATTATCGTAATTAAAAAAACCCGGAGATACCCCAACTATGGCCTCAGGCATGTTAGATAATATCTCATTAGCTAAAGCCTCACCAAAATCTGAAACGGTTTCGTATCCCCCTACGGTAAAATCATGCACAAATTGACATGGTGATTCCATTATTAAATTCCCCACCCCTTGCTGGTGGCTATCTGGGTCTAGGATAGTAAGATTTTGAGAGTGAATTTCTTCATTGTCTAAATCATAGGTTGTTGCAGAAATCGAAAATCTCGTTTCAGCGGGGTCGCTATCTAAGTCGCAAGAGAACCCTAGTGCGCTACACGAAAGAGAAACGTTAATCGAACATTGACCGTTTTCAGGGATTCCTTCTTCTGGGAAGTCGCTAAGGTTAATGTCAAAGGAAATACCATTGGTGGTGCTATCACCAAATCTAGCCCTATTAAAAGTCCCGGTTTCTATGGTAGCCGCAAGAGCTCCACCGGCTTTTGCGCGTCTAGCTTCTTTATATTGGTCAGAGCTGATGTCGCTAAGGGACTCATTCATGGGCTCATTATCCTCCATGAAGAAATCTGCCTCCTGAGCAATTTGAATATTTGGGTGGTAAACCGGATAGCTATTAACGTTAGTACTTGAAAGGTTGTCAAAACCCTCTAGGTAGTTTCCATAAAGCAAACGACCGTTTGATACGGCTTGAGCCATTGCTGCTCTAGGTACAGAGTCGTATGGCTTGTTAGCTTCTTCGTCAGAGATAAACGAATAGACTTTATCGTTCCTAAACGTATGTAACTGATAATCTTGATTAGCGTCGTTATTGAGTTCGGCTATCTTTTGAAACCCCCCATCGTTGTTTCTTCTAGCGAACACCCTAATCTTATCTACGGGCCCGTCAGAATTTTTAATCGTTAACCTAAGCTCGTTGTTGAAAGACTCTAAGTACTGAACTGCATTAGAGTTGTATGCTAAGTTTGTGCTACTAACCGCGAGAGACGAGTAAGCAGAGAGAGCGCTTACCTCACCATCATCATAAATGTACTGGTACGCAAACTGAAAACAACTCTCCTTTAGATTGTTTGTCCTCCTACTTGAATTGGTTTGAAATTCCCAAGTGATAACGTCTTGTGGGGGTTGCTTGCAAACCGTTAGGTACTTGTTCTTTTGAGTATCAGTACCAGTAGTCATTATGCTGTTGTACCCTCCGAATAACAAGCGCGTTGCGTTCACCTTCCTCGGCTCATTCCTGTTATCGGTGAAGTACAGCAAGTGTTCCTGAAATTGATTAATAACAACGTCGCCCTTGACAAATCCGTCGCGCTCAAAATTGAGAACAGAGTCTTCGTAAAGCTTTACGTAGTTGTCATTCACTGAGTCGTAACGGTAAATGCCGTGGTTCAATTCAGAGTTGTACAAAAAGAAGTAGATGCACTTACCTGCTTCACATGGTACAACTCCGATAACCCTATTGTCTCCAGAGCTTGGGATAGCATCAGCAGTGGTTGCGGCTGACACAGCTTCAGTCCCTTCAATATTTTTTACAATCCCTTGGTCACCACCATCCTCATGGGACACGCGAATGTTGAGCGCGTCTGTCATTTCAAACGGCTTAACTAACCTCTCATCTTCATCCTTGTTGAGGTACTGAGGTACAAGCTTATCTATAGCCATTAGTACTTAGGTGATTGCTTGAAGTTCTTTCTGATAGTCTTCAATGCTTCTTCAGCACTGAATGCCTTCAACCGTGCGTTTGCCTTACGGCGCTCGTTGTAATATTCTTGCCGTGCTCTAGCCTTCTCACCCATAGGTACGCTAGACTTGCGCTCAATCAGCTTGTAGTAAATGTACATTCTAAGAGCCTCTTCAGCCTCGACCTGAATCGTTGGGTCAACCGACCTAGCTTCATCAGCAACGTACTCGATTACAACTTCGTTTTCAGTGACACCTGAAAGCTCGATTCTATTTTGGTCTAGGTTTAGTCTGTATTGCCCTTCGTAGAATCCACCGCCTAGCCCATAAATCTGACCGACGTTATTCTGGTAGATGTAGTTGCTGAATACAACGTAATCATCATCACCAAAGATTCCAGTTCCCGTTGCACCTGTCTTGGATTCAACCCTATCGTAAACACCATCTCCGTCTGAATCAATAAAGTTTCCAGCTGCGTCAGCGTCATACTTCTGAGAGTAGTTGATGTTCTTGTTCTCACCAAAAACATAGACTAACCCATCCTCTTTAACCACACCAATCTTTACCAAGCTTACAAAGTCGTCTGGCAAAGCCACAGTATCGTTAGAGGCAACTGACAGCTTAAGAGAGCGAACACGCTTCAGCATATCAAACCCCATTTCTCGGATTCCTCTGAGAGCAAAGTTTCTAATCACTACATCAGACACGTTGCTAACGTAGTCGTCAGAGTCAAGCGTAAGAACAAAGTCATTGATTACTTGGTCTATGGTTACTAGGTTCCTTGCCATCTATTATCGCTTTTGAGATTGACTTTCTGCGTAGGTGTAGATGTTAGTGTCACGCAGATTAACACCAATCAACCTAGCCATCTCCTCTATAATCTCTGGGGTGTAGTGCTCAGGCAGTTCAAAGTCAACACTTGTAGAAGCATCGTATGTTTCTTTGTTGTTGTTTGTGGTGAACCCGAACTTAGGCATAGACGCTGTCCTTGCACCCGTGGTTGGATTGATACCCTCCGGCTGCTTGTAGTATCTCACCCGAATCTTCTTTATGCTTTGTGGGTAGACTTCAATCTCGTCGTCAAGAAAGGCTACCGGGGATGTTTCAGTTGGGGCGCTAAGGTTACTATTAAGTATGTACTCAATCTTTTCCTCATCATACTCAACTGGAACGGTGACAGAAGTGTTAGTCCCCAGCAACAAGCTACCGTCGGTCTTAACACTAATGATTTTAGCTAGGTCGTCTGGCTTTTCGAAGTGAGCGTTTAACGTTCTTGTAATCGCATTGGATGTCTTAGAGAACATTGACATATCCTCCTTGAGTTGCTTCGTCTCAGACTTGTCCCTACCGCCATCTATGCCGCGTTTGCGCATAGCGTTAGCAGTCATCAAGCGCTTAAAAATAGCGTTGAAGACATTTGCCTGAGCAATAGGAGCAAAGGAGTTAAACTCAGTGGGTGTGACAAAACCTCGCTGGTCCTTATTTGCGATGTCTTTCAGTGCATTGTAAACCTCTCGAACGCTTGCCATAGTTAGGGAATCTACAGCAAATATACAGAAAAAGAAAGGGGGCGTGTTGCCCCCTCTCCCCAGTTAGAGTACGATAGACAGTTAAGCAATGTCATCCAGCTGGCGTTCCAGCTCAGATAGGACACTTGAACCCTTATCAGTCATTACAAATCTAGTCATAACTTCTGTTTTATCCTGTCCTACAGGCACAGAAACTATCAACTTTCCAGTATCAAACCACACCACAGCTCCACTTCGCTGTTCAATAATTTGAAAATCAAATGATTGTGCGACTGTAGTTCTAGCCATTACCATAGGGCTGTCGATAAGTCCCATGAATTGCGATGCGTTACGCTTAGCCGCCTGAACCAGCGCCCTCTTAATTGATAGGTCTGACTGATTCGTGTTGATGTTTAATGCCATGGCTACCGGCAGCAAGTCATCAATCGATTTGGATTTGATGAGTGAGATAGCATCAGTCGTAGCAAACTCTGCCTCAAGCTCAAGCTCTGATTTTTTCTCATCATTCGCCAGCTCAAATACACTACCACCGTTGGCCTTGTTGTCTGGATGTAAGTCCAAGAACTGTTGAAGATTTGGCTTGTCGTATGGTACAGACAAAATCTTATTCTCGAATACTACGTGCTCAAGCTTTGAAATTTGGGATTGCTCATCAACATAGATTGAAGGCTCTCCGGGACAGTATCTAATCTGTCTCACCGCTTTCTTTTCCTCGTCGAAAATATTAACGTTCTTACATCTAAGCTTGAAAAAGATTCCCCCTTTGTTACCAACCATCTGGTAAACCTTTGGGACTCTGGTTCCGTCTGGTAGCTGTCTTTTGACCTTAGCTACTTTCTTTTTAGACGTTGTTTCGGGTGCTGTTTGTGGAGGTCTACCCGGTGACCTTTTAGTTGCCTGTGGCATATTGAATCGGATTTAATTAAAAGGAAAGTAATGAAGGGGAGAGCCATTCCCTCCCCCGCATTACGTATCAGAATTATGCAGTCGCCTTAATCAAAACGTGCTGGTTAGCAGCACGAGTGACCAAGCAGCACTCAGAGCGGTAGTTGAACTTAGCCAAGTCCTGAGTATCGTTGGTGAATCCGAGGACACCACCACCAGTTACCCAGTGCTCCATCTCACGGCTGTAGCCGTTAGTAGCCTTGTAGTTCATCTCCAATGCAGGAGCTCTGTTGCCAGACTTTGGGTCAACAACGTTAGCGATTGGAATCATAACGCCAGAAGCAACCTGCTGTCCGATTGAAGTTTGTCCCAAGAGAGTTGGGTCATTCAACAATTTCCATGCGTGCTTGTGGAACGTGTAACCACCACGGCTGAACGACTTGAAGCCCAAGTTCAAAGCCATGTCCTTGTCGTTGTTGAACGCACCGTATGCAGCCATCAGACCACCGTTACCAGACTCGATACCAGCGATAGCATCGTCGAGCTTGAGGAACTGGTTACTGTTAGCGTAGACAGCGTACTCTGCAGGAGCGCCGTTCTTGTCCAACTGCTTTACGATAACATCGAGGTCATCCAAAGCGTCGATGATATCAGAAGTAACGATACCTCTGTCCTCAATAGCAGCGAAGTACCCTTCAGTACCTGCAACTCCAGTAACAGCAGAAGTCTTCTCGCCGAGCAACATGGTCATCTCACGCTTGTCCAAGAAGCGCTGACGAGTGTCTGCCTCAGACTTGATGTACCATCTGTAGTCGCCACCACCGAGGTCGATGTAGCCGATGTTGGTTGCCTGAGAACCGCTAACCTCGTACACCTCCTTAACGATGGCGTAGTCATTGATTCTTCTAACAACATTAGACTGCAAGAAATTACCGGGCTGGTCTGAACCCTGAGCGAACATGTTACCTACGATTGGCAGGACTGCAGCATCGGCAACAGCACTCGCATTTCCGCTAAGAGTAGCAACACTTACCGTAGTGCCAGAAGCAGCTGTAACGTACAAGCGCTCACCGTCAGCTGGGTTAAGCAGGATGTCACCAACTCTAGCAACCATTGCTGTGGCGTTATCACTACCAGCAGCAGTTACAGTGATGTCACCAGTAGTTGCTGATGCAAAACCAGTTGCGACTGCTTGACCTTGGTGCAAACGAGCTTCTTCGAAGTACTGAACTTGGTCAGCAGTTCCGGCTGCGTTTACAGCACCGGTCAACTTCAAGAAGCCGGTGATACCTTGGTCACCATATTGCTTAACGAGCTGAGCTCGAACGTCAGGTGCGTTAACTTCGTTGATGAAGTCATAGAGAGAAGTGTACTTGGTGGGGTCAGCCAAGTTGAACAAGCTGTTCTTAACCCCTTTGGGAGTAAATCCATCATTGGAGTTACCCGTTGGTTGAGAGACTGTAATAGCCATTAGTTCCTAATTTTTAGAATTTAAAAGATAAAGAGCTCCCTCCTCCGAATGCTTTCAAAATCTGCTCGTCAAGACTATTTGATTGTGGTGTAGTGTCTCTTTTAGTAGGCTCGTTGCTAATGTTGGCTGCGTTCTGAACAACCTTACGTTGTCCGTCACTTAGCCCTTGTTGGTATACCGACTTCACAATGCTATCGATGTTGTCCACCAAAGCTCTGTGAGCATTAAGCTTTTCAAAGTTCCAACTACCACCCTCATTCACATAGTCATCAAAGTATTCTTCAAGACGAGAGTTCTTGCTGATGAGAGATTTTCTGTACTCATCTTTGATTCCATAGGTGAAGTTCTCACCTGAAGGTAACTGGAAGATAAGTCCGTCAAAGTCATTTACCTCAGCAGTCATGGATTGAATCCATTCATCGGTAATGGGAGATTGCACTTCAGTTTCTCCTCGCTCGTTGACTGGCAATTGATACCCGTCTCTAAGTTCAGAGATTGTTTTACGTGCTGATTCCGCGTCCATCTTAAGCTGCAGCTTTGCAAGGGCAACTTCGTTTTCGTCGTATCGGTCCGCATCCAGTTTGTACTTGTTATTAACCAGCATGTTAATCTCATCCATGGACAGATTATCGTGCTCAATAACCATCTGGTTTCTGATAGCAGTTACGTCATCCATTTCGGTTGGGTTCAACTGCTGATACTTATACCAGTCTTCTGGGCTACGTCCCGTCTTCTTAACGAAGTCGTTAATCGCTGCTACGCGCTCGTCGATTTCTACGGGTTTATTTGAAATCATCTGAGACAAGTAATCGTAATCAGAGACTTGAGTTCCAAGCTTTTCGCTTAGGTAATTCAAAACCTCTGAATCGATATCTACCTCAGGTTTGATATCATTCGTGTTGGTTACTTCCTCTTGAGCAGGCTCTGAAGGTTGAGCTTCAGGCTGAGCATCCATCTGGATGTTTTCAGGAGTAGTCTGTTCAACAGGAGTTTCGTTCTGTACAGGCACATCAGTAGTGTCTGCAACGGTTTGGTCCACAGCATTGTCTGTAGGTTCTTGTGTAGGCATTTCATCACTGAGTGTAAACCCAGCATCTGCCATCACAGTTTTTAAATTATCATTCATGATTAACTAAATTTCTTTTTTTGTCCCTTAGGGGGGTCTTTCTTGTGGCCACCTGCCGACCAGAGAAACCTATTAGCCCAATACGCTGCACTGCCTTTCCTAGCAATGTTCTTTGCATGCCTGCTCCTAAATGCTGAACGGGCCTCGTCGCTGTAGTTGTTGCCCATGCTCTGGTCGCCAAATCGAATGAGAACCCCATCCTCTTGGCCGGGACCAATAGTGCTTACCACGGCAGCTTTTTTGGTGCCATGACCTCTGGTTAACTTCGGCTTGTTTACACCAGCGAATCCTAACCTCTTTGCTTTCTCTGCAGCCTTAGACATGCTACAAATATAGCAACATGTTGTGAATGTTTATTTTACTGGTAGTTCAGAAGACCTGAGGCTAATATGAGTCTCGTGAATTCCGTACTCACCCTCCGGTATAACATGAAGGCAAATAGCTCCGTCAGGCTCAATGATGGTAATCTCATAACCCTCTGGACCCACATTCAACGTTTCATACGTAGCGTAGCTAACCCCGTCGATTATCTCGCACTCCTCAAACTCAGATTCAGCTGTGCAGAAGGTTATGTACTGAGCTACCCTGTCATCATTCCAGACAATCGGCAGTTCAGTGCTTTCGTCAACTTCGATGTAATACGTCATGATACTGAAACTAAAACCATATTCGACTGCTGCCCTTGTACTGGGATTACTCTATTAACGGTAAGTCCGTCAAACATGCTCAAATCCTCAATAGCCGTTCTTGATGCGCCCTCTATAATTAGTTCGCCTTCAGTAATGTTTCCAGCAGTGTGTCCTGTTACGTATGTCTTACCGTCCTTGACAAATGCAGCCCCATAACCAGACCTAGGACCACTACCATAAACCTTAGTGAATCCAGTGTAGGTACCATCTCTATCCCACCCAGAAGTCTTTGAGCCAGTCTCATCCCACTGGACATTGCTATTGGCATATCCAGCTCTATACAGATATCCGTCATCGGTTACGACATGGCTTGAATACCGTCCAAAACCAACAGAAATCACATCGTTCAATGCGCTACCACCAGCAATTGTTGTAATTACTGGAGTTGTCGTTGAACCCGACTTGCCTAAGCTATTGCCATTGTTGTATCCCCAGACGTAAAGACTGCCATACCCATCACCCGCTGTTGCTTCAATAATTGCTCCACCTCCGTCATACCCAGCTGATATGTCTATTGCATTAGTCACGCCAGTAAGCTTTGTAAGTGTTGATGTGTTACCGCTAGTTGTTCCTTGTCCAGTTCGATAACTAGCGTTGCGACCAGCCACATAAACTTCTCCGCTATCATTCATAATGATGGTGAAGTTTTCTCCCCTTTCTACTCTAGTCCAGTTTGTTGCGGTCCCTACTTTAGTCCAGCTGGTTGTGTTCGTGTTGGTTCCATTTCCGGCCTGCCGATAGTAGTTATAACCCAAGTGATAATACTCCCCGTTTTTTATTGCGGCAAACTCAAACCTACCCCCAGCAATATCCTCCCAGTCAGTATCGGTACCAAATTGAGTCCACGTTGTTTGAGTTCCATAGCTGTTGTAGCTACCACTCCTGTTAAGCATCCACAACGTTCCGTCGCCTTTTAGGGCCCAAAAGTTAAAGTATTGATTTGAAACTACCTTATCAAAGATATGTGTGGTTGAACTTGTGAATGCATACTGCTCTGGGCCTAAGTCCGAATCAACGCTAGAAAAGTCGTATACCCAATTGTTTACAGAGTCCCCAAACATGTAGGTTCCAGCACCTAAGCTTCGACCTCCAGCCGGAACGTCAAGACCTGATATAGAAGCTATGTTAGCCATTGATAATCCTGAGTATTCTGAAATGTCTGGCATGTCCGGTCATCAAATTACGCAATCTTGACATACTCTGGAGATGGGTCAAACCAAATGATGTAGTGATTCACTGACGATATGGTTACAGCGTTTATAACATAGCCCATCTGCCGTCTATATGTACTTGATGTGGTTGGTGCAGCTAGCGTTAAAACGCCAGCACTAGCTGGGTCCAGATAAAGAGGGTCTCCATAGCTACTGCTGAATGTTCCGTTCACAGCAGACTGAGGAATCGCAACCATACCTCGGACATAAAAATTTCTGCTTCCTTGACCCCCATTTACTGTAATAACTGTAATACCTGCAATTTGGTTTATGTTAGTAGACGAACTAGAAGCATCCAGCAATTCTGGGGCACCCGCCGCCGCCGACATAGTGTGAACCTTGAAGGCTGTCACGTCGCCAGCCTTAGTAAAACCCATTAGGTCTCCTGCACTATTTCCAGATAAGCCCAAGTACGGACCAACGTCTGAACCGTCATAAAACTCCCCGTATCTGACGTTTGCGTCTGGCTGATACTCTATTTTTCCCGACACCTCCATCACACTGCCATCCCACGTAAGGTCGGCTTCTGCGTCTATATTGGAGCTGCTGTCACCCGCTGTAAGGATTCGGTTTTCTGCGTAGTTATCTATGGTGACACCACCACTAGCGGAAGCCCACTCAAGGTTTACATCTGAGCCGGAGACAGAGTTGACCTGCAGAACCTGATTAGCCGATGGCAGTCCTGCGGGGAAGAAAAGGTTCTGGTCTGCAGACGCAGACGAGTTTGCCATCAAGCAAACATAATCAGTACCTACAGCACCTGCGAACAGCTTAAGACACCCCTGCGCACCAGAAGTATCCTCAAGGATTTGCATGCCGCCAGAAAGAGAAGTTGTAGAGGCTCCGGCATCGCTTGAGAACATGCTAAAAACGTTGTCCCCTGACGAGTTTTGAAAGAAAAGCCCAGAGCTTCCTGACGCAAACGTAAAAATTCTGGTGCTGGACGTTGCGGTTAGGTTGGTTGTAGCTAGGTTACCGTCCTCTTCAGTAAGTATTTTTTTCCAAGTGGACATGGGCTGCTATTATTTAGCAACCTCCATAGCCTCGGCTGGCTGCTTTTTCTGCTCTGCTTTTTGAAGCCGTTCGAATTCCTTATCGACCTTCTCTAATAGGGCGCTTACTATTTTAGCGTCAGCGGCCTTTATGGTTTGATTTTCTACTGATGTCTTTACGATGTAAAGTTCGTTAAGCTCTAATTTCATTGTAATGATGTTTATGGTCTATTTGGACTTCAATTGATTTTGTAGCTTTTGCACTATGTCTGCCAACAAAAGTACATCCTTCCCGTCAAATTTGCAATCATGCAAAATTTTTAGGATGAATGTTAACTCTTGTTGGGTCAGGGTGTCAGTGGTAACCCCACCGACATCCCTGCCCTTACCAAGAATAGGCATTATTAATCGATATACAAGTACAGGCCTTTAGTACCAGCCGTTCCATCATTATAGAACAAAGCCCCGGTAGGCATAATCGAAGACGTTGGGTCAGCAGCACCCTTCGTAAGTGCAGCGACACCCATGCTTGGGTATGAGCCCACAGCACCGTCATCCTTAAACTCCCATCCAGCAACTCCTGCGCTGCTGTCCTTCCAGAGGAAGTTTGCTCTGTTGGCTGCTGTACCTGAAGTGTCTACAATGAGACCAGCTGAAGTGGCGTTGGCAGCTGTGCCAGCACCATCTGCTACCAAGATTGTCTTGTCTTCAACAGTCAAAGTCTGAACATCAACTGAAGACGTTGCTCCGTTTACAACAAGGTCACCATAAATAGTGACAACTGGGTCACCACCATTGGTTGTTGCCGCAGCAATCTTCATTACATCTACAGCAGCGTTCTGAGTCATACCAGATGACGAGCCGGGGTCTGAAGCCTTAAAGAAGATGTCACCACCAACTCCAGTACCCGTACTAAGACCTGACGTGAATGTGAGGTCGCCACCCGACAAGTTAACGTCTCCAGAAGTAGCAGCATTGACACCACTCATGGATATCATAGCAAGCAAGTTCTGGTCTAAGTCCAGCGTTGGGACTACGGTACTTCCGTCACTGGTGATGTTGTCTCCGCCAATAACGGACGTAACCGTACCAGAATTGGTCGTGTATCCAAGGCCGGTGACGAATGCGTGAATCTGGTCACCTGTAGCAAGAGCAGTTCCACCGTCTGCCACCGCACCCGTTACGATTGTCAGCGATGGGGTTGTCGTGCCGTTAGCAACAGTTAGCTGGCTAGTCGTTGCTGAAGAAACTGAAGTGACAGTACCTGTGTTCGTTGTGTACCCAAGTCCAGTAACGAATGCGTGAATCTGGTCAGCCGTAGCAAGTCCCGTACCTCCATCTGCAATAGCCGCTGTCTTAGCTCTTACCGCTCCACTTCCGTTTGTCGCAGACAGCTCGATGGTTACACCATCAACAGTAACTTCAATTTCGTCCGCGTTGGCAGTAATACCATCACCGCCAATCACATTCAGCGTGGGGTTTATTGTAGATGTTCCGGTTTGGGTCATACCCGCTCCAGCAATAACTGACGTTACAGTACCCTCGGTGCTGCTTAAGCCACTAATTGCTGTCTGAATCGCGTCATAAACCGCGTCCTCTGAGGGAACTGTGGTGGTTACGCCGTTCGTTACCGTTTGTGTAATGTCCGTCTCAAGTAAGACTCTTTTCCAATCTGCCATGATTTTTTGCTTAGAATTTCGTTGCTAAGATACAGAGTTTCAGTTTACCCCAAAATAAATATTATCATCTTCGTCGGCATACATGCCCCCCGCAAAAGCGGTTGGTGGACTAGCTACAGGAAATCGTTTAAATTCTACGACACCGTCGAGGTTAACATGACCGGTACCATTTGGTGTAAAGATAATATCCTGATTACTCGTAGAGACGATAGACTGTCCGTTGATATCTAGGTCGCCACCTAACTGAGGAGTCGTGTCCTCAACTACGTTTTGTAATCCAGAACCGCTACCGCCTACCGCAGTCCAGTTGCTTGTGTTTTGCCAATCACTATTATCTACTAACTGATACTTGTCTTCAAGCCCAACAACAGATTGACGCGGACCATCGTATACGTACAACGTATCGTCGTTACACATATAAGCCAAGTATGGAGACGAGCGATTCGCCTCGGACAGACTATTCCTTTCGGATACGGTATTGAATATACCAATACCCCTAGTCTGCTGGAGAGCTAACTCAAGCAGCTTTGCTGAATCTGATGAATGCGATAAGGGGCCGTTAAACTCTGGCATATTAAGACTCCGTATTTCTTAGTAAGTAATAAGTACCTCTGAGGCCAACGTTGGCTAATGCCGTGTACAGCCTCAATACATGAAATGGAATTTTATTGCTCGCAGTTCCAAATTGAATCTGCAAGTCCAGCCCTTCTTTTAGGAGCCAGAAGTCGCCTGTAGTCTGTGGTGGTTCTTCTATTCGTTGTGTATAGTTATTGCCTCCGTAGTCCTCAAAGAAATCTTGATTAAGGTTTCCTCCGCCAGTCAAGTCCTGATAACCACCACTGCCATCAGAAAAATAATACGAAGGAACAAACACATATACATAATCACCTACCGCCTGAGTGTTAGGCACAATCATAGATACGCTGAGCTGAGATGTGTTACCATCAACTAAGTCCCCAGTAGAAGTAATCACCTCTGGGTAGCTGGAGATTCCGTTATTAGACGTAACGCCATCGTACATGTTCTGAAAATCAGAATCAGAACTCGAAGCCGTAAGCCCGGTCGAGCTCATAATCATTCTAACAGGAACCCTGTTTACCACATATACCGATGACTCGAAGTCACAGTGAGGCGAGTTGATGGTGGTGTATGGCCTAACATTATCCCACACTTTTACTTTATAAGTATTGGAGTCGCCGATAGCAACATCACCGTCATCGATATTAATTGTAAACGTTCCGGTTCTTCCGTTACTATCTAATGACTCGCCTGATATATCTACCACGCTTCCGACTAAGCTATTGCTAGCATCTAGAACTGCATAGCTATCCAAGCCAACTCCTGAAGTCTCAACCTCTACTTTAAACTTTAGATTACTCTCCCCATTATATAACTGTCGATTGAAATCTGTTTCGTCACTAGAAACTGTGGCCGTAGCATTTGTAGCTCGCTGCAGGCTGATGCCATTGGTATTACTTACATTAAGTAACCTAGGCGGTGTGTATGCAGGGTTGTAAGTAATCTCAGAACTAAATACCTCACCTTGACCATTGTCTGGTTCTTCAGCGCTGACCTTCCAAGTGATGTGTTCGTTAGTTGGGTTCTCTGAAGCAAAGGCAAAACTGTAAAGCTCTTCGTGCGTATAACTTGCAGTTGAACCTGTAACCCCTGTCTCTGTATGGATGAGAGAGAAGGAGCCACTACCAATCTTTTTATAGAACTTGAAGGTAATGGTGGAGCCTTGGGATACGTTTGGATTTGTTACCGTGGCTGTAATCTGAGCCGTCGCGTTGGTGATTGGCGTGTCGCTAAAACCCACGTTACTCGGGTTAGCAGATATTGAAGGTGCTTCTATCTCACCTAATTGAATCAGCGCCTCTCTAATGATATCAAGAGCGGTCTTCGTTCCGTCGCCAATTGCGATGGTGTCGGTATGAGAGAACTTACCAAAGTTTCCCCCGTCAGGCAAGAACACCTCAATAGCCTCATCTAGAAAATCCTGAGAAGCTACGTCACCAAAAGCAACAGAGCCAGAACCATCTGTGATTAAGGCTTGACCTGAAGTTCCGTCAGATGTTGGGAGCGTGTATACTGATGCCTGCGTATTCGTAGAAGAGCCAATAAAGAACTTACCGTCCGGAAGATTAGGAACATCGTTACTCCTTCCTGAACCATACACCATGCCGCTTCCATTGCTACCATGCGACTTGATGACTACACCTAGGTTCTGAATGAGATTCGTTCCGGTCGGCTTTACGTTTGTATAACCGCCTGTCTCCCCAACATAGACTACATCACCTGCGGTAAAAGCAGACGTATCAACCCCAGAAATCAACCCAACGACAAGAGCTTCGCCCTCAGCCTCATCGTCCAAGTCTTCATTCAAAACAAACGTAGCTGGCATAGCGGAGGCAGTGTCTGCACGTGCCGCAATAACGTAAGCGAGCTGACCTTGTGGTGAAGCGTCAGTAACAGCGTGGACTGGAGTTCCCTTTAAGAGCTGACCACCAGACACGTTCTTTACTTGCTGGGTTACGTTATTGTCATCAGGGATATGTTCGAGAGGTACATTTTCCCAAAACCCGCTGGAAGCATTATACTGAAGAATGTCATCATCTTGAACATTGGTGATGTTGACATCGGAGATTGTAGTTACTGAGATTGTGGCAACAGGAGATACTGTCGCGGAAATGCCTTTGCTTACCGCGAACGATACTCCAGTAGTACTACCCCTTACTAAGGATATAGCTGGACCTTTGCTCAGTGAAAATTGAATCTCCATTATATGCTAACGTCCTCATTGATTTTGAAAGTTCCGTACAGCCAAGTGGTAACCACACCACCCACTGTTGCTTGAATGTCGTACACGTATAGTCCTGAATCAACACCGGACATATTGGTAGCGGACACAGTAAATTGAAGATTGCCGCTATCGTCGGGGTCATATGTAATCTGCTTCCCTTCTGAGTTGTCAGTGTCCTCGGTAGTTAGAATCAAATCATCAGCAGCTTCACCGCCCGTCGATGTGTCGCTAGTCCTTACCTCAAACTTAAATGTATGCCCACTCATATCGAGAGCGGTTCCAGATGAGTTAGTGATGTCCAAGTCAAGCAAGAACGTATCACCCTTTCTGCAGGTGATGTCTACTCTTTGTGCTGTGTCTAAATTGATTACGTTAGCCATTTCCGAAAAGCTCATTAATTACATCTTGATTACCAGCAGAGCTAGTTCCCTCTAGCTCCCCCCGCAATCCTTGTCTTTGAGAAATCAACTTTGATTGCTCCATAGCCTGCTTAGCTACACGCTCATCCTTACGGTCCTCCTTGAGTACCTCAATCTTTTCTCTGAACTCTTTCTCATCGGCCTTGAAACCTAGGCTAGATTCAGCCCTTATAATTTCAAGTTCCTTTCTCATGGCATGAAGGGCAGAAGCCACTTGGACTTCCACCTGACCTTTGAGTTGAATCTTTTGAGCTTCCAACTGAGCCTGCATCTGCATCTTTTGAGCTTCTATCTGCATAGCCTGTTGTTGCGCTTGAGCGTTAGCTTGAGCTTGCAGTTGAATGTTTTGCTGCTGTTGCGACTGAAGTTCTGAGAGTCTTCTCTTTCTTCTCACAGCAAGAAGTCTTTGAGCTTGGTCAATATCCTTTACCTGACGAACAGCCATAGCATCCTCAAGGTCTATCTCTTTTTGAGCGAGGGTGGCTTGTACGTTTTGCTCAAGGAATATTCTATCGTCATCAGACATTTCCTGCGTCA